>ERZ773038.1507-NODE-1507-length-13110-cov-5.806817_pt1 | contig 13110 bp, 12 predicted proteins | sample MGYA00511665_ERZ773038 | MGnify/ENA primary metagenome ERZ773038 (study PRJEB29015, sample SAMEA2737966) | human oral metagenome | biome: human oral; feature: human-associated habitat; material: dental | place: China | collected 2028 ... | reverse complement strand
AAATCGCCCAAGCCACCTGGCTTTGAGCGATTTTTTCAGCTTCTTCAATCGGCATATAACCTCCTTCTAATCAATACGTGGCATGATCATCGTAAGAACGCCCTGTTGTAACATGTCAGAGACCGTCTGACCCTTATATGTATAGCCTTCCGACTTCTGCATTTGTAATTTAAAGATTGTCATCTTGTTTTTCGGCCACTTAGCATTCGTGTCGAATGGATAACCCATTGAAACAATGCTCCCGTCAGTATACCTAACTCCTGGCGATAAATGAGGGAGTAGATTTGCTATTTCGTCATACAAATCTTGTCTCATACCACCGTCTGTTGAAATGGCCATCAAAATCATTATATTTGTCAATTTTTCAATACGTTCAACAGCTTCTTTATTCTCTTCTGTTTTTTGGGACGCATTTGCAACTTTCTGCTGCATACTCGCAATCGCTCCTGCTGGATCTAGCTCTGCAATGACAACTTTCTTTACCGCTTCAATCAAACTTTCGTCACTTTCTGCCATCCGGTCTCCATCCAATACACGGTCGTATGCTGTGTAAGGATTCTGACATCGAATAGCCACAAAGGTTTTTCCAGGTTCTCTTAAATACTTATTAACAAGCTGAAATTCCATTATTTTTCCTCCTCAGAAATTTGTTTTTCAAACTGTTCTAACAGTTCATCGATCAGGATAGATTCATCCATAGTTAAATCTTCTTCACATTCGATTAGCCAAGCAAAGAACGCCTTATATTGCTCTTCATATTCACCCGCATGAAAAACAGCTTCTTCCTGTGCAAGTTCGTTCAATTGGTGATTTACATTTTCGTAAGACTCACCATCCTGTAATTGAATATTGCCATTTTCGTCTGTCGCAAAAGAGCCCCCATCGTTGATAATAGCAACTTTTTTCAAAATTTCTCGTTCGTCTTGGTAGTATTCTTCAATTTTTGTAAGAATATGTTTGTAAAACTTGACTTTCCCTCGATTAACCTTCATGTTTTGGATATGTAGTTTCTCCAAAATACACTTAATCATCAGCAAGTCTTTATTTTGTAGTTTTAATTGCATTTATTTTATCCTCTTGTGATTTCTATACGTCCGTCTGCGTAAAATCGTAATTCTTGACGACGTGTCCCTTTTGCTCTGAAACCAGAAAAATTTACATTGTTTTGAGTTCCAACGACATGTTCTAAAGAAACACTTTGCGAAGTCTTTATCCCAATCAGTAAAGAGAATCCAGATTGTATTGATAAGCTTTCTTCATACGGATTTATTTCAAAGAATGAACTGCTATTGTTTCCAGAAAAACTTACCCCCTGATTAGTAGGCAAAGTAATACTAAAGCCAGATTTAAACTTATTGTCATAGATAGAAGAAAAAGCAGATTGTCCAATACTTGCTATAATTTTTCTATTTTTAAAAAAATGAATCCCATTCTTACTAAAATTAGTTGCAGTATTGTCAGAACTTCGACTAAACGTAATCGAGGAACCCTCGTTGTTGAGTGTAAAAACTCCTGTTTGAAGATCAAGAGTTGTTGAGCCATTTTGACTGATTAGTGTCTTACCTACCAGCCAATCAATAATCGCATTCTCGATTTTCCCGCGCAAGAAGGTCGCGTCCAAGCCGACAATTTTATTTGCATTTAGATTGATAATGTTAACACTAGCTGCATTTAGAGTCCCTGTTGTAATTTGGTCTGCTCTGATGCTCTCTATTGCAGCACTCTTAATGCTAGCGTTATCTATCAGTGTTTCACCCGTAATATGAGTCAATTTACCAGTGATACGGTTGTGACCATTAGCGCCCAGATTTAAACCTGAAATCAAATCACCTGCGCTGTTGATGTTCTGAACGGCCCATGATCCAGCAAGTTGACTTTGAACCGTGCGAATCGCTTCGTCGGTGTCTTCAGGAGCTTCTGAAAATGGAGTTGACACTGTTCCAATTTCAACTTTTGGAAACGCAATCCAAACAGTCGCAGCGGTAAATACATGCATGATCACTTCATTACTTGCATTTGAATTCTCGCTTTTCGTTAGCTGAATATCATAGAATTTCCAATCAGTGGTCAACGAGACACCTTCAACACTGTTACGATATCCAGATCTAGCTTGGAAATTCGTGTTATTGACAGTTGATTTCGCCCAAAAGCTGAAACGCACAGATTTATTGCGCATTTCATCTGCTGTATTCAGGCGCATATCTCCGCCGGTTCTAAAAGTAACTTTCTGATTGTTCGGCTTCCCGTTGAAAGTCGATACAATTTTCAACGTATTAGCTCCTCTGAATTTAGTATTTGTATCTATACTCAAGCTAAGCTGTCCTTGCGTTTGCTCAACACTATCATCTACATGATAGGTTGAATAACGTTGATGAAGATCACGCTTAAATAACGAATTAAGAAATAGATTTCGTCCACCAGCCGAAGCTTTTGCGACTTCAACTTGAAACAACTGGTTAGTCAATGCCATGCGAGCGACTTTATTCGAGATGTCATTCTCGTTGCTACCGATTATGCGTTCATAGAGCTTGCTAGTCTCTTGTACACGCTGAAAATCTATAAGATTAACCTTGCTGTCTAGACGAGTGCTCATGCTTGCGAATCTACCATCTACAGATTGTTTGTAGTCAGCAAATTGTAAATCCAATTGTTTTTTCGCTTGCTCGCTAATCTTCTGAGTTTCCTTTATAAGTAAAGCATTTGCTCCAGCTGTTGCTAAAGCAGTGGCAGCTTCACTCTCAGCTTGCTGTATACTTTTGTTTATAGTTTCAGCTTTCTTGTCGAATTCTACATTGAATTTTTCTTTATCAAATCTCGTAGGTTCGATAACCCATTCCGACCCACTCCAAAAATAAAGTTCTGTTTCGTCACCAACAGTCAGGAAGAGTCGATCGCCTTTTCTCAAGGTCCCTTTTGGCACATCTAAAGGCTTCACATCTCCAAAGTAATTCGTGTTTTTACCTTCAGCCGATACCAAAGCCTTGATTGCTGTTTCAATTGCTTTCGAGCTTTCGTTTTTTGAATCCGACACAGAACGAGATAAAACACTCATCTCTGAAGAGTATCTTTGAACAGAACCAATATCATTGCAAACAACTTTTCTTTTTATCAATTTGCCAGATACATCATAATTATTTTCTAATGAAACAATACGAACTCGCTTACGAATTCCCAACGTTTCGTTAATCGCCATGATGTAATCTCCAATTTCAGGAGTTGAGGTTTTATAACCTGCAGCAGATAAATCTTCCATATCGATTGCGATTGAGATTTTATAAGAATTATCTACATTTTGTTTTAATCGTTCTAAAAGCTTGCCGGTTTCTTTATATCGCTCATCGACAACTGGCTCCGCTTCAATCCGTCCATATATTTTAGCTAATGAACTTTCGTATTCGGATTCATATCGACCTTTCGTCCGATCCGTTTCGTCTTTCCACGCGCCAAAACCTTTTTGGTAAGTCACAAAGCTGTTGATGTCTTTTTCAATGGTAATTTCGTTCATATTGAAATTTTTACGAACGAGTGTAGATTGGTCCGATCTGATCGATTTCCTAATACGAACAAGATGGCCGCTTACTAAAAATTCAACGCCTGCAGTTTTAATAATGTCATTAAAAAGAGAAAGTCGTGACTTACAACCAAAATCACTTTTACGAATCGACTTCACATCAACATCAAGATCAAATTTGTAACCGCTATTTTTGAAAATAGCTTCAAGGTAATATCTAAGAGAATATGTTCCATCCAGCACTTCATACATCGATGACTTAGCCATGTCATAAAAGAATTGGTGGACTGCATCAAATTCGACTTCGAGTTGTTTCCCTGTGTCAATTGGCTTAACGTAAATGATGCGGTAATATTCATCATTTAATCGGAAGCGCCAACCTCTGTCAATATTTTTCAAAACATCATCATTCGTGTAGATCGTTCCCTTTACAGATAATTCTCCATTCACCGATTGAACCGTCGAAAAACCAACTTGAGCACTTCTTTCAATTTGCTGAGAGTCTAAAAATGTAATCAATCTATCACCTCCTTACTTATACAATTCTTTGAAACCTAATATTTTGACTGTTCCACGAAAATCTGTTGAAAAGCTGACTTGTTTTCGTGGATTCGGACGGATGATAAAATACTCATAATTAGTCCGATTGTTAATATTGAGGTTTTGAGTGCCACCCGGACGATAGATACTTGTCTCGACCCCTGATAAAAGGAGTTTTTCCCTTGGTTGTATCGGCGTCGCAGTATGGGAATAATTCCAACGGCGTCCATCGATTTCTACAAAGAAATTGGTTTGCTGAGCATCAGAAGTTAGCTCAACAACAAACGGTACTTCGAATTGACTTAATGAAGCTGTGCCACGATAAGTAATATACGGACCTGACAAGGTGATTTCTCGAGGTACTGTCTCACCATACGGTAATTCGGCTGTCACAAATTCAAAAGAAACATCATACTTCAAGCCTGCTTCTGATTTACCAATAAAACTATAATCAATTTCATTGCTGATATGCACCTTATATCGATACTTCCATGGCGTATGCGGGATTGCCAAAAAGTTCAGATCTCCTTTCTTCGCTCCTGGAAGTTCAAATCCGTACAAATCATCTTGTACTGGGTGCATTTTAGTGATGAAATAAGGTTCATCGCCATAAAGCCAACCTGCAAGCTCGTCTTGTTTTTCCATAAAAGCCGAAAGGCTAGCAACTGCCAGCCTTCCAGAAACTTTAATTGTCTTTTGACGCAGGGTAATCCCGTCGTGGATATACCCGCTACGTCCCTTGACTGTACGCCTGTCCACCTCAATAGAAGGCGTACTATCATCAATCTTAATGTTATAAATGCCTAGTTGTGACAATTTAGTCTCAGCGTTAGCATGTGTAATCAGTAAATCCATTTCATAGCCCTTCTATCCATAAACAAAGTAATCATCTTTGATACGATCACGCGCTTCTCGCTCTTTAACAGACGTGTAAATCTTGTCCCCCACAATTTCGTTATGGATTTCAAATTTAGCATTTGATAATTGGGAATTCTTCACATCATCGCTTAGATTTTCTAAGCTTGTTTTCAGACCGGTATTATTCACACTGGCCGAAGTCGTGATTAAGCTATCAACACCATAACTTTGGTCTGTAATTGCCATTGCGTACTGTTTCGCAACGCCGTCGATTTTGCGAACCCAATCAGACATACCGATATACATTCCCTCACCTGTGAATCCACCAATAGATTTCATCACACGGGAAGGCGAATGAATATCCAATGCTGAACGCATCGTCCGTGCGATGTTGGAAGCGATTGAATATGCAAGTGAGTAAAGACTGCCTGCCATACCTGAAAGCCCGTTATATAGCCCCATCCCAGCATTATGCCCAACCAAATTCAAAGTTGAAGATAACATGCTAAAAGTTGAACCAATAGAACTCGCAGCACTGTATGAGATATCTATTGCTCTACTCATTCCAGATTCCATAGAATCAACAAGAGAGGTCATTCCCTCTTGTGCCACGCTTTTAGCCTTGTCAAATGTTTCAGTAAATGATTGTGCAATTTTACTACCTGAGTTCGAAGCAGATGAATCAATCTGATTCAATCCATCTGTGATTGCTCTTGAAATAGATTCCATAGAGCTTGCAGCCGCTGAGTCTGCGTTCTTCAAATTTTGGGTAATGTTTTCTGCAATATTCGCAGTCTTTTCTTGAGCAACACGTTCTGCTGCTGCAAGATTATTTTCTGTTGCTGATTGAACTGCAGCGGTATTCGTTTCTGCAGCAGACTGCATCGCGTTGTAGTTTGCTTGTACATTTGCAGATGCTTGAGAAGTAGAACTTGTAGCACTTGTGTTTACGCCTTGAAAAGCCGTATTTGATACACTTTGAAGCGTAGACATAGTCGCACCAGCTGTTGCGCTTAATGTATCAAGACTAGAACCTACATTTGCCTGCATAGCTTGCGCTTGTGTGGTAGCGTTCGTTTGTGCCTGAGTCATTCCCGTCTGTACATTAGTAGCCAAAACTTGAGTGTTTGTTCCAGCGGCCGCGGCCATACTTTGCATCGTTGTATCAACGTTTGCCTGCATCGTTGCTATTGTGCCAGCTGTGCTAACACCCATTAAATCAAACGATGTTCCAAGATTCGTTTGCATAGTCTGTGCTTGCAAGGTTGCATTCGTTGACATTTCTGTTGTTTTAGCAGAAACATGATCCGACATTTCTGTCGTTTTGGCTTTGACTGCTTCGCTTCCTTCGTCTGTCTTTCCGGTAATAAAATCCCACATACCGCCAAAGAAGTCTCCTACAGCAGATACAACCCCACCAATAGCCTCAGGAATTGCTGTTAGCATAGCTTTTCCAAGTTCAAAAATGATATTCGCTCCAGCTTCAAGAATTTTTGGCAAACCTGCTACTAAACCAACGACTAATTTCGCAACCAATTCAATACCACCACTAATTAGCTGAGGTATTGAACTTGCTAATCCTGTGATTAATGTCCCAATGATTTGCACAGCAGATTGAGCAATTTGAGGAAGGTTATTTATAATTCCTTGAACCAATGATACAATCAGCTGGATCCCGCCCTGGATAATCGCAGGCAAGTTAGATACCAATCCTTGAATGAAGGACGTGATGACTTGAACCGCAATATTTAGAATTGTTGGTAATGATTGGATAATCCCGTTAATAAGATTTTGTAGAATCTGAATACCATTTTGGATAATCTGTGGCATTTGCTGGCCAAGACCAGCTAAGAATGTCGTCACCGCCTGTTGAGCTGATTGCAAAATTTGTGGAAGGTTATTTAGGACACCTTGGACAAGATTTGCAAGCAATTCAACACCCATACCAAGCAACTGCGGAAGTGCGCTAGCAATAGATTGCACAAATGTTCCAATCACAGTCACTGCTGAACTGATTAACGATGTGGCGTTTTGTCCTACTCCTTGGACCAAACTATCAATCAAATCAACACCAGCCTGTACCAAGACAGGGAACATAGTCGCAAATGCGCTAGCAAATTTAGCTATTAAATCTGCGCCTGATGCAATCAAAGAAGGAATTTGACTTGTTATGCCTGATACAAGATTTTGAATGATTTGAGGTCCTTTGGTCGTCACTGTATTTAGTAACTGGTCTATTTGAGTGCCAAATTGATTATTGATGATACCCAATCCAGCTACTACAAGCCCAAGGATGGCAGCAGGACCGATAGCTGCCAACGCAACACTCATGACCGAGCCGATCCCTTGTGACATCATAGATAAGACAGGGGTCACTCTGGATATAGAATTGCCTAAAACATTAGATATGTTAGCAATTTTAGATGTAAATGTTTCTACATAACCAGCAGCTGAACCAAAAGTGCCACCTATTTTTGAACCAAAAGTACCAATCTTAGTGCTGAAGCTACCTATTTTTGAACCAAAAGCACCAACCTTAGTGCCGAAGCTACCTATTTCGGAACCAAAAGCACCAATCTTACCACCTAAGCCACCTAATATACCTGTCAATTTTGTCAAGCCCTTAGTAGCAGGACCAAAAGCTAGCAATCCGCCGACCAGGCTTAAAATAGGTGCGGCTGATGCCATAGAACTAGTGAATTTATCCATGACACCATCAGCTAACTTCGTACCATTCAAGAAATGGTCTAAGACTGGATTGATGTTCGCCATTGCATCAGTGAAACTTTGAAGCGCTTTGGATTGCCCGAATTTATCAACCAATTTGTCTACATATTTTACAATCGTAGTAAAAAGTGGCAAGACGGATTCTCCGAGCTTAATTTGTAGAGTCTCAAACGACCCGCTTAGACCTTCAACAGCACCTTTTAAGTTGTTGAGCTTTTCGGCGGCAACCTGTGCAGCAGTAACCTTACTGATTTCTGCTTGCATTTTATTAGCACCATCTGCGCCCTCATTCATTGCGATAGTTGCAGCACGAACCGCATCAGTACCAAACAACGTTTTCAAAGCTTGTTGTTGTTGCTGTTGGGTCAACCCGCTCAAACTATCTTGTAAAACTTGTGAAATCTCTGCGAATGAGCGGATTTTACCCTCTGCAGTAAAGAATCTATTCGCACCATCTTCTGTGATGATTCCTAACCTTTTCATAGCAAGGTATTGCCCTTTAGTTTGAGGTTGTAAGTTCATCAACATTGTTTTTAGAGATGTACCCGCGTCTGAACCTTTAAGACCATTTTGAGCAAATACTGCAAGGGCGTTCGTAGTATCACGAAACGATAGACCTAAACCTGACGCAACAGGAGCTACCATAGAAAGTCCATATTTTAATTCATGGACATCTGTCGCCGAAGCGTTCGCAGCACCCGCTAATTGGTTCGCTGCATCTACCACACTGAGATTGTCGCGTTTGAAGGCGTTCAAGGCAGTTGAAGCAATTTCCGCAGCTTCTTTCAGGTCAAGTTCCCCGGCGGTGGCTAAGTTCAATGCACCAGTCAAACCACCGTTTAAGATATCCTTTGTAGATACCCCAGCTTTTGCCAATTCTTCAATGGCATCCGCTGCTTCAGTTGCAGAAAATGCTGTATCAGCACCCGCTTTAATTGCCGCATCATGAAATTGTTTCATGACGTCAGCACTAGAACCAGTAACAGCCTTAATGCTACTCATACGTGCTTCAAAATCTGCGGATTTGGTAATCGCCCCGCCGATTGCATTCTTGATGAAGTTAAACCCTGCGTATGCTGCCGAAATACCAAGAGCTGTCTTGATAAGATTGCTTGTAGCAGATGCCGCTTGATTTGTGTGATTCACAATCCCCATCAAAGCGTTAGTAGCTTTACTACCCGCTTGTTGAAAAGCATTGCCAAGTCCGCTTGAAATTTTGCTAGATAAAGTGCTGACTTTACTGATCAGCTTGCCACCTAACGTGTTACCAACTTGATTTGTAAAATTATTTACTTTTCCTAAAGCGGAATTAAAGGCATTTCCTATCGTGCCTCCTAATTGTGAAAATCTATTTGAAATTGGAGATAAAGCACTTGAAATTTTAGAATTTAAACTAGTGAATGCTTGTGCTATTTTTGCTAAACCCGCTTGTATGGGCTCTGGCAAACGCTGCCCAATATTGGATGCAATACGTTGGATTTCACCAAGAGCGATATTCAGACCACCTTTGAATCCTTGGCCTATTTTTTGACCGATTGAAGCATTTGAAGTCGCGAGCTCATTCATCAATTGACCTATTTTTTGAATCATTTGATTCGAACTATTGACCGCAGCTTTCTGTGCATCATCGAACGCTTTTTTTGTATTTGATACAATTTCATTCATTGATTTTTCATAATCTTTAGTATCTGCCCCAATATAAGCGTATATAGAACCGTCAAAACTCATACATCCACCTCCTTCTGTTACTAATTTCTGTTTGCAAACATCTGGCTCGCCTTTTCAAGCAATGCCACAAAATCGTTTTTGTTTTTAATTTCTTTCTTTTTGTCAGGATGGAAAACCCTTCGTACTTTGTCCTTGTCTCTCTTTTTGCTGAGTTTCTTCGCATCGACTTTTTTCGCGTTCAATGTATATCTCAGTTCAAGAGCTAGACCCGAAAGAGCTTCGCGCTCTTCAATTTGTTTGTAGTAAAGACCTTCCAAGATCGCATCAAGCTCCCACTTATTACAAGACAAAATAGTTTCTTGATCAGTGAGACCGAGCTTGGCGCATTCTGTTAAGATACCGCGTTTTCCATCTTGCCAATAATTTCTGAAATTGCTTTGACTTGAGCTTCTGCTGTTTGATCCCCAGCTTCCGCTTGAGCTTGTGCCAATTCTTGTCCAAGTTTCATGTTTTCGATATATTTCAAAATCTTCTTCTTGAAAAAACCTGACTGCACCATTTCTTCTTCGATTTCCTGAAATAGTTCTTCCTGAGGATCATCACTTTCCATTTTTTCAAATCGTGCTTCAATAGCTGCCAAAGCTTCATCTTCAGACACTGCTTTACCTTTTTTACTTGCACAATATTGAATCAAATCAACAATCCCTTGGTCATCTCGATTAACAATTTTGAAGAATAGCGCACCGACACCATTTCCAGCTGACTGGCCATTTGCATCTTTAGTCGCCATATCTTTGTCAATTTTAAACATTAAACGATAATCAAATTTGATTTCAACATTTTTTTTTGCAACATTAAATTCCATGTGTATATACTCCTTTTACAAACAAAATAAAAAGGGGACCTTTGACAGTCACCCTTCTTAGATAGATTAGCGCTGAATGTTATCGTAGTCGCCTGTGGTTTCGCCTGGATTTTGGTAAGCATAGATGTTGTTCAACACAGCCAATTCCTCAGTAGATAGTGGGAATTTCCCGTCTTGTAAACGGCCAACAATTCCAGCTGTGTATGAAAGCTCAACGAATTCTTCCACGCCATCGTTGAACTCAACATCATCAGTGATTTTAGCATAGCCAAACTTCGCAGGATAAGCATCCTTTTTATTTGGATCTTCGCCAATTTGAGTTTTGACACTATCATCGACAATAACACGCCAAATCTTAATTGACTCACCTTTGGCTTGAGCATCTAAGACAACGTTAATTGACGGATCCATCGGCGCAAAGTATTGAGTCAAATCGATTGAGTGCTCATCGCTTGATTTTTCAAGCAAGCGACCTTGTTGTGTTTGCTCATCTTGATACTCGCCACCAAGCTTTGTGCTTCCGTCTGTACGATAAGCAGGAAGTAATGCTCCCTCACCTTTTTCAGCGTGAATCGATTGGATGAAGTAGAATACCTTCTTACCAACGATTGGTTTTGCGGTTGTAATTTTCACTTGTCCTTTTTCAGCCATTTAGCTAGGACCTCCTTGTTTATAATATTGTTTCGGTCGTCTTGATAACGATATGATAGACCTCACGACCGATTGAGTTATCCATCAATATAGTTGAAGTAGTTCTTGCGTTGCGCCCTAACAATCGAATAGCCTGCGATTTTACATCTTCGGCATACGCTCGATTTTTGTTACCAGGTAAGTAAATATCAATCTGAACCGTGCTGTCTTCGATCATCAGCCCCGTCTGTGCTGTTTTTGATGTATCAGATGTAATTCCTCCAATCACCAAAAAAGGCTCGGATACGGACGCTTTAGGTAACTTAAAATAGATTGGAACGTTCAAGGGGTTCAATTTATTTCTTAAGCTATTTAATAGTTCAGTTGTTGGAGAATTCATCGTCACCTACCTCCTAAACATTTTGTTAAGGTTATTCATCAATTTTGGATATTCCTCTCTCATCGCTGGTTCCATGAAAGGCTGTGCGGCCATTTTTCGTGTGCCCAACTCAACATATATCGAATAAAAAACAGGCGAAATGACTTTATAACCAAGCATTTTTTCTTGCATCGAGTATATGCTTTCACTCAGCCAACCTGTATCCCAAGGAGCGTACAATTTAGCCAAACGCTCGACACGTAGACTGGAACGATTCAATTCCCTATCGACAGCGATGGGGGCTTGTCGCCCTTTTCTCTGCGTCTCGCGCAGGAATTTATCCAATCCCTTCACACGATAAGTTAAGCTCATAGATAAATCACCGTACTATTTTTGTGATGCTTCTTCCCTTGGATGCTTCGACGTCTACCTTTATAGATAACCTCTGAGAAACCAACGTGAACTCCTTGAAGGTGTAGCTTGAAGCTATCAAGGTTGTACTTCCCAAAAATACCGATCTGTTCTGCATTTGTCAGAGAACTTTCTTGGCATGGTAAAGGGCCAATTTCATTTTGAGTTGTGTCTCCAGAAAGCGCGTCCTTAGACTCGACTTCTTTGATTAAAATAACTCTTTGGCTATAAATCATAGAATCACCTCCTAAATGAAACGCGCGACTCCTCGAGCTCGCTTTTTGGTAGCAAGAGAAATAAGGACTTGCTTATCATCTTCGGATAGATAATTGTCTTCCCAAGTGAAAGCGCGTCCTTCCTCGCTATCAGCCTTAGCTCCTTCAGAGTTCAGTTTATTAAATCGTTTCACTGCCACATCTCTAACGATGTATGCTGCATTGTTTGGAATTTCCGTAATTGATGTTTCAGAGTAGCGATTGACAAAGGCAAGGATGCGCTCTATGCTCTCTTTGATGGTCAAATTCAGCAAGTCATCCTGCGCAGTATCGCTTACCCCTTTTAGTAATTTGATTTCTTTTAAAATCTCATTCGTATCAATCGCCATCGATCATTAACCTCCTGGTACACCTGCTGCTGCAGGTTTTTCAATAGATGTTTCTACAACACCTTGAGGAATTTCAGCAAATAGTACGTTGGCACCGAAGAATACAGATTCGAATGTAAGATTCTTCAATGCACGGTCACGCGCAACTGCAATCAAACCAGTTTCATCTGTAAAGTCCGCAAACAATCCGCCTAGGTCTCCAGAAGCTACATTTAAGTTAGCAAACACAAGGTTTTCAATTGCTGTCGTATAGATTTTGCCTTCTGGTACGCCATTCATAACGATGACATTTTGCATGCCCAAGAAATTCTTGAGCAAAGTCATACCGAAGACGTTCGAAGCGTCAGCACCTACACCAGTGTTCCCAAGGTATTCAGCAGCATCAACCGGATTCACGAAAGTAACGATTGGAGAACCTTCGAATTCGTTGAAGGTTGCGATTTTTGCCCACGCTTGCGCAAGCGCACCTTGCAAGCCTTTACCCTTATTCTTTGTTGGGTTAGCTTTTAGGAATGTGAAGAATTGTTCTTTGATTCCGTTTTGAATTTCGCGCATCAAACGTGTGTCAGCTTCTGTGATAGCAACAGATGCGCCGTGACGCGCAATTGCTTCAGCAGTTACAGAACGACGTTTCTTGAACCACGCCACTTCGTGCGTTTGATCTTTAGTGCGAACCATTTGAGAAAGCGGAATGTCTTCCCCTTCACCCGGATTTGTTGCATCCACATCAGCGGTCCATTTGTAAGTCTGGATCTTGAGGTCATTTGTAAGTTCCTGACGACGGCTAACACCCAAGAGAGTCAGCAAGTCGTTGATATTTTTGGAAAACTTGTTGACAAAATCAATAGACTTGATTTCACCCAAGTTAGCCATAGTAGTTAGTTTTTGTTCAGCCATATTCTAGCCCTTTCTAAAAA
>ERZ773038.1505-NODE-1505-length-13119-cov-21.812998_pt1 | contig 13119 bp, 9 predicted proteins | sample MGYA00511665_ERZ773038 | MGnify/ENA primary metagenome ERZ773038 (study PRJEB29015, sample SAMEA2737966) | human oral metagenome | biome: human oral; feature: human-associated habitat; material: dental | place: China | collected 2028 ... | reverse complement strand
CCAACCTTCGCGACGGCTACGCCCCCTACGCCGACCCGGGCCAGGACACCAGCGTTCTCCCTCCACCTCACTCCCCTGGAGGCGCCGGCGTCTTCAGCACCTATGGCGCCCAGCAGGGGGGACCCCAGTCGCCCGGACCGGGATACACGCAGATGCCCTATCAGGAGGGGCACAGTCACACCGACTTCCAGCCCCCGTCTCAGCAGCCCCAGTGACGGTCTGCCCGGAGCGGGGAACGATACCCATGACGACCCGGTTACAACCTGGCATCTGACCCGCTACTGTGTGGGCATGACACCTGCCATCGCCCATCGCATCCCTAGGCCCCTGTCCGTCTTGACGGCTCTTGCGGTGCTCTCTCTGTCCGCACCCTTCGCGCTGCTCGGCACCCCGGGACACGCCGCCCCCATGGACGACGACTCCTCAAACCCCGGTCTGGAGATCACCTCGGACATTGTCATCAAGTCCGACGACACCTACTCCTTCAAAGTGGTGATGACCGACAACAGCGGTTTCGGCATCATCAGCGAAGACCACTGTAACGTCGACGATCTCTCGCAATCGCAGTTCGGCAAGAACTCCAAGAACGCCAAGGCCACTTTCAAGGAAGATGGCGACTCGGCTATCTGCACGATTGAAGGCTCCGTCTCCATCAAGGACAGCGACGGCGCAATTAAGCATCAGGGCAGCGAGTACGTCGTCAAGATCGGCACCGATGAGGAAATCGGTGACATGTCCCAGCTCGACGTCACCCAGTCCATCACCTTCCCAGGAAAGGTCACAGAGGCCGACGGCGGCAAGGTCGACGGCAACAAGGTCACCTTTACCGACGTCAAGTCCCACACCGTGAAGGGCGGAGACGGCTCCATCCCCATGTGGGTCTGGATCATCGTTGGAGTCGGCGCTCTGGCACTGATCGGCGGACTGGCCGCCTTCTTCGTCATCCGCAGCAAGAAGAACAAGACCCAGGCTCCTTACGGCACGCCCGTCCAGAGCTATGACCCGAACCAGCCCTTCCCGGCTCAGCCCGGCCAGCAGGCGGGCTACGGCGCCCCCCAGGCTCAGCCCGGTTATGGCGCTCCCGACCAGCAGCCGGGCTACGGCGCCCCCCAGACTCAGCCCGGTCAGCAGACCGGCTACGGCGCTCCCGGCCAAGGCTCCTACTGACCCATTACCCCTCCCGTTGTTGTGGCCCTCAGATCTGACGATCCCGGGGCCACAACATCTTTCTTCGCATCATCACTCCCCATGCGGAGATCCCATCAACACCGACCAACTAGGGTGAGAACTATGGCCGTGACCGTCCCCAAACACCGCTCCGTGAGAACGCCCGTCTTTCTAGCGTTTCTCTTATCTCTGACACTCCTGATCCCTCCAAGTCACGCCGTCACCTCTGCCGCGAGTGACGATTCCGACCCCTCGATTTCCGTGCGGATCGTCATCAACCAGGATGACACCTACGACATGACCGTCGTCGGGCAAGTCAAGAGCAAGTCCTCGTCCGCCAAGCGGAACTTGAAGGATGGTTGCAACTCTTCTGACGGCGGAGGGCCGTTCAAAGACCTGAAGGCCTCCTACTCCGAGCGCGACGGCTTCCCCACCTGCACACTCTCAGGCAAGTCGATCGACATCTCTGAGGTCGATGGGTTCATCGAGCACAAGGACGGCGAGTACGTCCTCGACACCAAGAAGGGGAACCTTCCCTCCTCTTCTTCCGGACTCGATAGTGAGTACACGCTCTCCGTCACGTTCCCGGGCCAGGTCACGGATGCCGACGGCGGCAAGGTCAGCGGGACCACGGTGACCTTCACCGAGCCGGGGAGGTACCAGGTCAGCGGCAAGGACACTCCCGCCTTCCCCTGGGTATGGGTGATCGTGGGGGTTGTGGTGGTCGGAGCGATCGGCGGCGGCCTCTTCTGGTTCCTCAAGCGCAAGAAGACCGCGCAGCAGCAGGCCTACGCGGTCAGCGCCCCGGGATTCGCACCGCAGCAGCAGCCCTACGCCCCTGGCCAGATGCCAACTCCTGGCCAGATGCAGGCTCCCGGCGCCATGCCTCCGCATCCCTCCGGCTTCGTCGCCCAGGGCGACAACCAGCCCGGACCGGGCGGCACGATGCCTCCGGGGGCCGTACCGCCTCCCCCGGGCTACCCGTCAGCGCCCCCGCCCTCCACTCGGGGCTGAGCTCCGACGGCGGCGCGGAGCTCGTCGCACCGAGTGACGACCTCCGCGCCGCCCCGCAGTCACCCGACCCACACCATTCGAAGGCTGTACATGCGTTATCTCGCCCTGAGACACAACCCCACGACGAGTCTCGCCGGGATGCTCTGCCTGGCCGCCTCGCTCTTCCTGGCAGTAGCAGCAGCCCCCGCCAGCGCCGCGCTACCTGCACAGCTCACGAGCCAGGAGAAGATCAACTTTGAGCTCGCCATCAAGTCCGATGAAGAGCTGACGACCACCATCACGATCACGTCACCGGCCTCCAGAGAAAAGAGCCTGAAGGAGGACTGCGTCCAAGAGACGTTCTCACAGGCCGCTACCCCACCCGACATCACTTTCACCACCGACAACGGGACTCCGACCTGCAAGGCCACGTACACCACCCCCGTATCCAGGAATAACTACGTGACCCATGACGGAGACGAGTACGTCGTCGACACCCACGATGACTCCGCACCCAAGGACGGCAGCGCCGACACATTCTCCCTCACAGTCGTCTTCCCCGGTAAGGTGACGGAATCCGGAGGGGGGAAGATCGAGGGAGATCAACAGAACAAGGTCTCCTTCGGCAGCTTCTACAATCAGAAGGCCCGTGGCAAGGACACCGCCCAGGCGGCGTCTCAGCCCAGCTCGACGCCCTCGCCCAGCTCGACGCCCACATCCAGCTCGGCATCCTCATCCGGTTCGACGGCCACCCCCAGTTCTACGTCCTCGTCGCAGTCATCTGGAGGGAGGGGAGTTATTGTCGTGACACTCATCGTGATTGCTGTGGTCGGAGGAGTTGTCGCCATCGTCAGCAACACGCTCAAGAAGAGCCGGGAGAAGAAGTACCTGGATGCGCTGGGGCAGCAGTCGCTTCAAGCCAGCGCTCCTATCTCCACCTCTCACCCGGTCGCCTTCTCCTCTCAAGCGCAGGCAGGCCCACCTCCCGCCCAGCCCGGCTACTCACCTGCCCCTCAGCAGTATCAACCGCCGCATTCTCAGGGACCGGCCCCCGCTGCGCAGTTTCCACCGAACCACAACGGTTACGGCGGCTACTGAGGCTCAGACTCGGATAGATGTCGATCCGCTCGCATGATGACTCCCTGACGGTAGGACCGGATCGACGCAGCTCACGACGAGGACATTGGAGAAGGATCGGACCTGGAAAGGGTCATCGCTCCTAGGCTTCCCGGCACGCCTCACAATGGTCATTGTGCCGGCAGCACCGCGGCCGGCCCACGGTAGGCAGGCTCCCGGAAGCCCTCTCCTCCACGTCCTGGGCGCGGCGCCGTCGAGCAGCCGCTATCGCTGATGCTGCGGCTTTGAAGTCACCCGATGAGCGAGTGACGGGAGATCGTGGCCTCGCGCCCCGGCCCGACGCCGATGGCGGAGATGCGGCAGCGGGCCAGCTCCTCAATGCGCAGCACGTAGTCCTGGGCCGCCTGAGGCAGGTCGGCGAAGTTGCGGACCTCGCTGATGTCCTCGCTCCAGCCGGGCAGCTCCTCGTAGACGGGGACGGCGTGGTGGAAGCCGGACTGGGTCAGCGGCATCTCCTGGGTGACGGTGCCGTCGATGTCGTAGGCGACGCACACCGGAATGGTCTCGTGCCCGGTGAGGACGTCGAGCTTGGTCATCACCAGGTCGGTCAGCCCGTTGACGCGGGCCGCGTAGCGGGTGACGACGGCGTCGTGCCAGCCGCAGCGGCGCGGCCGTCCGGTGGTCACCCCGTACTCCCCGCCCTCGGCGCGCAGGCGCTCCCCCTCCGCGCCGGGCAGCTCGGTGGGGAAGGGCCCCTCCCCCACGCGGGTGGTGTAGGCCTTGACGACGCCGACGACGGAGTCGATGCGGGTGGGGCCCACCCCCGTGCCGGTGCAGGCCCCGCCGGCGGTCGGGTTGGAGGAGGTGACGAAGGGGTAGGTGCCGTGGTCGATGTCGAGCATGGTGGCCTGCCCGGCCTCGAACAGGACGGTCTTGCCGGCGTCGAGGGCCTCGTTGAGGACCAGCGAGCAGTCGATGACCATGGGGCGCACGCGCTCGGCGTAGGACAGCAGATCGTCGGCGACGGCGTCGGGGTCGATGGCGGGGCGGTTGAAGATCTTGAGGAACAGGCCGTTCTTCTGGTCCAGGGCGGAGTGGACCTTCTGGCGCAGGATCGACTCGTCGAAGAGGTCCTGGACGCGGATGCCCACGCGGTTCATCTTGTCCGCGTAGGTGGGGCCGATGCCCCGGCCGGTGGTGCCCAGCCGGCGCTCGCCCAGGAAGCGCTCGGTGGTGCGGTCCAGCACCCGGTTGTAGGAGGGGATGAGGTGGGCGGAGGCGGAGATCCTCAGGGCGGAGGCGTCCCTGCCGCGGGAGGCGATCTCGGCGATCTCGGAGAAGAGGACCTCCAGGTCCACCACCACGCCGTTGCCGATGACGGGGGTGACGCCGGGGGTGAGCACGCCGGCCGGCAGGAGGTGGAGGGCGAAGGCCTCGCCGTCGATGACGACGGTGTGCCCGGCGTTGTTGCCGCCGTTGAACTTGACGACGTAGTCGACGTCCTGACCGAGCTGGTCGGTCGCCTTTCCCTTGCCCTCGTCGCCCCACTGGGCTCCGACGACCACGACGGCTGGCATAGCTGCTCCCTGATTCGCTGATGGCGTGGCGGTGGGCACGCCGCCGGTCAGCCTACCGGAGACGCGGACGGCGGGCCCCGGTGTCCGCCGCCGGGATCCGCCGGGCCCGGCTGCTCGCAGGGCGCCCCGGACGGCCCGCGACCGCCCGAGGGGCCGGAGCCGTTGACGCCGCCGCCCCGTTTTGATAACACTGTTACCAACACAGTGAGGGACGGAGCCCCATGAACTACAACTCCGACCGGACCAGGGCGCGCATCCTGAACGCGGCCCTGGCCGAGTTCCGCGAGCACGGGTACGAGCGGGCGGGCCTGCGCCGCATCGCCGCGGCCGCGCGGGTCACCACCGGCGCCGTCTACAACCACTTCGGCAGCAAGGAGGGCCTGTTCGACGCGCTCGTGGGCGAGAGCGCCGCCGAGCTCGTGAACGCGTGGACGGCCGGGCGGGACGACGGCGCCCCCGCGTCCCGGACGACCGGGGCAGTCGCCGCAACGGCGGTCCCCGCGGATCCCGGACGGCGGGCGGCCGCCGGGGACGGCCCGTCGGGGCCCGGGGCGGCTCCCGCAGCTCCCGGACGGCGGACGGGCGCGACCCGCACCGCCCACTGCGCCGCCCGCACCGGCCGCGTCCTCGCCCTCGTCTACGCGCGCCCCGAGATCTTCGAGGTCCTCCTGTGCCGGGCCCGGGGCACCGACTACGAGCACCTGCCCGAACGGCTGGCGCGGATCGAGGCGGAGGCCTACCGCCGTCTGCCCGGGATCACCGACTCCCCGGCCGACCGCCTCCTCGTGCGCACGCTGGCCGCCGGCGGCGTCGAGGCCCTGCGCGCCGCCCTGGAGCACCGCCTCACCCGCTCCGAGGCCCAGCGGTACATGGAGAGGATCGCCCGCTTCCGCCTGGCGGGCTGGGCCGGGCTCCTCGGCCCGACTATCGCCCCGGAGCGCGCCCCGGAGACAGGGGAGCGCTCATGATCATCGACACCGCACTGGGACGCCTCATCGCCCAGAGGGTCGCACGCGCGACCGACGGCGCAAACGTCCTGCAGATCCTCGGCATCCCCTACGCCCGGGCGGAGCGCTTCCGCCCTCCCGTCCCCGTCGGGGCTCCCGACGGCGGCGCGCCCGCCGGTGCGCCCGTCAACACCGGCTACGGCACCTGCTTCCCCCAGCGCCTCGCGCCCCGAGCGGTCAATCTCGCCCTGCGGCACTTCCAGCTGCGGCCGGAGTGGCAGCCGCGCGGCGACGTCGCCGGCGAGGACTCCCTGCGCGTCAACGTCTGGACCCCGATGGGCGGCGCCCCCAGGCCCGTCCTCGTCTTCATCCACGGCGGGGACTGCGGCTCGGGGACGCTGCCGGTCTACAACGGCGCGCACCTGGCCGGACGGGGCGTCGTCGTGGTCACCGTCACCTACCGCATCGGGGCGTTCGGGCACCTGCACGTCGTCGACGGCGGGACGGTGAGCTGCGACCGGGCCCTGCTCGACCAGCAGGCCGCCCTGCGATGGGTGCGCGAGCACATCGGGGCGCTCGGCGGCGACGCCGGGAACATCACCCTCATGGGTCACTGCGGCGGCGCCCAGTACGCCCTCTACCAGGCCCTCAACCCGGACAACGCCGGCCTGTTCCACCGGCTCATCCTCGCCAGCGGGCAGCGGGCCGTCCCCGCGCCCCTGGACCCCGACGCCGAGCGCCGGGCCTTCACCGCCCTCCTCGCCGACAACCGCCTGACCCGCGAGGAGCTGGGGGCGCTGCCCGCCGAGCGCCTGGTGCGGCTGCGCATGCCCCGCGCGCGGCTGGTCACCGTCATGGATCGGCCCTTCTTCCGCGTCGACCCGCGCGCCGTGCTGCGCGACGGCGGCTTCCCGCGCGTGCCCGTGCTCGTCGGGACGACGGCGGACGAGTTCTCCATGATCGAGATGCCCCTGTGGTACCGGCGCATGGGCCTGGCGACGCGGGGACGGGACCTGGGCCGCAGGGTCCGGGAGGTCTACGGCGAGCACGGCCGCCGCATCGCCGTCGCGCTGCGCCACGAGGCCGACGGCCTGGTGGACCTGCAGACCCGCATGATGGAGCTCGTCGTCTTCCACGGCGCCGCACTGGACCTCATGAAGGGCTTCTCGCGCTTCACCACGGTCCACGGCTACCGCTTCGAGGGCGTGCCCAGGGTTTACGGCGGGCGGCCCGGCTCCTACCACGGGGCCGAGATCGCCTTCTTCTTCGGCAACCTCGACCGGATGCGCATCCCCGTCACCGGGGAGGACCGGGCCGTCGCCGCCGCCGTCCAGCGCGACTGGCTCGCCTTCATCCGCGACGGGGCGGTCCCCGGCCGTCCGGCCTTCGACCGCGAGGATCCGAGCCTGACCCGCTATCGGGCCGACGGCGCCGTCGAGACCATCGCCTTCCCGCACGCCGATCTCCTCGGGGACCTGGAGGGGACGGACCTGGCCGCCCGCGTGGTGGACTCCTACATGCGGCGGCGCTGAGGGGCGCAGCCGGCGGTCGGGCCCCTGGGCGCCCGGGCTCAGTCGGACGGCGGGCTTCCGGCGCCCGGGCCCGTACCGGCGCGCCGCTCATGGATCTCGCGCTCGCGCTGGCCGTCCGCCCACCGCAGGGGGACGTAGGCCCCGCCGTCGCGGGCGACGCCATTGGCCACGCCCCAGAGCCAGATCTCCTCGCACTGCGCGGTGGCCCTCATCTCGCGGCGCACGAAGCCGCCCCGCGCGCCGCCGGTGCCCGGCAGCGGGATCGCGTACCCGTCGGGGTGGACCAGAACGGCCCGGTCGCCGGCCACGTACAGGCCGGAGCGCGAGCCCGGCCAGGGGTGGGTCGCCCGGCCCACGTGGATCCCCTCGCGGTCCACGACCGTCCTGCGCACGAACGGGGCCAGCTTGACGGCGCAGTACCCCAGCGCCGCCAGGGCCAGCACCAGGAGGAGCACCGAGTAGAAGAAGTCCTTGTCCGTGTGGCCGGGGTCGAGCAGGACGAGCGTCGCGAAGAGTGCGAAGGCCGCGCCGAGGCACAGGAGGAACAGCCCGGCGTCGCACAGGTACTCCCATATCCGGCGCCAGGCGGGCGCGCGGTAGACCAGTGGCCGGCCCGCCGCGCCCGCACCGGCCGGCCGACTCATGCCGATCGTCCCGCCCGGCCGGATCGTTCCGGCCGTCCCGGCCGCACCGCCCGCTCCCCCGGCCCCGGCCGCACGGGCCCGCGCCTCCACCAGCCGCGGGTCCTCGGAGTAGGCCGCCGGGTCGGAGACGATCCAGCCGCGCCGCGCCGCGAAGGACCACACGGCCCGCAGGGCCATATTCGCCTTGTCCCTCGCCCTCTCGCTGTGCCACCGGAAAGTCCCGTCGAAGACGCATCCCGGCAGCCTGATGAGGTCGCCGGGCATGCCGTCGACCAGGGCCAGGCGGTAGCGCTCGATCTCGTTGCCGTGCTGGCCGCTGATGACGCGCCCGGAGATGTCGAGACCCGAGCGCGCGGCCGGCCACGGCCTCCTGGCGGTCCACACCAGGCGGCGCATCTCGATGCCGCGCTCGCTGAGCACCGTGCGGCGCCGGAACATGTTGATCACCCACAGCACAATCGGGGTCCCGGGGACGGCGAACAGGGCGAAGAGGACCCTGGCTTCGCGGTCGGAGGGGTCGACGAGCATCCCGAGGCCCGTCAGGCTCAGCAGGACGGCGACGGGGACGAGGACCACCAGGGCCGCGACCCTGGAGACGACGGAGCGGTGCAGCACCAGCCGGGGCCCGCGGGGCCCGCCCTCCACCGGGGTCGTCCAGCCCCTCAGGGCGGCGCTCAGGCTCGCGGCGGGGTCCTCCCGATCATCCCACCACGCGATCCCGGGGCGGTCCACGCCGCCCGGCGGCCGATCCTGCGCCCGATGCCGTCCCACGCCCCGCCTCCGTCCTGCGCCTGTCCGCCGTCTGTTCCGCGCCGTCGTCCCCGGAGCCGCCCAGAGGGCCTCTGAACGCACCGGGTCCCCGATCGCACTGGGTAGCATTCACCTTAAGCCCGTCGGGTCGGATCGCGGCCCGGCGCGGGGAGCACAACCCATCGAAAGCCGCACCGGGTGCGCCGCGTGGGGGGAGGATTGCGTCCATGGGCGTTGCACAGACCGAGGACCGGCGACTCAGGGTGCTCGAGCTCTGGCGCCTTCTGGAGCTCCTGAGCACGCAGCAGGTCCCCCGCAAGGGGCGCACGGAGACCAGCCAGGTGGTCGACTGGACATCGGACAAGCCCCTGCCCTGGGACACCGTCCACGCCGTGTGGCGCGACGGCGCGCGGCTGACGTGGCGCCACATCGTCTACCTGGGCGTCTACGCGATCGACGACACCCACGAGATCCTGCGCCGCACCTTCGGCGAGGACGCCCAGTCCCCCGACGAGCGCCCGCTGGGGCGCGGCGCCTGCGCCGGCATCGTCGTCGGCCCCGACGGGCGCCCGATCCCCGGATCCGCCACCCTGTCCTCGGCGCTGTGGACGGTGTGGCGGCTGCAGGAGCGCCGGGACGCGAACGAGCCCGCCTTCGACGACTTCGAGGAGGCCAACGCGGCCTTCCAGGAGCAGGCCGAGGCCATCACCGGGATCGCCGCCGGGGAGGGCGGCCCGGACGGCCCGGACGACCCGGGCGGCGGGACGGCCAGGCTCGACGGCGAGACCCTCCGCAGGCTCCTGACCGCGGCGCACAAGGCCGCGGGGGTCAGGGGGCGGCCCGCCCTGTGCACGCCCCAGGTGTGCATCCGCTCCGTGGCCGTCTCCGCCCGGCGGGCCTCCGGCCCCGTGGGCACGGAGTTCCTCAACAGCTTCTTCCTCGATGACCTGCACCGGATCCGCGAGCGGGCGCGCGCCGGGGACATGGGCGAGGCGCTCAGCCGCTATCTCATGCCCGACGGCGAGCTGGACCCCGACATCCGCATCGACGTGGCGCGCAGGCGCTCGGCCGTCGAGGAGGGCGTGCGGGTCGAGCGCCTGCCGCTGGGGCGCTGGCCGGCCGAGGCGGAGCGCCCCGCCACGCTCAGCCGGCAGTTCGCCGTCAACCACGCGCTGACCGACCTGGCCCCCGACGGCGGCCTCATGGGCGTCCTCCACCCCCCGGGCACCGGGAAGAAGGAGCTCCTGCGCGACGTGCTGGCGGGCAATGTCGTGGCCCGGGCGAGGCGGCTGGCCGAGCTGGAGCGGGCGCGGGACGCCTTCGTCGGCGAGCCCCTGCAGTGGCGCACGGACTCCTTCTCGCGCGAGCTGCCCCGCCTGCGCCCCGAGCTGACCGGCTTCGAGATGGTGGTGGCCGCGGCGGGCGAGGGCGCGACGGCCGGGGGGGAGGGCATCGCCGCCGGGCTGCCCGAGCGCACGGCGCTCGCCCCGACGTGGCGGGAGCAGGCCGACTACTTCGCCCGCCTGGCCTCGACGGTCCTGACCGAGACGCAGGAGGCCGGGGCCGAGTCGCCCGTGGACGCCTGGGGCCTGGTGTCGGCGCGCCTGGGGCGCCTGTCGCGCCGCTCGGCCTTCCGCGCCTCCCTGTGGTTCGGCGACGGGGACGACGACGCCGCCGACGACGACCCCTCGGTGAGGATGTTCGCCCAGCTCAAGGCGTGGCGCAGCGGAGCGGCCCCCTACCGCCCCTGGCACGAGGCGCGCGGCCGCTTCCTCGACGCCGTGCGCCGCGTCGAGGCGCTCATCGATCAGCGCCGGGAGGCGCAGGCCCAGCTCATCCGCCTGGCGGCCCTCGAACGGGCCAAGCCGGCCTCCGAGCGCGCGGTCCCCGAGGCCCGCGAGAAGGTCGAGCGGGCGAGCCGGGCCGTGGACGAGCAGCTGGCCGTCCAGGCCGAGGCCGAGGTCCGGCGCAACCGGGCCGCCCTGGCCGAGGCCGAGCACATCGCCGCCAAGCCGGGCATCTTCGCGGTGATCCGCTCCCGGGGGCGCGTCTCGCGCAAGTGGCGCCTCGACCACCTGCCCCTGTCGCGCAACCTGCGGGCCGCCGAGGCCGAGTTCCGCCAGGCCTCGGTGACCACGGAGAGGCTGCGCACCACCCTGGCGCGCCGGAAGGCGGACCTGGCCGACGTCGAGCAGATGCTCACCCGCACCGAGGCCGAGATCGACAGGCTCACGGCCGCCCGCGACGCCGAGGCCGACCGGCTCGGCGAGGCCCACCCCGCGCGCCTGGCCCCGGAGCGGCGCGAGACGCGGGCGCCCTGGCTGGATCCGGAGCTGGAGGAGGCCCGCTCCGAGCTGTTCCTCGCCGCCATGGACCTGCACCACGACTTCATCGCCAACAACACCGGCATTATGCTCACGGCCCTCAACGCGGCCCTGGAGGTGGTCGGCGGCAACGCCCCGGAGGACCTGGATCCCGAGGCGGTCAGGGCGGCCTGGCAGCTGTTCTTCCTGCTCGTCCCGCTCGTGTCCACCACCCTCGCCTCGGCCTCGCGCATGCTCCGCGGCGTCGGCCGGGAGGGCATCGGCTGGCTGGTCGTCGACGAGGCCGGGCAGGCCGCGCCCCAGTGCGCGGTGGGCGCCATGTGGCACGCCAGGCGGGTCATCGCCGTCGGGGACCCTCTCCAGCTCCAGCCGGTGGTGACGCTCCCGGACAGGGCCAGGGAGGCCCTCGCCGAGGCCTACGGGGTGGACCGGGGCTGGCTCGCGCCCGCGGCCTCGGTGCAGACGCTGGTCGACCGGGCCTCCGACGTGGGCACGGCGCTGGCCCACGACGACGGCCGGATGTGGGTGGGCGCCCCGCTGCGCGTGCACCGGCGCTGCGACGACCCCATGTTCTCCCTGTGCAACGACCTGGCCTACAACGGCCTCATGGTCTCCGAGATCTCGCGCGACCCGTCCGGCGCCGAGGACCCGTTCGGCCCCGACGCCTCCGGCCGGCCGCGGATCCGCCCCAGCGCCTGGGCGGACGAGAAGGCCACCGAGGCGGGCACGCACCTCCAGAGCAACCAGATCGCCCGCCTGGACAAGGCGCTGGCGTACCTGACCAGGCGCGGCGTCGCGCCCGGGCAGATCATCGCCGTCTCCCCCTTCCGGCAGGTCGCCCAGCACCTGGAGCTCATGAGCCACCGCACGAGGTACCACGGCATGCGGGCGGGGGACGTGCGCGCGGTGCAGGACGACCAGGCCGATGTGGTCCTGCTGGTGCTCGGCGGGGATCCGCGCCTGGAGGAGGCGACGGCGCGGGCGGCCTCCTCGCTCAACCTGGTCAATGTGGCGGCGAGCCGGGCGCGGCGGCGCCTGTACGTCATCGGGGACCGGGACGCGTGGTCCCGCTACCCGTACTTCCGCAGGCTGGCGGAGGCGCTGCCGGTGATGTAGCCGCTCCCAGGGAGGCCTCCCGCAGCCGGTCGATGACGCCGCGCTGGATGAGCGCCATGAGGTAGCCCTGGAAGGCCGGCCCCAGCAGCGCCATGAACCACGCCGTCGCCATCCGGGCCTGCGGCGCCCACCAGGACAGGGCCGCGGGCGCCGCCACCACGGCCAGGCACGCGGCGGTGCGCCCCAGACAGCCGACGGCGAGGCGGATCGCATTGAGCGCGTGCCCGGGAACCGTGTTCTCGAAGTGCGCCACCAGCGGGACGAGCCAGACGAGCGCACCGATGAGGACGACTCCGCCCGCCAGCAGCAGGCCGGAGACCGCGCCGAGCCCGGTGGCGCCCACCGCGCCGTCGTTCCGGAAGAGGCCGACGAATGCACGATTCTCCCACGCGGCGAGCGCGATCGCCCCGAGCACCGGCGGCCACCACGCGAACGACTGGCGCAGCTCGCCGCGGAAGACGCGCCACCAGGTGCGGACGATGTAGCCGTCCTCGTTGCGCGCCATATCCATGGTCACGCGGGCGCAGGCGGTCAGGGCGGCGCCGGCCGTGAGCACCGGCAGGCAGCCCGCGAGGGTGAGGGCGTTGACGATGACGAGGTCGGCGGCGCTGGTCCAGGCCCGGTAGAGGGGCGAGTCCAGCCGGAGTAACCCGGGCACGTGCGGCTCCTTGTCGGCTGTGCTTATCGGCTATCGGTCGGCCGATGACCGGCCGCCGTCCGGCGGGAGGCCCGCCGGGCCCCGGTGAGGAGGGCCCGGCGGGCGAACCCGTTCAGCCCTTGACGGCGCCGGCGGCGACGCCCTCGATAATGTGCTTCTGCCCGAAGAGGTAGAAGGCGACGATCGGGATGATGGCCAGCACGAGCATGGCCATCTGGGCGCCCATATCGCGGTTGCCGTTGGAGCCGATGAGGGACTGGATGACGATGGGGATCGTCCTGTAGCGCTCGTCCTGGCCGATGACGAGGTTGGGCAGGAGGAAGTCGTTCCACAC
>ERZ773038.1503-NODE-1503-length-13131-cov-6.482716_pt1 | contig 13131 bp, 10 predicted proteins | sample MGYA00511665_ERZ773038 | MGnify/ENA primary metagenome ERZ773038 (study PRJEB29015, sample SAMEA2737966) | human oral metagenome | biome: human oral; feature: human-associated habitat; material: dental | place: China | collected 2028 ... | reverse complement strand
AGGTCGACCAGGGAGGGCGCACGCTCGGTCGTGGCGGCCAGGCCGAAGGTGGGGGTCGCCTGCGACGCGGCGGCGGGCAGGGCCAGCGCGCCGGCGGCGACGGCAAAGGCCGCGAGCAGGCTCAGGCTGCGGCGGGTCTTCGTGGTGCTCATTGGTTTCCTTATTCTCCTGTGTGTGATGTCTGAGACGTAAGTCTTCAACGGGAGGCTGACGCCCCCGAGCGCGAGCGGAAGCGTCGTCCCGCGAGCACGTCGGCATCGCCGGCTCTTGACAGCTCGCCGGTCACGCCATCGCCGCGGGTCGGCACGGCCGCGACGAGGGTTCATCCACAACGATCGGGCGTTCGCCGACGAGACGCGATCATTCAAGCGACTCGCGACCTCGGCGCCACCCGAACGCCATCGAGAAAGTCCCCTCGATTGGCTCGTATGTTGCGATTGCGGAGCCCGCTGGGAAGCCCGGGCAATCACTCGATACCTTTGACATACCAAACCATACAACACAGTTATCGGACAACGCAACTTCGTACTGCCCGTTTCACAAGTCTCACTCTTACGCCCGCCACAACCCTCCGCGCTCTTGCGAATTATCACGGTATTATTGTTGATTACCAGTCAAACCAGCAGATCCCATGAGATCGGGAAAAGCCACCTAGATAGCTGACAGTTAATAAGGATAGAACAGGAGTAACTGACAGACAAGCGCACTTGACATCCCGTTGCGATTCCTCGGATATGCCCCCCTTGGCGTGCGCGGCCCGAGAGCCCCCTCGGTCGAGGTCGCGGCCGAGGCTGCTGCACAATAGAGGCCATGGACCTACGCCCCGTCGCTCTCGGCACGCCCGTCACCACCTACGCCCCCTCGCGCCCGACCCCGGCCGCGATCGTGTCCGGTCAGATCGCCGCCCACGATGCGCCTCACCCCCTGTCGGTCTTCGACATGTTCCGCATTGGGATCGGCCCCTCCTCCTCCCACACGGTCGGCCCGATGCGCGCGGGACTCGCCTTCACGACGGAGCTGACGACGCTGCCGCCTCCCTCCCACATCACGATCGACCTTTTCGGCTCCCTCGGAGCCACGGGACGCGGTCACTCCACGGACCGCGCCGTGCTCCTCGGCCTGGCGGGCTACGATCCTGAAACCGTCGATATCGCCACCGTCGAGGCCATCCTGCCGACCCTGGCCAGCACCGGGACGCTCACGCTGCCCAGCGGAACCCAGGTCCCTCTCGACGTCGCACGCGACGTCCGCTTCGTGGCGCGCACGGTGCTGCCCTATCACGTCAACGCCCTGACCATCACCGCCACCGGGGCGGACGCGGGCGTCATCCTGCGCCGCACCTACTACTCGGTGGGAGGAGGCTTCGTGATGTCCCAAACCAACGATGACACCGACCACCCCGAGGTCTCGTCGCTGGCCTCCGGCCAGGCAGGCGTCGGCATTGACGTCCCCGCCCCGTATCCCTTCGCCTCGGGTAGCCAGCTGCTGACCCAGTGCGATGCGGCGGGCAAGAGCATCGCGGAGCTGGTGCGCGCCAACGAGGAGGCGGTGCGCCCCCGCGAGACCCTGGATGCCTACCTCGACCGCATCGCCGACACGATGTTCGACTGCGTGGACGCGGGAACGTCGGCGACGGGGATCCTGCCGGGAGGGCTCGACGTTCCCCGCCGCGCGCGAGCACTCGCCGGCAAGCTCGCCCAGCGCCTTGTTGGCCCCTCGGCCTCCTCCCGCTCCGGCGGCGAGGAAGGCGCGCCGGGCGGCGCGCACGCGTGGGTATCGACCGCCGTCGATCCGATGCGCGCGATGGACTGGGTCAACCTATTCGCCCTCGCCGTGAACGAGGAGAACGCCGCGGGGCACAGGGTCGTGACCGCGCCAACAAACGGCGCGGCGGGCGTGATTCCGGCCGTGCTGGGCTATCTCGTCACCCACTGCCCCGAGACCGGATCGACCCCGGGCGTCGCGGCGGGTCCGGATACGCGCGACGGATCGGTCGCCCCGCTCCGCCACATTCGGCTGACCGAGAGCCACGCGTGTTTCTCACGCGAGGCCTCCGAGCTCGCGGGCGGGGCTTCATCTCGGGAGCGCCGCCGCAGCCTCGTGCATGACTTCCTGCTCGCGGCCACCGCGATCGGCGCGCTCATCAAGACGAACGCCTCCATCGCGGGGGCCGAGGTCGGCTGCCAGGGCGAGGTCGGCTCCGCGTCGGCGATGGCGGCGGCAGGCCTGGCCCAGGCACTGGGCGGGAGCCCTCAGCAGGTCGAGAACGCCGCGGAAATCGCGATGGAGCACTCCCTGGGGCTCACCTGCGATCCTGTGGCCGGACTCGTCCAGGTACCGTGCATCGAGCGCAACGCCATCGCAGCGGTCAAGGCGATCAACGCCGCGCGCATGGCCCTGTGGGGGGACGGTCGTCACACCGTGAGCCTGGACGTCGTCATCGAAACGATGCGCCAGACGGGCAACGACATGCTTTCCAAGTACAAGGAAACCTCCGAGGGAGGGCTGGCGGTCAACGTCGTCGAGTGCTGAGCCCGAACGAGCGACGCTCGCGGCGCGGGCCGCGGTTCCGGCGGACGGCGACATGCCCTGGTCGGGCTTTGAGCCGACGCGCCGAGCGACGCTCGCGGCGCGGGCCGCGGTTCCGGCGGGCCACCGACCGCGGACACCACCACGCGGCCCCCTATGCGGGGATGCACACTCGCCACGCGGCCTCGGACTCAGAGGGGACTCCCACCTCCGCCCCGCCTGAAACCCAGACCGCCCTTCGCTCCCCCTCATGCAACCCAGACCACCCCCGCCTCGCCACAAGTGCCCAATACGGCCGATTGTTGGGAGGCAGGGGTGGTCTCGGTTTCCCCGGGTCCCACAGGGCCACAAGCAGGGGTGGTCTTGGTTTCCCCGCGTCCCACGGGGCCACAAGCAGGGGTGGTCTCGGTTTCATGGCCGCCGGTTCAACCGATAGCTGGGTTTCCCCTCGATTGCGGCCCGACGCGGCGACCTCTGACCGCTACTCCGTAGCCAAGGCCTCGGAGGGGCTGACGCGAGCGGCGCGGCGTCCCGGCAACCAGGAGGCCACGAGGGCGCAGACGACCGCGATCACGAAGACGATGGCCAGCTGGCCCCACGGAATGCTCAGCACCGGGGTCGCGTCCTCAAGAGGAAGGGCCAGGACACCGATCCACCCGAAGCAGGCACCCAGGACAAGGCCGATGAGCGCGCCCGTGAGCGACAGGATGAGCGCCTCGACGGCCATGAGCCCCTTCATCTGGCGCTTCGTCAGGCCGAGTGCCCGCAGGAGCCCGTTCTCGCGGGTGCGTTCGGCCACCGACAGCGACAGCGTGTTGGCCACACCCACAAGAGACACCAGGACGGACACACCCAGGAGACCAACCAGGACGAGCATCAGCCGGTCGATCATCGTCATGTATATCTTGCGTTCGAGGGCACTTCCGGACACGTCAAGGGAAGCGTCCTTGAGCAAAGCCGACTGGACGGTCTCTGGATCGGCCCCGTCAACCATCTTGATAATGACGGCTTGACGCTCGGGCTCGGAGATGCGGCGCAGAGTCGCCTCGGAGACGGCAGCCTGGCCAAAGGAGAGGGAGTTTGAGTAGACGGCCGTCAGCTCAACGCAGGAGTCGACGCACAGCTTCAGCTTCTGACCCTCCACGGACTTCTCGCCGACGCGAACCTGATCGTCGCCGAGCTGCGTCACGGGAGAATGAACCACCGACGTGTAATCCGGCTCGCCGGACACCGAGACCGATGCTGCAACCTCAGCATCCAGGTCGCTGTTCCCAAGCGGCTTGTAGGCGGGCGCTCCCGATGTCTTGGTCAGCTCGCCAGGGGCACCGTACTGGTCGACCGTGGCCGCCACCCCCTCCGTCGAGACGATGCCTGACTTCTGCTCGTCGGTCAGGACACCGGTCCTGCTCACCGCAATGAGGTCGAAGGGCCTTGCGGAGTTGACCGCGTCAACCAAGGTGGTGCGCATGGAGGCTGCTCCCACCATGATGGTGACCACCAGGGTGACGCCGATGATGATCGCGGTGCCCGTGGCGGAGGTGCGTCCGGGGTTGCGGGTCGTGTTCTCGCGAGCCATGGCCGACAGCATCCCGGGGAACAAGAGACCAAATCCACGGGTGATCGACGGCAGGAGCACCGAGATCACAAGAATAAGGCCGATGAGAGCAAGGATCGATCCGCCGAAGGCACCCAGGAACTTTGCCGAGTTGTCCTTCGCGCTCAGGGCGAGGGCCACGAGCGCGCAGGATCCCACGGTCATGAGCAGGCCGATGATGAAGCGCACCGTGTGCTTCTTGCGGGCGGCGGCTCCCACCTCGTTGACGGGGGCGAGCGCGGCGATGGGGGCAACCCGCGAGGCGGCCCGTGCGGGGAAGACCCCGACGAGGGTCGTAAAGAGGGTTGCTCCCAGCCACGTGCCGATGAGCTGCACGGGCGACAGCGCCCCGATTGCGGCGGGGAAGCTATCGGCCAGGCCAGTACCCCACGCCGCGAGCGTACCGATCAGCGCACCGGCTGCGACGCCAATCGCGGATGAGATCGCTCCGATCGCGAACGCCTCTCGGACGACCAGCGAGCGCACCTGCCCTCTCGTTGCCCCGAGGGTGCGCAGCAGCGCCAACTCTCTGGTGCGTTGAGCGAGCACGACGCGGAAGGTCGAGGAGACGACGATAGAGGCAACGAGCGCCGCAATCGCCGGGAAGACCAGCATGATTGCCATCGTGGCTGCGCTTCCAATTTGCGCTTGATCCAGGTCTTCCTTGATCTTGTCCTTGACGGTGCTCACCGTTATGTCGGGGATCCCTGCGAGCGCCGAGTTCGCGGATGCCACCCAGGTCTCCTGGGTGGCCACGGGAGGGTTTGCGTTCTGGTCCGCATCGGGAGAGGAGGTGGCCACGAGTATCGCGCCCGTGGTGGACGTGCCATAAACGGCGGCAAAACCCTTATCGGTTAGGTAGGAGGCGGGCAGCCCGATACCGGAGGTACGCGAGGGGGTGAGCCCGACGATGCTCACGGAGCGGTACTCTTTCGAGGAGTATCCGGGGCGCATGCCCAGCGTATCGCCGACCGACAGCTTCAAGGTCGAGGCGGTTGATTCCGGGATGACAATCTCGGTCTCCGATTCGGGGAGTTTTCCTCGTGTTAATCGGGGCTGTTCGAAAGGATCAGACGGGAGGATCGAGACGTAGAGCTTGCCGCGGCTGTAATCGCTCTGGGCTTCGCCAGGCCACTGCCCCATTTCCTTGATGCCGGATACGCCGGGCAGCGCCTTCAGAGCTTCGGTGGCGCGCGACATCGACTCTTCTGTCCCGCCCTTGCCCCGCTCGACGACGATGGTTCCTCCCCGATACCGAGAGTAGACGCCCGCGCTGAGGCTGGCTGCCAGGGTGGTCATGACGATCAGGGTGATCGCGATGAAGGCGGTGGAGATGGCCACAGCCAGGCCCGTGGAGACGTAGCGGCGGCCGTGGGTGCGCAGGTTGGCGCTCAGGAGTGTGCTTGTTGCAGACATGGGTGAAGCCTCTGGTTCGTGTGGGGCGCTCAGCGAAGCGACGCGGCCAGCGAGTCGGCGGTGACGTCACGCAGGTCGGAGACGACCTGACCGTCGCGGCAGACGAGGACGCGGTCCGCGTAGGCTGCCGTCCTCGTGTCGTGAGTGACCATGATGACGCTTTGCCCCAGTTCGTCGACCGCCCGTCGCAGGAGCTCCATGACCTCTCCCGTCGAGCGGGAGTCGAGGTTGCCGGTGGGTTCGTCCGCGACGATGACGGCCGGGCGGCTCATGAGGGCGCGGGCTACGGCGACGCGCTGCTGCTGGCCGCCCGACATCTCGGAGGGGCGGTGGCCCAGGCGGTCTCCGATGCCCAGAGAGGCAACGATCATGTCGAACCAGGCCGGGTCGGGAGTGGCACCCGCCAGGCGCATCGGGAGAAGGATGTTGGCGCGGGCGTCCAGGGTGGGAACCAGGTTGAAGGACTGGAACACGAAGCCAATGCGGTCGCGTCGCAGCTTCGTCAGCGCGGTGTCATTCAGGGCCGTGATGTCGGTCCCCTCGACGTAGACGCGCCCTGAGGTGGGGGCGTCAAGGCCGGCGAGAATGTGCATCATCGTCGACTTGCCGGATCCGGAGGGACCCATGATTGCGGTGAACTCACCGGCGCCGAAGCCGACGGTCACGTCGACGAGGGCGCGCACCTGGGCGTCTCCCTGCCCGTAGAGCTTGGAGACGGACTGAAGCTGAACGATAGGCATGGCCTGCCCGTTCTGGGGTGCAGCGTAGGCCGGGGCACCCTGGGGTGCGGGATAGGCCGGGGCCCCCTGGGGTGCGGGATAGGCCGGGGCTCCTTGAGGCGCGGGATAGGCCGGGGCTCCCTGGGGCGCGGCTTGGGGCGGGACGGGAACGTAGTTTGTGCTCATGTCCCCATCCTGCTTCTCCACGTGCCTCAGCGCTAGGGGTAGCTACCCTGATTACCCCCTGAATCCCCCCGGGGAAGCGTCAGGACTCGCTCGGCTCCCACTCCTCGTCGCCGCGCAGGATCAGTCCCCGATACCGGTTGATCGCCGCACCCACGTCGATGAGGCGCGGGCGCGCGAGGAACGCCGGATAGGGGCGGGCACCGAACTTGCAGACCGCGTCGAGCCCTTCCGACGCCAGCCGCCTGCCCAGCTTCGCCATCAGGTCGACCAGGTCCTGCTTCCCCGCCATCTCCTCGAGGACCCCGCGCACGCACCAAGCGATGGCTTCGGCCTGGCCGGGGTCGAGGACCGCCTCGACGTCAGAGATATCGACGACCTGCCGATCCACGGTCAGGGCGTGCGTCCCGGTTGCCTTCGTGCGAGGACGGTCCACTCGCGCCTTGGCGAGAGGGACCCGGGGCGCGCTGTCCCAGGAGGCGGGGGCATCGGTGCGGGGACGCGGAAGATCGGCGGCAACCTGTTTGGCGCGTTCGGTGACGTCGAGGCAGCGGTAGTTGTCCATCATGAGGACGCGGTCAGCGGCGTCCAGGAAGGCACCCGAGCCGCCGACCACCATGATGAGCGAGGTCCCGGCCCCGGTCAGGGAGGACACTCGGTCCACGAGCGGGGTGATCGGTTCCTTGTCGGCGGCGACCAGGTCACGCATGCGGGTGTCCCGAATGAGGAGATTCGTCGCTGAGGTGTCCTCGTCGATGAGAAGGCTGCGCGCACCCAGCTGCAGGGACTCGATGATCGAGGCGGCCTGCGACGTGGAACCCGAGGCATTCTCCGTCGAGAAGTTGGTGGTGTCGATGCCGCCGGGCAGGTGGCTGATGAAGGCAGAGATGTCGACGCCCGTCACGGCTCGCCCGTCGGCGGCACGCACCTTCGTGGCGCTCGGGTCGGTTGCGACCAGCTCGCGGCCATCGCCCGGCACGTGGGCGTAGACGCCGCGGGCGATCGCCTCCAGCAGGGTCGACTTTCCGTGGTAGCCTCCGCCCACGATCAGCGTCAGCCCCCGCGGGATCGCCATGCCCGACACGTCGCCCGCATGCGGCAGGCTCACGGATGCGCGAAGCGAGTCGGGGGAGCGGAAGGCGACGACCCCGTCGCCGGTCAGGGGCGCCTCGGAAACCCCCGAGCGGCGCGCCAGGAGGGAGTCGTCGGCGACGAAGGTCACCCACCCGTTGGCTTCCAGCTGTTCCTGCAGCGCCCGGTGGTCCTCGTAGGAGGCAATGTGGGCCAGCAAACGCGAGCGCTTGCGCGTCGTATCCGGGTCGTGCGACACGAAGTCGAAGCAGTCCATGACGACGTTGGGAACGTCCACGTCGAAGAGTCGTGCCGCGCTTTTGCCGAGGATCGTGCGCCCGCGGGCCGGGAGCTTGGCCTGGAAGCGGACCTCAACGCGGTCGGGAAGCACGCTGGCGTAGGAGCGCTGCAGGATGAGGGCACCCGCGCGGGCGATCGACACGTCGCGCGCTCCCCGAGCGCGGATGGCCTCGTCGAAGGCGCGGGCCAGGAAGTCGGCGGCCGCCAGGCGCGCATCCGGCGAGGCCAGGGCCTCCTCCGGCAGTCCCATCGCGAGGGGGGTCGCGTAGGCTCGCAGCGCCGTGGGCGGAGCAAAGGGGTCGGCTTGGACGTGATCGATCGCGAGGGTGAAGTCGCCGTAGTCCCAGGCTCCGGCGACTTTCTTGTAGAAGCCGTAGGGGCGTCCGTCGGCATGGCGCAGCTGATCCAGCAGGTCCGCGTCGGTTCCGGCGACTGAGCGGGAGGGGGCCTCGTATCGGGGGGTCATGCCCTCAAGAATACAGGTGGACCTCCCGGCTGCGAGGCAGTGGCCTGCGTCCGGGCCGAGGCGTCGGCGCCCGCGCGGGGCTCACGCGACGTTCTGGGCCGCTTGAATGAGGTACCACACGACGTAGGCGACGCCAAGAAGCTGGAGGACAACCATGACCGCCGAGACGCCGAGGGCGACCCTGGTCATGGTTCGCACATCCGAGGGCGCATCGGCAGAGCGCGCCCTTGCCGCCAGGACGATCGCCCAGATCATCGACGACACCGACACGAGGAGGAACAGCGTGAACCAGCTGAGGAGGGACAGGACGATGACCGTGATCGAGTAGACTCGCAAGCCCTCGAAGCGAGCGGCCGCGAAGGCGGGCTGATCAGCGGGGCCGCCGCGCGGCGATTCGCCATCGGCTGGCCGGGCCGCGAGGCTCGAAGCGCCCGGCGTCGCGGGATCGTTCATGGGCAACTCCATCATGTCGCTGGTGATACTCCCCTCAGTGTAGCCTTCGCCGCTGCGCCGACAATGGGCACGCGGGTGAGGAGGGCACGGGCACCCGCCTCGCGTCGGTCACTCGACCAGTTCCTAATACGGATAGAGCATGAAGAGTGCGACGATCCCGATCACGATGAGGAGCTGGAGAACAACCATGATGATGGTCACCAGGCGAGCCGCATTCACCAGGCTCCGCACGCCGGAGGGAACCTCCTCGCCGCGCGCCTTTCCCGCGAGGATGATCGCCCAGATCATCGCCGGGACCGACATGAAGATGTGGAAGAGGAACCAGCTGACGACCGACAGGACGATGGCGACGATCGCCTGCGTTCGCATGCCGTCGTACCTGGAGTCGTACGGAGCCACGTATCCCGGCTGGCCATACACCGGCTGCCCGTAGCCGTACGGGGCCTGCCCATATCCGTATTGGGCCTGGCCGTAGGCCCCCTGTCCGTAGCCGTACGGGGCCTGGTCGTATCCGGGCTGGGAGTGACCGTACTGAGGTGCCTGCCAGGTCGGGGCCTGGCCGCCGGGAGGCAGGGAGGCGTAGGGGTTCGACGGATCGGTCACGGGTTGCTCCTCACTGCATCGCTACCAAGGTCTCGGATCATCCTAGCCGACGCGTGCCTCCTCGCCGCCGGTCGCTCAGGAATACGCCTGCACCCAGGTGGCAAACAGCGCCATGATGAGCGCGGAGCCAATGAGAACGAGGAAGGTGGACACGAGGATCACCCCGGTAATCACCCCGTGAGCAATCGTGCACGCCTTGGCGGCCGAACGAGCGCGCTCGACCTCGGCCGCGACGTCCATCGGGGCGCCGTACAGCCGCACCTCTTCCATCAGCTTGTCGGCCCAGAACCACATGCCGCCGGAGAGGAACATGCCGCCGAAGAGAAAACTCAGGTAGGAGAACATGCGGGCCGTCGACGCGTTCGAACGAATCTTCTCGATCACGGGGTTGAGCGCGTACATCGGCTGGGCGTACATCGGCTGGGAGAAGGGGGCCTGGCGCGCATACGTCCCCTGCGCTCCCTGGCCCGCGCCCGCGAACTCACCCGCTCGGCGGCCGAAGGCCTCGTCCTCCGATGCCTGGTATTCCGTGGAATCACTCATCGGTCGCTCCTCATCCGTGTGCCAACCTTCCCGCCCATCGTAACGCACGGGTCCCGCGACCCCGGGAGGCGAACCCAGACGCCGCGACCGAGTCGGGGCACAAGAAGCTGCGGATTGTGCGCACCGATGGAAGCGAGGCCCGGGGAGCGTGATGCTCCCCGGGCCTCACACTCGCGGTCTGCTCAGGAAAACGCGCCGGAACCCGCTCCGGCGAGGGCGATAATGATCGGAATGATGATGACGAAAACGAGGAACACGGCAATGATGACGCCGTGAATGATCGTGCAGATCTTGGCGGCCGAACGCGCGCCCTGAACGTCGGTCACGACGTCCATCGGCGCACCGTAGGCCTGGGCCTCTTCCATCAGCTTGTTCGCCCAGAACCACATGCCGCCGGACAGGAACATGCCGCCGAACAGGAAGCTCAGGAACGAGAGCATGCGGGCGGTTGACGCGTTCGAACGAATCTTCTCAACCGCGGGGTTGAGCGCGTACATCGGCTGTCCGTATGCCTGCTGTCCGTACGCCTGCTGGCCGTAGGCGGGCTGTCCCTGCGGGGCCTGCTGGCCGTAGGCGGGCTGCTCCGGAGACGGAGACGAGGGGTACGGGTTCGTGGGATCACTCATAGAAAACTCCAACTGGACGCGATCATCGGATACGGGGTTCATCGTAACCTATGCTCCATCCCAAAGAAAAACGAGTGATGCAGCCAACTTCTGCCGCATTCTTGTCGCAAGCGTAACGACCCGTGGCATCCTCGCGCCGACCCCGCCCGATCCCACGAGGGCCGAGGCGGCGCGCCACTCGTCACAGGTTCTCGGAGATGATGAGGGCTGCGATGAGGATGGCCTGAAGCGCAAAGCCCCCTACCGCGATGCCTCGCGCGATGTGCGCCTTGGTGACGACGTCGGCAGGCGCCCCGATCTCACGCACTCGCCGACACAGGCGCTGGCCGCGCACCCACGCGGCGGCCAAGAACAGCAGCGGCGTGGTGAAGAAACCAATGACGGCGAAGACGATGACGAAGGTTGCCTCTGACTTGGCCTGGGAGATGGCCAACTGCTGCAGGGAGGGCATCTGCTGCGGGGGCGGAAGCTGCTCATACCCCACCGGCTGGAGGCCGTAGGGAGGCGCCGGCTGAGCCCCGTACCCCGCAGGAGGCGCGACCGGCTGGGCCCCGTACCCCGCAGGAGGCGCGACCGGCTGAGCCCCATACCCCGCAGGAGGCGCGACCGGCTGAGCCCCATACGCCGCGGGCGGCGTCGGCTGCGCCCCGTACCCCGCGGGCGGCGCGACCGGCTGAGCCCCATACCCCGCAGGCGGCGTCGAAGATGGCTGTTGCTGCCCGCGATAGGGGGCCCACATGCTCGGATTCGTTGCTCCACTCACACCGCTCACCCCTCAGACGTAGGAGGGGTCGAGGAGGGCGAACAAGAGGGGAATCCCGATGAGGAGGACGATGCCAGCCACCTGGATGAGCGCACACACGATCGCCGTCGTGCGCGCGCCCCGGAGTTCTCTGACCACGTCGGCCGGGGCGCCCACCGTCTGAGCCTCATTCATCAGGCTGCCACCCCAGATCCAGGCGCCACCCGAGAGTATCGGCCCGAGGGTCACGAAACTCACGAACGCCATGATGCGCACCATCGATGCATTCGAACGAATCCGCTCAACCGCGGGATCGAGCCGGTAGGCGGGATGACCGTAGACGGGCTGGCCGTACGCGGGCTGGCCATAGGCTCCCTGCGGCTGCCCATAGGGCGACTGGACACCGGGCTGGCCCGCGCCGTATCCCGCCTGCCCCGAGCCGTAGGGCGGCTGGGCACCGTAGGACCCCTGCTGATCGTAGGGCGACTGCCCGTACCCGCCGGGCGCGCCGTAGGGATTCATCGGATCACTCATTGCTCTCTCCGGTCCAACGTGGGGTACTTGCCTCCCACATCATACGAGCCTCCGGCGAAAAACAAGAGTGCACCCTCACAGCATGCAGGACACGCAGCCCTCGACCTCGGTACCCTCCAGGGCCATCTGACGCAGACGCATGTAGTACAGGGTCTTGATTCCCTTCCTCCACGCGTAGATGTAGGACTTGTTCAGGTCGCGCGTCGTCACCGTGTCCGGGTAGAACAGGGTGAGCGACAGGCCCTGGTCGACGTGCTGGGTGGCCACCGCGTAGGTGTCGATGATCTTCTCCGGGCCGATCTCGTACGCATCCTGGTAGTACTGGAGGTTCTCGTTCGACATGTAGGGCGCGGGGTAGTAGACGCGGCCGATCTTGCCTTCCTTGCGAATCTCGACCCGCGACACGATCGGGTGAATCGACGACGTCGAGTTGTTGATGTAGGAAATGGATCCCGTCGGGGGGACCGCCTGGAGATTTTGGTTGTACATGCCGTAGCGCGCCACATCGGCGGCCAACGCCTCCCAGTCCTGCTGGGTTGGAACGTGGATCGACGAGGCGGCCAGAAGCTCGCGGCACTTGTCCGTGGTCGGCTCCCACGCCTCGTCAATGTACTTGCGGAAGAACTCACCCGATGCGTACGTCGAATCCTCGAAACCCTCGAAACGCTCCCCCCGCTCGCGCGCGATCGTGCACGAGGCCTTGATCGCCTCGTAGAGGACGGTCATGAAGTAGATGTTCGTGAAGTCCAGTGCCTCCTCGCTGCCGTAGTACACGTGCTCGCGAGCCAGGTAGCCGTGCAGGTTCATCTGCCCCAGGCCGATGGCGTGGCTCATCGCGTTGCCTCGCGCGATCGAGGGAACCGCACCGATGTCGGACAGGTCCGACACGGCCGTCAGCCCCCGGATGGCGGTCTCGATCGTCTTGGAAAAGTCCGGGGAGTCCATGGTCTTGGCAATGTTCAGCGACCCGAGGTTGCAGGAGATGTCCTTGCCGACGTGCGCATACGACAGGTCGTCGTTGTACGTCGAAGCCTCCGAGACCTGCAGGATCTCCGAGCACAGGTTCGACATGGTGATGCGTCCCTTGATGGGGTTCGCCGCATTCACCGTGTCTTCGAAGACGATGTAGGGGTAGCCCGACTCGAACTGGATCTCCGCGATCGTCTGGAAGAAGCGACGCGCGTTGATCTTCCTCTTGTGGATGCGTCCGTCGTCCACCATCTCGTGATACTTCTCCGTCACCGAGATCTCGGAGAAGGGAACGCCGTAGACGCGCTCCACGTCGTAGGGGCTAAAGAGGTACATGTCCTCGTTCTTGCGGGCCAGCTCGAACGTGATGTCCGGGATGACAA
>ERZ773038.1502-NODE-1502-length-13141-cov-6.599496_pt1 | contig 13141 bp, 12 predicted proteins | sample MGYA00511665_ERZ773038 | MGnify/ENA primary metagenome ERZ773038 (study PRJEB29015, sample SAMEA2737966) | human oral metagenome | biome: human oral; feature: human-associated habitat; material: dental | place: China | collected 2028 ... | reverse complement strand
TGACTGTGCGCGACGGCTTCGGCAAGCTCCTGGCGACCGGCCTGAGCTTCTCGCTCGCGATCCAGCTGTTCGTGGTGCTGGGCGGCATCACGCGGATCATTCCGCTGACCGGTCTGACCGCTCCCTTCCTGGCAGCGGGCGGGTCCTCGATGGTGTCCTCGTGGATCACCGTCGCGCTGCTCATCCGCGTCTCGGACGCGGCCAGGCGTCCCGCGTCGACTCCCGCGCCGTGGAACTCAGGCATTCAACCCGCCGTGAGGGTAGGTGACACCGAGTGAACGCCCAGATCCGCAAGATCTTCGTCATCGTCCTGCTCATGTTCGCCCTGCTCGGCGTGGGCGTCACCAACACGCAGTTCGTCTCGGCCTCCTCCCTCAACGCCGACCCGCGTAACCAACGGACGATCCTGCACGCGGCCGAGACCGACCGCGGTCCGATCATCGTGGACAAGAGCGCGATCGCCTCCTCGGAGCGTGAAGAGGACTCCAAGCGCTATGCGCGCTCCTACTCCGAGGGTCCGCTGTACGCCTCGGTCACCGGCTACTTCTCGTCGGTCGGCAACGCGTCGACGGGAATCGAGGCCGCCGAAGAGTCGGTCCTGGACGGCCAGTCGCAGACCCTGCTGGGGCAGCGCATCCGCAACCTCCTGACGGGCCAAAACCGCCAGGGCGGCGGCGTGGAGCTGACGCTGAACTCCAAGATGCAGCAGGCGGCGGCTCAGGCGCTCGGCAACCGCAAGGGGGCCGTCGTGGCTCTCGACGCGACGACGGGGGCCGTGCTCGCCATGTACTCCTCGCCAAGCTACGACCCCAACGCCCTGGCGTCCTCCGACGCGGGCTCCGTCACGGACGCTTTTGACTCCCTGTCTTCCGACCCGAACAAGCCCCTGCTCAACCGGGCGATCTCCGAACGCTACGCGCCCGGCTCGACCTTCAAGATCCTGACCACGATCGCGCTCATCGAGAACGGCGTGGCCTCGCCTGAGACGCGCATGCCGTCGCCCGTATCAACGACGCTGCCGGGCACAGCCACCGAGGTGACCAACATTGAGTCCTCCACCTGCGGCGACGGCAATCCCACCCTCGCCGAGGCCTTTGCGCGCTCGTGCAACACGACCTTCGTCTTGGCCTCCGAGCAGCTCACCAACCAGCAGCTCACGGACGTGACGAATCGCTTCGGTTTCGGCCGCGAGTCGCAGATCCCCCTGACGGTGACGCCCTCCGTGTTCCCGACGGGCGTCGACTCCGCTCAACTGGCGATGAGTTCGATCGGTCAGTACACGGTCCAGACGACGCCCCTACAGATGGCTCAGGTCGCCCAGACGGTGGCGAACGACGGCCAGATGATGTCCCCGTACCTGATTGCCTCGATCGTGGACGCCGACAATCAGGTGGTTCGCTCCAGCAGCCCGACGGACGCGGGACGCCCCATCTCCGCCGAGACGGCCTCGAAGCTGCGCTCCATGATGGAGGGCGTTGTCTCCCAGCCCTATGGGACCGGCACCACGATGGCGCTGCCCGGCGTCTCGGTCGCCGCCAAGACCGGTACCGCGGAAACCGGCGAGGGCGAGCGCGCCAACGCGTGGGCCATCGGTTTCGCCCCGGCGGACAAGCCAAAGATCGCCTTCGCTGTCCTGGTCGAGGGCGACGACGAGACCCCCACGCCCCACGGCGGCGACGTGGCCGGACCCGTCGCGCGGGCCATCTTGGAAGCGGGGCTGAAGTGAACGCATCACGCATGACTTCGGGCGCCGGGCGCGTCCTCGGGGGCCGGTACACGCTGCTCACGCCGATCGCCCAGGGTGGCATGGGCGAGGTGTGGAAGGCCCGCGATCGCGTCAGCGGCCACATCGTCGCCGCCAAGGTGCTGCGTCCCGAGCTGACGGGCGAGGAGCTCTCGCTGTCCCGCCTGCGCCTCGAGGCACGCAATTCGATGTCCATTTCACACCCGAACATCGCCAATACCCAGGATTCCGGCCAGGAGGACGGGATTGGCTGGATCATCATGGAGCTGGTCGACGGATACCCGCTCACCGACTATCTTCGCGGCGGCTCCCGGATCGAGCCCGAGTACCTCATGCCCATTCTCGTGCAGGTCGCGATGGCGCTGGGAGCCGCGGCCCGCGCGGGCGTCGTCCACCGCGACATCAAGCCGGCGAACATCCTGGTGCGTCCCGACGGCATGGTGAAGCTGACGGACTTCGGCATCTCGCGGGCGACGGGGCAGGTCAACCTGACGGCGGCCGGGATGGTCATGGGCACGGCCCAATACCTGCCTCCCGAGCAGGCGATGGGCGAGGTCGCCACCCCCACCGGGGACCTCTACGCCCTCGGCGTCATCGCCTACGAGGCGGCCGCCGGTCGGCGCCCATTCACGGGGGAAACCCAGGTGGACATCGCTTTCTCGCACGTCAATGACCCGGTGCCGCCCCTGCCCGACTTCGTACCCGAGCCGCTGGCCGACGTGATCCTGCACCTGCTCGAGAAGGACCCCGCGAAGCGCCCCGAGTCAGGGTCTGCGGCGGTCCGCGAGATCGCCAGCGCGGCCAAGGCGATGGGCATCTCCGTCACTCCGCGCCCGCTGCCGCTCCCCAAGGCCGCCCAGCGCACCACGGAGGTCCGCACGCCCGTGCAGCCCTCCGTCCCGATCGTCGCCCCCGTGCGTCACCTGACGCGCCGTACGCTGCCCGACGAGATGCTGGCGCCGCCGTCGGGCCTGACCCCGGCCGTGCGCTCCCACACGGGTCGCCACGCTCTGTCCGTCATCGACGAGGCAACCACGATCGCCCCCTCCTCCGCGCCGATCCCGATCACGGGACGACACGCGTCGGTCCCCCGCATCCTCGACGAGGCCGAGGTGCCCTCTCGCGTCGAGCCTGACTCGGCACCCACCAGGGTGCGCCGCCTGCACCCCGGTGGCGGCGCTCACGGGCAGCAGCCGTCTGGCGCCGTTCGCTCGCTCACCTCCACGGGTCGCCACGGCGCCGTCACCCCCACGTCTCCGGCGCCCGTCCCAACCCCGACCCCTGCCCCGAAACCAGCGCCCCGACCCACCGCGGCGGCGGCCTCCGTTCCGGCCTCGGATCCCGTTCCCTCGCCGACCCCGGCTCCCCGTCCGACGAAGGCGGCGGCCCCCTCGGTTCCCGCACGCGCGGCCGACGCCGCCAAGCACCCGACGTCAGCCGATGCCCGCGGCAGCGCGCAGGCCTCGTCCCCGGCGCCCCGACCCGCTCCCATCCCGACACCCCCGGCCTCGCGCGCGCCCGCCTCGGCGACGGCCAACACGCCCGCTGATCGGCGGGCCGCACTGGCCGAGCGTCTGCGTCAGCGCGCGGAGCACCGCCAGGCCGAAGACGTCGCCGAGGAGCGGCGGCGCGCCCAGGTCGCCCGCGAAGAGGAACAGCGCGCACGCGAGCTGCGCGACGCCCGCAAACGACGTGAGGCGGGGCAGGCGCAACGCCAATCGACCCGACAGGCGTCCCCGCCCATCCCTCGGCCCACCTCTCAGCCCGCACCGGTGACCCACGACCACCGCGCGAAGGGCGCGTCGGAACCGAAGGCTGCACGTGCATCCACGGGGTCAACCCCGCGCGTGTACGGCACCGTCCCTCAGCCGCGCGGACAGAAGGCGTCCACGCGTCCGCGCCGCTCCGTCTACGAGCAGCAGCCGAAGAAGGCGCGGGGGCGCCGCTGGCACGAGCTTGATGCCCGCTCCGCGCAGCGGACTCAGCCGCCGACCAAGACGGCCTACTCGCGCAGCGTCGTTGCCCCACCCGTCCCAGTATCCAGGCAGATCATCCGCGCGGTCGTTGTCGCAGTCATCGTGATTGCGCTGATTGCGCTCCTAGCTATTACGATCAGACACATGCTTGGCTCCCTGATGCATCCAAGTGCGGGGGCCCTCATCATCGAGGAGGTCAGGACATGGCAGAGCCCATGGCCCACCGTCTAGCCGGCCGGTACGAGGTCCGTTCGCTCATCGGGCGCGGCGGAATGGCCGAGGTCCACCTGGGCTTCGACACTCGCCTGTCGCGCGTCGTCGCCATCAAGATGCTGCGACGCGACCTGGCGCAGGACTCGATCTTTCAGGCGCGCTTCAGGCGAGAGGCACAGTCGGCGGCGTCGCTGAATCACCCGAACATCGTTGCCGTCTACGACACCGGTGAGGAGATCGTCGAGGACGCCGTTGGGCGTTCGATCGCCGTCCCCTACATCGTCATGGAGTACGTTGAGGGCCACACGGTGAAGGACCTGATCTCCGACGGGACGGCCGTTCCCATCAACGAGGCCGTGGAGATCGTGTCGGGCGTCCTGTCCGCGCTCGACTACTCGCACGCGAATCACCTGGTGCACCGCGACATCAAGCCGGGCAACATCATGCTCACCTCGGACGGCAAGATCAAGGTCATGGACTTTGGCATCGCCCGAGCCCTGACGGATTCGCAAGCGACGATGACGCAGACGAACGCTGTCGTTGGCACCGCCCAGTACCTGTCTCCCGAGCAGGCGCGCGGCGAGACCGTGGATGCGCGCTCGGACCTGTACTCGACGGGCGTCGTGCTTTTCGAGCTGCTGACCGGTCGCCCGCCTTTCAAGGGGGACTCCGCTGTCGCCGTCGCGTATCAGCACGTCGAGCAGATTCCCCCGACCCCCTCCTCGATCCTGTCGGATATTCCCGATTCCTTGGATCGCGTCGTGCTCAAGGCCCTCGCGAAGAACCGCGAGGACCGCTACCCCAGCGCGGCGGCGATGCTCTCGGACCTGCAGCGGGTCTCGCGCGGCCTGGATGTGGCGGCCCCACCCGCCGACTCGTGGGCGACGGAGGTCCTACCTACCTCGGGGATGGGCGGCGCGCAGACCGCCGCGACCACGCCGATGTCGGCGGTCGCCCCCCGCGGCGGCGGCCAGGCCATGGCTGCAACCTCCACGTCACTCCCGCCGGTCGCCGAGCGAGCGGACGCGGCGGAGGAGGCGAGCAAGGCCCGTAAGCGTCGCACCGTGATCATCGCCTCCGTCGTCGCCATCGCCCTGCTCTTGATCGCCGGGTCGGTGTGGGCGCTGACGCGCCGCGCCGCAGCGCCGGAAACGGTAGCGGTTCCCACCGTCGTTGGCCTGAGTCAGGCGAACGCGAAGGCCCAGATTGAGGCCGCCGGTTTCGTCTGGGAGCTCAACTCTGAGAAGGTTGCCTCCGACAGCGTCGAGGAAGGGTCCGTCGCCTCGACCGATCCGGCCGGCGGTACCCAGGCCGAGAAGGGCTCAACGGTGCGGGTCACGATCTCATCGGGCCCCGATTCGGTGGTTCTCCCGGACAACCTGGTGGGCATGACACCCGAGGACGCCCGCAAGGCCATCGAGGCCCTGGGGCTGAAGTGGGAGCTCGACTCCAGCAAGGTCGCCTCGGACACCGTCGCCGAGGGCAAGGTCGCTCAGACGAACCCCTCCCCCGGCTCGAAGGTCAAGGCCGGTCAGACGATCCGCGTCTACCTGTCCTCGGGATCCGACGAGGTCGAGGTCCCGGACCTCAGCGGCATGAGCCAGGATCAGGCCAGGAGCGCCCTGAAGGCCGTCGGCCTGGAGCTCGGGAACGTGACGAGCGTCGACTCCGAGAAGGACAAGGACCGGATCGTCGCTCAGGATCCCGCGACCGGCACGAAGGTCAAGAAGGGCACGACAATTGGCGTGTCCGTCTCCAACGGCAAGACCGCCCAGGTGGAGATCCCCACGGTCGTGGGCACGAGCAGCGAGGACGCTCAGGCACAGCTGAAGGCTCTCGGCCTGAACGTGACTGTCGAGGAAGTGGCGGACAACCAGCCTGCCGGCCAGGTCCTGTCCATCGAGCCCGGCGAGGGTTCCAAGGTCGAGAAGAACTCGACCGTGAAGCTCAAGGTGTCCAAGGGCCCCCAGGCGGGAAATAACGGCAACAACGGGAACAAGAAGAAGAGCTAGCCTCGGCATGACCGCCGCCCGCACGTGGGGCCCGCGCCCGCCAGGACACGTCCTGGGGCGCGGGCCTCGTCGTGTGTGTGGGCCTTGCGGTGTGTGGCGGGCACAGGCGGCCAGGGACACAGGAAAGCTTCGGCGTCGCGTCTGCCCGCACGCGGCCCCTCAGGCGCACCCGATTCGCCCGCGACACGGGCCGGCGGCCGCGACGGCAAAAACCAAACGGGGGGATTTGCACCACTAGCGGTCCGACACGCCGGCGACACGCCGACAGCGCGCTTTAAATGACGTCATTCCCCCCATTGGCCCGATTGAAGGGCCCCGCGCGGCCTACAACGTGAAGCGCTGCGCGACGACGGGTTTGAGGGTGGCGGCACGCTCGCGCGCGCCGAGATCGCCGCATGCCGCCAGCCAGTTGGCGAGCATCAGGTGCCCGGATTGGGTCATAACCGATTCGGGGTGGAACTGGACGCCCTCGAGGGGCAGGGAGCGGTGACGCACCCCCATGATGATGCCGCGCTCGGTGGTTGCCGAGACCTCAAGATCGTCGGGAAGCGTTGCCGGGTCGATCGTGAGCGAGTGGTAGCGGGTCACCGTCAGCGGTGAGGGGACGCCGGAGAAGACACCGCGCCCGTCGTGCGTGATGACGGAGGTCTTGCCGTGCATCAGTTCGGGCGCGTGCCCAACGGTCGCTCCGAAGAGCTCGCCGAGCGCCTGGTGCCCCAGGCACACCCCCAGCATGGGAACCCCGTGCTCGGCGCAGTCCGCGATGGTCTGCAGGGATGCTCCGGCGCTCTTGGGGTCGCCCGGCCCGGGGGAGACGAGGACGCCGTCGTATCCGGACTCGAACCACGCAGGATCCACGACGTCGTTGCGCACGACGTCCACGACGGCACCCAGGTGGCGCAGGTAGCCCACGATCGTGAAAACGAACGAGTCGTAGTTGTCAACGCAGAGGATTCGTGCCAACGTCGGTCCTTCCATGTGCGAGGTCGCGCCTCTTGCTCCGCCACCCATCGTAGGGCGAGGCACCGGGGCTCGCGCGGGCGCCGTCCGATACACGGGCGGCGGATACGGCGCGAGGCCGGGGCGAGGCGGCCTCGCGTAGCACGTGGGCGGCTAGGCGCCGCCGACGGAGGATTCCCCGAGCTCCAGGTAGGTCTGCACCCAGGGGTAGACCCAGGTGAAGAGTGCGGCGACGACCGCGCCGATGAGGATCGCAGACTCGATGACTTTCAACCAGATGGGTCCGGGCAGGTGGCGGAAGATCCATGCGTACATGAGGGGTCCTTCAGTTCTGGGGTTCGTCGACGAGTTCGGCGGGGACGCCCGTGTCCTTCGGAGTCCAGGATTCGAACTTGAGATGGACGATGAAGCGCTGCCAGTTGCCGTACTCGGGGTGGCACGTGGTCATGGTCATCCATCGTTCGGTCGGTGTTTCGGACCAGGACACGTCGTCAATGACGGGGGCGACGACGCGCATCTGAGTGGGGTCGGTGGCGTCGATGATCTCGGAGGAGACCATGGAGTAGACGAGGTAGTGGTCATCGACTTCCACGACGACCTTGTCGCCCTGGGTGAGCCGGTCGATCCAACGGAAGTTGTTGCCGTAGGTGCGGCGGTGTCCGGCGACGGAGAAGTTCCCGACTCCGCCGGGCTGGGTGGTCATGTCGTAGTGGCCGGCCCAGCCCTGGTCGAGCACGTCGGACGTGGTGCCCTCGGCGAGGGGGATCTTCATCCAGTCCCAGGTGGGAACGTGGATGAGGCCGTAGACCTCGCCGGCGCCGACCTCACGCGTGAACTCGGGCGGATCGTCGGTGCGCGTCTCGCCCTGGGTGCGCTTGGTGGGCTGGTGGTCCTCTTCGAACGAGGCGATGGTTTGCTCGACCTGGCCGGAGACCTCGTAGGTCGTCCAGTAGAGTTGCCAGACTGAGAACAGGCCGATGACGAAAGCGAAGGTGATGAGCAGTTCTCCAACGACTCCGACGATGTTCCAGAAGATATTGGAGCGTCTCTTCTTCGTCGGCGAGGCGGGGGCGACGTGTTCACCCATTCGTTTCCTCCACGGTTGCGTAGTTGACGGTCGATGAGGTTGTGGCGGGCGCAAAGCTGAGTGCGTCCTTCGTTTGCATGTCCCAGCCGAGGCCGTACTTGGCGACGTAGGCCTGGTAGTTAACCATACGTGGGTTCGAGGCAACCGCCGCGTGCAGGGCCGCAGGATCACCGATTGCTTGGATCACATAGGGCGGGGAGAAGCTGGTTCCATCAACGAGGATGACGTTGCCGATGCAGCGGATCACGGTGCGGTCGGTGACGCGCACTCCCTGGACTGTCATGGCCTCGGCTCCGCCGCTCCACAGTGCATTCATGGTGTCCTCGATGTCCTGCTGGTGGATGACGAGGTCATCGGGGGTGGCTCCCGCGGGGACCTGGCCGGTGGGAGCGTCGGACAGCGTGATCTGGACGCCGGGCCCGGAGACGGGCCGCGTGGAGCCCGCGGTGAAGGCATCCTCGGCGGCGGTGCCCGATTGCGCGGGAGAGAAGCCCTCGATTGCGGCGTCCAGGGAGGAGACCTCCGTCTCGAGTTGGCGGACCTGCTCCTGCCGTGTGCGCACGAGGGTGGACAGGTCGGAGGTGGCGGCGGGGTGTCGGCGTTCGTTGAGCGCGGAGACGGAGAAGAGGAGACCCGATGCGACGGTGACTGCGAGCACGCCGATCAGGTGGCGGGCACGGATCCCGGGCATCTATCCCTCCTTTCGTGGCGCTGCGCTTTGGCACTTTTCATGTCCGAGACTACGCTAGTGTTGCGACTAATTCATCACCGCCGGGCGTTTCGTGTTCCCGCGCGGGCCAAGCAGGGAGGATCTGGCGTGGCCGAATCCAAGAAGCGTAAGAAGAACGGGCGCGAGGCCACGGACGATACCGAGATCCAGAACTGGACCGACGGGATTCCGCTCAGCCCCGCCTGGTGGGCGCCGGCCTTCGTCACCCTGATGATTCTCGGCCTGCTGTGGGTCGTCGTCTACTACATTTCGTCGGGGACGTATCCGGTGCCCAAGCTCGGCGCGTGGAACATCGCGGTGGGTCTCGGAACGATGATGGTTGGCTTCCTGATGACGCTTCGGTGGCGCTGAGGGCGCCGACGCTCACGCGCGGCTGAGTCGGACCCTCATGCCGGCATCGTACATGCCGAGAAGGGAACGTCCGGCCAGGCCGTCCTCGAGGCGAGCTGCGTGCGCGCTGGCGAACGACAGGACGGTCGTCGCGCCTGCGCGCAGCAGCGCGGGGGACGCCGGCGTTGAGGGGCCCAGGACGATCGTGTGCGCCGCCTCGGCGAGTTCGAGCAGGCGCGGGATGGTCTTGTTGACGAAGGCGGATCCGGAGATGAACACGTAGTCCATCTCGGGAAGCAGGTACTCGCAGGCCGAGTCCGGGTAGTCCCCGTCGAAGAGGTTGCGTTCCAGGACGATCAGCTCTCCGGCGTCGGGCATGGCCGCGGGGGCGAAGGGGAAGTGTCCGATGATGGCCACTCGCTTGTCGGCAACGAGGGGCGCGTAGGGGTGGAAGGTGCGCGCCCAGTTGTTTTCGGCGCAGGGTGTGAATCCGTGTGCGAGGGCCCGATCGGGGTGGCAGTGGTAGGCGTTGATGGCCGCCACGCCGATGCCGGCGTCCTCGAAGTTCCAGGATTTAGCGAGGGCTGCGACGTCGCGCAGGGGCCGTCCGAGAAGCTCGGCGGGGTCGGAGACGGCGCGCGGGCGCGACTGCACGTTCATGCCGAAGGCCATCCCTACCCCACTGTCGCTGGAGGAGACGCGGCGCCACTTTCCCTCGGTGTTGATGCTCGTGGCCGTCAGGTCGGCGGGAATCTCGTCGATGAGTTCGTCGTACAGGTCCCAGGGGCTGGTCATGGTGTCTCCTGCGAAGCTACGGGGAGGGTCGGTCCGTCGCCGACCCTCCCCCATGTTAGGTCATCCTCAGATAGCTTGCGCGGAACTCGCTCGTGCCGGTCCCCTCACGCCCCGTACACTTCGAGGAGGAGACGGAAGGCCAGGGCGTTGAGCGCGATGGCTCCCGCGACCATGCCGAGTGCCGCGAACATCTCGCGGCGATTCTGCGCCGCCTCGGTCACCCCAGGACGCGGGCGGGACAGGCGCGCGAAGGCCCACGTGACCGCTGCGCCGACGACGAGGCCGCCGATGTGCGCCTGCCAGGAGATGCCGCTGGCGATGAACCCGTAGGCGAGGTTCGCGACCAGGAGGGCGACGATGGATGTCGTGTCGGATCCGTGGAGGCGCTGGAGGACGAAGACCGCGCCGAAGAGGCCGAAGACCGCGCCGGATGCGCCGACGGTCCCCACGTAGATCTGCGCGGGCTGGATGAGGCACCACGCGATGACGAAGGCGGAGCCGCCCAGCGCGCTCACCAGGTAGATGGTCAGGTAGCGCCACCGCCCCAGGGCCGGTTCGATGGCCCGCCCCACCCAGTACAGGGTCAGCATGTTGAAGCCGATGTGCATGATCCCCCCGTGCAGGAAGGCTCCCGTGAGGATCGTCCAGGGTTGACTCATGAGGCGGGCGGGAACCAGCATCAGCGAGGACTCCACGGAGGGCGCCAGCCAGGTGAGGGCGAACATGAGCACGCAGATCCCCATGAGCGCGTAGGTGACGACAGGCGCGCCCGCCGCGGAGGCACGCGAGACGCGCCCCGACCAGCCGCGCTTGGAGGCGGCGCAATCCACGCAGATGGAGCGCACCTCGGTGGGGACCACGCAGTCCACGCACATGGGGCGGTTGCATCGCTTGCAGTAGTCGACGGCGCGCGCTCCGGGGTGACGCGGGCAGTCGGGGGCGGCGCGCGGATCGGAGCGTTGGCCGTAGCTTGGCATGCTCATGGCTTCCCTTTCGGACGGCGGGTAGGGGACGAGGCCGGGGTGCGTCGCCCCGCCAACTGCGCTGGGCAGCGGGGGCGGCCCCGGCCTCGTTGATGAAGAGGAGGAACGGTCAGTCGACGATCTCGATGGAGTTGATGACCTGGTCGGTGATGGGACGGTCGCCCGCGCCCGTGGGGGTCGCGGCGATGGCGTCGACGACGCGCTTGGAGTCCTCGTCGGCGACCTTACCGAAGATCGTGTGGTTGCCCAGGAGCCAGGGGGTCGGGGCGACGGTGATGAAGAACTGGGAGCCGTTGGTGCCCTTGCCCATGCGCTTTCCGGCGTTGGCCATGGCCAGCAGGTAGGGCTCGTTGAAGGTGAGTTCGGGGTGGATCTCGTCGTTGAACTGGTAGCCGGGACCGCCGGTGCCGGTGCCGAGGGGGTCGCCGCCCTGGATCATGAAGCCCGGAATGACGCGGTGGAAAATGGTGCCGTCGTAGAGGGGGCGGGAGGTCTTCTGACCGGTCGAGGGGTCAACCCATTCGCGCTCACCCTTGGCCAGGGACACGAAGTTGGTCACCGTGTTGGGGGCGTGGTTGGGGAACAGTTCGACGGTGATGTCGCCGGCGGTGGTGTGGAGAATTGCTTTCATGTGGACAATGGTTGCATCTTTTCCTGGGTGTTTCCTGTCCGTTCGGTGAGTTTGTCGGGGTGGTGGGCTGCAGATCACAGGCGGTTGTAGCACAATAGGAGTCAGTGGCGCGCCCGCGCCCCGTTTATCGTGGACAGGAACGGAGACATCATGGCTACTTCGCCAACTTTCGATGCAGATAAGCTGCGCGCTTCGTCTCAGCAGCTTCGGGACGCAGCCGCCATTTACGCCGGGAAGGTTGCCGTGAAGGTGGCGGATCTGGCCAATCAGGGCGTCGAATGGGCCGCCCCCCGCGCCCAGGCCGCGCTGAATTCCGCGATCGAGCACGCCGCACCCGCCATCGACAGCGCTGCGGCTCGCGCCCAGGCTGCCGCCGCCTCGGCGGGTCCCGCGATCGAGAACGCTCGCGGCCACCTGGTCGATGACTACTTGCCGCGCGCCTCGCTCGCTGTGAACCAGGCGGGAGCCGCGCTCTCGGCTCGCGGCTCCCTGTCGGATCGTGCGCGCCGCGCAACGGAGGCCTCGGCCGCCGCGCTGGCGACGCCGACGCGCAAGCGCCGCAGGTGCCGCGTGCTGCGCGCCCTGGGTCTGACCGCCCTGGTCGGTACGGTTGCGGGCGCGGGCTACATCCTGTGGAAGCGTTCGCAGCCGATTGAGGACCCCTGGGCCGAGGAGTACTGGGCGGATCTGGACACCGATTCCTTCGTTCCGGAGACCGGTGCCGAGAAGGCTACCTTCGAGCAAACCGAGGGACACTGACCCTCTGAGAGGCTTGTGCTGACGGGGGCCGCGGCGAGAAAAGCCGCGGCCCCCGGTCGTTGTGGGCGGTTTTTGCACCCCTTCCCGGTTGGTCATATGATGAGCATCATCTCATTGACATTCGCAGGCTCGGCTTGCGTTTTACTTTCTCGGAGGGTCCTGTGAGCGACGTTAGTTTCGACTCCCAGAAGCACGATCAGACGCGTCACGACGCGGAGCAGGGAGGGGAGCACCTGGGTAACGCGGCGAAGGCGGCGGAGGCCTTCGCGCAGGCGCAGACTGCCTCCGTGTGGGGCAAAGAGCCCGGGGTCGAGGCGGCACGGCTCGCACTCCAGGCCGCGTACACCGGGGCGGGAGAGGGTTTTGCGGCCGAGCAGGCCCGCTTTACCGACTTCGGCGCGAAGGTGGATCAGACGGAGGAGGATTTCACGCGGACCGAGGAGGCCGCGGCTGGGCAGTTGGCGTCGGCGGGCGCCGCCATGAACTCCAACACGGCGATCGCTAGCGCCGCGGGGGCCGATTCGTCCGGTTCCGGTGGCACGCAGCCTTCGGATGCTCCCACCGCGGGCGCACCTTCGGAATTCTGAGACCGGGAGAGGAATAGCCATGGCACACAGCCCGATGTACCACCGCCTCATGATGTTCGTGGAGGCGGCAAAAGCCAACGAGGCGCTGGCGGCTCACGACGACGAGCATTCCGCGGCGATGGAGGCGATCGACGGCTCCTCGGAGTCCATTCAGCACTTCCGGCAGTATCAGGGTTTCGAGGGCGAGACCGGCACGGCGATCGACGGCTGGCTGGAAAAGGCCGACAACCGCGTGGCCGGGTGGCGGGCCTCCTACCTCTCTGCCTCGCAGATCGAAGTCGAGATGCGTCGTGTGATGATGCATGCGCGTGAGGAGGCTGAGCGCCTGTCCCCG
>ERZ773038.1501-NODE-1501-length-13152-cov-17.464458_pt1 | contig 13152 bp, 7 predicted proteins | sample MGYA00511665_ERZ773038 | MGnify/ENA primary metagenome ERZ773038 (study PRJEB29015, sample SAMEA2737966) | human oral metagenome | biome: human oral; feature: human-associated habitat; material: dental | place: China | collected 2028 ... | reverse complement strand
CGGCGGCGTCGGGCACGAGCAGGACGACGGCGAGGTGGGCCGCCCACAGGGAGACGGCCGTCGGGCCCCAGATGCGCAGCGCGCGCTCTCGCCGGGGCCCGGTCGTTCCGGCCCGCGCGGGGCCGGCGTCGACGGCGGCGCTCATCGGGTGATGCCCAGATCGGCGAAGACCGTGTCCGCCAGCTCGGCCGCCGTGACGTCGGCGCGGATGAAGCCGGTGCCCTTGAAGTCCTCGATGCCCGGCTCGATGGCCGCGCGGAAGTCGACGGCGGAGGCCCTCCACCCGTAGGTGCGCAGCAGCTTCTTGACGACGTCCAGATCCGCGGCCACGTAGTTGTTGTCGACCTCGATCCGGGCGATCTCGTCGAGGTGGGCCTCGTCGGCGGCCAGGTAGTCCGAGCCCTTGAACCACGCCTCGGTCAGGGCCCTGGCCTGCTCGGGGGAGTCCTTGACGAAGTCGCCGTTGAGCGCCACCGAGCAGCAGAAGGGCTCGTCCTTGTTGGAGGCGAGCACCCGGGCCCTCCCGTCCAGGACCGGCAGCAGCGGGGCCGGGTCGGAGCCCATGATCGCGTCGACGTCGCCGTTGGTCAGGCGGGTCCCCAGGGAGTCCTCGTCGATGGTGGTCCAGGTGATGTCCCCGCCCTCGGGGTCCACGTCGAGGCCCGCCCGGCTCAGCCCGATGGCGAAGTAGGCGAAGGCGGAGGAGGACAGGGAGGGCACCCCGATCCTCTTGCCCCTGAGGTCGGCGAGCGAGGCGATGGGGGAGTCGTTGGCCACGACGAGCTGGAGGCACCCGGAGTGGAGGCCGCCGGTGAGTCTGGCGTTGAGGCCGTTGTAGATGGGCTCGAGCCAGGAGAAGAAGATGCCGGGCGCGCCGATGTACTTGCCGGCGCCGACGGCGTCCTTCGTGTCCTCGGTGCGCTGGGTGCGGGCGAGGGTCACATTGAGGCCGGCGTCGGAGAAGTAGCCCTGGTAGTAGGCGGCGTAGAGCGGGGCTGCGCAGATGTCGCCGCCGATGACCAGGGGCAGGGCCCTGGCGGCCCCGGTCACGCCCTGGTGGCGACGGCGGATGGTGAGCCAGGCCCCGCCGGCGAGGAGCGCCGCCGCGGCGACGCCCCCGCCGATGAGCAGGCCCCGGCGCGATGGCCCGGGGGAGGGCGCTGGGACGGGGGTCTCGTCGTCGGCGGCGAGGATGTCGGCGGCGTTGTCCGCGGTGACCTCCTCGGGCTCGGACTCAGGCTCGGGCGCGTCTCCGGGTGCGGATTCGGGCGCGCCCCCGGGCGCGGGTGCGGACTCGGGCTCGTCCGGGGTGTTCGGGGCGTCGGGCGCGGTGGGTGCGGGCATGGGTGCCTCCTGGGCCGGTGGTGGATGGGGGCGTCCGCGGGCGGATGCTGTCAGGCTCGAGGCGGTGGCGCGCCGCGTGTCCCGAATCGTCCTCGCGCAGGCCGCGGCGGCGGTGGCGGGCGCACCGCGGCGCACGCGCGAGAAGGCCGCGCGGCGCGGCGGTGGAATCGGAGTCGGCGGGCTTCAGCGCCTCACGGACGGGGCTTCACAGAGCCTGACAGCAGCGACACATTCGGGAGCCGCCCATGACCGCGGGCACAGGGGTGCCGCCGGCGGTGACGAGGGCCTCGGGGATGCGTGCCATGGGCGGCACCCTACGCCACAGATCCGGGGCGGCCCGACGTCGTCTCACATGCTGCGCACCGCCCGGGCGCCGAGCGGAACCGTCACCCGACGCCGAATGTGTGACTGAAGTCACAAATCCATATTGTGATGAAAGTGAGACATTGGGCTCCGGCGCCCCCGGCCATCCGCGGACGACCCGGAATATCCTCGCCATTTCCTTCAAATCCAGGGGGAAAGTGGGAGGGGCTCCGGCCGGGCGCTCGGCCATCTTCCCCATGATCGTGAGCCGAGGCACCCCTGAGGTGCATGGATAGTGACCCCCACGACCCCTTTGGACCTATACCATCGGAGGAGACAGACGCAGGATTTCCGGGCCCCACCGGCCTGCCCTCACCGTCAATGGCCGCAGACCGCCGAGGCGAGCCCTGCGGCCGACGGTACGACTGCCCCCGATTACGAGATGTCCTGATGCACAGCACCCCCGCCCGCACCGCGCACCGCGGAAGGGCCGCCCTGATCGGGTGGCTCAAGACCCTGATGACGGTCGCCGGGATCGCGATGTCCTGCTGGGCGCTGGCCGTGGGCGCGAGCGTCGTGGCGGCGCCGCCCGCGGTCAGCCAGGTGCCCGCCGAGACCTCCCAGGGGGACGCCGGCTTCGTCTCGACCGTCAAGCCGGGCTCCATGAGCGTCGGGAACAACTCGGGGCAGACCTTCAACACCTCCAGTCGGACCGACCGCCCCCGGCTCTCCTTCGACGGTTGGAAGGACGGGTCCGGCAAGCCCCTGAACGCCAACAACGGCGACGCCGGCACGGTGCTGCCCATTGAGATCAGGGTCGGGGCCCCCGGCGCCGAGGGTCAGGTGAAGACCATCTACCCCGTCTTCACCGACGGGCGCTCGGACTACGACATGTCCCTGTGGTACTTCACCGAGGGCATGGATCCGCACCAGGGCCAGTACGAGATCGGCTACCGGGTGGCCGGGACCGGCGACTTCTCCACGGCGGCCACCCTGTCCCTCAACGTCCAGCTCGCCGAGCCGGCGAAGGACGCGATCCTCACCCTGTCCGACGGCGTGCTCAGCGGCAGCGGCTGGGCATTCGACGGCAACAGGAGCATCACGGGCGAGTACAAGATCCGCCTGCGCCTGCTGGACGCGGGCGGCGGGCAGACCGACGTCGTCGTGCCGGTGGAGTTCGCCGACGGCGTCTTCTCCCTCAACGCCTCGGGACTGACCGATCTCGGCCCGTCCGGGGGGGTCTACGGCATCCGGGCCCTGAGCGCCGAGGGCGACGTCATCGACTCGGCGTCCGTCGGATTCGCCCCCTCCGCGACCCTGGCCTCCGGCGACGCCTACTCCGCGGGGGACGACATCACCCTGGACTACAGCGGCTGGGCCACCCTCGACGGCGTCCAGATCGCCGACCCCGTCTACACCGTCAACGTGGTCAACCCCAGTTCGGGCGCCGTCGTCGGCTCCTACTCCCTGTCCGCGAGCACCCCCATCCCCGGCGGCGGCTCGGCGCAGATCACGCTCAGCGCCCGGACGATCGTGGACGCGGCCCGCGCCGCGACGCCGTCCGTGTCGGTGACGGGCACCTACAGCCTGACCATCTCGGGGCCCCTCGGCCTGTCCGAGACCACGTCGCCCTTCACCATCGACACCGGCTCGACCGCCACCGCCGCCCCGCGTCCGAGCGCCAGCCCCGGCCCGGCCCACCCGCCCGTCGTCCCGACCCCCGATCCCGGTCAGAGCTGCGCCGCCCCGGCCAGCTGGGCGATCGTCGACGGGACCGGCGGCGCCGCCAGGGTCGAGGCCTCGCAGCGCATCCGGGTCGCGGGCGGGGGCTGGTGCGAGGGCCAGAACGCCCTCAACGGCATGTACGCCACGACGCTCAGCGTGCTCGACTCCGACGGGAAGGTCGTCGCCGAGCGGGACGGGGTGTCGCTGACCTTCACCGACGGCGCCTTCCAGGCGCAGCTGTCCCTGACCGACCAGCTGCAGGGCCTTCCGGCCGGCCAGTACACGCTGCGGCTGGGGCTCAGGGGCAACACGGCCTCCACCGGCGCCTTCGTCCTGGGGGACGGGAACGGCACGACGGCGGCCCCGCCGGCCGCCTCGACGGATCCCTCGGCCAACCCGTCCCCGGCCGCCACCGCCCCGTCCGCCGACCAGCCGACGGCGGAGCCCACCGGTCAGCCCACGGCGGAGCCCACGCCCACGGCGGAGCCCACCGCCCCGCCCACCGACCAGCCGACGGCGGAGCCGACCGACCAGCCGACGCCCGAGCCGACTCCGACGGCGGAGCCGACCCCGACCGCCGAGCCCACGCCCACGCCCACGCCCACGGCGGAGCCCACGCCGACGCCCGAGCCCACGCCCGAGGAGAGCCCCTCGGCCACGCCGGACCCGCGCACCGTCAAGCCCCAGGCGGCGCCGTCGGCGCCGGTGGCCGATCCGGGCCAGCTCAACGACTCCAACGCCGGGTCGCTGTCCGGCACCCGCGAGGGCAGCGTCCTGACCCTCAGAATGCCGTCGGCCAAGGTCAAGGAGGGGGACTGGGTCTCCGTCTACTTCTTCCCCCCGGCCTCCACCCAGGGCTGGGTGCAGGTCGACGCGGACCACTCCGTGACCATTGACATCAGCGGCCTGGACGCGGGCACCTACCAGGTCGCCGTGGCCGGGCGGGACAACGAGCTCCTGGGCTGGGCCCAGCTCGACCTCCCGGAGTCCCTGGCCGCGGCCAAGGGCGGCGTCCTGGTCGACACCAAGACCTCCAGTCCGTCCAACCTGGGCTCGGCGGACTGGATGCTCGTGGCGGCCGGCGGCCTGCTCATGCTCGGGGCCGCCTCATTCGTCGTCCTCATGCGCCCCGGGCCGGCACAGAGGCGCTGATCCCGGGAGATCCACAGGAGCGAGGAGCATGAGAGCCAGGGGCAGCGGCCGGCTGCGGCGTCCGGCGAACGTCCGCGAGGACGCGCGCCGGTTCCTCGCACCGTCGGTTCTGCTCCGACTCGCCCTCGGCCTGGCCCTCGTGCTGTGGGTCGTCATACCCGCGGGGGTCCTCATGGACGCCTTCGCCAGCGCCGACACGACGACGGGGGCCTCGACCACCGGCACCGCCTCGACGGTGAGCCCCTCGACCATCGCCGTGGGCGGCTCCCTGGCCTACACCCTCTCGGGCTTCCCGCCGTCATCCACCGTGGAGGTGCTGGTCGACGACGGCGGCCTCGTGCAGCAGGACTCCTCGGACGCGGGAGTCGTGGCGCGCATCTCGGTCTCCGAGGACGGGACGTTCTCGGGCGCCGTCGAGCTGCCCGTCTACGTCACGGAGGGGACGCACTGGCTGCGGTTCCGGGCCGTGGCAGGCGCGGACGTGCCCACCTCGCAGATCCGCACGCTCGACTACACCAATAAGAGCCCCTTCTTCACCGTCGGCGCCTTCACCGTCATCGGGGGCGCCCCCGTGACCGTCGCACCGGATCCGGCCACCGGGGGGGTGACCCCGGTCGGGCCCGGCGCCGAGACGGATCCGGCCGCCCACCAGGTCACCGCCGCGCCCTCGCCGACGCCGGGGGCCACCCCCTCCCTCCAGTACGTTCCGGCCGACACCTCCGCGGCGGGCGTCGAGCTGCACGCCACCGAGGTCCGCCAGCCCCGCTTCCCGGTCATCGGGGCGAGTCTGCTGGGCATCGCCGCCATCCTGTCGGGACTGGCCGTCGCCGTCGTCCTCAGACGCCGCCGGATGGACCAGGACTACTACTACTGAACCTGCTGAACCGCCGGGGCGCGCCCGGGCGGGGCCGCGTAGGATCGCCCCCGGCGCCCGCTCGTCTCGCGGCGCGCACCGCCGGGCACCGGAGCAGTGCCCCCAACGGAAGGAATCACCGTGCTGCGAACCCGTGACGCCGGGTCCCTGCGACCCGCGGACATCGGCCGGACCGTCACCCTGGCCGGCTGGGTGGACCGGCGCCGGGACCACGGCGGCGTCGCCTTCATCGACCTGCGCGACGCCTCGGGCATCGCCCAGGTCGTCATCCGCGAGGAGATCGCCCACGACCTGCGCGCCGAGTACGTCCTGGCCGTCACCGGCGAGGTGGCGCGCCGCCCCGAGGGCAACGCCAACCCGAACCTGCCCACCGGCGAGATCGAGGTCGTCGTGACCGACGTCGAGATCCTCAACCCCGCGGCCCCGCTGCCCTTCCAGGTCTCCGACCACGCCGAGGACGCGGGCCGGGTCGGCGAGGAGACGCGGCTGAAGTACCGCTACCTCGACCTGCGCCGCAGCCCCATGAGCCGCGCCATCCGCCTGCGCGCCGAGGTCAACCGGGCCGCCCGCCGGGTGCTGGACTCCCACGGCTTCATCGAGATCGAGACCCCGACCCTCACGCGCTCCACCCCCGAGGGCGCGCGCGACTTCCTCGTGCCCGCCCGCCTGGTGCCCGGGTCCTGGTACGCCCTGCCGCAGAGCCCCCAGCTGTTCAAGCAGCTGCTCATGGTCGCCGGCATGGAGCGCTACTACCAGATCGCCCGCTGCTACCGCGACGAGGACTTCCGCGCCGACCGCCAGCCCGAGTTCACCCAGCTCGACGTGGAGATGAGCTTCGTCGACCAGGACGACGTCATCGCCGTGGCCGAGGACGTGCTGCGCGAGATCTGGGCCCTCATCGGCCACGACCTGCCCACTCCGATCGCGCGCATGACCTACCGCGACGCCATGGAGCGCTACGGCACCGACAAGCCGGACCTGCGCTTCGGGTGCGAGCTGGTGGACCTGACCGACTACTTCAAGGACACGACCTTCCGGGTCTTCCGCGCCGACTACGTGGGCGCCGTCGTCATGCCCGGCGGGGCCTCGCAGTCGCGGCGCACCCTCGACGCCTGGCAGGACTGGGCCAGGCAGCGCGGGGCCCGGGGCCTGGCCTACGTGACCGTGGCCGAGGACGGGACCCTGGGCGGGCCGGTGGCCAAGAACATCACCGACGCCGAGCGCGCCGGTCTGGCGCGGGCCGTCGGCGCCCGACCCGGCGACTGCATCTTCTTCGCCGCCGGCGCCGTGGACGCCTCGCGCGCCCTGCTGGGCGCCGCCCGCCTGGAGATCGCCGGGCGCTGCGGCCTGATCGACGAGGCGCAGTGGTCCTTCGTGTGGGTCGTGGACGCGCCCCTGTTCAAGCCCTCGGCCGAGGCCCGCGCCGAGGGGGACGTGGCCCTGGGCAAGTCCGCGTGGACCGCCGTCCACCACGCCTTCACCTCGCCCAAGCCCGAGTGCCTGGACACCTTCGACACCGACCCGGGCGGCGCCCTGGCCCACGCCTACGACATCGTGTGCAACGGCAACGAGATCGGCGGCGGCTCCATCCGCATCCACCGCCGCGACGTCCAGGAGCGGGTCTTCGCCGTCATGGGCATCGGCGAGCAGGAGGCCCGGGAGAAGTTCGGCTTCCTGCTGGACGCCTTCGCCTTCGGCGCCCCGCCGCACGGCGGCATCGCCTTCGGCTGGGACCGCATCGTCTCCCTGCTCACCGGCGCGGACTCCATCCGCGACGTCATCGCCTTCCCCAAGTCCGGCGGCGGCTTCGACCCGCTGACCGAGGCGCCCGCCCCCATCACGCCCGAGCAGCGCAAGGAGGCCGGCGTGGATGCCGTCCCGGAGGACGAGTCCGGCTCAACGGCGCAGGGCGAGGGGGAGAAGACGAGGCAGGGCTGAGGCTGCGACGATGCTCGCGCTGCACGAGTGGGGGGATCCCGCGGCTCCGGCCCTGCTCTTAGTCCACGGCCTGACGGAGTCGGCCGCCGCCTGGCCCGACGCGGTGGCTCGCTGGTCCTCCCGGTACCACGTCCTGGCGGTGGACCAGCGGGGGCACGGGGTGTCCCCGCGGTGGGACGATGAGGCCCTGGCCCGAGCGCCGCAGACCATGCAGGAGGACCTTGAGCGGGTGCTCTCCTCGTTGGCGGAGCCGCCGGTCGTCGTGGCGCACAGCCTGGGAGGGCTCATGTCGCTGCGAGCGGGCGCTGCCCGGCCCGACCTGGTCCGGGCACTGGTCCTGGAGGACGTCGCGCGCCCCACCGGGCACTGGGGTCCGGCCCCCTGGTTCGTGGAGCACCAGGAGCGGTTCCTGGACGCGTTCGCCGACGGCGGCGCGGCCGAGCGGGAGCGCATGCGGCGCGAATCCTCGTGGAGCGATGCCGAGATCGAGGGGTGGGCCGGGTGCAAGGGGCAGGTCGACCGCCGCTACATCCGCGAGGGCACCTATCTCGGCGAGGCCGACCTCGTCAGTGCGGTCAACCGGCTGACGGTGCCGACGCTGTATCTCGCACCCCGCCACGGGGACATGGCCCCGGACCCCTCCGAGGTGACCAATCCGCTCGTGCGCCTGGTGCTGCTCGACGGCGTCGGCCACTGCGTGCGGCGGGACGACCCGGAGGCCTACCACGGACTGGTCGACCCCTTCATCGAGGAGGCCTTCGGCAACGCCGGCCGGTGATCCGCCCCCCGGGGCCGGCGCGCCGTCCGCCTGCTCGGCGGGCGCTCGCCTGTGCGACTCCGCCCTCGGGGGAGTCGAGGATACGGCCCGGGATTTGGCGCGCCGCCCATCTGCGCGTCTCCCGCCCTCGGGGGAGTCGATTCGGCGATGTCACCCGGGCCCGCATGGCGCCAGGCGGGCCGGCGCGGGGTCGCGGTCCGCGCCTGTCTGGGAGCCGGCGGCCGCCATCGGCGTGTACACAGACAGGGTTCCTCATGCTCGGTCCGCGTCCGCCCGGGAGCCGGCGCGGTCCCGATCCCCGTCCCGTCCCGGCTCATCTCGACCAGGTCCGCGAGCACGTCACTTAACCTGCGAGCACGTACCCCTAGCAGACGTTCTCACGGGTTAAGTGACGTGCTCGCGGCCCGGGCGGTGCCCCGGCGCGGCGGTCAAGTCTCTTGGCGTGGTGTTCTTCCGGCCAGGTGGTGATGGCGGCGGGCGGTTCCGGCGGCCCCGCCCCTGCTGCGCCCCGCCGTCCCGCGCCCGCATCGCCGCCCGCTGAGCAGCCTGCCGGTGAGAAAAGCTCAATGTCGCTCCTTAGAAATTCCCCGGACGCCCGCTGAATAAATTTCGCGGCGCCGAACCCCCTTGCGGACGTCCCCGATGAATCTCATGAGGTCAATTTTTTGTAAAATGCCGATTTTTTCCCTAACCTGTACGTGTGAATAATAATTCGGGTGAGCGGCGCGACGTCAAATCAGCGCCCCGCGGTGCAACGGGCGGACACAACTCGGATACGTCGGCGGCGTCGTCGGCGCACGGTGCTCTGCGGTGCAACGGGCGGACAACTGCGCAAGATGGCGGACGCCGCGGCAGGAAGCGCACGGTGAGCACGACGCAGCGCCCGGGCGCCGACCAGTGGTTCCGCGGGTGGGTCCGGCCCTGCCTGCTGTCCCGCTGGGGCCGGCTTGCGGCATACGCCGTTGTCGCCGTGCTCGGACAGGTCGCCGCCGCCGGCGTCCCGTGGCTCACCGGATCGGCGGTGAACATCGCGGTCGGGTCGGACGCCTCCATGCCGCTGACCCGCATGGCGCTGCTCCTGCTCGCCCTCATCGCCGTCTCCGGGTGCCTCGGGATCCTGCAGGTCGTCATCGCCGAGACGCTGTCGACGGCCGTCGCGCGCGACACCCGGGACGCGCTCTTCCGGGGGATCCTGCGCCGCGGGCGGGGACGGAGCATGCTCTCGCCGGGTGACCTCACGGCGCGGCAGATCGGCGACTCCATCGAGGTGGGGCTGCTCGTGTCGCCGGGCGGCGACCTCCTCGTCGAGGTGGTGCTCGGGGCGCTGGTGCCCCTGATCTTCATCGCCCTGATCAGCCCGCAGCTGCTGCTGATGCCGCTGATCTTCTGCGCACTCTTCTGGTGGGCGATGGCGGCGCACACCCGACGGCTCAGCGGGGTGTCGGCCGATGAGCGGGAGCTCAACGGCGCACTGAACAGCACGGTCGCCGAGACCCTGGGCTCCATGCAGACCCAGATCCTCACGGGGGCGTCGGTCGCATCGGTCAACCGGGTGCTCGAAATGGCCCGGGCCCACCGCGACACGGCCGCGCGACAGCACAGGAGCAACGCGCGCTTCATGCCCGCGCTGATCTTCGTCGTCATGATGCTGCTGGCCGCCGGGCACGCACTGGTGCTGCTGCACCGCGGGGACATCTCACCGGGCGCGGCCGTGGCCTTCCTGGGCCTGTTCGCCGCCTTCCGCGGGGCGCTGCAGACGGGCTCCGCCTCGACCGGATTCATCAACGCCGGCCGAGCCGCCGCGCGTCGCGTATGGGAGGTGCTCGTGGACCTGCGCGACGGCGCCCGGGGCGAGAGGACCGGTCGGGTGGTCGCCGGCGACATCCTTCTCGAGGGGGCCACGGTGCGCCTGGGCGGCCGGACCGTGCTGGACCACGTGGACCTGCACGTGCCGGCCGGCGCCCACCTGGCTCTCCTGGGGTCCACCGGCAGCGGGAAATCGACCCTCGCCCGCCTGATCACCGGTGAGCTGCTGCCGGACGAGGGACGCGTGCTGATCGACGGCGCCCCCGCCGGTGACCTCGCCGCGGACGCCTCGGTGTCCCGGGTCGCCGTCGTGCCCCAGCACACCCACCTCTTCTCGCGCACCATCGGGGAGAACATCGCTCTCGGGGCGCATGGGGCCGACCCGGCCTCCATCGAGGCGGCCGCGCGCAGGGCGCGCCTGGACGATCTGCTCGACACGCTGCCCGCCGGCCTGGGAACCCGGGTCGCCGAGGCGGGCACGACCCTGTCGGGAGGGCAGCGCCAGCGCATCGGCCTGGCCCGGGCGCTGATCACGCGCCCCGCCGTCCTGGTCCTCGACGACTGGACCTCCGCGGTGGACCCGCAGACGGCGGAGAGCCTGCGCGCCGTCGTGCGCACCAGGCCCCGGCCGACGGTGATCGAGATCACCAACCGGGTCGCCGACGCGATCGAGGCCGACCTGGTGGTCGTCCTGCACCGCGGCGCGGTGATCGCCATGGGTGCGCCGGACGAGCTGAGGAACAGCTCGGCCGTCTACCGCCGGCTCCTGGCCTCCACCCGGGCGAGTGCAGCGGACAGGTCACCGAGAGGAGCCGCATCATGGGACTTCTAGACGCGCTCGAGGCGAAGACTCCCGGCGCGGCATACGCAGAGGCGGCCCTCGTCCGCCGCGTGGTGCGCGAGATGCGCGAGGACCGGGGGCGGCTGCTCGCCGCAGGGGCCCTCGGGCTGCTGGTCGGCCTGGCGAACGCCGCCCTGCCGTTCCTCACCACCGCCGCTCTCGAGGCGGCGGTGACCGACCGCGGCACGACCCGGGTCCTCGCGCTGCTGGCCATCGGCGCCCTCGTGGGGAGCACCGGCTGGTTGCTGGGCGTCGTCAGCGGCGGATTGGCCGGTGCCGCCTCGGAGAACCTGGTGCTCCAGCTGCGCCGCGCCCTTCTCCGGGCGCTCCCCGAGAAGGGGCTCGCCTTCTTCCAGTCGCACGCCACGGGCGAGCTCGCGTCGCGCGTGGTGGTCGACACCGCCCAGGCGGGCGGCATGATCCGCACAATGGTGGGAGCGCTCGGCGACGCCGCGCTGGTCATCGGCCTGTCGGCCGTCCTGCTCGTGATCGACCCGGAGCTCGGCGCCGTGACGCTCGCGCTCGGCGCGCTCATCTGCGCGGTCACCTTCATGTTCCGCAGGGCGAGCCGCGTCTGCGCCCGGCGCATGGCGCGGGCCACCGGCGCGCTCGCCGGTCACGTCCTCGAGATCACGGCCGGTGCCGAGGTGATCCGGTCGTTCGGCGCGCAGGCGCCGGCCGAGCGCGAATTCGACGAGCTGCACGGCGGGTGGTACCGCGCGACGCTCGCCGTGAACAGGCTCTTCAGCGGGATCTTCCCCGCGCTGGTGGCCCTCACCGGTTGCGCCACCGTGGCCGTCGTGGCCGTCGGCGGCCCGAGGGTCGCGGACGGGAGTCTGGCCCTGCCGACGTGGTTCCTCTTCCTCCAGTGCGTCGCCCTGTTCTGGGGCCCGATCACCGGCCTGTCCTCGGTGTGGAGCTCCGTGCAGTCCGGCCTGGCCTCCGCCGAGCGCGTCTTCTCGGTGATCGACGAGCAGCCCCAGGGCCTGCTCACCGGGACCGTCGCGCCCGGGGACCTGAGGGGCCGGATCGAGATGGACGACGTGTCGTTCCGGTACGCCGGTGCGGCCGACGACCAGCTCCGCAACGTGTCCCTGTCGGTCGAGCCGGGGGAGCGGATCGCCGTCGTCGGGCCGACGGGCGCCGGCAAGACCACCTTGCTCAAGCTGCTCCTCGGGGCGTTCGGCGACTATCGCGGCGACATCCGGTTCGCCGGGATCGAGCTGCGGGACATCGACCCGGCCGCCCTGCGCCGGGGCATCGGGGTGGTCACCCAGGAGGTCCACCTCTTCGAAGGATCCGTCGCGGACAACATCGCGGCCGGACTCCCGGGGGCGACCCGGGGGCAGGTGGAGGCGGTCTGCGCCCGGTTGGCCGGCGGCGACTGGGTGACGCTGTTCGACCGGGGGCTCGACACCGGGCTCCGGCACAACGGCGCACGGCTGTCGGCCGGACAGCGCCAGCTCATCGTCCTGGCGCGCGTGCTGCTCCAGGACCCGGACATCCTCGTGCTCGACGAGCCCACCTCCAACCTCGACCCCTTGACCGACTGGAGCGTGCAGCAGGCGCTGAGCGATGCCGCCCGCGGGCGGACCTGCATCATGGTCGCCCACCGGCCCCAGACGCTGCACTGGGTGGACCGCGTGGTCGTCGTCCGCAACGGCGCCGTCGAGGCGCAGGGCCGGGCCGATGAGGTCGAGGTCCGGGACGGGGACCTCAGGGGGAGCCGGTAGCGCGGCAGCGCCAAGGGCCCGCGGGGCTCGGGGGCGGGGGGCTCAGTGGCGCTTCGCCGTCCAGGGCTCCACGCGCAGGGGGAATCCCTCGGGGATCTCCAGCGGCCGAACGGTGTCGCCGTCGGTGAGCGAGGGGTCGTCCGGGGCGTCGAGGACGCGCACGTCCCGCCCGTCCAGCCGCACCTGCAGGAAGCGGGTCTCGGTCTGGGACTGGTCGATGGACCAGTGCAGGGTGCTCGTGACCCGGGCCCCGGGCGGCAGGAGCCAGGAGACCGGGGCCGCCTGCGCCGCGTCCGGGGAGGGCTCCCGCCCGTCCTCGTCAACCAGGACGACGGGCACGTCGAGGACCCGGCCGGCGTCGTCGACGACGGAGACCTGCGGCCAACCGCCGATCGCGCAGTCGGCGGTCGAGGCGTTCGTCGCCGCGATGACCGAGTACCTCTTGCCGCCCAGGCTCGCCCCGTCCACGACGTGGGTGAGGAAGAGGTCCCCCGCCTGGCAGGCCGGGGCGGGCGCGGCGGCGACGGGCGTCGGCGACTCGCCCGGTTCGGCCGCTTCGCCCGGTTCGGCGGGTTCTGAGGGCTCTGCGGCGGGGCCGAGGGCGCGGGGCGTCGGCGGCGGGCTCGGAGGCGGATGCGCCGCCGCGACGGCGCGCGCC
>ERZ773038.1499-NODE-1499-length-13158-cov-19.617797_pt1 | contig 13158 bp, 10 predicted proteins | sample MGYA00511665_ERZ773038 | MGnify/ENA primary metagenome ERZ773038 (study PRJEB29015, sample SAMEA2737966) | human oral metagenome | biome: human oral; feature: human-associated habitat; material: dental | place: China | collected 2028 ... | reverse complement strand
ACCTTGCTCGCCAGCACCACGTCCTCGCGCTTGATGCCGAGGTTCTTCAGCGAGGTCCCGATGAACTCCTCGCTTGTGCCGTAGGCGTAGACGTTGGCGGTGTCGATGAAGTTGACGCCCAGCTCCAGAGCGCGGGCGATGACCGCCTGGGTGGCCTCCTGGTCGATGACCCACTGGTGGAAGTCCGGGAAGACCTTCCCGAAGCCCATACCCCCGATGCACAGTCGAGGAATGGCAATGTCCGTGGCGCCGAGCCGTGTGTACTCCATCGTCTGTCCTTTCAAGTTTCGGGCGGTTCCCGCGTCTGCACGCCGACGAATGGGCGACTGTCTCCGCGGGTCACAGCCAAGCCCGCCGTGTTGTGTTTATTAGTCATTGGCAACACTACCATGAGCCTCACTAGGGAGCTTGGCTCTTGTTTTCGAGTATGTTGCATGTTGATTCAGGCGTCACCCTGCTCCTCTCGACGATCAACACTCGCGGCCAGGCGGTTGACGCCAATCTACCCCGGTATTCGGCGTGATCAGTCCCCGCTTCCCACCCGCAGCCGGTATTCCTCGGAGCCGTCGAGGATCGGCTTGGCCGCCTCGGGCACATAGACGCTCAGGCCGCCGTCGCTCACGGGAAGCTCGGCCGTGCCGTCGTCGCCGACGGTGACCGGTTCGTGGCCGCCCAGGACGCAGACCCACCGCTCGCCCGCGTGGCGCGCTCCGACGTGGAGGCGCTTGGTTCCGGCTAGGCGGTCGGAGAGCACCACCGCGAGCCCGGAGCCGGGGTGGGCGGCGTCCCCCTCGCGTGCGAAGCCGACGACGTCGGGCGCGTCGAGGGCGTCGTGCTGCGGCCCGTGCGCCAGGGCGCGGCGCATGGTCATGAGCATCGGCAGTTCGGTGACGGCCGGCAGGTCGCCGGTTTCGGGAGTGCCGAACAGGTCGCCCCAGAAGACGCAGGGCGTTCCGGCGTCTCGCAGGAGGATGAGGGCGTAGGCCGAGGGCTTGAACCACGGCTGGATGGTGGAGGCCAGCGACTGGCCCGGCTGGGTGTCGTGGTTTTCGACGAAGGTGACGGCGCGTGCCGGATCGGCTTCGACGAGGGTGCCCTCGAAGAGGCGGGAGAGGTCCACGTCGCCGTTGGAGGTCGAGGCGGCGTGCAGGTGGAAGTGGAGGGGCACGTCGAACAGGCTCGTGGAGGGGACGGCCTGGAGGTATTCCTTCAGCTCGGCCACGTTCTGAGACCAGTATTCGCCGACGGCGGGGAGGGCCCGCCCGGTGGCGCGGCGCAGCTCGGGCAGCCAGCTGGCGAAGAAGTCCGCGCCGACGTGCTTGACGGCATCCAAGCGCAGGCCGTCGACCCCGGTGGTCTCGACGTACCAGCGGCCCCACCGGTCGAGCTCGGCGCGCACCTTGGGGTCCGTGGCGTCGACGTCGGCGCCCATAAGATAGTCGTAGTTGCCGAGTTCGTCATCGACGTTCTCGTTCCACTGTTTGCCCTCGAAGAGCCATACGCCGGCGAGCTGGCGGGCCTCGTCCCAGTCGATGCCGTGGAAGCAGGTCCAGTCCCAGGCGAAGTCCGAGTACGCCCCCGCCCGGCCCGGGAAGGTGAAGCGGGTCCAGGCGGTGATCTCCTCGGGCTCGCCGATGGGGCGGCGCCGGTCCGCCGGGTCGACGGGGGTTGCGCGCACGGTCTCGGTGGCCTCGCCTCCCATCCGGTGGTTGAGAACGATATCGGCGACCACGGCGATGCCTGCGGCGTGCAGGGCCTCGATGGCGGCGAGGTATTCGTCCTTGGTGCCGTACTTGGTTGGCACGGTGCCCTTCTGGTCGAACTCGCCCAGGTCATAGGTGTCGTAGACGCCGTACCCGACGTCCTTGACCCCCGCCTGCCCCTTATAGGCGGGTGGGAGCCACATGGAGCTCACCCCGCAGGCGGCCAGGAAGGCGGCGTTTTCCGCCAGGAGCCGCCAGTGGCTGGAGTCCGCGTTCAGGTCCCAGGCGAAGGCCTGGAGCATGAGGGGATTGGCGGCCTCGGGCGCCCGCTTGGCGCCCGTGCGATCGCGATTGTCCATGCCATCGGTCCTTTCAAAGTTCATCGATCGGTCCTTTCGAAACTCGCGCTGGCGATCCCATGCCGCCGATTGTCTCGAAGAATCCTTACAAACCGCTGGAGGACTCGGCAGGGGCGGTAAATCGGCATTGGCGAGGGGCCGCCCCACGGCTTCAGCCCATCGGCGACGGTGTGCGGGGTAAACCCGCCACAGGCGTGGAGCAGTCGGTGTAGCAAAATGCGGGCTTAAGACGGCATAGCGCTGGCTGTCGATGGCGGCTCGGCGTCGGGGGTTTCGCCGTTGCTCGAAAGGACCTTGTGCCGTCGGCCTGCGATGGAGAATCGAGAAAAGCGTTCGGAACACCAACCGATTCCCTCAGGGCCCCGCGTTCCCTCAGGGCCCCGCGGCGCTGGCCTTCCTATGTGAGGAGCAGCGCGGCGGCGACCGCAGCGTAGAGGGAGCCCAGAAGGATGTGGAGCGGCAGGTTCCATCGGAGATATGTGGCGATCTGGCGCTCGTCGTCGATAGGATGCCCCGAATTGACCTGCTCCTCGAGCTTCGCAAACCCGGTGGGTATGTGGGCGAGGCCTAAGTAGAGGGGAAAGAAGACGACGGCGAGCACCTGCGGCAGCAGGGCATGCCGGCCGTGGTTGGCGATCAGGGAGAGCACCGCCACAAGCAACGGCCCCACCGGAAGGAAGGCGAAGTAGGTCCTCCTGACTTTCAGCTTCCGCCTGAACGGCGCGTACTGCTCAGTGAAAAACTCCCAGTTTCGCCGGCGGATAGTCCATTGCAGGAAGGATCCGAAGACGACGACGTAGGAGAAGGCGAAACCGGCCGCAATGGCCTGCGAAAGGACGTTGACCGTCCAGAAAACCTGCGCTATCGAACTCACCATCTTGTCTAGTAGGCTGCCCATCTAGCTAGACAGGCTGCGGTTTCAGCACGTCGTTCAGCGGGCTGCCGCCGCGCCGTCCGCTGTCGCGAGGCTATGGCGCGACGACGGCGAAGTCAACGGTGCACCGGAATCGAACGCCATCGGCGCTTCGTCGATCAGAATCGGCGGAGGGCCCCGCCCCCTTCCCAAATCTGCAAAATCCCCACTTCGAGCCCTGCAAATCCCCCTTTTCAGATCCTGCAAATCCCTCATTTCAAGCCCTGCAAATCCCCCAACAAGGCCTCTGCGCGCCCCGGAATGCGTCTAGACTGGCCCCGTGGACACCAGCGAGATCACGGGCGTCAGCTATCTTCCGCGCGCCGTAGACCCTCTCATGGTTCGCGTGCTCGAGTCGACCGGCGCAGCCATTCTGGAAGGCCCTCGTGGTTGCGGCAAGACCATGACGGGTCTCGCGCACGCATCGTCCTACACGCTGCTCGACACACCGGAGGCGCAAATGGCCGCCGAGGTCGATCCGCGTCTGCTGCTGGCCGGGGCGAGCCCTCGCCTCCTCGACGAGTGGCAGATCGTCCCCCAGATCTGGAACCTGGCACGCAGGGAGGTCGACTTCTCTCCAGAGCCCGGACGTTTCATCCTCACCGGCTCGGCCGTGCCGACCGCCGATCCCATCCGGCACACCGGTGCGGCGCGGTTCATCCGAGTCCGACAGCGCACCATGACCTGGGCGGAGAAAGGCGGCTGTCTCAACGACGACGGGGTCTCACTGAGAGCGCTGTTCGACGGCGCCATACCGCAACCCTCGATGTCCGCGGTTCCGCTTGAGCAGATCGTCTGCAGTATTCTGCATCCCGGCTTCCCCGGCCTGCTGAGCGCCCCATCGGACATCGCCGCCCGCAGCATGGAGAGCTACATCAAGGACATCGCGACCACCGACCTCAACCGGCTCGCGAGCCTGCGCTCCGAACCGGTAGTCGTCGAGCAGCTCATCGCCTCGCTGGCCCGTTCCACCGCGAGCGAGGTTTCCCGGGCGACGCTGCGCAAGGACATGTCGCGGACGCTCCCTGCGCCTTCGGAGGGCACAACCACTAAGCTCCTCGAGCTGCTGGAGCGCGTCTTCCTCCTTGAGACGATCCAGCCCTGGGCCGTTTCCCTGCGGTCCAAGGCTCGCTTGCGCCGTTCGTCCAAATACCATTTGGCGGATCCCGCGCTGGCCGCCGCGGCGCTGCACGCCGACGCCAACCGTCTAAGCACGGACCTGGCGACGCTCGGTTTCCTGTTCGAGTCCGCCGTTGTACACGACCTGCTCGTCTACGCGGAGGCCCTGGGCGGGCATGTGTACCACTACCGCGACTCCAACGGGCATGAGATCGATGCGGTTCTGACGATGCCCAACGGAAACTGGGCGGCGATCGAGGTCAAGCTCGGCGGCGCGCAGGCGCAGCGAGGCGCCGGGAGCCTGACCTCCGCCGTCGCCCAGATCGACGCCGCGCCCCCGGCTTTCAAAGCGGTGATCACAGGAACCGGCTTCACGGCAACCCTGCCCGACGGCACGATCACCTTCCCGCTGCACGCGCTCCGGCCTTGAATGCAGCAGCATACCGTTACGATTTGGCCAATCTGGGGGAGCGAACGATGTCGCTCCTGAGCGAATCCGCGTAAGGAACTCTCAAATACTAAAGCAGGGCCGAGAGACAGATGAGAGGTTCCCTATACGTCTGTCGCTAAACAAGTTAAAGAATGGAGCGATAGTACCCATCGACCAGACTCGGATTCGAGTGGATGAGGTTGAGCAGGCTATCCGAGTAACTATTGCTCTTTTCGATTTGGTCGACTAGTCCCGCCAGGAGGGTAAGTGCCGCTGCTGGTGTCGTTGTCGAAAGGTACTTTCGTTTAACATCAAGAGCCACCGCCGGGAGAGTCACATGCCCTTCAAACCGACGATTCCACAAGCGTCCATGATGCGCCGCTATGTTTCGCATGAAGGTAATGTTTTGAATGGCTTGAAGAAGCTTAGATTCATCTTCAAGTTCGAGGGATTTCGTGACTGGGGCCAAGACACTCTTGTCACGAAGCGCGCGTAAGAAACGCGAGAAAGTCCCAATGGAGACCACTTCAATTGCTGCCCAAAAAGGAATAGGATCTCCTTTCCTCACGTAATGTTGGATGAAAATCTCATGACGTTTCTGAATTTGGTTGAAGCTCTTCAAAACTTTGTCTCGGTTTGCAACTTCCTTCTGCCAACGGTCGTGAGCACGACCATTACCCGGATCTGGCTCCGGCCCCGCAGGGAGATACAGATGCTCATCGAGGTAAGCACCTCCCCCGCCCGCTAACTTCGCGAAATGGTAGGCAACTCGGCTACGGAGTGTTGGCTCAAGAACGCCAACCCCGTCAAGCACACTGTTCCGCACAGCACGGTCTAGATCGTAAACCTCCATCAATTTCGTAGCAGTCATGCCCGGAACGTAACGGTCAGCATCACGTTCATAGAAGCACCTGGCATAGCCGCTCACTCGATAGTAGTTGCTTGAATAGAGGAATAAAGCAAAGTCATCAGATGATACAGGGCCCAAATCCAGCCCTCGCTCAACGTGCTTCTGAACCTGACTCTTTAGGTCTATCCACTTCTTCATTCTGCCGCCCTTGAAAACGAAGGGCCCACCCGGCTTATACCGAGTGGGCCCGAATGTTGATATTAGTTTACAGGCTTGCGGCATAGAATGCAAGACAAACCCCGCAAGTCGGCAACTTTTATCTCAGCCCCACATTAGACGCTGAAGCCCGCCTGTACACAAGATTAACGACTCTTCCCATGATGCAGTCAAAACCGACTCAAAAATATAATCAGGCAAACCATTAGCACAATCACACGTCGATCGGAGCAAAAGGAACAATACCGACGCCGTCAGGGCGACGGTAGGCGGCGGTTCCGGTATTGACGATGATCGAATCTATCAGCCGTTGCCCGATTTACCTGCGCAACCATTGAAGGTGCTTGGCGTCGCCGTCGTCGGCTGCACCGGCAGCCTTGACCTCAATCGCCAGGACGGCACCATCTTCACGAGTGACGACCAGATCGACCTCGTGGTCGCCGTTGCGTGTGCGGAAGTGCCCGACGTCGGCCTCGGCAGCTTGCGCCACGACGCGGATGCACAATGTCGCCAGCGACTCGAACATACTTCCAAGCACGGTCCTCCCTTCGGGCCCGACAGGACCGCCTCCGGTTTCCAGGAGCTTCGCTTCGTTCAGACCGAGAAGACGAGTGGCGAGCGCAGGATCAGCGAGGTGATGCTTCGGGGAGCGGCTGAGTCGCGTGAACTGGCTGCCGCCGAGCTCCCAGGCGGGCACCGGGTCGAGAAGCCATAGAGATTCCAGCACTCGCCGGTACGCGTCCGCCGTAGAACCAGCCGGCTTGTCGGCCTGCCCCGGGGTGGCAGCGTCAAGAATCTGTGAGTACCCAGCTGTGCTGGAGGTGGCTGCCGCGTAAGACCGCAGCCATGCCATCAGCGCATCCGGTCTGCGAACAGCGAGTCCTTGCTCGGGCACGTCACGGTCAACCGCATTGCGAAGGTAAGAGTCAAGCTGAAAACGCCGAGCACGGCCACTGAGCGAGCGGAGAGCGGGAAAGCCGGACGCCAGAATCTCCTCGACATACCTCGACAGCCCCACATCGGTTTGCCCGTGAAGCTGCTCGCGACCGCCCTCCAAAAGAGGTTCGTCAGGCTCACGGCTGGCTCCCCAACCCCTCTTTCCTCAAGAGTCATGGGGCGCATGCGAAGCCTGCCAATTCGGCCTGCGCCTGAGTGCGCGGTTGCACCAGCCCGGGGCGTCGCACTTCCCGCCAAAAGGAACTGGCCTCCAGAAAGATCCCAATCGACGGCGTGCCGGACTACGTCCCACACCTCTGGCACGTTTTGCCACTCGTCTATGAGTATCGGACGTGGACGAGATAGGAGCAGCTCTGGATCCGCCTCAAAGGGCACGCGTTCCGCCGTCCGGTCCAGACTCATGGCAATCATAGCCCGTTGAGCAGCCGTCGTCGTCTTGCCGACGGCTTTAGGGCTGTCAAGCGCTATTGCGGCGATATGAGGAAACAGGTCATCCAGTTCCAAATCAGCGGTCCGACGCATGTAAACCATGAGTCAATCATGCAGATTGCCGAGTTTGAATCAGGCAAATAGCGGGATTTGAATCAGGCAAATAACAGAAAGGGAGCCGTACTGACAGTCAGACAGATACCGACATCTTTCTGAGGCTGTAACGACGTGCAACGGGAACTGAGCAGTCATAGAGATATAGCTTGGCAACGGACAAGCGTAGCACGGAACCAGGAGCTTGGCCGTACCGTCCACCAGAACGACACCGCGCCACAGACGTTCAAAGCAGTAGTAACTAGAACTGGTTTCGCAGTACTCCCGAGCAACAGCCCAATTACCCTTCCCCGCACGCGCCATTCTCCAAGTAGAGCCAAGACAATCCGATTGATGGTAGCGCCAATAAACCACGACATCCATACCACGCCCTAGTCGATATCAATCTTCTTGGCAGTACCTCGCACACACTCAGATCTGCACGATAGAGTTGATAGCCACCCCAATAGTCATCTAAAAGCATAAGTTGTCACTTAACAGGCAAAATCTCTGAAAAGTTTTCTACACGACAAATTCCTTCGTTCCTCCCCGACTCAGCGCAATTCGAATCAAAGTGTCCGAAAACAAGAAAGTCAAGCACCCTCCTCAATTGCAGTCCGACTTTTTGAACCGCCAGCCAAGTATTCTTTTGCTAGTCGAGCTGTCCTACCGAATTGCGGATGCTCGCGCACAATCTCCTGCTGACAATCGAGGGACAGGTCAAGCTCCTTTAAAAGGTTAAGAACCACGACGGCCCTCGTCACTTCAACAATGGCGTCAAGTTCCTCGAGTGAAAACTCACACGCTTTACCTTCATGTGTGAGGTTATTGCGGGCCTTCGTTGTTCTCTGCGCCCAGTGACCAATATCCAGACAGAGAAGGTCAATCATTTTTTGGTCAAGCCGTTTGGCGAGATCAAGAAGCCGATCTTTAAAAATTGGTTCATTGCGTATAGATATAGATTCTCTGAGTCTATCTTTATATTCCCCATATTCTTTAAACACTTTGCCGAGCATAAACCTACGCATTTTCTTGAATCTTCTGTTGGATATGGGAATAATGCGATTGTGGATTCCGAGCCGTCTGTGCAAAACTTCGGCTGCACCTACTACCATCAAAAGATTGCTTTCGACATAAGGAGACGGTGTATAATGCAGACTCATTATTATATTAATAGCTTCACTCAATCTATAACGTATTTCATACTATTGCCATACTAAACGTTCAAACGACAAGCGTTCACACATAAAGAAAGACATTTCGCCTCTTAATCATTTAATACCATCATTTTCATTCAGAGAAAAGGAATAGAGAAGATCAATCCTTGAACATGATTTCCGATCCAATGACGAGCCTGTTCCTAAACATACCCAAATTACATTAAGAGTATTTTGCAGAGCGAACGTCATAATTTTTTGCATTAGGCGAACATTTTCTATTACTTCTTCGAGAGTAAAACCTTTTTAAGACGAAGCCCGTAAATATACTCCTTCGCCGTCCTGATCGCCTGGGGAAGAGGTACAACGAAAAGAAAGGTCGTAAACTACAGGCTTATCATTAGCTTTAATACCCTGTTCACCTTCTTCTCTAATCTCTACTTCAGCAAAATCGGCAGGTCGCGAAGCACCTCCTGCCGCTAACATACCCACCCATTCATCAAGACCCGCAACAGGAAACTCAGCAAAACGGAAACTCGCATCGATTTCACAGTGAGAATTTATAAGTGCCCTTCCAATCTTCACCTTCAGTTGTAGAGCGTTCCCCTCCATGTAGCCCACAAGGGCCTCTAGCTTAGGAGAGTTAGGAAAACAGTCAAAAAGAGTTAGTTTTAGCCCATCAATCTCCCCATAAAGCACCTCCCAGCGAAAAGAAAAGCATGAAAATGAATCACCAGAAGGAAAACTAAGTGAAAGTGTCAAACCGTTTTTCGGGTTGAACTTGAGAACTCCTGAGATCCGCTTGCCAGGGTTATCCGGCAGCCACCAGAATCCCTTCCACTCATGGCACATATCAAGACATAGCGGACAAGTGCCCACGGCACTTCCTTCGTCAGTAGGGGAGAAAAGCAAAGCTTTCTTTAACTCTACGCATTGAACCGGAACTCGACTTTGCTCACTCCGTTACGCCTACTATCAGCCCCCGCCATCTCGGACGAAGACGAATGGTATTGCCCAAGGGGTGGTCGACATACCGCATTTGGTGTAGAATCCTTTCTTTACTCGTAGAGTCCAACCTGACTATTTGGTTTCCGGTTCGGTTCGGTCGCGCGTGGTAGCGTTCTCAAGCATGTCGTTTATCTCTCGTTGCAGGAGTACTGGCACTCCGAGCCCATCGAAGTTCTGAGCCGCGAGCCATTCCAGAGCTTCAGCCCGCGTCCACTCGTCGACTCCGATGAATTCGGATAAAGCAACGGTAGCCGTCCGGGAAAGGCCAAGCGACATGAGCACGACCTCACTCGAGCGGGAGACGCCAAGCTCGAGCATCATCGCGTAGTCAGCCCGTGCAGCAGTTTTTAGCCCGAACTCGTCTGAGTAGACCTCAAGCAAATCGGCATAGCAGGCGAGGTACTTGGGCGCGTGGAACCGTGCCATTGACTCAATGTCTCTCATGACATCTCGGATTGCCGTCGCAGTAGTGAGCCTGCTGTTAGCCTTGAGCCGTTGATCGATCAACCGTGCCAGGGGCATGCCCTTCATCCAGTTGACGATGAGGTTGGCGAGCTGCCACTTGCGTCGATCATCACCTGATTGGGGCTTTCCGAAGACGTTCGTCATAGTCGCGCCGATCCGCACAAGTGCCTCTTGAAACCGCACCTTCGCATCAGGTTCCTCGGGCAGCGGCAGCTCGAGGTCGGTCGGCGTCTTTCCAGACTGACGGAAATTGTCAAGCAGGCGTTCCATCGATATGGGTGCAATACCGGTGTGTCGCGTAACAATCTCGACAGGGATCTTAAGATCGGTTGCCGCATGTTTAACCGCGGACTCAATCTCGCTACGTTCTGACTCGAGCGGAACACGATCGAGAAGCGCCTGATTGGACTCGCCTGCGAGATACCGTGAGCATAAGTATGCGAAGAGACTTTCAGAGACGCTGTCATTGGACACTTCATCGGCTGCGCGCACAAATGATATCAGCCCTAACGTTTCGTCAAGTCCTTTGCTAACTGCTCGGGTGATCTGCGACCGCTTTCGCACCTGGGGGAGGTTAGGCCAGAGTTTGTCATCATCAGTGTCGATACATACGACATTGCCTGCAAATTCCTTACCCCAGCGCCCTGCACGTCCCGCCAAGTTCCAGAAATCGCCCTCACTTAACGGATTACCAGTCCCCTTCTTGGGGTTACGCATAAAAATTGTTCGGCATGGAAGATTTACGCCCTCAAGCAAGGTCGACGTGCAAATCAAGTAGTAGATCTTTCCTTCGCCGAAAAGACGTTCAATCTCCGTACGCACTACCAGCGGCATGTTCCCGTAGTGGAAGGCTACACGTCGGTCTAAGACGTCGGCAAGTAAGTACTTACTGTGAACTGCTGTCTTGATTAGGTCCTGTAAATCCTCGATCTCCATGTCAACTTTCGTCACGGGTGGCAGCTGCTCGAATACAGCCTTCGCAACCTTCTCAGCCTCACTCTGACCGTTGACGTAGATGACGTTTCCGGGAGTATTTCCGACCAGGGTATGAGCCACCAGCGCGATGCGCATAGGCACATTTGTCGCGCGTCGCGCGAGCACAAGTTCACCAACTCTGTGCTTGTTTTCGCCCGACACCAGGAACACGGCTCTGCGTTGAGGCTTCCGGCTGATATCCTCGACCCAGAAGAGATTCTGATTCACCGTGACCGTCTCCGATACGAAGGAGTCGGAACACTGGTCGGGAGGCGCTTCTTCGACGAACAATTCCGGATTGGAGGTGAGTGGACTCGCGAACAGCACCTGTGCCTCCGGACTTCGCCTAATGGCGCGCTCGATCGCGTACTGAAGAAGAATTCCCCGCGCACCACTCGTCAAGGACTGCGCTTCATCGACGAACAAGAGGCTTACTCTGAGCGACGGAATGAGTTCCAATGCCAGATGAAGCCTCTCCTGCGTGACGACCAATACCGTCTTCGATGACTCCTTGAGATCAGGATCCCACGGCATCGTGAAGACCCCGACGCCTGAAGGCAATTCCCGCCGCAAATCACGCGAAACTTCCTCGATGAGGGCACGTGTCGGCACGAGATAAACCAGTGTGAACGGACCCGGTTGGCGTGCGATCTCCAAGAAGTACTCTCTGATGATGCGAGACTTTCCAGCGGATGTCGGCGCGGACACACTCAGCCAGTCGTTTGCCCTCACTGCTTCCCAAAACTTGCCCTGAAATGGATTGACGGCCAGCAGTCGGTCCCCGGAAAGACGCACTGAATAGTCGATACGGCTCCGAATGACTTCCAGCCGGAGCGCAGCAGGCAGACATTGCCAAGCCTCGGATGAAAGTCGATCTCGAGACTCCGCGAGCTCAACGGCCATGTGGTTACCACAGCGTTCGAGAAGCGCTGCAGCGGCCGCCTTGTGAGCCTCCTCAGCATCAGAAGCGAGAATACATGCCGTTGCGATTCTGAGGACCGCAGATTGTGCGCGCTCGGATTGCACCGATGTAATCGCGCTGGCGTAGAGCAAGGCGAACCCCCAGTCAATCGCAGGAGGCTCCCTATCCCACTCCACCGCTGGAAACTCCGAACGAACCATAAGCTCGCGAGCAGCCTCTAACGCATCTCTGAACTTTTGCGAGGAGAATACAACTTCCTCCAAGGTCATACTGCTAGTCACTTGACCCCCATCCGCTTCAGAACGTGAGCACGCAGATCAGCGACGCTAGGCATGGGGATACAGAAGAGGTCGATGTTCACGGCCACAATCTTGAACTCATTGACACGGTTTCCAACGGCGTTGTGCCACCGTCCGACTGCCTTCGATAGTTCCTCCTTCTGAGTCTCATCGAGGGCAGCGATGTTCGGGTAGTTGTTAAGGTCGAAACCGACTAGGCAAACCCCGTTCCATCGAACCTTCAACGTCTTCGGTTTCGTCTCATCGAAGTACTCGAGCAGATGAGAAAGCAACTCGTTTTGGGTAACATTCAGATGATCTCGGACCAGGAGCAGATCCTGCTTCCGGCGTTCCCCTCCGTCAGGCCGCAGGTATGGAGCAATGCTTTCAAAGCAGTCTTTAAAGGCTTCTGAGCTCGACTGGTAGAGCTTTGACTCACCCCAGTAGAGGTCAAGAACGCCGTCATCCGCAAGATTTCCATGAATTCCATCCGAGCCATGCACATGCACCTGGGTATTCGTCTTCAGTGCCATCTTCGAAATCAGTTGCGGTCGTTGCAGCACCCGCTCCAGGAGTAGGAACAGAAGGAGCTCACCACCTTCACCCGAGCTCTCCGATTTAACAAATAAGTCACGAGCCTGCTCGTTCAAGCTCACCACGGCTGCGGCTGACCCTGTTTTCCCATAATCGGCAAACGCTTGTTTAATCTTGTCACGAGGTATACAAAAGTCAAGGGCTGCGTCCGCCATAGCTTTTGCTAGGGACTCCACAGCAGGAACTCCGTTAGCATCATGCGCGAGAAAGTGCGTCCTCACGAGAGTCGACGTCCCGGGAACTGTGACGGCCTCCGCAAAGGCCGGGAGGAAAGCAAGCAGTGAGTCGCTTGTACCTCGAGCCAGCTCACGGAATTGCTTGACGATTGCATCCCCATCAACCATCACATACTCTCCTTGATCTTGGAGCATGTCCACCCGCGGAACGTCAACTAATCATCCAGACTACTGCGATGACTCGATATTTGTGCTCAACGACCCGATACAACTTAAGAGCGTCAACATCAAAGGAGACGAGTTATCTTAAACGGTGTTTGGCTCACCTCTTACCTCCAGACGTAAGCCCTGTGCGGAACTCCACGACGTCGCCGTCGGCCATGACATAGTCCTTGCCCTCCATGCGGACACGGCCGTGGGCGCGGGCCTCAGCGATGCTGCCGTACTCGACCAGGTCGCCGTAGCTGACGATCTCGGCTTTGATGAAGCCGCGCTCAAAGTCGGTGTGGATGAC
>ERZ773038.1494-NODE-1494-length-13176-cov-15.806722_pt1 | contig 13176 bp, 11 predicted proteins | sample MGYA00511665_ERZ773038 | MGnify/ENA primary metagenome ERZ773038 (study PRJEB29015, sample SAMEA2737966) | human oral metagenome | biome: human oral; feature: human-associated habitat; material: dental | place: China | collected 2028 ... | reverse complement strand
TTGCACGTAATGAAATGGTTTGTACTAAAACTTTATATAACTATCTTCATCAAGGTTTACTTGGGGTAAAAGCCATTGATCTGCCTTTGGTAGTACGTCGTTCTATGAGAAAATCCATTGTCAGAAAACATAAGCGCGAACTGGGGCAATCCATAGAACTTCGTGATGCTACAATTGAAACTCGTAAAGAATTTGGTCATTGAGAATTAGATACTGTTCGTGGAACAAAGGATAAAACAGATAACGTATTAGTGACGTTATTAGAGCGTAAAAGCAGACTATATGTAGGGTTACGTTGTCCGTCAGCACGTGCCTGTGATGTAAAAGAGACATTAGAAGCGTGGTTAACTACCTTTAGGAAGAATGTTGAATTAGGCACAATATGTAAGACAATAACCGCTGATAATAGATTAGAATTTGCAGACATATCTGAACTTGAAGATGAAATGCTATTAATCTATTTTGCGCATCCCTATTCGGCTTGGGAACGAGGTTCTAATGAACGGCATAATGGTCTATTTCGTCGCTTTATTCCAAAAGGGAAGCGAATAGAAAGTATCTTAGAACATACACTACGCCGAACTCTTCACTGGTGTAATAACTTACCACGTAAGATATTACATTACAAAACACCACAAGAGGCCTTTTTAAAAGAAGTTAATAAAATAGTGGATTTAAGTACTGTTCAATTTTATATTGCAATTTAAGATCATTTTAAATCATTAGAAGGCAAATAATCAAAAGATAGATTGCTTTCTGCCATTGGTGAAGCAAAGCAAATTGTTGATAGAAGCTATAATGGCCAAATGAGAACTATTGACTCACAATTGGAGCGTATCAATACTGATATAGCTAGTACGCTAGCAACAGACACGACTAAGTTAGCAGAGCTTAAATCTAAGCAAGAACTACTAATGAAAAAGCGAAGTGCTTTGGAAGAAAATAAAAGTGCTGTTGATAAAGCTACTGATAAAGCCGTTGATAGAGCTATTAATGTACAAATAGGTATTGGATCTAGTAAAAGTGTAGCTGAGTCGAAGTTAGAACGTCATACGTATTCTAGTGGGACTATTGACTCTGATGAAACTGTTTTGATTCATGCTAATAGTGCAGATTCAATTAAAGGTAATATTACTGCAATTGGAGAGCAGACCAAAGGGAAGAATGTACAATTAGCTGCTTCCAATACTATTAATCTAGAGGCAGGTTCAAATACGCAACGTATTGAAACAAATAGTAAGTCTAGTGGCTGGAATATCTCTGCTAATATTGGTATGAGAACTGGTGGGCTCGTAGGTTGGTCGGCATCAGCTTATAAAGGGTCAGAAAATGGTATAGAAGATGTTACTACTCATACAGGGACACATGTTGTAGGTTCTAACAATGTGTCTATCGAAAGTGGTAATGATACTAACCTTATCGGTTCTACTATTTCTGGACAAGGTGTAACTGCGAAAGTAGGTAATAATCTGACTGTAGAAAGTTTACAAGACAGTCGAACCTATCATGAAACATCTAAGAACAAGGGGATATCTATATCTGGTGCAAACTTTATATCTCAACCTACGATTAATGGTGTTAATGTAAAAGGTAATATTGATAGTACTTATAAAAGTGTTACAGATCAATCTGGTATTCATACAGGTAATGATGGTGTGAATATTACTGTTGGCAATACGACAACAGTAAAAGGTGCTACTATAACTAGTAAGGCTACACCTGAAAAAAATAGGTTGTCTACCAAATCACTAGTTATGGAAGACATTCAAAATGAAGCGTCTTATAAGGCTAAGAAATCTGGTATAGCCATGAATACATCTGGATTGACAGCAAAAGGTATTCTCGGTAAAATCAACCCATTAGGGCTATCTCCGGTAGTTTCTATTCCAGTATCAGATGAGGCCCAATCTACCACTAAATCTGCTATTAGTGATGCTATATTGGTAGAAGTAGAGGGTAAAACTCTTACTACTATTAACAGAGATACTGAACATGCACTCAATAGTATTAAACCAATATTTGATAAGGCTGATGTAAAAGAACGTATGGAATACGTTAATACCGTATCTGATGAAGGCTTTAAGTTAATTGGGGATATTGCAATGAAGCAAGCTCAGAAGTATGAGGAAAAAGCCGCTAACACTTCTGATGAAGCTCTAAAAAAACGATATCAGAAAGAAGCTGATAAATGGAAAGATGGCGGTATTTATAAGGTTGCCTTACACAGTGGTTTTGGTGCAGTAGTCTCTAATATGGCTGGAGGCTCTAGCTTAGAAGGATTTACAGTATCTAGTGCTAATGAGGTGATGGTAGGAGCTATTGCTAAAGAATTAGCTAAACATCCTAATAGTACAGTAGATGTTAATAGTAAATATGTTGATAATTCTGATGTATATAAAATTGCTAGTGCAGTATTAGGTAATGCAGTTTCACACTCTTCGTTAGGAAATGGTATTTCATTATCTGCTACACAGAATAATTATTTGACACATGAACAAAATCAGTTGTTTTTATCTCAAATGGCGGCGGCTAAAAGTCAGAAGGAACGTAATGATATTCAAGAATATTGGTTATCAGTTGATAGGGAACAGGAAGCAGAATTAATAAATAAAATTGAAAATGAATATTATCAAAATGCCTCTTATAGAAATAATCCGAATTTATATTCTTTGATAAGAAAACATATTTATCAATATAAAGAAAAAATAGGTGCTGTTAATCCTACATATGGATTTATATATAAGTATTATAGTTAAGATGGAAGAGAAGTAAATCATATTATAATTAGAGAAACAAAAGAGTATAAAGCTAGTTTATTTGATAAACCGAAGTTCTTGTCTTTTAATCATAGTGAAATACTAAAAAAATCTAATAATTCAGAATTTGTTTGGACTAAAGATGATTTAGGAAAGTCTGTAGCTCAAAATGTATTATCAGAGGTAGGAAATCAACCTTGGGTTGGATATGTTCATTATACTGAGAAGGCCTCAAAGTTTGCACGTACTGTAGCTAGAAGTGGCGGCCCTGTTTTAATAGCTTACTTAGCTAAGGACTTATATATGGACTATCAAGTATACAGTGGGCGTGAATTAGTAAAGGCATGGGGCGCTGATTTAATTCCTGTAGCTACTGGATTAGGTGGCGGTATTGTAGGAAGTGGTGCTGGTCCTGTAGGGGCCTTTACCGGAGGGGTTGTTGGTGCGACAGCAGGAGACTATTTTAAAGATAGAGTTAAATCTAATTTGAAAAAGGATACAGACAAATAATGCTTAAGGATTTAATTTTAATAATATGTAGTATGTTTTTTGTTTATAAGTTAATTACTCATAAAGGTAAGCTTAGTTTAGCAAGGATTGCTACATTCGGAGGTATTGCCGTTGAGGGTGTAATAGTAGCGTTAATTCATGAATCTGTCTCGGAATTTGTATTACTTTTTCTGATTATAGTTTGTATGGGAATTTCTTTGGTGGGGATGTATTTCATGCTTAAGAATGATGAGTTTGAAAGTGATAAAGTAGAGATGTATCAGTCTAATTTTAAAGTGGGCGTATATGCTTGGTTATTTCTGGTAGCTTTATACATATTTTTATATGTTTTGACTTATTATTAAGATACCTAAATCGTACATATAGTCTATAAGTAATTCTTTATATGCTATAATTAAGTGTTACATGAATTATTTAATATATCTAATTATAGAGTAATAGAGTTTATAGAAAGAGGTTCCTTATGGCATCCGGCAGATCTGAAAAAGAGTTACAAGGGGTAACGATGTTAGGTCACAAGACCGATTACCCTACCGATTATGCACCACAGGTGTTAGAGGCGTTTGATAATAAACACCCTGATAATGATTATTTCGTTAAGTTTAATTGTCCTGAATTCACAAGCTTGTGTCCTATGACAGGTCAACCAGACTTCGCGACCATCTACATTTCTTATGTACCAGATAAGAAAATGGTAGAGTCCAAATCTTTGAAATTATATCTATTTAGTTTCCGCAACCACGGGGACTTTCACGAGGACTGCATCAACATTATCATGAAAGACCTCATCAAGTTGATGGATCCTAAGTACATCGAGGTATGGGGTAAGTTTACACCGCGTGGTGGTTTGTCCATCGATCCATATGCAAACTACGGTAAGCCTGGTACAGAGTGGGAAAAGACGGCAAAAGAACGCCTTCATTTCCACGATATGCAGCCTGAACGCGTAGCGTACCGTTAAGATGAATTACGAATTTATAGCAGTCATCTCAGCATTCATATTTTGCTTTGTATTCGGCCTATTGTTGTCATTGCATCCCACAGCGCTTGTTGTTGGTAATCATAGTTCCCTACATACATACAGCCGATGGACACGATGGAGTGCTTACGTAGCGTTGATACTATTAGTATTGCAAATCGACATTACTGTAACAGACCGTATGGTGCCATCTAGCTGGATGTTTAGTGAATGGTTTCAACTTGTCACTATTGGTATATTCGCTCTTGTCCTATTACAAACACTAGGCTTTGTAGATTTTACGCATGGGGAGCGAAATGTACAATTTCACTATTGGCAAATTGAGCAAGGTTATAGTTCAAACTCTTGGATGGAACGATATTTACAACAGCATCATGGTCAAGTAGCTGGGGCGTTGGTGAATTATTGTTATCTCTTATGGATGACGTGGCGATCTATGTGGCCTGCCATATTAATGTTATTCTGGTATAAACTATGGGCCGTTGAAGTAAATGGATTGCTTTCACCCGTGATATCTAGAAAAGAGCATATGCTAGATGTGGTTTCTTATTTGGTGTTAGATCCACATGTTGTAACGTATACCTTAGCTGGTTTTTTATGGGGACATATTGTATTACATGAACGAAAGAAAATCATCGTATATGGCAATAGCAGGGCTCTTCAGTTTGTGCTCTCTAGGCTTGTAGTTATCGTTGGTAGTCTTTTATGGATTGGAATTGCCATTGCCATTATGACGATGCCTATTACGTGGGATTCGGTAATAAACACACTTAGTAAGATACGATAAACTCAGTTATTTCCTATAAACTGCGGGCTTTAAAGGTGTTCAAAATTCTTGACAGATATATTCCTAGGTGTTAGAGTAGGAATATATTTATAGAGTGTACAAATGATTATACCCAGTGTATAGTTTGGTGATCGTTAAAACCGTGACTTACGCCCTTGGGAGTATCCAAGGGCGTTATATTTTTGATATCTAAGAGAGACTGTTCGTATAATGAACGTAGATATGGAGTACTTATGATGCAAGGTTTGCGCGAATTATGGGGCAAAATTCAATATAATATTAAACGCGTCATGGATTCTGATCCGGCGGCCACTAATGTGTGGATGGTTATATGGACATATCCGCATATAACAGCCTTGTTTTGGCATTTCTTCGCACATCGTCTTTATAAGGCAGGGTGGCCTACATTGGCACGGCGTATAGCACTTCATTCTCGTCAAGTAACGGGCATTGAAATTCATCCAGGCGCTACCATTGGTCGAGGCTTATTTATTGATCATGGCATGGGCGTTGTTATCGGTGAAACCGCTATCGTAGGGGATAATGTAACTTTGTTTCATCAGGTAACATTGGGGGGCATGTCCTCTAAGAAGGCGAAACGCCATCCTACGATTGAAGATGATGTTCTTATTGGTACAGGTACAAAAATTTTAGGGGATATTACGATTGGTGCTCGTACTAAAATCGGTTGTAATCTAGTTATAAAACACGATATTCCGAAAGATATGGTTATCTTTGAAACGGATCCAGAAAATATGTATGTTCGGAAACCTAGACGAAAAGATAAAAATGGGGCCTCCAATGATAGCCCATATCCTGAAAACTACATAGAGTACTATATTTAATATGGAATAGACCTCTTATTGTTAGATTTTAGTCTAATAATAAGAGGTTTTTTATTAAAAAACGAAAAAAATCGATTTAGCTATTGACAAGGAAAATCATTATTGATAGAATAACAATGTAATCAATATTGATTACAAATTAAACAAATAAATTGATGGCATAGAAACCAACTGAGTTTATTCTGGTTCTGAATAAACTATAATTGAGAATTAATTAATAAAAGGAGTATTATTATGAAAAACGTACAACAAGTAAATCAATATATAGCAGATCTTTCCGTATGGAATGTAAAATTACACAATCTTCATTTCAATGTAACTGGTCCACAATTCAAATCCATCCACGAATACTTAGAATCCATTTATGATGAAGCCTTTGAATACTTTGATGCCGTAGCTGAACATGTAAAAATGCAAGGTGAATTCCCATTAGTAAACTCTGTTGAATATGCTAAATTAGCAAAAATCGGTGAGCTAGGTCAAGAAGATGTTCCTCAACATAAAGTCATCGAAATTTTACTTCACGACTTTAAATATATGAAGGATCAAGCTGCTGCTATCCGTGAAGCTGCTGGTGAGGAAGATAATTTCTTGCTTTCCAACATGATGGAAGACCATATTGAATATTATGTAAAACAAATTTGGTTCATTGAATCCATGTTGAAATAATTCAATTGACAACGCCTTATTGGGTATGATATGATTACCCAGTAAAGCATGGAGGATTACTCAAGAGGCTGAAGAGGACGGTTTGCTAAATCGTTAGGGCGGGTTACCGTCGCTAGGGTTCGAATCCCTAATCCTCCGCCATGCTGAGACCTCACATCGTCTGATGTGAGGTCTTTTTTATTAACCATACAGTGTAAGGAATGGGGATAGAGTTGACGTATTCATATCTGATTGCTTATAATGAATTGTATAAAATTTAATTTAAGGAGACTTTTATGAATACACAATATATACGTCATTTGTCGATGATTCGTCGCGTCCTTAGTATTGGGACCCTTTGTTTAGTGGCATCCTTCGGTGTGGCTCATGCGAAAGATTTTACAATTCCTAGTGCCCGTCCTGTGGTAGATGGTATGAGTACTGATGATGTTAAAGTAGTATCTGCTGTACATCCTGGTAGCGCTAACCTTATTACACCAAATGATTGGACATACAAAGCGTTAAAGACGCTGGTAAAACATGGAGCCATTACGAATACTCATGGATTTATATTTGATGATAGTACTAGTTATACGAAAACTGAGTTGATGCCGTTACTTGATGAAGTCGTGGAAAAACGGGAACAAATGAACGACAATGATCGTCAATTTGCGTTGCGTATCTACCAAGAAAATATGCGTGATATCATGGATTATCGTATTGAACGAGATAAGAAAGTCACTAAAGAACGGGCGTTAACAGATGAACAAATCAAGGAAAAAATGAAGAAATTCAAAATTGATGACTCTCGTGTCAAGACTAACGGTGATGTTCGTATTCGCTATACAGGTTCCAAGAATGGAAAATCTAAAGCAGATGCGCGTGTACAAACAGAAATGATGTTCACTCTATAATCCCTGTAAGGGAACAACATGATTAATTTTATAAAAAATAAGTTGTTTACCGTCCATCAGAATGGCAAACAACATGTTAGTGAAGTATTTAAGTATATCGGACCTGGTATTATTGTAACCGTTGGATTTATCGACCCTGGCAACTGGGCTGCTAACTTAGCAGCCGGTGCTAGCTATGGTTATGAATTACTATGGGTTGTAACATTATCTACACTTATGCTCATCTTATTGCAGCATAATGTGGCCCATTTGGGGATTGTGCGGGGGCAATGTTTAGCAGAATGTGCTTATGAATTTTTACCGAAATGGCTGTCTCGTACGGTGCTAAGTACAGCGGGGATTGCAGCCGTAGCCACGGCGCTGGCTGAATTTATTGGCGCTGCTATCGCACTAAAGATGTTGTTTGGAATCCCTCTTGTCATCGGTAGCGTATTAACGGCTATTGTCTGTACAATCATGCTCATTACAAACTCTTATAGCAAATTAGAACGCATCATAGCTGGATTTGTATCCCTTATTGCATTGGCCTACCTTGTAGAGGTCAATATGGTTGATGTCAATTGGGCTGCAGCGGGTATTGGCTGGATCAATCCGAGCATACCTAACGAATCGATGCTCGTTATCTTGAGCATTTTAGGGGCCGTCGTTATGCCTCATAATTTGTTTTTGCACTCCGAGGTCATTCAAAGTCGTCAGTTTAATCGACAAGATAAGGAGATTATGCATCGCCAATTGCGATATGAATTCGTAGATACATTATTATCTATGGGCATTGGTTGGATGATTAACTCCGCCATGATTTTACTAGCAGCGGCCGTATTTTTTAGTCATGGCATTGAGGTTACCGAGTTAGAACAGGCTGAGGAACTATTAAGACCTTTAATTGGACCTGCTGCAGATACCATCTTTGCGTTGGCATTGCTATTTGCCGGTCTTGCATCATCGGCGACGGCTGGTATGGCTGGGGCGAGCATATTTGCTGGCATGTTTGGCGAGTCCTATGATATGAAGGACTTTCATAGTCGGTTAGGATTGGGGTTAACCTATATTCCTGCACTATTATTGATTCTGTTTATTACGGACTCCTTTCAAGCCTTGCTCGTTTCGCAAATGTTCTTGAGTTTACAGTTGCCGATTACCATATTCTTGCAATTATATATGACGAGTAGCCGTCGTGTTATGGGCGCTTATACGAATCGCCGATTTACGGGGATTATTCTTTGGGGCATTGGTATTATCGTAACATTGATGAATATTTACTTATTAGTTATAGGCTAATATATACCGCTTGTTTTTGTGAAAGCTTTCACAGAAATAGGCGGTATTTTGTTTTGTTTAGAACCAGAACCAAATAGATTTATGAAATGTAGTTGTAGTAACGTATAAGCCTGTGAAATATGGTACAATAAAGAATAGAATTTAATTTGCTAGTATAGCAGTTTATATATGTTTTTGGGAGGATTTCATGGCAACAGAAAAAGATATGAATGAATTAAATGCACCTTTACAATCTGATTATAAAGAGGTTGTTCACGACATTGCAGAAGAATTATTAGCGCGCCTTAACATCGAAGAGGATGGCGCTATTATCGATATGTTCCAAACAGGCTCCTTAGATCCTTGGCAATTATTTGTGTTCTTCTCCGCATTAGAACATGCACTTATGGAGTTTAGAACGGACAAACGCAAGAAAACCGTTATCGTTCATGCCCAACCAGAGGCCCTCGTTGGTACAGGCCCTGTTGTAACACCGGTATCCACTATGCTTGAGCATATTTTAATGTCTCGTATAAATGATATGAGTGAAGGCCGTTTGGAAACCGGTTTGCTTACCGTGTCTGGTGAAAGCATCGATTATGAAGGGGTTAATCTTAAGGGACGCCATGTAGTTATCATTTGCGATATCCACGATAATGAATCTCCTTATTTGGCAGAATGCATTAAATTGTGTAAAGAAATGAAAGCTAGTCACGTTGTGGCAGTGCCTCTCATGTTGTGGAATCCCAATCTTATCGATAATTTGACAGAGGAAAGTATCAAGGCGGAATTGTCCCATGAAAATCGTCCTCTCTCCTAGTAAGACAAAAACAATTTCCCATACTGCAGCAGTAATCCGTGATGGTCAATTTCAGCCCCTTATTACGCAAAAGATTGTAAAACATGTACAATCTCTCGATGTAGCAGCACTTGGTAAGGCCCTAAAACTAAAAGGTGATAAGGCACAATCTGTTTTCGTTTTTTATGAAGAGTTTGAGTCTCATCCTGTAGGTTTTGCTTGTGAAAGCTACGATGGCATTGCTTTTAAATATTTAGATTGGGCAGGACTATCTGATGAGGCTAAGGCTTTTGGTGAAACTCATCTTGCTATTATGTCTGCATTATATGGCGTTGTAGAGCCTACGATGGGTGTCAGAGACTATCGATTAGATATGGTCGATAAGGTAGGGCTTAATTTATATGAAATCTGGCGTGAAGCGGTGGATGCATACTTTCACAAGGAGGATTGGATCCTAAACTTAGCGTCTAAAGAATATGCAAAAATGGTGAACCATCCAAAGGTAGTAACCGTTGAATTTTGGGAATTACGAGGCGATACATATAAACAGATGAGTACGTCCTCCAAAATGAGTCGTGGTATTATGGCGCATGCATGTTTGACGAACCAAGTGAAGTATGTGCAAGATTTACCACGCGAAATTAATGGATTTATCTGCGTTACTGATATTGAATCTATTACCATACCAAGCGAATCGATGACGATTCGTTATGAAAGGAAGTGATGATTTGCAAGTGCAAGACATTCTTGCAAAAGACCTCGTCGGCGATGAATGTCTGACAGAGGATGAGCTAAGATTTCTCATGTCTGTAACTGATGAAGAACAGTTGCAGCTAATATATAAAAAGGCGTACGAAGTGAAGGCAAAATATGTACAGCCTGTAGCGTATTATCGTGGCCTCATCGAATTCTCGAATCGATGCATTAAAAACTGTAATTACTGCGGTATTCGCCGCGAAAATGATAAGACGGAACGCTTTGATATGAATCGTGAAGATATCATCAAGATGGCGCAGTGGGCCTATGACCATGAATATGGTTCTATTACGCTTCAATCTGGTGAACGTTGTGATGATGTATTCGTCGATTATGTAGTCGATCTTATCCGCGACATCAAAGCCATCGGCGATGGTTCTCTTGGCATTACGATGTGCGTAGGGGAGCAAAGTGAAGAGGCGTACCGTCGCATGCGTGAGGCGGGTGCTAGCCGTTACCTATTGCGCATTGAAACGACGAATAAAGAGCTATATCACAAAATTCATCCTCGCGATGAACTACATTCTTTTGAAACTCGCGTTGAATGTCTACGCCGTTTGCGTCGTGTAGGATTTCAAGTGGGTACAGGCGTTATGATTGGTCTACCTGGGCAAACAGAGGAAGACCTTGTAAATGATATCTTGTTCTACCGTGATATGGATATCGACATGATTGGCATGGGCCCCTATGTGGTACATCATGATACGCCATTGGGCCAAGAGGCGTTGGCCATGGGCATCGATGATGAAGGTGGTAAATTGCGTCGTATTCAATTGGGGCTTAAGATGATTGCCTTAACGCGTCTATTCTTGAAAGACGTAAATATTGCAGCTACTACAGCGTTACAAGCATTAGACCCATTAGGACGCGAAAAGGGACTCGCTGCAGGAGCTAATATTTTGATGCCTATCATTACGATTCCAGAACATCGTGCCAAATATTTGCTATATGATAATAAACCATGCGTGGATGATAATGCTGATAAATGTAAGGATTGCTTGACGCGTCGCGTTATGTCCATTGGTGACACCGTAGGTTGGAAACAAAATGGGGATTCTAAACATTACGGTAAACGGACCGGATTCTTTTAGTTGTATAATAGTCCTCTTTTTTCGATAAATATTTTTTTCGAGAAAAGAGGATTTTTATATTATTACGTCGAAATCATATATCAAGAACTCAAAGTTTCACATAAGGAGGCGATTCCGATGAAAGAATATAGTAGTGATCAGATTCGTAATGTAGCGGTGGTGTCCCATGATGGGGCAGGGAAAACTGCTTTAGTAGAATCCTTGTTATTAACCTCTGGTGCTGTTGATTTTGTTGGCCGTGGTCAAGATAACAAACATATTATGGACTTTGAGCCAGAAGAGATTAAACGGAATGTAACGATTCAATTGGGTATGGCCCCTTGTGAATGGCATGACCATAAGGTTAACTTTATTGATACACCGGGCTACAATGAATTTCATGGCGAGGTTCGTGCCGCATTGCGTGCTTGTGACGGTATGTTAATGGTATTATCTGCAACGACTGGTGTTGAAACAGATACGGTACGCGCTTGGGATTATGCTGTTGAATTACAAATGCCACGTATGGCATTTATCAATAAAATGGACGTTGATGGTGCTGATTTCTTCGGTACTATTGAACGTATGCGTGAACTATTTGGCAAGGCAATTATGCCACTCCAAATTCCAATTGGCGAAGGTGCCAATTTTGAAGGCGTTATAGATGTAGCCAAAATGACTGCGTTTACTTACAAAGACGGCCAACCAACAGAGATTGCTGTACCGGCTCATCTTATCGAAAAGGCCCAAGAAATACGGGAAATGACCGTAGAGGCCGCGGCTGAAGGTAGCGATGAATTGTTGGAAAAATATTTAGAAGGCGAAGAGCTTTCATTAGAAGAAATTCGCCAAGGTCTACGCGAAGGGATGATTACAGGCCGTGTGTGTCCAATCATGTGTGGCAGTGCCACATCCCGTATTGGCTTAGATCAAGTATTAGACAGAATGATTCGGTATATGCCAGATGCAGCAAAAAAAGTGATGACTGCTGAATCAGCAGACACTGGTGAACCAGTTGTGGTGCATGTGGATAAACCCCTAACCGCATTCGTGTTTAAAACATTGCTTGACCCATTCGCAGGCAAACAAAGCTTTGTACGCATCTTCTCTGGTGAACTCAAAGAAGGTGATAAGCTGTTCAACGTTAATCAAGGAACTGAGGAAAAATGGAATAAGATGGTTACCCTTATCGGGAAGCAACAAATTCCAGTAACTGCCGCAAAAGCTGGCGATATCGTAGTGATACCGAAATTGGCTAATGCAAAAACAGGTGATACCTTAACAGCTCCTGATTTTAAGGTGAAGTACGATGCGATTCGTTTCCCTCAACCTTTATATACCGTAGCTATGGAAGCTGTGAAAAAAGGTGAAGAGGAAAAATTAGCTAGTGCTGTGTTAAAAGTAGCCGAAGAAGATCCAACTTGTGTAGTTGTGAAAAATCCGGAAGCTCGCCAATTGCAAATTGACTGCATGGGCGAAGTGCACTTAGAACATATCCTTAACAAGATGGACCGTAAATATGGCGTACAAGCGAAACTTGTAAAACCATATATTCCATACCGTGAAACAATCAAAGGATCTGCAGAAACAGAATCGAAATATAAAAAACAAAGTGGCGGTCATGGTCAGTATGGACATGTTAAAATTCAAGTTGATCCATTATATGATGGTCAAGAATTTGCCTTTGTAGACAAGATTTTTGGTGGTGCTGTACCAAGACAATATATACCAGCAGTGGAAAAGGGCGCCAGAGAAACCCTAGAAAAAGGCTTAATTGCGGGATATCCTATGATTGGCGTACAAGTGACACTCTTGGATGGATCTTACCACAGTGTAGACTCCTCAGAGTTAGCAT
>ERZ773038.1489-NODE-1489-length-13200-cov-3.476607_pt1 | contig 13200 bp, 15 predicted proteins | sample MGYA00511665_ERZ773038 | MGnify/ENA primary metagenome ERZ773038 (study PRJEB29015, sample SAMEA2737966) | human oral metagenome | biome: human oral; feature: human-associated habitat; material: dental | place: China | collected 2028 ... | reverse complement strand
AGCCGTCACACCCAACCGGCATAATCAACCCCACGACACCGGCAACGACGCCGCCCAAACCCACTCAACCAGACGACGAAAGATCGAGGCTAGACGCCCTCATCGTCACCGTACGGGTCACGCCGCACCCGCACCAACACACCAGACCCGCTAGAGATTAGACAACCAAACCACCGACTTTGCCGCTCTCTGTCACAAACCACGTCAACATACGCCCCTAACTACATTAAATCACTCGCTTATAGTCACCTACCGCCATAGTGACTATAATGTCGTCTAGAGAAAACCACACACCCCGAAATAGAAGCCAGGGACTTCCGGAAGATAAAAGATGACTGCAAAAAGTGCCATTAGAGTCGATTTCTACTAAAATGTCCCGGAATGCGATACGTCTTCGTTTCAAAGGAAACCAAGCTTTATAAACACTCTCCTTGATACTGAAAAGCAGCCGATCAAAAGCAACGTTCGGACGCTCAGTTCTCAGCTCAGAGACAAGTCGTTTCTCGGTCTTTAATGCCACTTTGTCGGTAACTCTAACTGGCAACGAGGCGTTTACTTCCGCATCAACACCTATCGCAGGAACCAAACAACGAGGCGCAACAACAGCAGCACAGTATCCAACACGATGAGTCATACTGCCGACAATACCTTTAGGCCACTGTGGTGCGCCGCAATCGTCCGGCACCATAGGAGGACGCTTTAATTCGTACGAATGAAGAGCCTTCTCAACACAGTAGCGCACCGTTGAAAACTCGATCCTACGTTTGTCGGTAGCTGCGGCAAGATATCTTTGTTCTTCAGGGTGAAGATAAGTGTCGCAAATTTCTTTAGTATGCACAAAACTCAGTAAAGGAAATCGCATCAAAATATACTACTTAGCGTCGCTTATCATTGAATCTCACTCCGACATCTACAGGATGCAGGTACACAGGCCCAGCGGCCGCCTATGTATATCGGAGTCACCAGAAGACTTATCCTATTATAAGAATGTTTCCTTGAACTAAATTCATAAAGTAGTCTAACTTCTCGATCTCGTAATAAGCTATAGCGAAAGAGACCCAACCTACAGGCTTATACGGAGTGTAATGTCTCCTATCGCTGCAGATCTACATGATCTTAATGGCTGTAATCCACCGAAACGTCAAAACAAATATCATGCGCGCTACTAAATACGTGAAATCAGTCTAGACAAAATACTGCCTGGACCAATCTCCTGAAAATCCGTCACACCAAGGTCACGTAGGTATCTAATGCTCTGTTCCCAAAGCACAGGTTTAATCAATTGTTGGCTCAACATCTGTCTAACTGACTGGTCCCGATACTCGCGAGCCGTCACATTGGAAATAACGGGAATCGCGAGCGCCCCAAATGCAACCTTTTTTAAATATGCATCAAATTGATTAACTATAGCCTCCATGTATCTAGAATGAAACGCTCCGCTGACTTTCAGTAAGATGTAATGCTTTGCTCCGGCGAGAACAAAACTACTCTTCGCGGCCGCGATTAGTTCACGAGGTCCTGATATAACAATTTGCTCAGGAGCATTAATATTGGCAATATCAAGCGCAGTGAGCCCAGAATAGAGCAGCACTCTCCGAACGTCCTCCTCATGGAGACCCACAATTGCTGCCATAGCACCATTCTCAATACTACTCATTAGACGTGCACGTTGAGAAACAAGACGTAAACCTGAAATGAAATCCAAAGCACCGGAAGCAAACAGAGCGGAGTACTCACCAAGACTATGACCGGCTACATAATCCGGAGCCGTATTGTCAACCATTGCAGACAGATAACTTAGTGTAGAAACAACATAGACCGACGGCTGTGTATACAGAGTGCTATGTAACTTGCCTTCTGGGTCGTACAGACAAAGTTCGTCGACAGAATAACCCAGTTCTTCGCTCGCCTCGTCCACCAAATCCGAAAATTCACGAAAAAGAGTCTTGCCCATCCCAAGAAACTGTGAGCCTTGACCGGGAAAAATCATAGCCTTCATGAGTAACCTTCAACTACAAAACTTTGAGTGTGCCACTTAAGATAATATCGACATAAAACATAAACATGCAACACTGATATAGGTGCTTCCACTATCGTCTTAGAAGGCCTCCGTCGACGAATACCTGTGTTCCTGTCATGTAACTTGAATCATCTGAAAGCAAGAACAGGGCCACTGAAGCGGCCTCATCAACCGTTCCTAACCGCCCCATAGGTGTGTTATCTACGACGCTCTTCACAAAATCATCTCGAGCTTGCCCAGGCAAAAAACTTCGAAACCCAGTATCGATAGCACCAGGAACAAGGGTGTTGATGCGAACGCCCTTCGAGGCAAGTTCTGTCGCCCAAGATCTTACCGCAGCAGCAACAGCAGATTTAGTAGCCGCATAAGCAGAAGTAACGGCATTACCCTCGTACACTGAACTAGAGCTAGTTAACACAACTGACGATCCCGCATGCAAATGACCGTACAAACTGCTCAATTGCGAAAAAGGAGAACGAAAATTTACAGCTATCATTCTACCAAGTTGCTCATCCGTAGTGTCCTTAATGCTGCCAATTCGCGCATACCCTGCATTAATCCAAATGCCATCGAGTGGAGAAGGAACACTCTCCGCAAGAATGCCCGCTGACTTAGAATCAACGGCATCATTAATTACCGTCTGTATATATGGCCAACGGCTTTTAATTTCTCGAATTTTCAGCTCGTCTGTACCAGTTACTATGGCCTCACCGCCTTCTTCGTGAATGCGTTTAGCTCCAGCAAGACCAATACCGCTCGTTCCACCTGTGATCAAGACACGCTTACCTCTGAAGCGCATACACGAACCTGAATGATGTGTCATGGTAGTCTACCTTTCCTCTCATCGCATAACATCACGGCGTCCATCCCAGCATATCACAACTAAAACGAAAACAAAATCGTAAGCTTTCGTAACTACTCGACGAAACTTAGTCGTTTTCGAGCAATAATGTGCAATCAATAGTCGTATTCTGTTCGAATGTCCTTTAGTAACTAACTTGAAGGTTTAGAAAAACATCTTCTTAAGCCGACAGTGATAACATACTTAAATAGCACTGTATCTCGTAGTCCATCAATAAAGTACATCCTGTCGAGGCGTATAATCCTGTTCAAGGTGACTAATCTCTTCAGAACTCAAAATTAAGTCAGTTGCTTCGACCGCAGCATCAAGCTGTTGGATATCTGTTGCTCCGACAATGGGAGCTGTTACTGCTTGCTGGCTCATCAGCCATGCCAGAGCGACACAAGCCATAGTTGTATCGTGTTGTTGTGCAACTTGCTGTACCGCAGCTATTATGTTTTTGTCTCTATCTAACCTATCGAAGTACAATCGCGACGTGATGCGATCAGACTTCGATCGATTGGTAGAAATCCGACTATTGCCGGAGTACGGTCTGGCGAGTAGCCCTCGTGCCAATGGACTCCATGGGGTGACCCCTACACCTTGATCAATGCAAAGAGGTAACATTTCACGTTCTTCTTCACGGAACAAAAGGTTGTAGTGATTCTGCATACTTATGAATTTCGTTAAGTTATGCAGTTCAGCGATATACTGTGCCTTACCGAATTGCCATGCCTTCATTGAAGAGGCACCTAAGTAGCGAACCTTTCCTGACAGAACGAGTTCATGTAAGGCATGCATAGTTTCTTCGATTGGCGTTGCAGGATCCCAGCGGTGAATGATATAAAGGTCGACATAGTCTGTCTGGAGCCTATTTAGACTCTGGTCAATTTCTCGAAGTATAGATCGTCTCGATAGGCCACCTTCCAGGGGTCCACCACTCATTGGCTCGTAAACCTTAGTGGCCAGCACAACGTTGTGCCTTCCAACGTCATTTACAAATCTACCGACAATTCTTTCGCTATCACCCAACGAATATACGTTAGCAGTGTCAAAAAAATTAATCCCTTTGTCGAACGCCGAATAAAGTATTGACTGTGAGGTCTCTTCATTTAACGTCCATGTATGTGCTCCCATAGTTTTGGAGCCGAAACTCATACACCCAAGTGCGATGCGTGACACTTTAAGTCCTGACGTTCCGAGTGATGTATACTGCATATCTAACACGTTCCTAAATGAGAAGGTACATGGACGCTTATTCATGGGTGTATGTGAATATGAGTCCGAGGATGGCTGTGATGGTTTCCGGGAAGGTTTGTAGTGGTCTTCTATAGTTAGTGTGCAGGATTATCCATGTTTTGATGTTGGTGATAACTCTTTCGATCTTGTAGCGGATCTGGTTGACTGTGGTGTTGTAGGTCTTGTCATCGGGGCGAAGAGATAGATTCGGGGGTTTTTCTTGGGGGTGATCATGCCCAAGCCCGATGTACCTCTTCGCCAATATGCCTGGGTGGTGAAGCTCCGTCCGGGAGGTCGGCGGGTGGTACGTCGAGCAGGCCGCAACGGCGCAGAGCCTCGGCGTCGTAGACTCTTCGGTCGTGGGGTTGGACACTCATATCAGTGTCCCGCACTGACTGCATGCGACCTGGACACCCAGCCCGGTCGTCTTGTGCTTGCCAGAGTACAGCTCGGGGTGGTCCTTCCAAGACCAGCACTCCAGCAGGGTGCCGTCCACGATCAGCTGGGCTATGGGGTACAAAGGTCCTCCACCGTCGGCACCTGGTCGTTGAGGGCATGGGCGATCAGGGGCGTGTAGGCACCAATCACCCGTAAGGCGGTGGCTGGTCCCGTAGAGCTCGGCGAGCACCTTTTGGGGCAGGTTGTATCGCAGGTAGGTCAGGGGCAGGTGCACGCGCAGGAACAGGCCAGCACCTTGACCCCGAAGGCAGGCAGAGGACCCGTGTCGTAGATCGTCTCGCACAGGCCCAGCATCTCACTGCGGGAGATTCTCGTGCTACTATTCATGATGGCGGTTTGTTTTCTGATTGAGTTGGCTTGATCATCAAAGATTCTCTCAGGAACGAGCCGTTTCCTTGCTTAGCGACACGCAATTATCGACAAAGCCCCTAAACGCCCCTATGAATATGCCTCATGTTACATTATCTAATCTGACGAAAGATTGTCCCATGAAGTAAGTCCGTCGTCCAATGGAATATCCAGACTCGCAAGATACATAGCAGTCATAGCGGCATGTCCGGCCAGATGAGTCGCTTCCGCCATCTGCCCAACAGAATAATATTCGCGCAGGGCCCAGAAAGTTCCCTCCGACGCCTTATGCTGTAGGATGCAGTCATCAACGTATCGGACCAGCGCCGCACGTTGCTTTGATAGGCGATCGCTGTATCCTTCTTCAATAAAACGGATCTCTTCAGCACTTAGCCCCGCTTTAATCGCCAGGTGATAATGGAGTTTCCGTTCAAAGTCGCTGTTACGAAGTTTAGCAACCCGTAAGACTATAATTTCTCTATCTGTATCCGATAGTAACCCCTTAGTGAAGGAAGCTCCCAAATCGAAATGTGGACCCGCAGATCCTCTTGTTAGTAGAAGCGCACGAGCGAGATTAGAAGGAAAACGATCATACACACTTTTGTTTTCCTCGGTCATATCTTCTGGATTTTCTAACTCTACTCGATTAGACATGTTTTCCCCTATCGAAAGAACCTATTATTGCATATCTAGTTATTTCACGGAATCTGCGTTTTATAAACTCCCCTTCAATTTACGAACGAATGTCCCTGCCGCATTCAGATCATCCTCCTTAATGTCTAGACACAGGTGGAGATGTCCATCAGGCCGGCAGATTATCGCGGCCGGATTCTTAGGGAGGATATTTCTAAGAGAAGCTCCGATCGGACGTCCAGCGGTGTCAAGTTGCTTCATATGTTGAAGTTTCGGTCCAATTTCCTTGATAAACGAAGCCCAGTCCGCGTACCGATAGGACCTTCCGGGCCATAGTATAAGCGTATACTTTTCGCGATCCAATACCGGCATTCCATTTACAGTTCTCCACTGTAAAGGAACTCTGGCACCTTGCGTAAGAGATCTGTATTTTCTGCTCCCACCATAAGTCACATCAAGCTGTGCCAACTTAGGAGCAAAATACCGTTGAAACGCTCCCGTCGATGTGCCAACCATATACGCGCAATCACGAAGTAGCATTGCAGAATTACTACTATATAATCCAACGTGTGCCAGAAGGGTAGAGAACTCACTTACCTGCGATACTGAGTGCCTGCGTTCGGAATCGTACGTGTCCAAGATGGATTCCTTTAGGGAACCCTTCGCCACTCCGCATAGTTTCCAACTGAGGTTGAAGACATCTTGTAGCCCTGTATTCATACCCTGCGCACCAGAAGGGCTCATCACATGAGCGGCATCGCCACACAAAAACACCCGTCCCTGTTTGTACCGCTCTGCCGAACGAATATTCGCCTCGAATACAGCCGAGAACTTCATCCTTCCTAGACGTCTACTTCCCGGAACATGTTTGGCTAGCCTTCTTTCAAAGAATTCCTTACCTGGCTGCTCACCGACGGATTCAGACCCAATGGTTGAACCTATACGAAATACACCGTCTCCAATGGGCGCGATAACCATGTTAGAGCCTTTGGCAAAATAGTATCCTGCCTCGCTTGAAGTCATTTCTCCTTCGATTTCGGCATCAGTTATCGCCAGACGAGTTCTAAGGCTAGTACCACGGAACTTGAGCCCCAGAAGTTCTCTCACAGTGCTTTTAATACCGTCTGCTCCAACCACCCATCTGTACTGCCAATCGGCTAATTCTCCGTCGGAGTCTTTGATAGTTACACTAACCTTCTCTCGATCCTGTTCAAGTCCCACTAACTGGCACCCATAATCTATACTACCACCCAAATCAATTAAACGCTTTTCGATAATTTTCTCTATTTTCCATTGAGGCGACGTTATAGCAAATGGATACTGTACACCTTCAAGCGCATCAAAACGAACGGAACCGATTTTAAGTTTACGAGAATAGTAGTTCATCTGATCGAAGTAGTGACTTTCATCTACAAGAGGTTCAGAAATACCGGTTCTATCCAACAACTCTAAAATTCGAGGCCACACTATCGTTGCCCTTGAATGGGGGCTGTAGCGCCTGCGTTCCTTAGAAATGATCCGTACGTCGACACCCATGGAAAGCAATTCACATCCCATTACCATGCCAATAGGACCAGCACCGACAATAAGTACGTGTGGCGTGTCATGACCTGCAACGTCGAGCATTTAAAATGCCTCCCTTAAAAGTTTCATAACTCTGTTTTGATCATCGTCGCTATCGACTACTCATATCAGCAGAAGAACTTCAGTATTCTGTGGCACGTTCCTCCTCCTCCCTTCTCCCTATTCTTGTTCAAGAAGAACGCGACATTGGGACGGAGAGAGATCCCACCCGTCTATCGAGATATGTTCCATATCAAATTGATCTAGATAACGCTTGTCTATACACAACCGAACGCCGTTTCCTGTTTGAACGCTCGTACCGTTGTATTTTGTGTTAGTTTCAAGAAAGTAGCGTAAAGAATTAATTACTCCTCCGTGAGTTACGATTAATGTTCTTCTTGGCGAATCATACTGTCCTAATATGTGTTTGATGGAATGTGAAATTCTGTTTGCAACGTCTGTGATCGACTCACCATCAGGAGGAGGACGAAAGCACGGGTTGTTCAATCGCGTTCGAAATCCTGGATGTCGTCTTTCTAATTCTTCCTTCAAATGGCCATCGGCAGCTCCTAAATTTCGCTCACGAAAAGAATTCATGACTACGTATTGCGCAGCTATCACCCGAGCTAACTGTGCCACCGTCTCCTGAGCCCGTCGTTGGGGTGACACAACAATGAGATCCCAGTTGATACAACTCAAGTGCGTCGCTATTTTCTTAGCCTGAACCTTGCCTACTTCGTTTAAAGGAAGGTCGTTATGCCCCTGGTATCTTTCTTCCAAGTTATATTGAGTGCAACCGTGGCGAAACATGACGATTTCCATCATTTTATGTAGGCCTTAATCGATTCAACAGCTTCTTCAATTGTTTGATCAGCACTAAGTAGGTCGTCTGGTAGCTCAATATTGGCACTTTGCTCGACAGCAACAACTATTTCTAAAAGCACCAATGAGTCAAGATCAAGCATTTCGAAGGAGGTCGTAGGTTTTAATTCTGCGCTGCCAGATTCCACATGCTCGCTCAGCGCTTCGATAATGATGTCGTAGATATTGTCATGTGTCATGAGAATTCTCCTTACAATCGTGCGGGCAGTTGTTATAGTAACTATTGTTGATTTGATGTAGGCTTATTAATAGCTATTATTACAGCTATAACTTCGGCCATGTTAAAGCGGCAGCTCCCCAAGTTGTTCCTCCGCCAAAGGCTGTCATCAGAATTTTTTGACCTGATTGTAGAATTCCTTTCCGATCGGCATAATCCATTGCAAGCGGAATTGACGCCGCAGATGTGTTGCCTACTTTATGTAGGTTTATAACAGCATGGCTATCGTCGACTCCGAGATTCTTGCCAACTGCGCTGATTATCCTAATGTTTGCTTGATGAGCAATTAACCAATCCACTTCGGACGGATGCCACCCTGCACGTTGCATAACAACTCTACTTGCATCGGTCATGCGTCTCACAGCACTTCGGAATACTTTCTGTCCATCCATGTGCAGATAACTTGGCGTATCTGGACTATCTGTCGGGGCGACAGTAATCGCATCGATCTGTCGTCCGTCGCTACCTAACTCAATCTCTAGAATTTCACCCGGATCTCCTGCATGTCCTCTCCCGATCACAATTGCTCCAGCGCCATCACCAAATAGCGGGACTGTGGAGCGATCTCTCGGACATAATAGCCGAGTGATTGTGTCAGACCCAATAATTAAAACATGATCAACTTGTCCGGATCTTACAAGACCTGCGGCCACATATAACGAATATACGAACCCAGAGCAAACAGCAGAGATGTCAAAAGCCGGAATATTTCCAAGTTCTAATTCTGTCGCAATGAACGGTGCTGTGGCAGGGCATAGACGATCTGGAGTAGTGGTTGCCAGCAATAGCAAGTCGATCTTGCCATCTGGAATACGGGAAATTGCCCGTCTGGCCGCCTCTACCGCGAGCTCACCCGTACTTTGGCCATCTGCTATATGTCTTTGCAGGATTCCAGTACGGGTTTTTATCCATTCGTCCGTGGTATCCAGATAATAGGATAGTTGCTCGTTATCAACAACTTTCTGCGGCACATATGACCCTACAGACACAATTTTTGCAGAATACATTGATATTTCCTCTAACTCAACTTGTAACTTTGGGCAACTGATGCGCTACATCGCAACATAAGTCGGTATTGCCGACTTGGGCTCGAATCCTTGCTGTTCGCCAGAATTTGCCTTTCTGAGACAAGATTGTTGCTTTCTCGACAGACACTGAAATTGGAAGGCCATCTCCGGTGTCGTATGCCGTGTTTGTTGTTATAATTGAAGTGTTGCGCATCCACATTGTGTTGCTATCTGCACGAGATATATGGTCGATATTATAGACCAATACTTGGCCAAGTTGAAGAGCTGCGACAAATACATCTATAATTGAGATTGGCATGTTTCTGTCATGAAAGTCAGAACGCCGATCATCATCAGGGATTACATGCATGATCGCTTTTGCTTTAGCATTGTCAGTTTCTAACTGCCGCAGCTGTACTGCTACTTTATGAAATCCACTCCCCCAATACCGATGGCTCTCTTCTTCGTTACTTTGGCTACAATATAAGTCACGTATGTACTTCATTGTCACTGTCAGATTGCCTACGGTTGCACGATAGTTCAATTCTTTATTTTCGTGGGTCCTGCTCTTATCATAATCCGGATTGAAACAAGTTATTTCAATGTCATCCGATATTTCACTACTAACAGTTCCAGCCTTGACATCAATTTTGCATAGCCGATATTCGTCATGGGTCACCTCTGATGACTGTAACATAAGTTGTTTGGTTGCCTTTATTCCTAAGATTATGGCATCGATTGTCGACAGATGTGGTTTCTGGTCAATATCATTTTTCCTTGACCAGTCCTTGGGGTAGGTAACAGCCGCTCGTGACTTCAAAAATTCTGTTTGTTCTGGTTCTGTAAGCCCACCCCAACTATACTTTACTCGCCGATAGCCGCTACCAAAAAATCGTTCATCTGAGTTTCCGAGTAGATCATCGATCGAAGCGTACATATGCAACTCACCTCATCTATGTATTCGTCTTGTGTTGTCTTTCAATTTCTGAGCATGCGTTATTTGAGTTGCGAAGTTATTTTATCTATTTCGACTCTTACGACGCAGGTGCAGAAAAGTGAGGAGAATGGCTAGATTTAGTATACTCATAGATACTAGTGCGAGGCTTTGACTCTTCGTGTAGAACTGCCCATAGCCAGGTTGTCCAGATGCCGCTGATGCGACTAGTGAAGAGTCATCCAAGGTCATATCTAGAAACAGTACTATCAATGATCCGTATAAGGCTACAAACACTGCTTCGCTGCCGATACGAAGAAGATTTAATATCCCTGCCGCTATTCCTACGTTTCTTTCCTCCACTGTGCCTAAAGCTTGCCCGTCAATTAGCCCAAGCGGTAAACCAAATCCCAGTCCGCTAAGTATCATTCCGCCTATCGACAGGTGGGGCGATATATCTTGCCTGACTGACAATAATGCTACGGGTGCTAGTGTTAGAAACATCAACGAAACGCACATTAACGCTTCTGGACCGACATTTTTTTTCAAAAGTCCGTGCGCGATCATCGGGGATATTAATACAGGTATTGTCATAGTGCTGACATACATTCCTGCTTTAGTCTCGTCCCAGCAGTATATGGCTTGAATACCGATAGGGAGATACGTCAAAAGTGAGATGAAGCCTATTGCACCTGCCACTGGCACTAATGTCATGCGGACAAACTCGGCGTTTTTTAATGTAGATAAAATAGAAGCAAGCAAATTATTTGCATTTTGCTGCAGTTTTATGTTTGGTATTTTGTAGCTTCCCATCAGAACAAATATTAAGAGTGCTGCGTGGATAGCGAAAAAGCTTCGCCATCCAAATGCCTGTGTTGCACTACCGGAGACAAATGGGCCTATCGCCAGCCCAAGACCGTTCACAAATCCGAATGCAGTGAACGCCCGTCGACGATCCTGACCATCATAGCAAACGGATAGAATAACGGCAGCATTGGTCAGGATTGCTCCCGCTCCTATACCTGCAGTCATCCTGCTGATATTCAAAACTGCTAGTGACGTTGACGCTGAACTTGCGAGAGATCCTACTAACGCTGCTGCCACCCCGCAGCGAAATATGATATGGTAGCCGAGCATGTCAGTGAGGCGTCCCCAGAGGATGGTAGATACAGCGAAGCATAGGTTGAATCCATTGACTACAAATTGAAGTTCTGCCGTACTCATGCCAAGTTCCCGTCCAATTGACGGTAGCGCAACACCTGTCCCCGCCAAGGAAAGCGGTAGGACGAATTGCGCTCCTACGACGACCACAAGCACCACTAGGCCACGTGGTTTCGTGGAGGAACTGGAGGATTTGCTCATGCGAACGATGCTACGGCCTAGATGCGCGTCTAGCCCAAGGGGAGTTGAGGAAGATCAGTGGACGACAAGGTGCAAGGTTTAAGTATAAGTGAAGTGTCTGCTCAGACGGGCCTTAGCGTGCATGTTCTGAGAAAGTATGAGAAGGAAGGTTTGCTACTGAGTGACGTGCGTCGAAATTTGAACGGTCAACGTATCTATGACAGCGTGGATGTTGACTGGTTACTTAATTGTGCCAAGTTTAGGGCATGCGGTATGCCGATCTCTGAAATTCGACAGTATGTACGTCTCGTAAAGGAGGGGGTCGGTAATGAACGGGAGCGTCTCATGATTCTACTTAGGCAGGAGGTGCGTCTTCGAGAAGAGGTTCAGAATCTTAACTCAGCATTACGTTTACTAGAGTATAAGATTTCTTTATATCGAGAGCATTTGCAACGTGGAGATGGTTCGCCGCCGTGGAATGAGTCGCCGCGCAACTCTAACTAGTGTCGCGTGTCGTTAGTTGTTTTGTGGTTAGTGTTTAGGATGATGGGGTATGGTGAATAGACCTGCTCCTGACTTGATGCAGCGTTCGTGTCCGGTTTTGGCTTGTTGATCAGACCGCATCGGTAGGGTCTTCGTAGCACCTGGGGAGGGTGTGCGATGAGTGAGATTGATGCTGGCACGGCGAAGGGTGCTGGGCGCCGGGCCGAGGTGTTTTTGTCTCCCTCAAAGAAGTACGGCATCTACATCCAGCTGATGCGTGGCCAGACCATGGTCGGGGCGGCTGCCGCGCAGGCCGGGGCGGGGGCGCTCCACGATCATGCGTTTGCGGCAGGTCGCCAGGCAGGGTGCTTTGGAGGCGCTGGCGGCCTCACGGCCAGGCGCCTCGGGTAGGTCTGCTCGTAACGTCGAGCTTGACCAGGCCAGAGCCGAGACCGGCCCGGCTCACGCGAACGGTGACCGAGCAGGCGGCCGGGCTGGTGGTGCTGGAGAAAACAAGAGGGGCTCGGGGCTGATGCCCGCCAAGCCGGTTCCCGCCGGTGTGGACGCAGCCGTCAAGCAGGGGCTACTCGACCTGGTGGACTACGCCGCAGGTCGGGGCTGGCTGGCCCCGCATCCAAGACCTGCCAGGGGTCCTGGGACTGTCTCCAGCGGCGCCAGCGGCGCTTCAGACGCCGCCAGGAGGGTGGGGAAGAAGCTGGATGATGGTCGGCCCGGGGCCTCGCCGGGCGCGTTGATGCCGTGCGAGGCCTGTGGCGGATCGTGGGTGCCTTCGAGTCCTTCGCCGACAAGGACTTCTACCACCGGCGCCTGGCTCACCGCGGCTCCTACGGGCGGGCTGCTTGTGGGCCTGGGCCTCCACGGTCCGCCGAGTGCTGAACGATCACGACCTGCGCTACCGGGCACCTGCCCCGGCCATCGGGGTCCAAGCGCCGTCCCTTCCCGGCGTGGGCGACGTACCAGCCCAGCTCGATATGGATCTACGACTCCACCCACTCCCGCCGCCTACGCGATGACGACGCCCGGTCATCGAGGACCTGGTCTGGCGTAAGTGGATCACTCACGCCCGTCTGCGCCGAGAAGGACCCACCTCCAGATCCGTCTCGCCACCTGGCAGGCCCTGGAGGTCGAGGACCTGCTCACCTCCGCCTTGGAACGCGCTGACGCCCTTAAGCGTCAGCTGGTCCTGGACGGCGACAATGATCCGGTCTCTGT
>ERZ773038.1485-NODE-1485-length-13210-cov-7.264310_pt1 | contig 13210 bp, 12 predicted proteins | sample MGYA00511665_ERZ773038 | MGnify/ENA primary metagenome ERZ773038 (study PRJEB29015, sample SAMEA2737966) | human oral metagenome | biome: human oral; feature: human-associated habitat; material: dental | place: China | collected 2028 ... | reverse complement strand
CGTCCTCGGCTCCGGGACGCCCCTGCATGGCCGCTATGGAGAAGCAGTGCAGCATGCGTGCACCCAGCCATAGTTGTGATCCCAGCCGGGGCAGGGCGTGGCCCTGTGAATCAAGGTAGGCGTAGCCCGCGCCGGGCAGCACTACCTCGGGTTGGAAGAAGTCCAGCAATGCGTCCCGGTGCTGTGCGAGCCAGCTGTGATGCTCGGCGTTGTCCAGCCAGCTGATCTGCTCGGGGTGCGGTTGATTCATCAGGTCTCCTTCGACTGTCGACGGCCCGCGTGACGGTGTCCTGTATCTGCGGAGGAAGGCCTCTGCGTGAGGGCCGCACGGTACCTCGGTCCGCGGGGTCGTGAACGTGTCAACATCGTAGCGGCGCGGATGATGTTTCGGGATCGTCACCGGGGTCTGCGAAGGGATCCCGTGTGGGGTCGGGGTGAATCTCCAACTCGATTTCACGGGCGGCTGTCGCCGCGGCTTCCGGGCCCGTGAGGTGACCGATCAACGCGGCCGTCATGTCCATGCCGGCTGCCACTCCGGAGGAGGTCCAACGGTTCCGGTCGTGTATCCACCGCGCCCTGCGTACCCATGTGACCTCGTCTCCGTGTCCTGACGCCCAGTCGAAGGCTCGTTTGTTGGATGTGGCCCGGTACCCATTCAACAAACCAGCGGCCGCCAGAACCGCTGAACCGGTGCACACTGAGACGACGATTGAAGCGGGGGCTGCCACATGGCTGAGCATCTGGAGGAATTGTTGGTCGCGGACCAGGCAGCGGGTGCCTGGGCCGCCCGGCATGAACACGATGTCGGAGTGTGCTGCGTCTTTCAAGGACACGGGAACCACGACTTCTGCTCCCTGACTGCTGCGAACCGGCCCTGTGTCGGGTGCCACGTAGATGATCCGGTACTCCTCGGGCAGCCGGGCGAGGAGCTCGACCGGCCCGAACACGTCGAGCAGTTCGAAACCCTCGAACAACACCATCGAGACGTCGTACACGACCCTCAGCCTACGGGTGTTTGCCATGTGGACGCTGGGCGGCCCGTGTCTGGTTCAGCGTCTTACTGTTGGTTTCCTTGTCGGGCTGCTTCGCGTTGTTGTTCTAGGGGGAGGGCTTTGAAGGCGCCCATGGCGTTGGGGTCGTTGCGTGGGACGCCGGCCTTTACGGCTCGGCGGTACCAGCGGGGGAGAAGGAATCGGGGAAACCAGATCAAAAATCCCAGCATGAAGATGATGAAACAGATGAAGCATGTCACGCTGACTGCGAACATTATAGTTTGGGGAAGAATTGGCTTCAGGCCGGCTATTCCCAAGCATAGCATGAATCCGCCTCCGTAAGGGAGTGCGAGAGGTGTTGATGACCACCCTCTGTAGCCTATGACAAATCGAGGTGTGGGTTCACTGTAAATTACCCATCCTCTCCAGAGTGAGAGGAGGCCCAAAATAATGAGCCCGATCGCAGTGAATATTGCTCCGGGGGCAATGATTTCTAGCGACATTATTCCACCTCTCATCCGCCAAACGGGTTTTTGAGGAAATTCCAAACTCCCTCGCCGAAGTCCGCGATGTGGTCCCCGACAGTCTTGCCTTCGCCGGTTTCGATGCTCATTACGAACCCAACCCCGGCGCCCACTGCCAGACCAACGGCGGTTCCTCCTACAGGGAGGATCGAGCCAACCAGAGCTCCTGCTCCTGCGGCTGCCGCCACCTGAGAGCCTGCCCGGACCGCGGCGGTTTCCCTCACCCGCGATTGCCGTTCGCTTGCGGTGAGTTCTGGGTTTTGTTCACGGTATCGTTTGTCGGCTTTCTCGTACTCGCTGCTGTAGGTCAAGCCGACCCCGAGAACGAAAAGGCCGCGTCCTGCCGCGCGCCCGAGGGCTGATGTGCCGGTGCGGGTCTGCTGGTTGTGTCTCCGTCTCAAGGGCTGTCATTTGGTGGCGGCGAGGTGTCATCGCTGTTTTCCTCGGTGGGCTGCTTCGCGTTGTTGTTCCAGGGGGAGGGCTTTGAAGGCTCCCATGGCGTTGGGGTCGTTGCGTGGGATACCGGCCTTTACGGCTCGGCGGTACCAGCGGGGAAGAAGAAACCGTGGGAACCAGAAGAAAATGCCAAGCAGAGAGATCGTGATGCATGGTAACCAGACCAGGGCGACCAAGTTCATGACGACTCCGGGGAGGACTGGTTTGAAGGCCCCGACTCCCATGCTCAAAAAGAAGCCCGCTATGTAGGGGAGGGAGAGGGTGGTACTTGACCAGCCGTGGTAATCGATGACGAAGCGAGGGGTAGATTCGGTGTAGACGATCCAGCTCTGTCTGGTTCCAAGAAGCCCGAGGAGGAGGAAACCGATGCCAATAGCAACGTAAGGAAAAGTTAGAGACTCTGACTCCAGCAATATGATTCCACCCCTCATCCGCCGAACCAGCCTTTCACTGTGTTCCAGATGCCTTCGCCAATGTCTGCTGCGGCATCTCCGACTGTTTTGTTGTCTCCTATGGGAGTGCCCATTACGAACCCAACCCCGGCGCCCACTGCCAAGCCGACGGCGGTTCCTCCTACAGGGAGGATTGAGCCAACCAGAGCTCCTGCTCCTGCGGCTGCCGCCACCTGCGAGCCTGTCCGGACCGCGGCGGTTTCCTGCACTCGTGATTGCCGTTCGGTTGCGGAAAGTTCCGGGTCTTGTTCACGGTATCGTTTGTCGGCTTTCTCGAGTTCACTGCTGTAGGTCAAGCCGACCCCGAGAACAAAGAGGCCGCGTCCTGCCACGCGCCCGAGAGCGGACGTGCCGGTGCGGGTCTGCAAACTGTGTTCTCTTCCGAGTCCCCACGAGCCCGTGATGTTGGGGGGACGGATCACGGTTGCCGGGCCGTATCGTCCCGGTGGAGGACCTAAAAATGTTTCGGTCAGTGCAGTGCGAAAGCGGCTCAGGATGCTTCCCGGCTGATTGGGTCGGAAAAGCCACGACTTCCAGTCCCAATACCGGGATTTGGCGTGGCTCATCCAGTAGGGCATTTTGAAATCGTGCCCGAAAACGCGGACGACGACGCGTCTGATGACGCGTTCGACGTCCACTTTCCTGCTCTCACCCATAGCGCCCAGAGCAGCTATCATGGTGTCCCTCGGCACTCCGGACCATGCAGGGACATTCGGTGTCGGCAGGCCGTCGTCCCCGATCGCCGCCAGCTGTTCGAAGCAGGTGTTGATCGCGGTTTCATATTTTCGGACGAGGTCATCGACCTTTCCCTGGAGCGCCATGCCTTCTTTCGCGTAGCTTCTGAGGCCATCGTCGTCTTCCGGGGTGGGTTTGGCATCAAAACTGGCGGCTTCTTTCACCAACTCATCGCGCTCCGGTTTGAGGGCGGAGATCTCATCGGCGAACAGCGTCATGGCCGCTTTGACGCTGACGCACCCATCCGAGGCGTGCTGGCTGGACTGCAGCGCCGGGTCCAGCGCCGAGTACAAGAGATCCTGGTGGGGAGTCTCGTAGCAAGCACCGAGGCCCTTCCACGTGCTGTGTGCTCCCTCCACGTGCTCCGCGAAGCTGGCGCCGTGCTCCATGAGGCTGGAAGCCGCGCTGAACAACGAGGCCGGATCTGGCCAGTCCTCAAGGCCGCTCGTGTCAATGATGCTCATACGTTCTTCCCATCCGTGATGCGGACCTCGTCCACGATGTTGGCAGCTCGCTCGGTCTGATCCGCCATCTCATGGTCCCCCGCCTGAATGGCCGCAACGGCTGAGCGTCCCCCAGCCACGGCATCGGTGATCTGCTGCTCGGCCCCGGTCATCCCTGCCGTCAAGACCCGGTTGTAGACGGCATTCAAACGTGCCGCCAGCTTCGCACTCTTCCCCGTGCACAGGGAACCGAGCGTGTCGATGTCACCCGGCACCGATGTGTGAGCCGTCGACGCATTCGAACACTCCCCCTCGACCTTCGAGAAGATGCTGTTGCAGGCCGGGGCGTTCACTTTGTAGTAGGTCATGTATTCCTCCTGTTTCCCGTTGCCGGGTCGAGACCCGCGATGGTCCCGACCAGACGCAGCCAGAACGGATCGTCGTGATCCTGCTGAATGGAAATGAGACGTCGGATGTTGCGCAGGGAAGGAGTGACCCAGCTCACCGCGTCGCCTCGCGTGTGCGTGTGAACCCAGTTGAGGACCGGCTCATCAAAGCCGTCGCTCAAGGACATGTAGGTCCATCGCTGCTCCACGAACTCGCCCGCACCGCCCACATGGAGACCGGGCGTCACGTTCTGCTCGAGTTTGGCCTGTAGCTCTTTGCGGCTCAGCTCCAGGTGCATGTCGAACGGCCACGACGGGAACGCCTCCACCCAGGCCAGGAGGAGACGAAACAGGTCGTTCGAGGGGCAGTAGCCCAAGAATTTCCGACCCTCGACCTCGGGGTGTGGGACCACGAACATCGTCGTGGAATCCGTTATCCAGAACCTGAACTCGGTGGCCTTGGGAGCTGCCACCCGAATCTTCCAGGCCTCGCCGCTCAGAACGTGGTCGACATACCAGAAACCGGCGCTGGAAAGGTTTCCGTCGTCGTCCACCAGTTCCGCGGCAGCCAGTTCCTTCCTCACCTCGCCCGTGACAGGAGGAAACACCCGCGTCCTGGCACTGTTCAGGAAGATCGTGCTCGCCTCATCGCTGAGCACGATCGGCTCGGCCTGCAACACGAGAACGGGAGGCTTGATCACGCTGAGATCCTCCCGGGGTGCCCCGTCATATGCCGTCGCCCACTCGTCCAACACGACCGGGGGCACGTTCGATTCCGTGGGCGGTGCGGTGCGCTCCGCGACCGGCATGGCCGCCAGCGATTCCGCGATCGTCTCGTGCTGATCGCCCGGCGACCATCCGACAAGAGGCAACGTCACAGTCAGCTCAGCGACCACGCCGTCGACGACGGCGAGTTCCTGAATGCTCAGAAGACAGAGGATGTTGCCGTGAATCTCCTCGTTCGTGACCGGGGAGAGCGTCCAGATCCGGCGATGCTCCACCCCGCGGCATCGCACCGCCTCGACCCGCACCACCAGCGTGCCCGGCGCCTCCTTCCCGAACGCACGAAGATTCGCCTGGCTGATGGCTGCCAACGTGTCGGGGTGCCCCTCGACCCGGGATTCCCTGAGAACCGCGTTGGGCGTGAAACCCAGCACGGAAACCGGCGCCGTCGCTATCACACAGCCCGGCTCCCGTGCCTCGGCCCAGCCGTCAGGCACCTCGCAGAAGAAAGTCGATCCCAGCAGGTGCATGTCTCATCCTTTCGGAGTCCTGCAAGTCCTCGCGAACCAGCGTGACGGTCATTGTCGCTTTCTGTTCAGGGCTGAGGTGAATGTCGTGGTGTGTCGGCCACCTGAACGATGTAGGGCTGCTCCCCGCGGCGGATGTAACGTCCCCGACCGGGCGGCATGTGTTCCGGGGTGATTCGGGGCAGGATCTGACCCTCCGAGCGGTCGCCGGACATCAACAGCACCGCCCCGCCGGTGTCGCGGACGCTCTGCAGGAATGAGCTGTAAAGCGCTCTCGTGGCGCCTGCGACGGGCCGGGTGACTACCACGTGCAATCCCAGGTCCCGCGCCGCAGGCAGGTGGGGGATCAGCGGCGCGAGGGGCTCGGAACCACCGGCGGAGATGATGTCGTGATCGTCGATGAGAAGCACGATCTGCGGGGAACGTAGCCTCTCCTCGGGGCTGCGGGTGGGGCGTGCCTCCAATTCGCTGGCTATCGACCCCGCAAGTCCCGTCGCCTGCTGGAGAGAACTCGCGTGGGCCGCGAGGTAGGCATCAGGGATGACACCGGGAACGTGCCCGCGCGGATCGACGACGGCGATCGCCAGCTCATCTGGGCTGTAGCGTGCGATGAGCCCGCGAGCGATGGTGCGCAGCGTGGTGGATTTGCCACACTTCGCATCTCCCAGCACGAGCAGATGTTGATCTCCGTCGTCGAGGTCCCACAAGGCGGATTCCATGGTGTCTTGTCGGATTCCCAGCGGCACGGAGGACTCCTCGGCGGCATCGGGCAACGACTCGGGAGGTAGATGCTCGGGCAGCAATCGGATCGGTGCGGCGGCCGGACCGGACCACGACTCCGAGACCTGCTGGGCGAGACGTTCGAGGGCTTCCCCGACATCCTCGGAACCCGCGATCTCCAGGCTCGGAAGCGCCACCTGAGCCAGGGTCTTGTTGTCGGTCAGCGCCCTGCCCGGGGACCCCGCCGGAATGGTCGGGGCCAGTTTGCGATCGATGATCGAGTCGGAGGGGTCGTTGAGGCGCAGCTCGACACGGGTACCGAACAAGGTCTGGTGCGCCATCCGAAGCTCCCCCCACCGGCCCATCGAAATCACCAGGTGAAGGCCATAACTGGCGGCCTGAAGCATGAGCCGGGTGAAGGAATCGTCGAGCGGCTCAAAATCGCTGCGAAGCAGGCCGTAACCGTCCACCAGCAACACGATGTCGGCGCTGGCAAGCTGCGGCAACCGGCCAGCGGCGTGCATGGCGCGCAGCTGCGACATCGAATCGATGCCACGGGTCTTGAACAGCTGTTCCCGGGAACGCAGCATGAGGCTGAGTTCCTCCACCAGCCGTCGCATCCGGTCGGTGTCCCCCCGCGTCGCCACCCCACCGACGTGCGGGAAACCCTCGATGCGTCGGAGACCACCACCGGTCAGGTCCATGCCGTAGATGGCCACCTGCTGGGGAGTGGCGTGCAGGGCGAGGGAGGTTGCGATCGTGCGCAGCAGCGTGGTGCGCCCGGTTTGTGGCCCGCCGATGATCGCGACATGGCCGCCACTGCGGGTCAGATCCAGCGTCCAGGGAAGTTGACGCTGATGCGCCGGATCGTCCTCCAGCCCGACAACCACTTTCAATGGATCGCCGTCCGACTGCTCCCTCACCTGCCCGAGCGTCAGATGACTGGGCAGCGGAGGCAACCAGATCGGGGCGACGGCGGTGTCGTCGGCCCGCAACCCTGCGACGACCTCCTCGACGAGCGTGCGCCCCGTGTCTGGGTGACGCAGCAGGGGAACCGACGGATCACGTTCATCGACCTCGATGCCGTTGTAGACCGGGAGTTCGTAGATGCGCGGACCCGAGGCCGCTGTTTCCTGACGGACCCCGCTCGGCACCGGTCCGGAGACGTAGCCTGCGCGGAATCGCTGATACACCGAGGTGTCGACCTTCAGGTATCCGTACCCCGGCATGGGAGGCAGATGGAAGGCATCGGTAGAGCCGAGCACCACCTGGGATTCCGCCTCACTGAAGGTCCGCAAACCGAGCCGATAGGACAGATAGGTGTCCAGGCCACGCAGTTTCCCACCCTCGATCCGTTGGCTGGAGAGCAACAGATGGACCCCGATGGAACGGCCGATGCGCCCGATCTGCAGGAACAGGTCGATGAAATCCGGTTCCGCGGTGAGCAGCTCCCCGAATTCGTCGATGACCACGAACAGATGCGGCATCGGGGGCAGGTCGGGACGTTCCCGGCGCAATTCCCGGTAGTGGGTGATCGACGGCGAGGAATCGGCGTCCTTGAGCTGCTGCTGGCGACGCACGACCTCACCCTGCAACGACGCGCGGGCGCGCACGGTCAGCTGCGGATCGTCGGCGAGGTTGTCGATCAGACCCGCAAGATGGGGGAGCGGCACGAACGGGGAGAAGGCGGCCCCGCCCTTGTAGTCGATGAGGATCATAGACAGATCCTCCGGTGAGTGCGCCGTCGCGAGCGACAGGATGAGAGTCCGCAGCATCTCCGATTTGCCGGAGCCGGTCGCGCCGATGCAGATGCCGTGCGGTCCCATTCCCTGCTGAGCGCTTTCCTTCAGGTCCAGGTGCACGGTGCGACCGTTGTCGTCGACGCCGAACGCGACACGCAGGAAATCGGCCGGGGTGCGGGGGCGCCACAGCCGTGCCAGGTCGATGGGTTGGTGCAGATCGATGCCGAGCATGTCCTCGATGTCTGCTTGCTCGCCCTCGACCACTTCCTGATGGAGGGCCGTGAAGGTGCGACGTGCCGCGAGGTCGCGGGCAACGGTTTCCAACTGCCAGGACTGCGCACCCTCCGGGATGAAGTGAGTGGTGTGAGGATCGGTGCCGCGTGCCCCGTGGGTGATGGTCGCCTCGTCACGCAGGTCGATGCGGATGTCGACGTCATCGGGTTCGTCGAGGCGGTCGTCCAGGAGGTGGATGACGGTCACCTCCAGGTCGCGGAGGTGCAGGGTCTGGTCGGGATGGCGCAGGCGTGATGCCGGATGACCGTGATCGTCGACGACCACAACCAGCCGGGACAGCTCCTCGGCTTTTCCTCCTCTGCGTCTGGCCGCCGTCGCCGCAGCGGATCGTGTGGCCATCTCGCCGGCGAGGATGTCGCTCAACGCATCGAGGGTGGGAGCGATGCGACGGGCCGGCACAGGGCCGTCGAACAGGTCCGGGTCGTGGACGTGCGGCAACAGGTCGAACCCCCGCCAGTCGCTTGCGTGTTCGCTCGGGAAAACCGCCGCCAGTTCAAGGTCCTCGGGCAGCTGGTGGGCGGACAACTGCATGATCAACGCGCGGATCATGGCAACGGTGCTTTCACGAGGCCCGATCACCGCCACCACAGCCGCATCCACCAGGTCGGCGGTGGCGGGCATCGCCTCAATGGAGGAATGGGAGCTGGTGAGCATCTCGGCTTCACGCAACAGGATCGGGTCGATCGGTTCCACGGGGGATTCGGAGGTAGGGACGTTTAACGTGAACCACGGCACGGTCGCGATTCCGATGCGGGCCTGGAGATGGTCGGCATCGGAACGTCGCCGCTCCCACAATCTCTCCGGATCGTGGATGAAACTGACGATCCCAGCGGGGCTCGGGTGCAGCGCCAGGGCAGTGTTGCGTGCTTCCTCGGCCTGTTCTCGCAGCTTGTCGCGGGTGCGTTCGAGGTAATCGAGATAGCGGCTGCGGTGAAGACGCAACTGCTTGCCCGCGCGTCCCCGACTGGAAATGGCAAAACCGAGCCCGCTGACGAGAGCCACGGTGAAGACCACGGCGGCGATCAGCATGAACAACGGCTGGCCGTTGCGCATCACCACCATCATCACCACGGACGTGAGAGCCCCGACCACGGGAAGCAGGAACTGGAACGGGGTCGGACTGATCTCGGCACCGAGCGTGGGCGGTGACGGGATCTCGATCGGATCCGGGCGCTCGAGTGGTGTCGTGGTGCGGGTGGGGCGCTGGAGGCGCTTGTGTGCAGGGGAGGGCTGCAGCTCCTGGGCCTCGGGGAGGGCGATGTCATCCGTCATGAGGTGCGTCCCTTCGCCGGACGGGTGAGCACCCCGATCAGACTCGCGGCCAGGCGATACATCTCGAAGGCATCCGGTTCCCTGAGTTTCTTTCGTGTGTTTCGGCGACGGTCGTGGCGTTGCAGGATCGACGTCAGGGGAAGTCCGCGGACCAGCGCGCGGATCGATGGACCGACCTCGCCCCGCACGTCGGCAACCGCCAATAGCACGGGAAGACGTTCGCTCAGAGCCGTTGCGACGTCAAGGGTCGACTGGATCATCCCCCTGTCGGCTGCGGTGACCAGACACAACGCATGGGAATCGGTGGCTATCAGGCTCAGCTGAGGAAGGGGAGCAGCCCCCCAATCCGTGATCGTCAGGTCGTGATCGCGCTGGGCGTCGCCAACGACTTCCCCCCAGAAGGACAGCGGATCGCTCCAGTGGTCGGGGGTCAGGTGACGAACGGTGTGTGGGCTCCTCAACTGCGCGAAACGCGATCGTTCGGGATCGTCGGTCGTGATCATGAGCAGGCGATCCGGGCGCAGCAGCGCCAACATCAGCGCCAGCTCGGATGCGATGGTCGTGGTGCCGCTGCGGCGCCCAATCGATGCGACCCCGATTCGCCGTCGCACCGGGAGCGGGGTGTTGATCCTGCGCGCCAGCTGCTCCAGGTCCCGGGCGCGGGCACCTCCCGAGGCACGAAACCACGCGCTGATCATCGGAAGGTCTCCAACAGGTCTGTGTAGATGCCGAGCGCGCCGAGCGCCAGGGGGATGGTGGTGATCATGAGCAGGAGTTCGACGACCTCAGCGGCACGTCGCAGTTTGGCACCGAAAACAGCGCTGGGACGGATCAACGCGATACCCAGCAACACGATCAACACAACAGCCGCGATGATCATCCGAGGCATGGAGCTGAGCTGTGGACTCCCCACGAGCATCGCCAGCAGCGGCGTCAGTCCGGTGATCAGCAGTGCGATGCGTTGCGGTATGAGCGGCAGCACACGGGCGCGCAGCAGAAGGACCAGGCAGATTGCGGGAGTCAGACCTGTGGTCCACGGGCTTTCCTGCCCGGCCAGGGAGAACAGCGCAAGTCCGGTGGGCAGGCCGATCGCGATGACCGCCCAGGTCAGGGTGGCGAACCCCTCCTCGATGGCGCGATCGACGTCCTGACGACCGGATCGTTCCCCGCGCATCGAGCGGTCGTCGTATCTCGTCAGGCCACTCAGCGCCAGGGCCACTCCCGGCACCAGACCTGTCAGCATCATCCCGGTCAGTGCGGTCACCACCGCGACCAGGAGCTGGGGCCACGCCAGATGATCCCCCACCGCGGTCAGAACGGCGGCCAGCACACCGATTCCGCTGCACACCAGGACCGGTCGCTGTTTTGATCCGATTCCGACAATCGCTCCGAGTGCCAGCCAGGCGGCGCCAGCTAGGACGATGATGCGAGTGCCCAGGGACCAGGGCTGAGGGGTCAGGGCGAGCGCAGGAACGATGATGCCGAGGGCTGCGGCCCCGAAGGCGGCGGCAGCCCCGGTGCGGGATCGGTGGGCGAAGATCGTCGCCAGAGCGATCAGGAACAAGGACGCCGCAGGAAACCAATAACCCTGCTGGCCGGTCAGCCCGCCGACGTGGGCCTGCGCGCTGGTCGATGCGATCCCTGCGACGACCGCGGAAAGCGTCGCGACCGATGCGATGCCCGCTCTTTCGTTCCAGTGATCGCCACGACGTCCTGCGGCGACGGCCACGGCATCCGTGATGTCGACGATCTCGGGTGGCTGTGGGGCGTCGTCGAGGGGAAGCAGGCGCAGCATTGTGCCGTGGTCGACCCTCTGGTCCCCGAGCGTCTCATCGAGTTCGACGCGCACCCCCGTGAGTGTGGATAGCGCGATCTCGCGCCCCCCGGGGATGCGCTCGTCCAGCACTTCCAGCAGCTGCGGCAGCAGCGCACCGACGGGCTCATCATCGGGAAGCACCAGATCAGCCTTGCGTTTGCTGCCGATCACGGTGAGCCGTGTGTAGGTCATCACTGCTCCTTCTTGACGACCGTGAGGGTCTCGGGGTCGATGGTGAGTCCCGACGCCGGATCCGTGTAGGTCTTGGTTTCCGGGTCGTAGTACCAGCCGAGCCTGATGTCGATGGTGCGGCCCTGTGGATCGGTGGCCAGCATGGTGTCGGGGTCAACCCGGAAACCGGTTCGGGGATCGATGTACAGGCCCGTTTCTGAGTTGAACAACAAACCGGTTTTCTCGTCCTCGACGTACCCATTGCCCGGTTTGATGGGGTTGGCTTTCATCGCGGCCATGAAAGCATTGACCGCTTGCTCGTGATGCTGGCGTTCCAGGAGACCCAGCACGAAGCCGGTTCCCAGACAGGCGAATCCCACCACCGCTGCAAGAATCACCGAGCCGAGTAGCCGGCCCAGATTCGTGTTGACCTTGTGGCGTTCCGTGAGCCTTCCATGAATGAATGCGGAGGTGAGGCGTTCCCTGTGGGTCTTGGTGGTCTCGATCAGGGTGCGGTCGAATTCGTTCATCGCGTTCCTGGCAGGTTGGGGATGGCTTCGATTCGGAGCTCACGCCGTCCCAGCCGGAGATGCGCCAAGAGGCCCGGGGCCATGGGAAGGCTGACGGTCTGGTCTGCGGGCAGCGGATGATCTCCTCGGGGAGTGACAATGGCGGTACCACCTCGGCTACCCATGTCGCTGAGCGATAGCAAACCTGATTCGCTCCACAGCATCAGGTGGGTACGTGAAATGGTCCGGCTGATGTCGGTGACGGCCAAACAGTGATACGGAGGAGCCACCCGAGGGTCGCGTCCGATCACGCACGGCATGTCGAGGCGATAGCGGGATCCGTCGTCGAGGGAAGCGACCAACGTCACGTCGACGGGTGGGCGTTTGGGGACCGTGGTGTCCAGGGCAATGGAGCGGGGGCGCGGGCGCAACGGGTCCTGGCCGCGCCTGATGTCGACCGCGCGGAAACCGGGCAGCTTACCGGGTAGCCCAGTGACCGGATCGACTGCGCGCAGTCCCAGGAGAAGATGACCGGGGCTTGTGCCCAGGCGCGTGCGAAACCGCCACCATGTGATCGTCACAACGATCGTGGTGAGGGTGCCCAACGACATCGTCAATGTCCGGGGCAGATCGCCGGCAGATGCCCACAGGGTGATGGCTGTGACGATCAAGGCGATGACGACGAAGTCCAGGACTGAGGAAATGATGAGCTGCCATGTTCTGGCAGGGGTGTCGGCGAAGGCCGGGCCGTTTCCCGTCATGTGGCTGGCCCTCCTCTCCCGCAATTGTGGTTGTTCGGGCCAGTCAATCACGACCTTCGGCGAGTCGCGTATACCGGGATTTATCGAGTTTTATGCAGGATTGATCGCGGTTATCGTGGGTTGTCGTCCTTTTGGATGACTTGATTTCTCCGAGGTGTGGATCAACGAAGCGTTGCTGCTTGTCGGAGACGTTTAGTGTGTGATAAACGACGCGAGGCTTGTATTTTATGGTTCAAGAGTGTTTGTGAAATGAGGGTACGACAGGTATGAGGCAGAGAAACTGATTTTTCCTGCGTGAGGAAGCGTTTCCGGGAAGCGATCTTTTGTGGTGAAGTTCACGATGAAGAGCGCCGCCGTGGTGCTGCTGGGCGGTGTTCGTCGACGGAGCTGAAGGTGATGGGGCAGACGGTTGAATTCCCAATGGGTTCGATCGTGGGGCTGCGGAATGGTTTACCGGGGTCTGCAGCCCGGAGGTGAAGCAGGGCCAATGAATCAACTGCATCGTGGGATCACGACATTGAAACGTATCCGCAGGCAGCGTGTTCGGTGATAAAACCCCTGCTCAAGGCGTGTTTGAGGATGGATATGCATGAGCCTCAAGGGGAATCGGGCTGCTGTGGATCTATTGGAAAAGGGGCGATCGCGTTTCGTGATGGCGTGCTGGGGCATGGAACAAAAACGCCGGGG
>ERZ773038.1484-NODE-1484-length-13213-cov-9.745478_pt1 | contig 13213 bp, 9 predicted proteins | sample MGYA00511665_ERZ773038 | MGnify/ENA primary metagenome ERZ773038 (study PRJEB29015, sample SAMEA2737966) | human oral metagenome | biome: human oral; feature: human-associated habitat; material: dental | place: China | collected 2028 ... | reverse complement strand
GACGGTTTTGACCTACCACATCCTCAGTGAGGCGAACAAGCTGATTGCTGCTGGCCACAACCCAATGCTGCTCCGCAAGGGTCTGGAGCGGGCTGCGACAGAGGTCACAGCGGCTTTGAGTGAGCAGGCAGAGGACATTCGCAATGACGAAACGCGCGTCGCAGAGGTGGCAACTATCTCGGCGGGCGATGAAGCAATTGGCCGGTTGATTGCTGATGTAATGGAGAAGATCGGGCCCAATGGCGTGGTGACGGTTGAGGAAGGCCGCGGCCTTGAGCTAGAGAGCGAAGTGGTCGAGGGCTTTACCGTTCAGCGCGGCTTCGTCAGCCCGTACATGGCGACAGACACGAAGCGGATGGAAGCGGTATACGACAAGCCAGCCATCGTTATTACCGACAAGAAGATTTCGTCGGCACAGGAGTTTGTTCCACTGCTTGAGATGATTGCTCAGAGTGGTAAGAAAGATCTCGTCTTGATTGCTGACGATGTCGATGGCGAAGCGCTTGGCTTGCTCGTGCTTAACCGCCTCAAGGGTGCCTTTAATACATTGGCTATCAAAGCGCCAAGCGATAAGGATGTCCTCTACGACATTGCTGCTCTGGTGGGTGCAAAAGTCATTACCGAAGATACTGGCATGAGCTTCGACACGGTTGGCCCTGATGTGGTGGGTTCGGCCCGCAAGGTGATTGCTACCAAGGATTTGACAACGATCGTCGAAGGGGCCGGTGCGAAGGCGGCAGTCGATGCCCGGATTGACCAGATTGCTGTTGAGATTGCCAACGCCTCGAGCGACTACACCAAGAATAACCTCGTCAAGCGCCAAGCTGCCCTGACTGGCCAAGTGGCGGTGATTAAGGTAGGTGGGGCAACCGAGACCGAGATCGAAGAGAAGAAATACCGCGTTGATGATGCGGTGGCTGCCGTCAAGGCTGCTCTGGCTGAGGGTGTTGTGCCTGGTGGCGGGGTGACACTGGTCAATCTTGCAGCGAGCTACACCCACGCTGGTGATGCTGATGCGTCGGTGACCGCTGGTGAGGATTTGCTCATCCACGCGCTCGAGCAACCGTTCCGCATCCTGCTAACCAACTCTGGTCTCAATGCTGATGAGTGGCTACCACAGGTGAAGGCAGCGCAGCCTGGCTTTGGTATTAATGTCAACACACCGGGTGAGCTGATCGATCTCAAAGCAGCTGGCGTGGTTGATCCTGTCCGTGTTACCAAGGAAGCACTCCAGAATGCTGCGTCTATCGCTGGCACCGCAATGACGATGGGTGCGCTCGTCGTCGACCTGCCTGAGAAGGAAGTGGCAAGCCCAGCTGGCATGCCTGGCATGGGCGGCGGTATGGGCATGTACTAAACCTCGTCCTGCCTCGTTCTCCAAAACCCACCACGTCTGTGGTGGGTTTTTAATTCGGGAAAGAATCGGTTGACAGATACCCCTAGGGGGTATACCATAGGAGTATGAGTAAAGATATTACCAGACGAGCACTACACCGTATCAAAATTATGAAGGGCCAGCTGGAGGGGTTAGAAAAGCGTGTGGCCGATGAAGCCTACTGTATGGACATCATCATCCAGAGTCTGTCGATCCAGAAGTCGCTAGCATCGCTGAATAAGCTGATGGTCAAGCAACACCTCGAGATGCATGTGGCTGAGATGTTGGCGTCAAGTGATACGAAGCAGCGCGATAAGGCGCTCAAAGAGCTCGACCAGCTCTACGACCTGACGAACATCCGCTAGCAGCAAGCGGATATAAGAATGGAAAGGATAATGCGGTGCGCAGCACCGAGGAGTTTGCTATGGATACAAAACAGTCACAGCACCAGCACATGACTCATGGTGAGCATGCTCACCATGAGGGGCATGGACAGGGTGGCCATTGTGGGCATGATGCGGCGCAGTTTCGGCAGCGGTTTTGGCTATCGCTGCTCATAACGATTAGTGTATTGGTGTGTTCACCGCTGCTGCAGCAGTGGCTCGGCTATACACTACCTGAGGTCGTGAGCCGGTATGTACCGGCCATAAGCGGGACGATATTGCTGTGGTATGGTGGCCGAGTTTTTATTCGGGCGGGGTGGCAGGAGCTACGCCAGCGCCAGCCTGGCATGATGCTGCTGATTGCTCTAGCGATTAGTGTGGCCTATGGCTACAGCCTGCTGGTGACCAGTGGCGTGGTAGCAGGGATGGATTTTTGGTGGGAGCTCGCGTCGCTCATTACCATTATGCTCCTCGGGCATTGGCTCGAAATGGCAGCGATTAAGCGGGCAACGGATGCCGCTCATACCTTAGCCCAGCTCTTGCCTGAGACGGCAGAGGTTGTGACGGAGCAATCGATTGATACAATGCCGCTTGATCATCTGGCTGTGGGGATGACCGTGCTAGTGCGCCCGGGTGGGCGCGTGCCAGTGGATGGCCAGGTGATATCTGGCACGTCACAGGTGGATGAGTCGATGCTTACGGGTGAGTCGCGCCCTGTTGCTAAGCAGCCAGGGAGTCTTGTGACGGCAGGCACGATCAATGGCACTGGTGCGCTTCATGTTATGGCCCAGCACATTGGTGATGATACAACGTTGTCGCATATTATGGAGCTGGTGCGCCAGGCTGAGCAGCGTCGGTCGCGAACGCAGGTGCTGGCGGACCGGGCAGCGGGCTATCTTTTCTATGCAGCGCTTGCTACTGCGCTGGTGACGGGCGCTGGCTGGGCGCTGGCTGGTGCATCGCTGGGTGAAGTGTTGCAGCGAGTGGTGACAGTGCTGGTGGTGGCGTGCCCGCACGCCTTGGGCTTAGCGGTGCCGCTGGTTGTATCGATCTCGACCGGGCTTGCGGCCCAGCGCGGTATTGTCGTGCGTGATCGCCGCGCTTTTGAAGCTGCGCGGCACGTCGATGTGGTGTTATTTGACAAAACGGGTACACTGACGACTGGTCATCTAGCAGTAGTTGCAGTCCATGGTGGGGACGAGGCGGCTATTCTGGCGCTGGCAGCGGCAGCTGAGCATGAAGCAGAACACCCGATTGCAGCAGCAATTCGCCGCGCGGCAGCCGATCGCCATGTTGCGATACCTGCTGTGCGTGACCTCCAGACGGTGCCGGGTTATGGCGTGCAGGCTGTGGTTGATGGCGTGCCGACGTTAGTTGGCAATGCGGCCTTTATGCAGCAGCATCAGATTGATCGAGACGAGATAACGACGGACCATACAGTGGTTTATGTTGCCCAGGCTGGGCGCGTCTGTGGTGTGATTGAGCTTGGTGATGCGCCGCGCCCTGGTGCGGCAGCGGCAGTCGCAGCGCTCCAACGCCGCGGTATAACGGTTGCTATGGTAACAGGGGATGGTGTGAGGCCAGCCGACGCGATTGCTCGCCTCGTTGGTATCACTGAGGTTCATGCTGAGGTAACGCCAGCTAAGAAGGCGGCGATTGTTATGGCGTACCAGCAGCAGGGGAAGCGGGTGTGTTTTGTTGGTGATGGCGTGAATGATGCACCAGCGCTTGCCCAGGCCGAGAGTGGTGTCGCGATTGGGACGGGGACCGATGTTGCCGCAGCGTCTGCTGGGATTATGCTGGTTGGTGATGATCCGCAGGCGGTTGTCCGGGTGATCACGCTGGCCCAGGCGACCTACCGCAAAATGGTGCAAAACCTCTGCTGGGGAGCGGGCTACAATGTGCTGATGCTTCCCCTCGCAGCTGGGGTGCTTGCGCCAGTCGGGGTGGTTATTTCGCCCGCGATCGGTGCGGTGGTGATGTCGCTTTCGACGATCATTGTCGCAGCAAATGCACAACTCTTACGCCGCACGGTGGTGTAAGTCGCGAGCTCCGTTATTGACAGACTTGCGCTATCTATGTCATACTAGCGCGCAGTATGCTTTCGTTCTTAGGGAATTTTACCGCGTCGTTTCGGGTGGCGCTTGTGATGTGGCCGTTTGCTGCACTTGTGTTGACATTGCCACTGTTATTGGTACATTATATTCGCTTTCGCCGGGTGGCGTTTGGCCGGGTAGTTATGACGTATCTAGTGGTGCTCTATGGCTTGGCGCTAGCTGCCTTTACGCTTTACCCGATGCCAGATAATGCGGCGCGCTTTTGCGGGAGTCACCATATCCAACCGCAGCTTACACCACTGGCGTCGATTCTCGAGATTCCCCACGAGGGTGTGCGGGCGTTGCTACAGGTGGTGCTTAATATTATTTTCTTTGTGCCACTGGGGGCGTTTTTGCGGGCGATGTATCGGGTGCGCTGGTGGACGGTGGTGGCGATTGGCCTTATGACGTCGGTAGTGATTGAACTGACGCAGCTCACGGGGGTGTTTGGCGTGTATCCGTGTAGCTATCGGCTGTTTGATGTCGATGACTTGCTGCTCAATACGAGCGGGGCACTGCTGGGCTTTTGGCTGGGTTGGCTATTGCCAAATCTTCGCGATACGGAGCGTGGAGCAACGATGATTCGCCAGCCTGGCCTTGTGCGGCGTATCGTTGCCTTTGTTGTTGATATGACTGGAGTGGCGATTGGCTCAACGATTGTGATGGTGGCACTTACACTCCTCAATGTGTTGCACTCACGGCAATGGACTGAACAGATGCAGATGCTGACGCAAATCATTCCATATGGCTTTATTGCGCTCGTGCATGCCATCCTTCCGCTGGTGGCACAGGGGAGGACGCTCGGTGGCTGGCTAACGGGTATTTCGCTGGATGATCGGCCGCGAGGGTGGTTCCACCGCGTGGTATTCTATGCGGTGCGGCTGCTCTATATTGCGGTGCTGTCGATGGTGCATCTGCCGTTTGTGTCATTAATGACGCTACTTGTCACGATCGTGCTATGGCGTCGGTATAAGCAGCTGCCCTATGCCGTGCTTGATCGGTACTGGCCGACCCACCGTGTGCCAACCACTGATGACGAGTAATCTATACCACTTCATACTTTACGTATTCTGGCAAACGGTATAAACTAGAAAGAGACAGCTAGCAAAAGCAAGGAGGCGATATGCGGACGGCAATGGTGAAAAGTGTGCTCAGTGTCATGATGATAGCAGTCGGATGCCAGCTGATGGCTCCAGTGCCAGCTCAGGCTGCGGAGCGGAGGACAATCTCGGTCTATGTCAGTGACGAGAACCTCCCAAAGGTGACTGACAACCATCTGAAGATGATCGATCGGCTCATTGTCCATTTTGGGCGTATTGCGGCCGATGGGCGCGTGACACTTGATACACTGCCACACCTCACGCAAGCAGCCACGCTGCAGCGGATTCGGGCGGTCAATCCGCGTATCTCCCTTATTCTCTCAATTGGTGGTGGTAATGATGCTGCGCGGAGTGAGTTCGATGCGATGGTGCGTCAAGCCAGCACCCGGCAGGCCTTTGTGAGCTCTGTGAAGGAGACGCTGCACGCTCATCAGTTAGACGGGGTGGATATCGACTGGGAGTTTCCAAAGGGGAGCCAGCAGACTGACCTGATTGCTCTCTTACGCGAACTGCGTGCGGCAACGACCACCAGCGGACGCCAGCCGAGTATTTCGATGACGGGTGCACCAGCCAAGTGGTATGCTGAGCAAAATAAGTTTGCTGAGTACGAGCAGTACCTTGACCAGATTGCAATTATGACGTATGACATGCGGGGGTTTGGCTCGTTCAAGACGCACGCTGGGCACCATGCTGGGCTCTATACTGCGCCGGATGACCCGCTCGACCAGAGTGCCAACTCGGCGGTGCAGCACTACCAAGCTCATGGTGCGCCAACAAACAAATTGACGATCGGGGCGGGGTGGTATAGCCGGCGGTTTACCTCAGTTCCTGAGGTGAATCATGGGTTGCACCAGCCTGTGGGGGATACTCAAAAGGCTGGTGAATACCACACCACGTATGACCGGCTCGAGCGAGAGTACATTAATAAGAATGGCTATACTCGTTACTGGGACGACGCAAGCAAAGCGCCCTATCTCTATAATGCCGCGCGGCGTGAGTTTATTAGCTACGACGATGCGGAGTCGATGAAGTATAAGGCAGAATATGTCCAGCAGCACAACTTGCAAGGGATTATTGTCTGGCGTTATCTCTCCAACCCGCAGAGTAATGATGCGTTGCTGCGGCAACTCGACCACACGCTGCATGGTAGCGCTGCGCCATCGTCGACTCAGCCGCAGCTCAGTCAGCCGCAAAGCACCATACTGCCACCGAAGGTGATGCACATCTCGCACACTCAGCAGCCGCAGCCAACTCAATCGCAGCACGAGGGAGCATTGGCAGCTACTGGTGATAATGTCCCGCTGCTATACTACGGTGGCGCGACGTTGGTTATGTTAGGCGTGCTTGGTGCGGCAGTGTATGCTTGGCGTCGTCGGCATATAAAAAGGTATTGACAATAAATAGTTTAGGCAGTAAACTATTTATTGTATGAAGGTAGAAGCAAAGTCAGGTGCACAGCCGCAGCGCCAAGTATGTATTGAGAACATCACGAGCTACTTATTTCAGCTCAAGCAGCGCCTGGCACGCGCTCAGCGCCAGACGGATCAGCAGTTTGGTTTGGCACCTGTTCACTGGCATGTGCTGGGCCTATTGCATAGTGGGGCAATCGAGACGATGGGTGATGTGGCCGCAAAGCTGTGCGTCTCCAAGGGTGCGGCGACGCAGATTCTTGACGTGCTGGTGGCAAAACAGCTCGTCCAGCGCACGCCAGACCAGCACGATCGACGGGTGGTGCGCCTGCAGTTGACTGCGCAAAGCCAGCAGATAACCGATCACTTCCAGCAGTATATGGCGGAGACTGTTGCCGATCTTTTTGCAGTGCTGAGCGATGCCGAGCTAGCGCAGCTCGACCAGCTTATTGATAAAGTGGTTCAGTCACAGAAGGCGGAGCGAGCATGAAGTATATCTGGCGACTACTCTGGGGCTATTGGTGGCAGCTCGGGCTACTGGTTGCCGCAACGTATGGCTCGGTGATGGCAACGCTGAGTTTGCCAGACTTTATGGCGGCGATTATTAATAATGGTATCGTTGGCACTGATATGGCCGTTATATGGCATAATGGCTGGCAGATGATCGCTGTGACGCTGGCTGGCGCAGTGGGGACGATTGTCTCGGTTTTCTTTGCGACGCGAATTGCGACTGGCCTCAGCCAGCAGCTGCGCGACCAAGTGTTTGCCCGGGTGGAGGATTATGCCATGGCGGACTTTAACCGTTTCTCGACAGCATCGCTGATTACGCGTTCCACGAATGACATCCAGCAGATCCAATCAACGGCGATTATGCTGCTGCGCATTGCCTTGATGGCGCCGATTATGGCCGTGGCTGGCCTGCAAAAGGCGCTGGCCAATGCACCAAGCTTGAGCTGGATTATTGCCCTGGCGGTTGCCGTGCTTTTGGTGGTCATTATTGGCTTGTTTATTGCGGCGATGCCTCGTTTTCAGCGTTTGCAGAGCATGGTGGATAAGCTGAACTTAGTCGCCCGCGAGAACCTGACGGGTCTGCGCGTCGTGCGGGCCTTCCACACCGAAGCAGTGGAGGAGGCAAAATTTGATGCCGTCAACCACGAGCTGACTAGGCTCAACCTCGTAGTCAATCGCCTGATGATGGTGATGGAGCCAGTGATGATGCTGGTGATGAATCTCGCAAGTGTGGCAGTGGTGTGGTATGGTGCGCTGGCAATTGGTGATGGGCGCCTAGCGATTGGCAATATGATGGCCTTTTTGCAATATGCTTTGCAGGTGATTATGTCGTTCTTGATGATCTCCATGGTGTTTATTATGGCACCGCGCGCAGCTGTGTCGGTGCGGCGAGTGGTAGAGGTGCTCGATACTAAGCCATCGATCACTGACCCGGCTGATCCTCAGCCCCTCATGCCGGGTGGCATGGGGCGGATTGAATTTCGTGATGTTACTTTTGCCTACCCAGGGGCAGATGAGCCGGTGCTTAGCGGCATTAGCTTTGTGGCAGAGCCTGGCCAGACGACGGCGTTTATTGGCAGCACAGGCTCGGGTAAGTCAACATTGGTCAACCTGATTCCGCGGTTTTATGATGTGTCGGCCGGGCAGATTTTGCTTGATGGGGTAGATATTCGCAAGCTCAGGCTTACAGATCTAGCTAGCCAAATTGGTTATGTGCCGCAAAAGGGTATGCTGTTTCGGGGGAGTATTGCTAGCAATATTGCCTATGGCGCGCCTGAGGCCGATGACGAGGCGATTACTCATGCAGCAGAGGTGGCCCAGGCAAGGGACTTTATTGGCCAGCTCGATGATGGCATGGCGAGCGAAGTCGCGCAAGGTGGCACCAATGTCTCGGGTGGGCAGCGCCAGCGCCTAGCGATCGCCCGGGCCTTGGCGGCGCAGCCTCAGGTGTATATCTTTGATGATTCGTTCTCGGCACTTGATGCACGGACAGATGCCGCGCTGCGCCGCCGCCTCACGCAGGAGGTGGCGGGCAAGACGGTGTTGATCGTCGGGCAGCGAATCCATACAATTGTCAAAGCAGATAATATTATTGTGCTAGATGAAGGGAAGATCGTTGGCCAGGGTCGGCACCACGAGCTCATGCAGACCTGTGCAGTATACCAAGAGATTGCTGCGTCGCAGCTCAGTGAGCGCGAGTTGGCCGCGTTCGAGCGGCCTGCTCCGCTCGGTGTCGCTGCGCAAGGAGGGGTGCGATGAGCCAGCAGTCATCTCTAAAGTCGCGCCCACCAGGAGTGCGCCGCGGCCCAATGGGTGGGCCAGTCGCTGGTGGTGGCACAGAGCGAGCCAAGGACTTTCGCTCGGCGATGCGCACGCTGCTGCAGTATCTGCGCGCCTTTCGTTGGCAGCTCGCCCTAGTCGTTGGCTTCACGATAATGAGTACGCTATTTGCAATTGTCAGCCCCAAACTGCTCGGCAACGCGACCAACCAGATTGTCGATGACTACACGCGCCTGCGTACCTACGATGCGATCCACGAGAAGCTTCCTGCTGGCGCAGCGATCCCTGCGGGTATGACGGGTGAGCAATTTATGGCATCACCCCAGGGTAAGCAGCTGGCCGAGGCGTTGCCTGTTTCGGCCCGCGACACAGTCAAGACGCTTGATCTGGGCAGGCGTCCTACCTTTCATTACGATGCGATCTTGCAGATTATCCTCTGGCTCGTGGGGCTCTATGTGATTAGTGCGCTGTTTCGCTATGGGCAGGCCTGGCTGATGACGAATATTACCCAGAAGCTGACGTACCAGCTGCGCCGTGATATCTCAGAGAAGATCAACCGCTTGCCGCTGCGCTACTTCGACACACAAACCCACGGCGAAGTCCTCAGCCGTATTACCAACGATGTCGATACGGTAAGCCAAACGCTCACCCAAAGCCTGTCGCAAATGATGAGCGCGGTGGTGATGCTAGTGGGGATCCTCGCGATGATGCTGTCGATTAGTTGGCTGCTGACTGTGGTAGCGCTCTTGGTTGTGCCACTGTCGATGGGGCTGATTGTGATGATTACCAGGCGCTCACAGACGCAGTTCATCCGCCAGCAAGATGAGCTAGGCGAGCTCAATGGCCATATTGAAGAGATGTATGCTGGCCACCAGGTGATGCGCGCCTTTCGTGGGCAGGAGCGGTCGCTGAAGACTTTTCGGCAGATTAACCAGCGGCTTTTCTCGAGCGCCTGGCAGTCGCAGTTTCTCTCTGGCTTGATGTACCCAGTGATGAATGTGGTAGGGAATATTGGCTATGTTGGCGTGGCGGTGCTTGGTGGATGGCTGGCGATCGAGGGGCGGATTAAGATTGGCGATATTCAAGCCTTTATTCAGTATATGCAGCAGTTTAACCAGCCGATTGCCCAGACGGCGAATATTGCCAATGTGGTGCAATCGACGGCGGCTGCGGCTGAGCGGGTCTTTGAATTTCTTGAGGAACCAGCCGAAGCGCCCGACCCGGTGCCCGCTACGACGCTGCCAGTGGTGCGCGGCGAAGTGGAATTTCGCGATGTTGTTTTTGGCTACGATACAAAGACGCCAGTTATTAAGCATCTCTCGGCTCATATTCGCCCTGGCCAGCGGGTGGCGATTGTTGGGCCAACCGGTGCGGGCAAGACGACGCTGGTCAATCTCTTGATGCGATTTTATGATATTGACAGTGGTCAGATCCTCATCGACGGCGTAGATATTGCCCAGATGACGCGTAGCAGTGTCCGGCAGCTCTTTGGCATGGTGCTGCAAGATACATGGCTTTTCCATGGGACGATCCGCGACAATCTGCGCTATGGTAATCCTGAGGCGAGCGAAGCTGAGCTACTGGCGGTGGCGCGTGATGCGCATGTTGACCATTTTGTCCGGTCGCTGCCGGGTGGCTACGACATGGTGCTCGACGAAGCGGCGACTAATATGTCGCAAGGGGAGAAGCAACTGCTAACGATTGCTCGCGCCATGCTGGCCAAGACACCAATGCTTATCTTAGACGAAGCGACCAGCTCGGTCGATACCCGCACTGAAGTGCTGATTCAGCAGGCGATGGATAGGCTGATGCAGCACAAGACAAGCTTTGTTATTGCTCATCGTCTCAGCACGATCCGCGACGCCGACCTCATCCTTGTGGTGAAGGATGGCAACATCATTGAGCAAGGCACGCACGACGAACTGCTCGCCCAAAGTGGTTTTTATGCGGAGCTGTACCAGAGCCAGTTTGCGGAAAAGGTGTAATATGAGATAGCTCCCCATGCTATACTCGGTAGTATGAGCATGGAACTACCCGAGCGAACAATGCAATTTATTGACTCATGGCTGACACTGCGGAGCAAGTGGCTTTCGTGGCCAGGCTTTGCGGTGGCGATTGCCGTGCAGGATGAGATTGTATTTCATCACACATACGGTGTTGCCGATCAAGCGACTGCCACGCCCCTCACGCCAAACCATCTACTGCGCGCGGCATCACACTCTAAGATGTTTACCGCGACAGCGCTGTTCCAGCTGCAAGAACAGGGGCTGCTAAGAATCGATGACAATATTACAACATACATACCATGGCTGGCTGAGCACCCCGATGCCCGCTGGCAAACCATCACATTACGGCAACTGCTGAGTCATTCAGCCGGTGCGATTCGCGATGGGACGGCAGCAGGGTTTTGGCAAGGAGAAACGGCCTTTCCTGATCATGCTACATTCCAGCAGCAAATGATGCAGACCCATCTGGTATGCGAGCCAAATACGGAGTTTAAGTACTCGAACTTTGGGTTTGCGCTGCTTGGGCAAGTGATTGCACAGGTGAGTGGCCAGTCATATGACGAGTATGTGATAGAGCATATCATCCAACCGCTTGGCCTGTTGCACACCGTACCAGAATATTCGCCTGACGTATTGATGGCAACTGGCTATAGCCGCGTGACGCTCGCTCAGCAGCGCCAGGCCTACCCACACCTCACGACGGGGGTATTGCAGCCAGCAGCTGGCTTTTGCACGACTGCTCATGATCTCGCCCGCTTTGTGGCTGCGTTGCGAGTTGGTTCGGGCAAGCTGCTGAGTGATGCAACTAAGCGCGAAATGCAGTGCCGCGCCTGGGATTACACGAACGCGCCAAGTACAGCAATGGCCTATGGCCTGGGCATCAATGTTGAGCAATGTACTGATGGTACTGCGCTGATTGGTCACAGTGGTCGTTTTCCTGGTTTTGTAAGCCGGACGTGGCTTCGCACGCGCGACCATGTGGTTGTGTCTGTAATGGCGAATGCACGAGATGCCGCACCAGATGAGATGGCGCGCTCGATTTTGGCTATTATTGATGCGTTTGGTGATGAACAGCAGACGAGTGTCGAGCTTCGTCGCTTTGAGGGGCGCTTTGCTAATCAGTACAATATATACCAGGTCGTCGCGACGCGTCACGGGCTGCAGCTCATCAACCCAAATACATGGCAGCCATTTGCAACAGCGGAATCATTAGAAGTTGTGGATGATACAACACTACGTATTGTACGTGGTAGCCATTTTAATTACTATGGTGAGGATATCACCTATGACTTCGATGCAACAGGCACACCAAAGGCGATAGCGATCAGTGGTATGCAGAGCGTGGCTTCTTGTGATGGTGATGTACCGCCACAATTTTTTGATCATGCATAATTGCACGGAGCAGCTTCAGATAATACACATGCAATATGTATCATGGTCGACAAAGGCGACAGATAACACCAGAATCGATAAAAAGTGAACGTGTTGTAGGTTGATATTACCGCAAATCAAATATATCCAAAGCGCCAAACTTCCCTGTGAGCATACTGCGCTCAATGATATGTGGGGCGATTGCTTTGGAGAATTTTTTGGGGCGTGTTTTGGCGGGGAGGTCGAGCACGGTATTGAGTGCATAGACGAAGAACTGATAGCGATGCGTCCCAAAGGCGGGGTGTGGGCCGCCCCAACCTGGTTTGCCCCAGGTAGTCGTGCCTTCGATGGCGCCGTGAGGGAGGTAGTCGCTGCCGATTTCTGTGGTGGTGGGTGGGAGATTCCAAACAATCCAGTGGTAGAAGCCGCCAATGAAGGGTGCGTCGGGGCTGTAGCACACCACGGCGAGGCTCTGCGTACCATCAGGGATGTCGCTGATGGTGAGAGGCGGTCGCTGGTTGCCGCCAAAGCGCGAATAGATCTTTGGCATTTTGGCGTTGTTGTTGAAGGCGGGGCTGGTGACTTTCATGTCTATAGTATACCGTATACTGGTCATGCTCGCCAGAATAATTTCGATCAAATGGCATACAGGTTTGTGTGATAGGCGATAAAAGCGTGAAAATAGGTTTTTATATGGATATTTTCACACTTTATGCTATACTTATAGTATGGTTCGTCAGGCAAAAAAGGAAGTACTCGCCCAGCTGTTCCAGCGCTATCGAGCGTGTGCGCAGGATAATGATGCTGCTCTTTATGAAATTGCCATGAGTGAATTGCCTGAGATGGTTTATCATTCAAATGCAATCGAGAACTCGACGCTGACACTCCACGAGACAGAAGCAATTATTATGCGCGATATGATCACAAAGGATCATGAAATCCGAGAGGTGTTTGAGGCGAAAAATTTGGCATATGTTATGACACAATTGCTCAATAAACCACCCGAGAAACTAACAACCGAGCTGCTTCTTTCGCTTCACGCACTGCTTATGGCTGGTATTCGTCATGACATTGCGGGGCGATTTCGAAGTGGTAAACAATGGGTGCGGGTCGGGAGCCACGTCGGGGCAAATCCGGCGTTTGTACCGGGGCTTATTGCCGAGTTGCTTCGTGAGTATGACCAG
>ERZ773038.1483-NODE-1483-length-13215-cov-10.966945_pt1 | contig 13215 bp, 6 predicted proteins | sample MGYA00511665_ERZ773038 | MGnify/ENA primary metagenome ERZ773038 (study PRJEB29015, sample SAMEA2737966) | human oral metagenome | biome: human oral; feature: human-associated habitat; material: dental | place: China | collected 2028 ... | reverse complement strand
GCCTTCTTCGGGGGTGGGGGTGGTGCCCCATCCGGCGGGGCGGGTGCGGGCGTTGGTGGGGGTCGTGGGGATGCGCCTGCGTGGGGGTCGTCCTTGGGCGTGCCAGGCGGTGAGGATCTGCTGGGGGTCGGCCGGTTGGCGGGTGTGGGTGTGCAGGGTCCACTCGGCGATGGCGGCCTGGTGGTCGGGGGTGGCTCCGCGGTGGTGGCGCAGGTTGTCTCGGATGCGGGCGTTGATGGACTCCACGGGGTTGGTGGTGCGCTCCAGGGCGGGGTCGTGGGTGAGGTAGGTGAATAGGACGCCTTGGCGGGCGAGGTGTTCGAGGCGTCTGTAGGCGCGGCGGGTGCGGGGGTGGGTGTACCACCACTTCCTGCCGGTGGCGGCCGCGGTGGCGGGGTCGTCCTGGGCGGTGGTGCGCTGGTTGAGCCAGGTGCGGTACTCGGTGGCGTAGTCGTTGAGCGCGGTCAGCCAGTGGGCGGCCCGGTCGGTGGTGGTGATGGTCAGGAGCTTGCGCGACAGTCCCAGCAGGGCGCGGCCCTGGGTGGTACGGGGGTGGAGGGTCAGGTCGCGCACGGTGTCGCGGTGGACGTGGATCAGGCAGCGCTGCACGGGTGTGCGGGGCCATAGCTCGCGCAGTGCCTTGAGGGCTCCGCCCGCCCCGTCGGTGGTGACCAGGTCCGGCGGAGCCAGGTCCTGCAGCAGGGCGGTATAGGCGGCGGCGCTCTCGCCGGCGGCCCACTGCCAGGCGATCACGTGCGCGGTGCTCCTGGCCACCAGGAGGGTCCACCCGCCGGCCAGGTGGAGTCCATCGATGAAGATCTGGGCGTGCACCTCGCCCGTGACGGGTGGGCGGGGCACGGGGACCCGCCAGCACCAGGCGGTGCGGCGGCGGAAGGCGCGTGCTCCGCCCGGTTGGTCGGCCTGGGTGCCCTTGGAGGTCGCCCAGGCGATGAACTCGCCCAGGGTCGCCTGCTCGGTCCTGGCCGGTGGGACTGCTCGCGGCGCGGTGGTGGTCAGGTTGCACGCGGTGCATCTCCAGCGCTGAGATCCGGACGCGGTGCGCCCGTGCTTCCTCATCGGATCGCGGCACACCGGGCAGGTCCTGGCTCTGACTGATCGGGCCCTCATGGGCTACACGATCAGCCGAGGATGTCAAGCACCATCCCGGATCAACCGCCGACACCATGAAGAACCCGACTTCACCCCACCATCACAACGGAAAACCGGAACTTGAGCAACACATCCACGCCTATAACCCCCTCTTGAATCAGGGCCGTCCCGTTCTATTACCGGAAGGCCGATCGGAAACCGATTCAACATCGGGTTCACACCGATGTCTCACGGGCCGACGTCGATCATAGTGAAGTCGAGCCGCTCAACCGCCCGGCGCCAGTCACCTCCACGGTGCCACGCCCAGGCGGCGCCATCGGCGAAGGACAGCAGCGGCTCCTCATGATCGTGCAGATGATCATACGTTCCGAGCCAGGATGATCCCAGACCCCATTTTAAGATCTGGTTGTCGCTCTTCACAGCGGGATCATTCCTGTCAAGAACCAATCGCGTGCACGCGGTCCCCGCAAGATCACGGGCGACGGCGCGCAAGCAGATCCTCCTCCCTTGAACTCCTTCGACCTCAGTCCGATAAGCCCGGACGGCGAGGTCGCTCCGCATCATGTCACCAAGCACCGCCCATCTGACCTCATTGCGCTCCTTGGTGAAGTGAATCGATCGCTGCCCCCGCCTCAAGCGGCGACGCAGAAGGCGGCGAGCAGCATCAAGATCGGAGGGTCGGAGCATGACGAGGAACATTGAGAACCCGCCCACCTCCGACTCATCCGCAAACGCCTGGAAAGGACGTTGAACACTCCAGCTCGACTTAGAGCCACACATACCGGATATCATCGCATCCCATCAATCGAATACGCAACCATCGCAGCCCCTCATCCCCATAGGCGATACGGCTCGCCCTCGCCGCCTTCCGCCCGGCTCCGGCGTCGGATCACAGCATGCACGACACGCAGCCCTCCACCTCGGTGCCGGTGAGCGCGGCCTGGCGCAGGCGGATGTAGTAGAGGGTCTTGATGCCCTTGCGCCAGGCGTAGATCTGGGCGCGGTTGACGTCGCGGGTGGTGGCCGTGTCCGGGAAGAACAGCGTGAGGCTCAGCCCCTGGTCCACGTGCTGGGTGGCCGCGGCGTAGGTGTCGATGATCTTCTCCGGGCCGATCTCGTAGGCGTCCTGGTAGTACTCCAGGTTGTCGTTCGTCATATAGGGCGCCGGGTAGTAGACGCGCCCGATCTTGCCCTCCTTGCGGATCTCGATCTTGGCCACGATCGGGTGGATCGAGGAGGTGGAGCCGTTGATGTAGGAGATCGAGCCGGTGGGCGGGACGGCCTGGAGATTGCGGTTGTAGATGCCGTCGCGCCGGATGGCCCCGGCCAGTTCCGCCCAGTCGCGGCGCGTGGGCACGTGCACGGAAGAGGCGTCGAAGATCTCGCGCACGCGCTCGGTGACGGGCACGAAGTCCCGACTCGTGTACTTGTCGAAGAACTCGCCGCTGGCGTAGGCCGAGTCCTCGAATCCCACGAAGGACTCGCCCCGCTCGACCGCCAGTTCGTGCGAGGCGGTCAGGGCCTGGTACAGCACGCAGGCGAAGTAGACATTGGTGAAGTCCAGGGCCTCCTCGCTGCCGTAGAAGATCCGCTCGCGCGCCAGGAACCCGTGCAGATTCATCTGCCCCAGCCCGATGGCGTGGGACTCGCGGTTGCCGCGGTCGATGGAGGGCACGGACGGCAGGCGCGTCTGGTCGGACACGGCGGTCAGCCCCCGCACCGCCGTGCGAATGGTGCGGGCGAAGTCCGGGGAGTCCATCGTCCTGGCGATATTGAGGCTGCCCAGATTGCAGGAGATGTCCTTGCCCACGTGCGCGTAGGACAGGTCCTCGTTGAGCCGGCTGGGTTCGGAGACCTGGAGGATCTCCGAGCACAGGTTGGACATGACCACCTTCCCCTTGATGGGGTTGGCCCGGTTGACCGTGTCCTCGAAGACGACGTAGGGGTAGCCGGACTCGAACTGGATCTCGGCCAGCGTCTGGAAGAATTCGCGGGCGTTGATCTTCTTCTTGCGGATGCGCTTGTCACCCACCATCTCGTCGTACTTCTCGGTGACGGAAATTTCCGAGAACGCCTTGCCGTAGACCCTTTCCACGTCATGCGGTGAGAACAGGTACATGTCGGCATTGCGCTTGGCCAGCTCGAAGGTCACGTCCGGAATCACCACGCCCAGCGACAGCGTCTTGATGCGGATCTTCTCGTCGGCATTCTCGCGCTTGGTGTCCAGAAAGCGCAGGATGTCCGGATGGTGGGCATTCAGGTACACCGCACCGGCGCCCTGCCGCGCACCCAGCTGGTTGGCATACGAGAACGAATCTTCCAGCAGCTTCATCACCGGAACCACACCGGACGACTGGTTCTCGATGCCCTTGATGGGCGCGCCCAGCTCCCGCAGGTTGGTGAGCATCAGCGCCACGCCGCCACCCCGTTTGGAAAGCTGCAGCGCCGAATTGATGGCACGCCCGATGCTCTCCATGTTGTCTTCCACGCGCAGCAGGAAGCACGAGATCAGCTCACCCCGGCTCTTCTTGCCAGCATTGAGGAACGTGGGCGTGGCCGGCTGGAATCGACCGCTGATGATCTCGTCCATGAAGCGCAGCGCCAGCTGCTCGTCGCCGCGCGCCAGCGTCAGCGCCACCATCACCACGCGATCTTCGAAGCGCTCCAGATAACGCTGGCCGTTGCGCGTCTTCAGCGTGTAGGAGGTGTAGTACTTGAAGGCGCCCAGGAAGGTGGGAAAGCGGAACTTCCGGCTGTAGGCCTCATCCCAGATATGACGCTGGAAATTGCGCGAATACTGGTCCAGCACTTCGGCATCGTAATAGCCTTCGTCCACCAGGTAGCGCAGCTTCTCATCCAGGTTGTGGAAGAACACCGTGTTCTGGTTGACGTGCTGCAGGAAGTACTGACGTGCCGCACGACGATCGGCCTCGAACTGGATGTTCCCGTCCGCGTCGTACAGGTTCAGCATCGCGTTGAGCGCGTGGTAGTCCAGCCCCGGTTTGTCGTCATCCGACACGCTTGTATCGGAGGCTTCGTAGCTGCTTGCAGCCGTCATGTTCTCTCCCTGCATCATCATGGGGACTCAGGGCCTCTTCACCCTCATCCACCCTTTCCTTCATTTCCAATCGGTTCCCTGCCTGTCCGCGTCCGTCGTGGCATCCGCATGGCACGTTCGCCCATGCGGTTGCACCCATGACGGGTCGGCATTCAGACAGGCTCGACCTCATTCGGACTGGCCCAGAATCGCTCCAGGCCTTCACGCACTCGTACCACATCCAGCTCGGTGCCAGCCAGCTCGAAGCGGTACAGCACCGGCACGCCGCACTTGTCACCGATCACCCGACCGGCGTGCGCAAACGTCGTGCCGAAATTGCGGTTGCCGCTGGCAATCACCCCCCGCAGCAGACGGCGGCGATCCGGGTCGTTCAGGAAGCGGATCACCTGCCGGGCCACGGCGCCGTGCCCCTCGCCATCGGCGTAGGTAGGCGAGATCAGCACGAAGGGCGCGTCCGGCTCGGGCATCGGGGCAGACTCATCCACCGGAATGCGCATGGCCGGCAGGCCCAGCTTGTGCATGAAGCGCTCGGTGTTGCCCGAGGCCGAGGAGTAATAGACCAGCCCCACCATGGCGGATATCAGGCCAGGCGGCCGATCATGTCAGGGCGAAAGCCGGTCCAGTGGGCTTCGCCGGCCACGACCACGGGGGCCTGGCGGTAGCCCATGGCCAGCACCTGGGCCATGGCGACGGCGTCCTGGGTCAGGTCGACCAGCTGGTAGGCAATGCCACGGGCATCGAGCGCACGGGTGGTGGCGGTGCACTGAACGCAGGCGGGTTTGGAGTAGACGGTGACGGTCATTGGCCGGGTTTCCTTCAGGCAGGGTGCGAAGGGCCGGCAGCAGTCCGGGCGGACGCGCGCAGACAGGCGCCATCCACCATGACCCGCTCCTGCCCACCGCAGGGTTGTCATCCATGCCGAAAGGCGCTGCCGCCATGAGGATGGGCGGCCTTTCGGCGGCTATCGGGGCAGGTCTCCTGGCTTGCGGGTCCTTGCGTGGCTGGAACCTTCCCAGACCCCATGGGTCCAGTGGTTCAGGAAGAGTCCGTCCGGACCCCTTCCAGCCTTGCTCACCGCCTACAGTTGCGGGGGCAGCGCCGGCATTGCACCCTGTGCGAAAGGCCTTGAGGCGACCTTTCCGGATGCGCACCGGCTTCCCTTTTCATCCCGGGGATGATCTCCCGGGAACCTCGATGAAGCGCATTGTACCCAAGATATGGGGTTCGTCCAGTCCGCATACACAATATGTAGCGCCTTCAAATGCCATGAGACACCATGGAAGGTGTTGCGCAAACGCCAAACGGCATGACCAACAGTTCTGCACGCCTTGCAGGAACACGCGCCAAGTGCCCGCGGGCAAAGGGTTTTCCAAAAACATCCACGTTGCATGGATGCTGCACGACCGTCCGTCGGAAAGGTGCTGGGCAGGTCGGTGAAAGGAGGGCTCAGCACCCTGTCGGCCACATCGGAAGGACGTGGCCGGACGGGAAAGGCTGTCTGACGATCCCGGCATCGTCTTCATCCGGCATGAGGGAAGGCGCCGGATGGCGAACGCCATGAGGCGCCGACGCAGGGTCGTCGGGGCGCCTCATGGCGTCGTGCGGGGCAGGATCACTGCTCGGCAAAGGCCCGCTCGATGACGAAGTCACCCGGAGTGGAGGTGTTGCCCTCGACGAAGCCGCGCTTCTCGAACATGTCCTTCAGATCGCGCAGCATCTCGGGGCTGCCGCAGATCATGATGCGGTCTTCCTCGCGGTTGAAGGGCGGCACGCCCAGATCGGCGTTGAGCTTGCCGTTCTCGATGAGGGTGGTGATGCGGCCCTGGTTGCGGAAGGGCTCGCGGGTCACGGTGGGGTAGTACAAGAGCTTGCCCTTGATCAGCTCACCCAGGTATTCGTGCTCCGGCAGCTCCTTGGTGAACAGGTCGTAGTAGGCCAGTTCGTTCACCTGACGCACGCCGTGCACCAGGATGACCTGGTCGTAGCGCTCGTAGGTATCGGGGTCGCGCGTGATGCTGAGGAAGGGGGCCAGGCCGGTACCGGTGGCCAGCAGCCACAGGCGCTTGCCGGGCAGCAGGTAGTCGGTCACCAGCGTACCGGTGGGCTTGCGGCCGACGATGACCTTGTCACCGGGCTTGATGTGCTGCAGCTTGGAGGTCAGCGGACCATCGGGCACCTTGATGCTGAGGAACTCCAGCTGCTCCTCGTAGTTGGCGCTTGCGATGCTGTAGGCACGCAGCAGCGGCCGCTCTCCTTCTTTCGGCGGCAGGCCGATCATCGTGAAATGGCCGTTCTTGAAACGCAGCGCCTCGTCACGCGTGGTGGTGAAACTGAACAGACGATCGGTCCAATGATGGACGGTCAGAACCTCTTCTTCGCTGAATGCTTTCGATTTCATGTATGACCCGGGCAGCACCCGGCAACAGATGACGGACAACGCAGGAGGTGCGCCAGCCCGCAGGAGTGGAAGGCCGACATTATGAACCGATGCCGGCCGTTTGCCAGCACGGAGGCACAGGAATGCCATGGAATTAAGTGATTGCGCACTTACTTCTTCAGGCATCTGCTTTCGGGAAACACTTCCTGGGAATGCCCCGCGCCTGATGCAGGCTCATTGAGCATGCTACATGGCCCTGCGAGGGCCTGCCCCGAAGAGGGCGCATCACTCAGCAGAGGATCAGGGGGCGGGCCCGACGCCACTGTCCGGCCCGCCCCTGGTCTCAGTCGAAGCTGCGCGATCGCAGCACGTCCAGCGAGTTGTCGCTGCCGGTCTGGGCGCGCAGCACGTAGCCCTTGCCCAGGGTGTACTGGATGCGCAGCAGGTTCCAGACACCGCGCACGCCCTTCTCGTAGCTGACGAAGAGGCGGTCGTTGATGCGCTTGCCCAGCGACACCACGCCGGTTTCGGTGGCGTCGGCATTACTGCTGCTGCTCGAGCCCACCAGGCCCTTGGGCGTCATGCTCTCCTGAATGCCCGAATCCACGCCGGTGTTGGACGCATAGCCGTAGTTCAGCACGTCCAGACCCAGCCGCTCGGCAATGGAGGGTGAGCGCACGCCATTGTCGTTGCCCAGCAGCATGGTGCCTGCCTGCTGCAGGGCCAGGACCTGGGCAGCCCCCCCGGCCTCGTCAGGCGGCACGCCCAGCACCAGCCAGGACAGCTTGTTGGTCTCCGACATGGAGGGCTTGGAGATGAGCGAGATCCGCGGGTTGCTTGCCTGCCCCGTGATGGAAATGCCCACTTCCACCGGCAGGTAGGGCCGCTTGGCCTCGATGTCCAGCGACGGATTGTCCACCGGACCGGTGAAGCGGATCAGGCCCTTGGTGAACTTGAGGTTCTGGCCATAGGCCTGATAGCTGCCGTCCACGATGTTGACCACGCCGGTCAGCTGCGGATCGGCCGGCAGGAAGCCGCCGACCTGCAGTTTGCCGCCCAGTCGGGCTTCGGCCCCCATGCCGTTGATCTTCAGCTTGTCACCCAGCTCCACTTCCAGATCGCTGGCGATGCGCAGGCTGGCTTCCGCGTCCTTTTCCTCGGGCAGGTCCTGGGGGATCTGCTCGCCGGAAACCCGCACGTCACCAGGCAGAGTGGGGGCAGAAGACCCCGCCAGCTCGATCAGTCCCTCGTCGACTTTCATGTCACCGACCAGGATCAGGCCTGCCGGGCCGCTGGTCAGACGGGTCACACCCGAGAGGGTCACCCGCTGACCCGGCCCGATCGGAACCAGGAAATGATCCGCGCGCACATCGAAGACGCCGTCCATCGGCAGCAACGAGGGCTTGGGACTGCCGGCCTTGGGCGGCTTCGTGAGTGCGGCAGCCCAGGCGGCATCCTGGGTAGCCAGAGCGGCCTTCATGTTGCCGCGATCCACCAGACGGGCCGCGCCCTTCAGCTGCAGGCTCCCCTGGCCGGCATGGAACTTGAGCCGCTTGATCTGCAGGCCATGACCGCTCAGGTGCGCATCCAGCTCGCCTCCGGAAAGGCGCATGCCGGCCGAGCGCTGCAGCACGGACAGGTCCTTGCCGGTGACGCCCAGGTCCACCAGCGGCGCATCCAGCGTACCGGCCACCGTGCCATCGACCTTCAGCGAACCGTCGACAGCCATGTCGGGGCCGGTGAACAGGTTGACCAGCTCCAGCGACACGATGTCCAGATTCACCTTGCCGTTGAGCTTGCGCTCATCAAAGCGCAAGGCCAGACCGTTGTTGTCACGCAGCCCCAGGCGCTTCCTGCGCCCGGCAGGCACCTGCTCGCGGATACCGGCCTGCACGTCGCCGTACAGGGCCTGCGCCCCCTGGCCACGCAACTGCCATTGACCGGCAATGCGCACGTCCTTCAGCGCGTCCAGGTTCTTCTGCTCATCCACGCCCAGCAGCTGATGCAGCCGCAGCGGGGCCAGATCGTCCAGGCTGCCGCGCGTCTCGTACTTGAGCGGGCCGCTCCAGTCCAGCAGCAGGTGCTTCAGGTCAATGTGTCCGTCCAGCGCTGCCAGCCGGAAATCCGACAGCGTCAGGCGACTGCCGTCCACCGCCAGCGGCGCCGGGTCAACCAGGCGCACGGCGGTACGGCCGCTCAGATCCAGAGTCTCCACGCTGGCCCGATAGCTGGGACCGGTACGCGGCAGCGACAGCGCGCCCTGCAGGCGCAGCTGCAGCCGGTCCTTGCCTTGCCGGGCGGCGGCGGCCAGCTGGTGCTGGCTCGGCGTGCCGTGCAGGCTCAGGTTCAGCGCATCCAGAACGTCGGTGCCCGAGCCCAGCTGGCGGGCAGACAGCGTCAGCTCCACGGGCGTGTCCTGCCGCGACTTCGCCTGCAGGGCCAGCGGCGCCGTCAGATCCAGCTTCAGGTCCTTCAGGCTCAGCCGGTTCGGCTTGCCCGCCTCATCCAGGGTCGTCCAGTCCACACCGCTGGCACGCGCCGAGGCCTTGGCGCTCAGATCCTGAAAGCGTCCGCTCAGGTGGCCATCCAGATTCATGCTGCCTGCAGCGCGGCGATCCAGTGCCGACAGGTTGCCAAGCTTCACGCCGACATCCAGCCGGTCCTGCGGGGCCCCCAGTGCCCCCTTGGCCTGGATGCGGTTGGCCGTGCCATGAGCCAGCTTCAGGTCGATGTCCTTCAGCGACAGCGGCTGCCACTGGGCATCCAGCTCGGCCTTGCCGTGCAGGCCGCCGGTCAGCGGCTGGCCCGCCACGCGGCTTTCCACCAGATCCAGCCCCACCGTGGCCTTCTGGCCAGGCGACATCAGGCGCCCTTCGACGGACCAGTCCGCGCCCAGCATCCCCTCACGCCAGGCCGGGTCAACGGGCAGCGTGGCCGGCAGCCATTGCGCCAGGTCCAGCCGGCGGGCCGTGCCGCGCAGGTTCAGATCCCACGGGGCACTGACGGCCGCCTGGCCGCTGGCCGTCAGCAGCGTCTCGCCCAGTGCAACCCGCCCTTCGTTCAGCTTCAGCCAGCGCGGGTCCAGCGTGCCGGCCAGCTTCACCTGCGCATCGGCCGCCAGCTTCTTCAGGTCAGCCGGCAACAGGGTGCGCATCTGTTCGGCGCGCTGCGACAGATCCACCAGGAACTGCTGGCCATCCACCTTCACCTGTCCGCCCAGGGCCGTCCGGGGCAGGCCCTGCCAGAGCGGGGCCAGATCCAGTCCGGTCAGCTTCAGGTCACTCTTCAGGCGGGGCAGCGTGGTCCCCGGAATGGCCATCGACTGGGCCAGCCAGCTTTCCAGCCGCCCCTCGATGCGGGCTTCGCCCTTGGCAGCGATGGTCACGGGCTGGGCAGCCTGCGGTTTCTGGGGAGCCTGACCCTTGCCGGCGCCATTACCCGGTTTCGCGTTGGCCGGGACTTCTGCCACGCCCCCGGCGTCAGCCTGCTGCACGCTCACCGGCAGGCCGATGGCCAGGTCGTTGAGGGCGACGTAGAGGTGCTCCCACTGTGCCGTGGGCGGAATGCGGAAGACGATGCCGCTCTGCAGCGAGCGCAGCGGAATGCGGTTGCCCTCCAGCGTGCCCGCCCGGCGGTTGGCCAGCCGGATGAGTCCCTGCCACGTTTCCTTCTTGCCGGGCGCCGGATCGATGTCGAGGTCCAGGTCCATGCCGGTCTCGGGCAGCTTGCCCAGGGCAGTGAAGCGCATCAGGTTGGTATCGGCCAGGCGGACGTGCAGACGCTCCACCGGCATCCGGCCCAGCGGTTTCACCACGGCCTGGATGTCGGCCATGCCATCGGCCAGCTGCCCCTTGAGGGTGGCCGGCAGTCTGGCCAGGTCGCCATCGACGGTCAGGGTGGCGTCATACGGCCACTGCTGGGCCTGGCCATTGGCCTGGATCACGCCCTTCAGACGGTGCGGCGGCGCACCCTCCATCTGGGCCGTGGCCGAACGCACCTGCCCCCACGGGCTGGTGAGCGCCAGCGTCTTGATCCGGTATTGCCCCACGGCATATTCGGCCGTCGCGTTGATGTCGGTCAGCACCACGTAGGGCTCGGCATCCTTGCCATTGACGGCAGGCGGCTGGATCTCCAGTCGCCCGACGGCCAGCTTGCGGATCTCCAGCGGAAACGGCAGGCCGAAATCGCCGGGCATGTCGGTGTCGGTGCGCGGCTTGTCCGGGTCACCGGGCGGCACCTGGACGATCAGTGTCCCAGCCTCCAGCTGATGCACCAGCCCCTTGCCGCGCAGCAGTGCGCGCAGCGACCAGCGCAGCTGCAGATCCGTGCCCTTGACCGCGGTATCGAAACCACGCCATTCCACGCGCCCGAAACGGATGCCGCGCCACAGGTTGCCCTGCAGTCGGTCAAACGCCAGCGCCTGGCCATTGCGGGCCAGAAACTGCTGCGCCCAGGACAGCGCCTGGGTCAGACCGCTTTCGCTGCCCAGCCACAGCAGCGCCGCCAGCACCAGCCCCATGACCAGCAGCAGGATGCGCACGCTCCAGCGAAAGATCGCGCGCCACAGGGAATGCTCGCGTCGATCGGGGGTCGTCTTCGTGTCTTCCATGATCAGAAGCTGAATCCAATGGAGAAATGCACCCGATAGCGATGAATAGCCTGGCCATAGGCCAGGTCCAGCTTCACCGGCCCCACGGGTGTGCGCACCTGCAGGCCTGCACCGTAGCCCGAGACGGCATCGAAGCTGCGCCAGGCGTCGGTGACGTTGCCGTAGTCATAGAACACACCCAGCGACAGCATCTCGGTGATGCGGTGCTGGTATTCCAGCGAGCCGATGGCCAGATAGCGCTGGCCAATCACCGAGTTGTTGACGTTCAGGCCCAGCGATCGGTAGCCATATCCACGCAGCGAGCCGATACCCCCTGCCCGGAACAGGTTCTCGCTGGGGATGCCGAAGCGGCTGCCCGCATTGACCACGCCGAACTCCACGCGACCGATGAAGGTGCCGTTGCGCCAGACGGGCGAATTCTTCGACAGCGGCTTGAAGCCCACCATGCTGGTGTAGAAACGGGTGAAGGTGGCATCACTCAACGCGTGCTTGCTGGCCCCCGAGATCTCGAACTTGACGCCGTAGCCGCGCGAGGGGTTGAGCTGCGAATCGAAGCGCTGCAGCGTCCAGGCCTTGCCCAGCACCAGCGCCTTCACGCCGTCCCGCTGCCCGGACTGCCGGAAGTGGATCTCTTCCTGCTGCAGCTGCAGCGACGTGAACGCCTCGATGTCACGCTCGCGCTGGCCATAGCCTACATAGGCGTTGCTGTTGAACGTGACGACGCCCTTTTCCTCCTCGCGCTCGACGCGTCCGCCGAAGCCGTAGTAGCGGTCCTCGGCGTCATAAGGGGTACGAAAGTTGGTGAACGCTCGCTGACGGCGCTGCGACATCACCACCGACGCCTCCATCTGCAACCCGAACAGGCTGCGGTCCTGAAAGCCCACCTGACCACGGAAGCCGTCGTCGGTGCTATAGCCCAGACCATAGACCAGCCGATGGCGCTTGAGCTCCTCCACTACCAAGTGGATGGGCACCGCCTTCAGCGAGGGATCCTCCTGCAACGCCAGCATATCGGGCACGGCGCTCACCGAACTAAAGTACCCCGCCTCACGCAGTCGTTCCTGGAAGACCTGCAACGCGCCATCCGTGTAGGCGTCCCCTTCATGGAACGGCTGCAGATCGGTAATGATCCGCTCCGGGTAGCGCGACAGGCCCTGGACTGCCACCTTGCCGAAGGCGATGCGGTCACCTGAATCCACCACCACCGTCAGCCGCGCCTTGGCCGTCCGGGCATCCACCTGTGCCGTGCTGCGGGCGATGCGGGCGCGCAGGTATCCCTGCCGCTTCATCGCATCGATAAGCGCGGCCTTACCGCTCTGCCAGTTGCTGCTCACGAAGGGATCGCCCACCGCCATGCCGAAGCGACGCTTCACGTAAGCCAGCGCCCGGTTCTGCGTGCCCTGCCCTTCGATCTGGATGTCCAGCTCGCCGACCCGGGTGCGGTTGCCGGGCTTGAGCGTGAGCTTCACGCGATCGGGTGCCTCGGCATCGATGTCGATGCGCGGCTCGAAGTAGCCTTCGGCCTTGACGATGGCCTGCACCTCGTCATGCAGCTTGGACACCAGACCGTCGAACTGCACCGGATCGTAGTCCTTACGATGCTGCCAGCGGCCTACCAGCGTGCTGTCACGGATGGTGCTGGCAAAGCTCGACGGCGCATCGATGTCGAAGCGGTAGTTGTTGTGTTCCAGCAGCTCCGAAACTCCGCCGGATTTGCGTTCGCCCTCGGCCACCTTCCCGGTGGCAGGCGTTCCCGAGGCCGGATCTGCCGGGGCTGCCTCCTGCCTGGAAGACTCGGAAGCGCCGGTCTGAACGGCTTCCGGAACCAGGGTCGAATCATCAGCCGCCAGGCGCCATGCCGACATCTCGCTGTCTGCCTGCAAGCGCGGATAGGCATCCGCGCGAAGAAGGCCAGCAGCCTGCGCTGCAGACGCGCCACCTGCCAGGGCCAGCACGGCCGTCAGGCCCAGCCACCCGTCCAGAATCGTTTTCTTCATGACATTGGTGCACGGCAGACCCGTGCAGCAGGAAAGCACAACGTACCAGAGCATTCATGCAACG
>ERZ773038.1480-NODE-1480-length-13233-cov-5.229473_pt1 | contig 13233 bp, 13 predicted proteins | sample MGYA00511665_ERZ773038 | MGnify/ENA primary metagenome ERZ773038 (study PRJEB29015, sample SAMEA2737966) | human oral metagenome | biome: human oral; feature: human-associated habitat; material: dental | place: China | collected 2028 ... | reverse complement strand
TAGTCAAAAAACTAGAATACTCCTCTATCAAAAGGTATTGCGCATCAAGATGTCCCTGCTCTGCCGCCTTCATATACCAATGCACTGCCTTTCGATAATCTTTAGGCTCTTTATTACAACATAACCCAGCTAATTCATATTGAGCTTGGATATTTCCTTCTTTTGGCAACTGAGTAATAGCTTGAATAGAATCAGGCGCAGTTTTTTTACCTATACTCCGTCGTATAAGTTTGAAAAAAACAATGACGACAACTATTAAAAAACAAGCGAGTAACAATTTCATCTAATGTTCCCAATCCTATTCATTTTTTTCTTTTCGATACCATAACTATTTTTTAATTACACTCATTCAAATAGTGGCTGCCATTAGATCAAATTCTTAAAATCTAGTAATGCTGAATATAACATCGTCTGAAAACCTTTAAAGGTTTTCAGACGACCTCAGATGGGCTTTGGGTTTCAAACACCGTATGCCCGCGGTTTCAGCAGGTCGGATTCGCCAATCCGAAATTTACCCTTACCCCTGCTGCTGGATGATATGCACATCGCGCTGCGGGAAAGGAATATTGATATTGGCGGCGCGCAGGTTTTCCACCACCTGCTCGTTCAGCCCGAAGCGGAACGCACCCAAATCGGCTTCGTTCGTCCACGCCCAAAGCGTGATTTCGATGGCACTGTCGGCCAAGTTGGTAATATATGTTACTGCCTCTTTGCCTGGAGTCTGTACGCACAAAGGATGCTCGGTGGCGGCTTTCAAGACGGCGGCTTTGGCGGCTTTCAGATCGCAGCCGTAATCGACGCCGACCACCACCTGCACACGGCACAGCGGCATGGAGGAACGGTTCACGATACTGTTGCTCATGACGACGCTGTTGGGCAGGATGATTTCTTCGTTATCCGGCGTACTCAGCGCAGTCTGCACCATTTTAATTTCGCTCACCGTGCCTTCGAAGCCGTTGACCTTGATGTAGTCGCCGACTTTAAACGGACGGAACAGAATAATCAGCGCACCGGCGGCAAAGTTCGACAGTTGGTCTTTCAGCGACAAAGCCACCGCCAAGCCCGCACCGCCGATTAAGGCGGTAACCGACGTGGTCGGGATGCCCAGTTTGCCCAGCGCGGCAATGATGATCAGGATTAACAGACCGATATTAGCTACATTGCCCAGAAAGCTCACCAGCGTTCTGTCCACTTTGGCGCGGGTCAGCGCAGCTTTCATCAAAATAACAAGGCGGGAAGCTATCCATCTGCCGACAAAGAAAATCGCCAGCGCGGCAACGAGGTTGGTACCGAATGCCATGCCGGTTTCAGCAAGACGTTCCCAGCCCGCGAATGAAGAGAGGTTTTCAAGATCGAAATTCATGATTTTTATTTCTGGTTAAAGGATGGTTGGAAATTTAGATATTAATTGGTTTTGCGGCAAGCCTGTCTATATTTCAGACGACCTTAAAACCGCGTACCTAGGTCGTATTGAATCCATGAAGGAGACCGCGCCCGTGATTGTATGCCTGTCGGCGGGAAGAATAAAGGTCGTCTGAAAAACTCTGTAACGGGTTTTCAGACGACCTTGGATGGATTTTGGGGTTCAACTGCCGCGTGCTACACCAATGCCCGGTTTCAGTAGGTCAGATTCTCGAATCTGACGGCTTTTGAGGTGGCAGCGGCTTTTGTCGGATACAAGTATCCGACCTACAACTGACTAATCCTTCTTAATCGGCGGATTGGCATTAATCGGCAACGACGAGCGGGAAACTTTAACGTTTGGATAATATTTCCGCATCAAATGCTGAAACACTTCCGCTTTGCGCTCTTTTCCGCTCTTTTCGTAATTCGTCCCCAAAATCACTTCATCCACAATATCGCGTATATCGGCATAGGGTAGATAGACGGATTTTGTATCCTGGCAATATTCGATTTTGTCCGAACCGATTTGTTCGATTTTCAGCAGGCGGAACTCTTCCTCGTCACGGAAAGCAAAATCTTTAAACAGATAGCGGATATATTTCAAAGCTTTTCTATCTTCATCGCTGATATTATTAGATTTTTTTATCAAATCTTCCAATATTTCTTTAAGCTTGCCGATACGAAACTCATGCCAACTTGGATTTTTTCCTACAGGCTCTAATCTAATGCCAAATTTTGGACCCTCTTCATTAGATAGCCATATTATGCTTTTTTCATTATCAATATATTCATCATAATAAGCGATATAGGCTACCTGATAAAGTGGTAGGTTTTCATCTTCTAAACCTGCTACACCCACCCCCGCTAGTTTTTTTAAACCTTCATTCTGTTTGTTTATAATCCCCCCGAACGAAGCAGAAATATCAGGCTCTTTCAACCAATCACCGTTTTTATTAAATACCAAGCAGCGGCCCGATGCTTCCACGCCGTTTTCTTTACCATACAGACGGAACTGGTTCAAATCGTTGACGCGGCTGGAAAAACAAGTAAAGAAAGCATTATAGATAGGGCAATCTGCCTTGTTTTCCAATTCCAAATCCTGCAAATTCAGCAGCTCCAACAGCCCTTCTCCTTCAGTCGGGTCGTTCATATAAGTGGAGCTACCGATTCTCATTGGACTAACCTTACTTCTGTCAACAGGAGTTTTATCATTAGTTTTATCATTAGTTTTATCGCTGACAATGCCGAATAATCTTTCGCATACTGAAGGCGAAGTGTAATGGGCAAGAGGAATCTCTCCCAATTCCATAGGCGGGATATTTAAAACTGCCAGAATGGTAGTGATAGCGTTTATTAAATCTCCTTCTTTAGTTTCAAATAAATCTCCCTGTACTTTCTGTTTTTTCCAATTGAAATACATTTCCCATTTTTCTTGAATTATGGCTTGTTCGAAATAACAAAGGCCTAGCCAAGATTGTGCATTGTTTTGTTCTTGAAGGCTGTTTTGTTTATCTTCCAGCTGCTTGGCAAGACTCAATTGTTGCTGGTGGTGTTCAAATGCATTTCCAAACAACTGTTCCGATTCCTTGCCTTTGGCTTTCATCGCCTGATCTAAATAGCAGCGGCCTAAACAAGATTGTACTTTGATTTGTTGTTGAATACTGTTTTGCTTGTCTTCCAGCTGTTCGGCAAGGCTCAATTGCTGTTGGAAATGATCAACGGCCTGTCCGAACAATTGTTCAGATTCCTTGCCTTTGGCTTTCATCGTCTGCTCTAAATAGCAGCCACCAAGCCAAGATTGGGCATTGATTTGTTCTTGAATGCTGTCTTGCTTGTCTTCCAGCTGTGCGGCAAGACTCAATTGTTGTTGGTGGTGTTTAACTGCCCGTCCAAATAACTGTTCCGACTCCTTGCCTTTGGCTTTCATCGCCTGCTCTAAATAGCAGCGGCCAAGCCAAGATTGGGCATTGATTTGTTGTTGAAGGCTGTTTTGCTTATCTTCCAGCTGTTTGGCAAATTCCAACGATTGCTGGAAATGCTCAACGGCATGCTTAAACAACTGTTCCGATTCCTTGCCTTGGGCTTCCTTCGCCTGTTCTAAATAGCAGAGACCTAACGCAGATTGGGCATAGATTTGTTCTTGAAGGCTGTTTTGCTCGTCTGTCAGCTGTTTGGCAAATTTCAACGATTGCTGGAAATGCTCAACGGCCTGTCCAAACAACTGTTTCGACTCCTTGCCTTGAGCTTTCATCGCCTGTTCTAAATAACAACGGCCAAGAAAAAACTGAATATCGTTTTGCTCCTGAATTTGGCTATTTTTATCTTCAATTTCGCCTAAAGCCTGATTCAGCTTCTCAATCGCTTTGTCAAATTTTTTGTCCTTGAATAACGCTACACCTTCGTTAATTAAACTCCAAACACTCATTACTTTATTCCTTTCTCAAAACAATCTGTTAACCACCGTACCATCTCAATGCGCCTCTTCCCAATTCATTCCCACACCCACCTCAGCCACCAGCGGTACTTTCAACCTCCTGTCATCCACTTTCGCCATAATCTGCGGCAGTTTTTCTTTCACTGAATCCAGTTCTGCTTCGGGTACTTCCAACACCAGTTCGTCATGCACCTGCATAATCAGTTTACTTTGCAAGAGGTCGTCTGAAAGCCAGCGGGACACGTCTATCATAGCACGTTTGATGAGGTCGGAGGCGGTGCCTTGCATGGGGGCGTTGATGGCGGCGCGTTCGGCTCCGGCGCGGGCGTTGGCGTTTTTGTTGCGGATGTCGGGCAGGTAGAGGCGGCGGCCGAACAGGGTTTCGACGAAGCCTTGGGCGGCGGCTTGTTCTTTGGTGCGCTGCATGTATTCGGCGACGCCGGGGTAGCGGGCGAAGTAGCGGTCGATGAAGGTTTTGGCGGACAGGTTGTCTATGCCCAGCGATTTGGCGAGGCCGTATTGGCCCATGCCGTAAATGAGACCGAAGTTGATGGTTTTGGCGTAGCGGCGTTGTTCGGGCGAGACGTTTTCAGGGGCGATGCCGAATACTTCGGCGGCGGTGCGGCGGTGTACGTCTTCGCCGTTTTGGAACGCGGCGATGAGGGTTTTGTCGCCGGAGAGGTGCGCCATGATGCGCAGCTCGATTTGGGAATAGTCGGCGGAAACGATGACGCTGCCTTGCGGTGCGGTGAAGGCGCGGCGCACGCGGCGGCCTTCGGCGGTGCGGATGGGGATGTTTTGCAGGTTGGGGTTGTTGCTGGCGAGGCGGCCGGTGATGGCGACGGCTTGGGCGTAGGTGGTATGCACACGGCCGTCTTTGGGGGAAATCATTTCGGGCAGTTTGTCGGTGTAGGTGGATTTGAGTTTCGCCAGGCTGCGGTTTTGCAGGATGATTTTGGGCAGGGGGTAGTCGGGCGCGAGCTGTTCGAGCACGGCTTCGTTGGTGGAAATGCCGCCTTTGGCGGTTTTTTTCAGGCCTTTGGTGGGGATGCCCATTTTGTCGAACAGGATTTCTTGAAGCTGTTTGGGCGAGTTGAGGTTGAACGGCTGGCCTGCGGCGGCGTAGGCTTCTTGTTCGAGCTTCATCAGCTCGGCGCCGAGTTCTGCGCTTTGGCGGGCGAGTTCGGCGCGGTCGATTTGCACGCCGTTGCGTTCCATTTCAAACAATACTTGCGCGACGGGCAGCTCCATTTTTTCATACATTTCAAGCTGTTTGGCGTCCATCTGCGCGCGCAGGTGCGCTTCGAGGCGCAGGGCGAAATCGGCGTCTTGGGCGGCGTATTCGGTCGCCTGCCCGATGGCGACGTCGGCAAAACCGATTTGCTTCGCGCCTTTGCCGCACAGCGATTCGTAGGTAATGGTTTCCAAGCCGAGCCAGCGTTCAGACAATTCGTCTAAGCCGTGTCCGAGATGGCTCTCGATGATGTAGGAAGCGAGCATGGCGTCGCCGGCAATGCCGTTCAGGGCGATGTCGTAATTGGCGAAAACGTGTTGGTCGTATTTGAGGTTTTGCCCGATTTTTTTCAGGGCGGGGTTTTCCAAATGCGGTTTCAGACGACCTAATACGTCTTGCAAATCAAGCTGTTCGGGCGCGGCGGTCAGGCTGTGGCCTACGGGGATGTAAACCGCTTCGCCCGCTTGGAACGCAATGCTGATGCCGACCAGCGCGGCGTTCATCGCGTCTAGGGATGTGGTTTCCGTGTCGATGCCGATTTTTTCCGCCTGCGCCAGTTTGTCCAACAAAGCGGCAAACTGCGCTTCGGTGGTAACGGCTTGATAATCCAGCTTTTCGGGCGCAACGGCTTTTTCAGGTAGCCTTTCAGACGACGTTTCCATATCCAACGCCGCCTGTTCGCCTATCGTATCGCTGCCGAACAAATCGCCGTCCGCCGCTTCGTGCATACGGCTTTCCGCTTCTTTCAGCCAAGTGCGGAAGCCCCAGCGTTTGAAATCGACCGCAAGCTGCGACCATTTCGGCGAAGTGCGGCGCAGGCTTTCGAGGCCGTCTGAAAGCTCGGTGTGCAAGTCCACATCGGTTTTAATCGTCACCAAATCATACGAAAGCGGCAGTTGGGGCAGCGCGGCTTGCAGGTTTTCGCCGACCTTGCCCTTGATTTCCGCAGCGTGTTCCATCACGCCTGCCAGCGAGCCGTAGGCTTCTAGCCACTTCACCGCTGTTTTCGGGCCGCACTTCTCCACGCCCGGCACATTGTCCACCTTGTCGCCCATCAGCGCGAGATAATCGCGGATTTGGTCGGGGCGCACGCCGAATTTCTCCTTCACGCCTTCAATGTCCAGCGTTTCGCCGCTCATCGTGTTCACCAGCGTCACGCGCTCGTTCACCAGCTGCGCCATATCCTTATCGCCGGTGGACACCACCACATTCCAACCCGCTTCGCCGGCCATTGTCGCCAGCGTGCCGATAACGTCGTCCGCTTCCACTTGCGGAATGACCAACACCGGCCAGCCCATCAGCCGCACCAAATCCGGCAAGGCTTCCGCCTGCGGGCGCAAATCGTCCGGCATCGGCGGGCGCGTCGCCTTGTAGTCGGGGAACATCTCGTGGCGGAAATTCTTGCCCTTCGCATCAAACACCACCGCGCAATAATCGTGTACATAATCCGCCCGCAGCCGGCGCAGCATGTTCAACACGCCGTAAAGCGCACCCGTCGGCGCACCGTCAGGCGCGGACAACTGCGCCATCGCGTGATAAGCGCGGTAGAGATAAGAAGAGCCGTCAACGAGGAGGAGAGTGGGTTTGGACATGGTGAACCTGCTTGAAATAAGTGAAAAATAGATGGACGGATTATAAAGGAAAAGTTCGGTTCTCCCCATGTATCCGCAAACGTGTTTCAGCGCGTACCAGGGGCTGTCAACATTCAATAGTTTCCGTGTCTTTTTATCCCCAAAGCGGTATCTTCCGCGTTGGAAATCCTCGCAAGGTGTCCAACCTTGTTGCGGTTTCCGCCTTGAATCTTCCGCTTTGTGAACAAAAATCCACTTGGAAAATTAAATGTCGACAGCCCCTAGGGTTTACAAAAATAAACCATTTCAAATATTGCGCCTTGTCATTTCATCTTGTATATTTGCATACAAATGAATACAAACCAAATCAAACGAATATGAATGCGACAAACCGTATCCCAGTCAGCGTGCGAATTACTCAGGAAGACGCTGATTTTATTGCCGAATTAAAAATCGAAGGTGCGAATACGCCGTCTGAAAAAATCCGCGAGCTGCTCAAGCAGGCGCGTTTGGCGCATACGCAGACGCGCGATTACGGTTCCGCGCTGACGGCGCAGGAGCAGTTTTTCCAAGCGGCGAAACATGACGTGCTGCACGCGGAAAAGCAGGCGGGGGTGCATTCGCATATCGTGGCGCGCTTGTTTGAGCAGCTGCCCGACTTGGGCGCGACGCTAGCTGCCGACCTGCCCGAAGAAGCCGACCTCGACAGTTTGAAAAAATACGAACGCGAACTGATGTGGCGCATCGTCCGCCTGACCGACAGCATCCTGCAGCTCGCCGTAACCGGCAAAGGCGCGGCATACGACGATACTGTGCTGCAACAGCTTGAAAACACTTTGAAACTGGCGAAGATTGTGCAGCAGGCGGGCGAGGTTTGAGGCGTGCAGGAAAGGCTGACTGAAATATGGGGTACAGATGACATGGTTTTAATGAGTAGATTTGATTGTCAAGAAGCTGTCTGACATCTTTTTTCAGGTTACTGTTCCCATTTTTAAGGAATACTTAATGAAACCCTACCCCTACTTGTTATTGTTTTCCCTATTTTTGTCATCCTGCACGCAGGCTGAACCCAAACCGTCCGGCAGCGTCCCTGTTTCCGTTCGCAGCGTCAATTACAATGCCGATAGGGGCGTTACCTTCAGCCTTTATGACGTGGGCGGTAAAGCCGATCCGCAAATCAAGGAGAATCCGAACAACCCCATCGATATGGACGGTTATTATCCCGTTGGCGGTGACAACCTGACCGCACTTGCGGGAGGCGGCATTAATTGTTGCGCGAACCTTCCCGTCAAGTGGCGTCCGGATCTGAAATATACCGTTTTATGGCAGGAAGGGTCGGGTGTGATTGACGACGAGACGACGTACCGTTATACGGCGCAGTTGCCTGAATATACGAAACCCGAAGACATTACGGTGGCGTTTTACCCGAACCATCAGGTGGAATTCGTATTAGGTAGCGCAATGGCTGGTGAAGCGGGTTGGAAGGGGCGTGAGAAGGCAGATCCGCTGACGGCATGTATGGCAAAGAATGAGAAGAAGTTCTGCTATATGTATTTGCCGCATTATGAGAATGTGGATGATCAGTTTGCGGAAATAATGAGAAAAGATTGTCGCCATGTATTAGAGGGTCACCCAGAAAAAGTAGTTACTGTTTCTGCAAGTAAACAGGAATGTTTAGACTGGGAGAAAAAATGTTTGGCAGGTCTTGAATATCCAGAAGTTTCCAATAAGGAAATGTGTAGAATCAACTGGCGTTCACCAGAATATGGAGAGTAAAACTAGATGGCAAAAATGGCTGAGAAATGCAGAGAGCAACCTTTTGTATTAAGTCCAAATGAGTTAAATAATATCAATACATATAGAACCCCTTCAACAAAATGAAAATCCACCATTGGCTTCTGACCTGTATGTTCATCTATCCCTCTTTGGCGGTGAGTGCGGACGGCGGCGCACAACCTGTTACCGAGCAGCAAGTCCTGCGGCTGACTGAAATTTATGTGACGCAGCATTACGGCGAACAAACCGCTCAAGCGCAAAAGCCGTATCGGGTGAAAAAAGACGGGGAGCATTGGGTTATCAGCGGCAAACCACCTAAAGCGCTGGGCGGCAATTTCCGCGCCGTTATCGGAGCAAACGGTCGGCTGGAAGAAATCACGCATAGCAAGTAGTGCAAGGTTTGAGGTCGTCTGAAAGGCTTTCCCCTCAATCTTGAATACCCATGTCCAACATCAAAGGCAAGGCAACAAAGATGGAAAAATGGATAGCAGAAGCATACGAATTATTTGCACCTTACAGCGTGCGCTTCCCGCTGAATATCTGCACTTGCAATAGCTGCTCTCCCGAAGATTTCCAACAGGCGTTGTTGGAATATCCGTTACGCGAGATTCCTGTCGATATGTTGCAGGCGTATTTAGGCAGCGTGCCTTTGGACAAAGGAGCCGCGACGGCTTTAGATATGAAACATTTTCTGCCGCGTATTTTGCAGGCTTTGGTCAACGAGGAAGATGTCCGATCGCTTGATGAAACGTTGCTCGATAAGTTGTGTTGCCATTTTCCCGAATGCTGGACAAAAGAAGAAATCGATTGGTTGAAACGTTTCGCCGCCGCTTGGTTTGACTCGCAACTGACTGCGCCCCGCTACGAAGGCTGCTTGGTCGTTTGGCTGAATATGTTTCAATTTGCCGGATTGGATGTTGTCGACGAACTGCTGGCAGTGTGGACGGAACAGGCAGATAAAACGGCAGCTTTACGCGAATTTGTCGACTTGTATTTAGAGATTCCGTATGGAAGCGACGAGCCGGATTGGTACAAAGTCTGCTATCTGCCCGAGCATTGTCCGAATAGAACGCAATTCGCCGCCCGACTGTCGGCTTGGTTTACCCACCCGGATACCCGCGCCACATTCAGACGAGCTTTAGAACAAGCCCTGCTGGAAGGGAAAGAAGACGAAAACGAAACATTGTCATGGGAGCAATGTTACGACTGGTTGGCACAATCGGATGCCAGCTAAACACAATATTTCTCATGATTTCATAAAGAAAGGAAAATCCAAATGAGCGAAACCCTATCCCGCAGAGTGGGCCGTCTGGTGAGCGGCGGTTTTCATGCCCTGATTGATGCGGCGGAAAACCTTGCGCCTGAGGCAGCAATGAACGAGAGCATCCGCGAAATCGAGCGGGCGGTGGACGAAGTGCGTGCCGAGTTGGGCAAAGTGTTGGCGCAGAAACACCTTGCCGCCAAGAAAATGGCGGACGAGAGCAACCGCCACGAAGCCATCAATGCCAACCTGCAAGCCGCCGTGGCCGCTGGGCGCGACGACCTTGCCGAGGCGGGTATTGCCGAACAAATGGACATCGAAGCGCGTCTGCCTGTTTTGGAAAACACCATTGCCGACTGTGCCGCGCAGGAAAAAGAACTTGAAGGCTTTATCGCCGCCTTGCAAGCGAAAAAACGCGAGATGCAGCAGCAGTTGCAAGACTGGCGCGCCGTACAGCAGAACGCTGGCGCAGGCAAAGCGGCAGGCGGCAGCGACCTCAACCGCATCGCCCGTGATGCCGAAAAAAGCGGCAACGCCTTCGACCGCGTGATGGGGCGTCAAAACGCGGTACACAGCAGTACCGATGCGGCGCAGTTGGCAAAATTGAAGGAATTGGAAGACTTGAGCCGCAACAACCGTATTGCCGAACGATTGGCGGCGTTGAAGGCAGGGAAATAAGTTTTCAGACGACCTCCTTTGTCAGAAAGGTCGTCTGAAAAGAAAAACGCCGCGCGGAGCTTGTCCTTGCGGCGTATGGCGGAACGGATCAGTAGTCGATGCGTTCGCTGATGATGCGTAAATCCGGCCATGAGAAAACGATGTCGTATTCGCGTCCGTTTTTGAAGGCTTCGGCTTTCAATACGGGGCGGCCGCGGCGGTCGTCGGCTTCGATTTCGTGAACTTGGTAGCCGCGTCGTTCGAGTATCCGCATGACTTGCGCGCGTTTTTGCTCGAAAGACGGATCGCTGTAAATTTGGTGTTCGATGTAGTCGTCATCGTAATACTTGCCGTTGCGGTAACGGTAGTCTTCATTACGGTCGTAATCATGCTCATAACGGTCGTCGTAACGATCATCATAGCGGTCATCGTGACGGTCATAACGCTGCTCGTAGCGGTCGGTACGATAGTCGTCATCGTAATAGTCGTAAGGATAGGGGGCGGCGCATGCGGTCAGTGCGATACTGCCTAAGAGTAATACCGGTAAGAGTTTTTTCATGTCGTATCCTTTCGGGACGTGGGGTAAGTAAAGAATATTCGGAAGCGGATTATAAATCGACGCGTTCTACGAGAATGTTTAAATCGGGATAAGACATCACGATTTTGTATTCCAAGCTGCCTTTGTAGGCCTCAAATTCCAAAACGGGTCTTGCCCAATAGAGGTCGGTGTCGGAATCGTGGACTTCGTAGCCTCTGCCGTGCAGGATGGACAAAGCGCGGTCGTGGTGTTGCGCGAACGCGGGGTCTGTCTCCATACGGTATTGGGCGTAGTCTTCGTAAAGGTCGAAACCTTCTGCTGCAAGAAAAATGGCGCAAACAGCGGCGACAGGAAGCAGCAGTTTTTTCAAAAGCGGTTTGGACGGCTTTGTATATTGCGACTGAGAATGTTTCATTTCGTTCCCTTTGCGTCTGTTGTCGGTATAGACATTTAAACACGCAGGACTTAGGGAAAAGTTAGGAGCGTTTTCAGACGACCTTTCTTGACGGTACGCACAGGTCGTCTGAAAAATAGGGGAATTTCATGATTTTTGCCATTTTGATCGGCTTGCTAACCGCCGTCTTGCTTTACTTTGTGATGTTTAAGGATTGGGACGAATTTGTCGAATGCGTCGAATTCTATTGCACACCCGACATTATCAGCGCACTGCGGGGGCGGTATTGGGATGACGTATGGGCGGAAACCAAAATCCTGCTGTGGCTGGGCATCAGTTTGGCGGCGGGCGCATCGGCTTATGCCTGGCTCAACTAGAGTCGGCGTTTCAAGGCGGATACCGTCTTTATTGCTGCGAACAGTAAATAATTGAAAGGAATGTCAAAATGAGCAAAAAACACACCTACCGCACCGCAACAACATGGACGGGCAATCTCGGCGAAGGCACTTCGTCCTACACCGCTTATTTGCGCAACTTTACCGTTTCCGCCGAGGGCAAGCCCGACCTGCACGGTTCCGCCGACCCGGCATTCCGCGGCGATGCGGGCCGCTGGAACCCCGAAGAAATGCTGCTGGCCGCCGTTTCTGCCTGCCACAAACTATGGTACCTGCACCTGTGTGCCGACGCGGGCATCTGCGTTACCGCCTACACCGATCATGCCGAAGCGGTGATGGACGAAGGCGGGAATGGGAGCGCGGGGCGTTTCGTCTCCGCCGTGTTGAAGCCGCGCGTTACCATCGCCGCAGGAAGCGACCGCGCCAAGGCTTTGGAACTGCACCACGAAGCGCACCGCCTGTGTTTCATCGCCAATTCGGTCAACTTTCCGATTGAATGCCGCGCAGAGATTGAGAGCGGAGAGGTCGTCTGAAAACCCAATACCCGTTTGAAATGCAAGAATAAAAAGGAACACGATAATGTGGAATCTAATCAACGCCCCCGAAACGGAAATCTTCGGCATCGCCATCGCGCTGATGGTTTTGCTCGGCGTGTTGGAAGTCATCTCCATGCTGGCGGGCGGCATCAGCGACTGGCTGGACAACCTGCTGCCCGACAGCCTGACCGAAACCGCGCACGCCGAAGTCGGGCTGGACGCGGCGGACGCGGGCGTGTTCGTCAGGTTTCTGAGTTGGCTGTATGTCGGGCGCGTGCCGGTGTTGATGCTGATAGTGGTGTTCCTTGCCGTGTACGGACTGACGGGCTACCTGTTTCAGACGACCTTTGCCGCCGTGTTCGGCAGCTATCTGAACGGATGGCTGGCGGCAGTAGCCGTGTGGTTCCTTTCGCTGCCGCTGGTGCGCCTGACGGCGGGTGGCTTGTACAAAATCATGCCCAAAGACGAAACCACCGCCGTTTCGCAGGAAAGCCTAATCGGACGCATCGGCACGGTGGTGCTGGGCGAAGCAAAGAAGGGCAGCGCGGCGCAGGTGCGGGTGAAGGATGTGTATGGTCAACAGCATTATGTAATGGCAGAACCGGATTCCGACGAAGTGTTGAAACAGGGCGACGCGGTGTTGCTGGTGTCGCTGGAGGGGAATACGTTTAAAGCGATTTTAAATCCGAGCGGGAGCTTGGTGGATTGAGGTCGTCTGAAAATGAAGTTCCTGTACATACCTTAATTAGTTACATACTTGAACAGTCCGTTTTTCAAATGACCACTATCAGCATAATTTAAAAAAATTTATCGTTTAACTCACAAAAAGGAAAAATGAAATGCCAAGAAGATTAGACGCAATTTCTGACGGACTTAAGCAGGCTTTGTTGAATACATCTTTTGAGAATCAGGTGGTTGTTTGGTTAATGCAAGATGGGTGGCAGGTTTTTACCCCCGTTTTGGATCATGGGCATAAAACGGATATTTTAATTTCGGACGGAAAACGTTATTTCCGTATCCAAATCAAAACAGT
>ERZ773038.1477-NODE-1477-length-13240-cov-25.092226_pt1 | contig 13240 bp, 16 predicted proteins | sample MGYA00511665_ERZ773038 | MGnify/ENA primary metagenome ERZ773038 (study PRJEB29015, sample SAMEA2737966) | human oral metagenome | biome: human oral; feature: human-associated habitat; material: dental | place: China | collected 2028 ... | reverse complement strand
CCTGCCCCGTGCAGATGTTCCGCATCAAGAACAACCTCTACGCCACCCAGTTCCATCCCGAGCTCGACGGCGACTACCTCGCCCACCGGCTCGGCTTCTACTCCGGTCACGGCTACTTCGCCGACGACGAGCTCGCCGAGCTCCAGGCCCGCGTGCGCCTCGACGACGTCTCCGACTCCTGGAAGCTCCTGGCCAACTTCGTGGCCGTCCATGCTCGCGACTGACGCTCGCGCGCCGTCGCCGTGGCGGGCCCTGGCCGCAGGGGCGCATCCAGCGCACTCCACGAGGTTCGGGATGTACTGGCCAGGAGCTGACCGCACTGCACGAGATCCCGCCTCTCGTGGATTACACCCGAGCCCCCGCCTGTAGCGCCCAGGCCTCGTGCAGTACGGCAGGCGAGAAAGCGGCGTGGTAGGGTCCCCGCATCAAAAGGTCAAAGTGCTTCGACGCTTCGACGAAAGGATGCTGATGCCCGCCTCGAACTCCGTCCTCGCCGAGCCGATCACCCTGTAGCCCACCGTCTTCCCTGTCGAGGTATGGAGACAGATCTGGTCCAACAACCCCCAAGAACGCCTTAACACAGAGATCGCCACCGCACCGGCTCAGTAGGCATCTTCCCCAACAGGGACGCCATTATCCGCCTGGTTGGCGCCGTCTCGGCAGAGCAGACCGATGAGTGGACCGAAGGACGCCGCTACCTCAGCCTCGACGTTCTCAACCGCAGCCGGCCCCTATCCGCCGCCCCCTCCCTCACCAGCTAACAACCACACTCCACGAAGACCTCTACACCACATCAAGAGACTTGACCAGGGACAAGGCCCAAGGTTGGTGTAGACGGTCTACTCGGGGCTACTCGGGTCTGCTCATTGCCCATGACCCATGCCCAGCCCGAGGCTGTCGCTGCCTGGATCCGTGGACACTGGGGCACCCGTGAACCGTCTCCACTGAGTCAGAGAGGTCGTCTTCGACCAGGAAACCGCCAACCAGCTGTGCACCGCTGACGAGCCGCAGGCCATGGCCGCCCTGAGGAACCTGGCCACCCGGCATCATCCGGCTCTTCTACGACCCCCCGGAGCCTCTACAGCCTTGACCGCCAGATCCCTGTCGAGACGCCCCAAACGATCTATAAGCCTACCGACCGACCAACCCCGCAAACCGACTTTGCCGACCCTCTGAACTAGCAACACAGACACCCGGACTCCGAGTCAGTATGTGACATGGGTCATTCTAGCAAAAAAAGAGATACAACTCACAAACCCGAGTCCTGGGAGCGAAGCCTCATCAGTCAAGCCGTCTGTTGTCCGCCTCGACGGGAAAAACGCGGATCGACGTGGCCAAGCTCGGCGGGGCAAGACAGTGAGCCGTATATATTGACCGACCGGAATATAGTGGTTAGTCTCGAATCGAGCGGATCGGCCGCTCACTTGAGTGTCAGACGCACTCATGCCGACGAGTGCCGAAAGTTGGAAGAATACTGCGCAACTGCGTGTGTCACCAAGACATCGACGGTATAGTCCGCCTGTTTCCTCGCACTTCGTGTATTCGACCACTGTAAGCACTCACAGAGGAAAGGAAGCACAATGCGTGCATACCAGACACCCATGCTCACACGTGTCGGCTCGTTCAGGAAGATCACCAAGTCGCTTGGCCGGCTCAATTGTAAGGACATCCTGAACTACCGCGCACTCTGGACGGCAACTCCCAACTTGGGCTGCTGACTCGCCCAACTACGGTGCGGGGCAGTACGAACACTGTACTGCCCCGCACTTCTTCTAAATGTAGAAAACAACGAAATTCATACTCCACTTACGGGGCGGGACCTAGACGTGACGTTACTAATTCTTCCTGATCAGAACATCTCTAATGAAATAAAATCCTGCCTTGTGACGGTAGGTGGAACGACGCTGGCTTCTTACCCATCGAAGAGACCTTGGATTAGTGGAACGAAAGAATGTATAGTTCGAAGTCGAAACCATTATCTTGATGTAGTTTTGATTGGACATCACAATACAACGAAAAAGGAGCTTGAACAGTTAATTGGGAACGTCTCAAGCGTAGATCACTTGGACGGCGTTGCGAACAAGTTGGTTGAGTTCGATGTATTACTTGTGGCACGAGACCATGAAAAAATGCGCATATATGCTCCACCATTTCAGACTAAGTCTGTGTTCTGGATAAGGAAAAATGATGCGATTTTTGTCTCCGACGAGCAGTATCCCCTTGCACTACTTAACGGATTCGAAATAGACTCCGGTGTCCTTACTGCTCGCTTAGCGAACGCCGAGGTGACTCACCCATTTGTCAGTATGTCAATATGGAAAAATGTCGAAAGTTTAGGAATGGGTGAGTCGATAACTATAAAAGGATTGAACACGCGACGTTCAAACTGGTGGAATCCTCCCGAAGCCTCCCGGTCATCTGCCGAACTGAAAGATATCCTCATCGAAGGAATTACTGGAGCATGTAAATTAAGGACACATAACAGAAAAATTGTTAGTTCCGATTTATCGGGAGGTTTAGACTCAACAACGCTATGCTTCTATATTGCCAAACAAAACATCGAACTCAATACTATTTTTATGGGTGTCGATAATGAATTAAACAATGATTGGAAATGGGCCCAACGTGCATCTGAAGAAATCTCTTCCAATCATTACTATGTACCTTATCGAGATGTCATCGGAGAAATTATACGAGACGTGCCGGCCAACATCAATTACTTCCCGGAGGGCCCAAGCACTACCGCTACGGCGGCAGCTTCAGCAGTTCCTCTTCGCCGAATAATTAAGACCACCGGTAGCAGTCTTCATCTCAACGGACACGGTGGAGACGCACTGTTTGGGCGAGTATCTAGTTCGCCATGGTCATTTCTACGGAGTAACGCTAAAAATAAATGTAGATGGCTCTGGCGGTATCGCAAGATCAATCGGATTCCGGTCAGCGCCATGATTAAAATGCTCGCAGACAATCGCTCTTTTGAACACGAGTTAAAGTGCTTGTCCCAGGGTCGCCCGAGGCACCTGAAAAACGACCATTCTGATTATGCTAGTTGGATTCAAGCGCCGCAGTTTTCGTTGGCATACACTCCCGAAGCAATCAAATATTTTAATGATTTAGTTGAAGAAAGCGTTACTTCCAATTCCCGTCCGTTCTGCGAGGACCGTAGTATCCACCAGATACTTTCCTATCTCACCGTCCATGGTATTTCAGTAAGGCGCATGAATCTTATGCCTGAACGTGGGGGCGTATGCTATGATAGCCCGTATCTTGATAAAAGAATAGTTGAGCCTGCTCTTGCGCTTAACCATGCGGAGCGGACACGCCAACAGCCGATTAAGCCACTTCTTGCTAAAGTTAGGCCAAAATCTATGAGTCTAGACTATTTCCAACGGCAGGACAAAGGCGACTATACGGCGGAGACTATTTCACATTATTATAAGATAATAGATAGAGCGAGAGAACTATTCGGAAGCGGCTCAAAACTTGCCGAGTTAGGAATAATTAAAGACAGCGAAGTAATGCGAATGACAAATCGGTATTCTGCAGACGGTTCTGTATACTCAGACATTATTGATTTAGAATTCGCTGAGCGATGGCTTTGTTCAGTTGAAAGTACGAAAGCACTAAGTTCGAGGAGCTGATCGATCGTGTTGCGAGTAAGTAAATCAGTTGAATTAACTGAAACTGATGATGGCGCATTCCTTCTTGATACCGCTCGTGGCATCTATTGGCACTTGAACTGGGTCGGAGTTCAGGTGATCCAAGGGATTCAAAATGGTCTCAAAATTAGCGAAATTTCGAGCCTAGTTGCGAGTGAGTGTGATGCAGACGACGAGACTGTTCAGGCTGATATAATTCAGTTGTTGAAGAAGCTTAAAAAAGCTCGTCTTGTCCGGAAGGAGTTTCCATGAGTAGTCCCGTTCTATCAGAGCAAGGAGCACAACGCTCATCCTTAAAAGAACGGAGTGTTGCTAGAATTGCGGTAGGTACCGCTATGGTCATGTGTCGACTCAGTCCAAGCGCGATTAGAGGAATTTTGATCAAGACTGTTAGAACTGGTAAGCGTCCGCCGACCAGTTATGTTATAAGGTACCGTCGATTGGTTGCGTCTGTGAGCACATTCTGCGCCGGCGAAGGATGCCTCCCTCGGTCAATAGCTATCGCACTTGTTGCACGAATGTATGGCTATGGAGTCACTTGGTGTACAGGGGTAAAAGATAACCCGTTTGTTGCGCATGCGTGGGTGGAAATCGACGGTAAACCTATTGGAGAGGTGTCGGATTTGTCAAAATTCAATCGCCTTATGGTGGCTGAGCCAAACTATGTCTTTTATAGTTAGTGTGAGCGTGCATTAAAAAAAGTATCAGAAGTTCGACTTATAGGAGGAACTATCTGTGAGTTCACATTTCACCAATCGCAATGTCGAAAGTAAAGAAATGCGTTCGGCTGGATTTAGTGAAGCCTTTAAAATTCTCCGACCGTATTGGAAGTCTCTGGTAGTTGCGTTTATTGTTGGCGTAATAGGATCCGGAATTAGCGCCGCGCAGCCGTTAGTAGTATCGACTATTATTGACAGTTTTGGAGGTAGTTTACCTGTAGGTTGGGTCAGCCTTCTGATTGCACTTTTGCTGGGCGGAGCGGTTCTTACAGCATTAAGGGAGCTAGTTGTTGAACGAACTGGTGAGCAATACGCTTACGATTCGAGAATACGGCTACTGAAACATATATTTTCGCTATCAGTTTCCAGTTTAGATGACAGAGATAAAGGCGACTTGGTCACTAGGGTAACTACCGACGTTTCCGAAACTAGAAGTTTCCTAACTTCAGGGCTAGTCGATGTTGCTGTTAGTGTCGTCACGGTACTGTTTTCGCTGGTAATGATGGCGTTAATCGATGCGCCGCTCTTGGTTTTGTCGATGGGCTCAGTTCTTGGCACATTGCTGACAGTTTTGTCTATAGGTAAAAGAACTCGTCCCATCGGACTGGTAATGCAAGATTCTCTCGGGTTGCTGGCGGAATCTGTTTCTCGCACTCTCGCATCCATACGAACCGTAAGGGCAACTCGCGCAACCGGTCGAGAAATCGACATGGCCACCAATCGTGCGAATAGAGTACGTGAAGCTGGCTTTATTTCTGCAAGGCTACGAGCTATTCTGCAAACTATTTCCGGCGCATCAGTTCAAATCATTCTTATCGTTGTCGTTGGAGTTGGTGCACTTCGAGTTTCAGCGGGAAGGCTGACTACGGGAGAACTTAGTGCTTTCATTATGTATCTCATGATGATGATTACTCCAATTATGATGATTGGAGGAGTTGTTGCTTCTCTTGGCGAGGCATTCGGCTCATTGTCGAGGATCCGCGAAATTGAGCAAGAGCCTGTTGAACTTGATATAGTCGGTAGTTTTGATAAGGAATCAAACGAGCCTCGACGTGAACATGGAATCCTTACCTTTTCTAATGTCTCGTTTAGGTATCCTCACGGCAACAAGGATGCTAAGAGTTCCACGCCGTGGGCACTTCAAAACATCAATATTGATGTGAAACGAGGCGAGTTTATTGCATTTGTTGGACCGTCGGGCGCAGGGAAATCCACATTATTCGCACTATTAGAACGTTTCTATGAACCAACCTTTGGAAATATTTATTTTAAGGGAAAGAATGTTCTTAACCTATCTAGGAATATGGTTAGAGAAGAACTGGCGTATGTAGACCAGGATGCGGAAGTTCTCCAAGGGTCAATCAGAGACAATCTATTGCTAGGTAAGTCAAATGCTACGTATGAAGAGTGTATAACGGTGCTTAAGGCGGTAAACCTCGTTCGCGATACAAGTTCTGCTGGTGACTATCTGAATCAACAGATTGGCGACCTGGGGAGGAGACTTAGTGGGGGAGAACGGCAACGACTTGCCATTGCACGTTCTCTTCTTGGAGGGGCTTCAATCCTGCTTCTTGATGAGGCGACGTCAAATCTAGATAGTAAGAATGAGGCCGCGATTCAGGATGCTATTGCTTTTTCGGGAGTTGATCGAACTAAACTTGTAATTGCACACCGATTTTCTACAGTGGTTTCAGCCGATCGTATTATCGTTCTAGATAACGGTAAAATAGTTGCGCAAGGCCGACATTCGGAACTGCTTGAGGCAAGCCCTCTGTACAGAGAGTTGGCAGAACGACAGTTCATCGTTAAAGGCGAGATGGACGAGAGGAGGTAAAGGTGGAATAAGTATCGGAACATGTGAGAGAGCCCGCTAAAGTAAACAGGTGGATTCGATAGAACATTAAGGAGAGTTGATGAAATGAGACGTTTCTTACTTTATGATGATAAATGTGAACGATGCGGCAATATCGCACGCACAGTTGAACGCAACGGAAACGGATGGCTAATGATTCGAGGCCTTTCAGATCCAGACGTGCGAAAAATGCTTGATTCTGCGAAACCAGGATGGAAATGGCAACCGATGCTAGTTGTTTTGAAGGGAAATAGGATTCGGCTATATTCTGGTGCTATGATGATACTGCGTCTTGGCCTCGGACTGGGGCCCTTACGTGCGTTTCGTATACTTACAAGCAGTGCCTAGATTTCGAGTAGTGAACTCATTTTACCTAGCGATTCTTACAAAGATCAGTAAACATCGTTACAGGATTCCTTAAATAGCGGCGTGATTGGGACTGCAGGATTATTCTGAAGGGGCTAGGCTTGGCTGCAGTCCCCAGTGCGCATATGTGCCGTATTGCTACCAAGCCTGGTTGTAGAGTTAGGAGAGTTAGAGTATGATTGAGATTAGGAATATCACTAAACGTTACGGTGCGAAAACTGCCGTTGACAATGTGAGTTTTATTGCTAGCCCTGGACGGGTAACTGGTTTTCTTGGCCCTAACGGAGCAGGCAAGTCAACCACGTTGCGTATTTTGCTTGGACTCGATCGAGCCGATTCTGGAAAAACCTTTATTGGAGGAAAGCCTTATACGACTTTAAGTCATCCGCTCCGCAGCGTGGGCGCTATGCTCGACGGTGCTTCCGCTGCACCTGGACGCCGAGGAGTGGATCATTTACGATGGATTGCTCAGTCAAATCGTATTCCTCAGCAGAGAATTAATGAAGTGCTAGAGATCGTGGGCTTGACTAATTCTGCAAAGCTGCGCGTAGGCAAGTATTCCCTAGGTATGAAACAGCGCCTGGGGATCGCTGCTTCGTTATTAGGGGAGCCTGGTGTTTTAGTTCTCGATGAGCCTGTAAATGGGCTTGATCCAGAGGGAATACGGTCCATTAGGCGTTTTTTGCGGCGCTATGCAAGTGAAGGTAACACTGTGCTCCTCTCAAGTCATCTTATGAGCGAAGTCGCCGAGACTGTAGACGATGTAGTTATAATCAACAAAGGAAGAGTAGTATCTGCTGGTCCTCTTAGTCAGATTACTGAAGGATTCAAATCACTCGAGGATGCTTTTTTTGCGCTGACCAGTGGCGACTCTGTAACAGGATGGTGACAAAAAATGGTACGCATTGTTAGGTCTGAGATTACGAAAATTACTACACTCCCTAGCGTATGGATTACCGCGGTCGCATTGTTTTTCGTGTTTCTATTTTTTCAGTACCAAGTTTTTGGCGTTTATTCTGAGCTTGCTGCAGGATTTAGGGAAGGTGCGTTGACGGAAACTTATGTGGCGGAAGAGTTGCAAGAAAGTGTGGAAGCTAGCATTTTTAACCCTGGAATTTTGCTAGTATTACTAGGTGCAATTATTGCTGGCAGCGAGTTTAAGGCTGGACAGTTCGGAATGAGTGTTGTTGCTGTTCCAAATAGGAGAAAACTTCTTGTTGCAAAATTCATTGCGGCGTCCTTGTATGTATTTATTTTAACTTTGGTGTGGTTCGTCGTTGCCGCAGCGTTCGTATATTTCGGTGCTCAGGGTGTTAGCACCGAGCTAATCAGTGCGGTTGATTTGTTGCCAGGATTTTTTCGTCTTCTACTGTTTATGATCGCATTTACGTTGTTTCCTCTGGGTTTTACTCTGATTGCTCGGCGCACCTTGTTCGGAGTAGTTTCATCGATGGTACTGATAATGCTCACTATGGTTCAGGTTGTGGCCATTATGTCACCGAAAGTTGACGCATTTTTGCCTCTTAGTGCTGCACGTAATTTACTTTTGCAAGGAACAGATAATCCTGTTCCTCTCACAGGAACTTCTTTGCAAGGGGGGCTCGTCCTTTTAGGATGGGTAATCATTTCTGCGGTAGGGGCAGTTGTTGTTTTAACGCGAAGGGATGCGCGATGAACTCGCATGATAACTCAGTGGCGATACGCAATAGAGATCTTATGGCTTCGGAGTGCACGAAAATTTTGACGGAACCGGCAATTCTTTGGTTCGTAGTTACCACTCTGGCGCTGAATATAATTCTGTCGGTAGTAGATTCCTCGGGTGTGACATTTTATACCGGGAACTCAAACGAGCCGTCTTCGCTTTCTTCGTTCGGTATAGTTATGTTTTCTCCAGTCTACGCTTTTCTCGCCGTACCTGCATATGCTGCTGCCGGTGAATATCGCGGGGGGCAACTGCGGATGTCACTTGTGGCGGTTCCTGCGAGAGGCCGATTGATTTTCGCTAAGATTATCGCATTGTTTTCTGTCGTCATTCCGGGCTCGTTGTTGACTACTTTTCCTAGCAGGATTGTTGCTTATGTTGCCGGCAAAATCGACCTGACATCTTTAATACAGGACGAAGTTCGCTGGATACTATCCTATCTATTCATGTCAATCATCTCCTTTGGGTTGGCTGGCATTTTCAAAAGCTCTGTCATATCTCTAGGTATTCTAGTGTCGCTTCCGATGGTTGTTGCAACCGGTGTTATCCAATGGAATGAAGGAGTCCGCTTTCTTCCCGATCAGTTAAGTCTCAGTATTTTAGACATGCCAGGGTATGATGTCACTCAGACTAGTTTGGGCCCTGCTATTTTTGTCCTGTTGTTGTGGTCATTTTTTTTTCTATTCACTTATGTCATCTTATTTTTGCGGCGAGATGCGTAATTTAACTTATCTATTTCGGAACGTTGGTGGTTTTTGTCAGATTTTTGTGGAGAGTGAAGACTAGTTTCGATCTTTCAATGGCTGGTTGGGGGGTGCCCCAGGGGGTTGGCAAAGTCGGTGGGTGGTGGAGGCTGGGGCGGTTTGACGGGGCTTTGACAGGGTGGTGTGTCGTTGAGATGGGGGCGCGGGCCCCGTAGGGACGATGAGTGGTGCTTAGTCAACCCCTCGTCCCCAGGAACCCGCGCCGATGTCATCTTCCACCACGACCGCTCTGTCGCGCCAGCCCCTGACCCAGGTTCTCAGGGGCGGGCGGTGTGGGCATACTCCAAGCGCCGCGCGGCCCGGGACAGCCAGACCCTCACGGCCCAGGCCAACCGGGCGCGGGCTGTCATCGCCGGTGAGAAGCGTCCTAAGGGCACGCGTTTCGTCACCGTCCATCAAGGCGATCAGGTCCTCGATGAGGCGTCCATCGCCAGAGCCCGTTCCCTGGTCGGGCTCAAGGGCTACGTCACCAACATTCCCGCGCACCTGATGGACGCCGGTGAGGTCGTCTCCTCCTACCACGAGCTGTGGCACATCGAGCAGTCCTTCGCCGATGAGCAAGCACGACCTGAGAGCCCGCCCCGTCTTCCACCACACCCGAGACACCATCGAGGCCCACCTGACCGTGGTCATGGCCTCCCTGGCCGTAGCCCGCTACCTCCAGGAGGCCACCGGGATCAGCATCAAACGCGTCATCCGCGCCCTTAAACCCCTCCAGGACGTCACCATCAACCTCAACGGCCACCACCTCACCGCCGCACCACGTCTGACCGACACCGCCAACGACATCCTCACCGCCCTGAGCACCCCACCCCCGGCACACTAAGCGTCATGAGTCAGGCGTAGACCTCGACAAGCAGTTCCTAGGGCAGGTTGTGCCTCAGGTAGGTCAGGGTCAGGCGCACGCGCAGGAACGGACCCAGCACCTGGGCCCCGAACACCGGGCAGAGAGCCCATGTCATAGATCATCTCGCACAGGTCCAGAACCTCACTGCGGAGGATTCTCGTGTTGCCATTCAGGACGACGGCTCGTTTTTTGATTGAATTGGCTTGACCACCAAAAATTCTCTCAGGAACGAGTCGCCGCCTTGCTTAACGTCACACAATTACCAATGAGACACCCTAAACACCTCTATGAATAAGCCTCCTTGATATAGATACTATTTATTTGGTTAGTTCTGATCCGTGAATCGTGCGAGACATGAAAATAGCCACCATAGCAATCAACGCGATTACGGTAAGATAAGCTGCGGGAGCTAAAGGTGAGCCCGTAACTCTGATGAGCCAGGTGACGATAAATGGTGTCGTTCCTCCAAGAATCGCATTAGCTCCATTAAAGGACAAAGCGAAGCCGGAGTAGCGCACTTTGGTCGGGAAGGACTCCGCCAAGAAGGTGGCCAGCGTTCCATCATTGGCGGTCAGAGCGATAGCAAACACGATCTGACACAGAACAACAGCTATGAACATGCCAGCAACCCTGGTCATTATAAGGAAAAGTGGGATGGTCAGCACGAGAAATGCGATGCAGGCAGTAATGAGCATCTGTCGACGTCCGAAAGAGTCGGACAAGTGACCCATGACGAATATTGAGCCGATGTAGACAACAAGCATTATAGAGGTTGCTAACGTGGCAGTATCCTGTGAGAACCCCAGTTCTTCGTGGACATAGGTTGGCATGTAGCTAAGCAACATGTAGAAGGCAACCGCGTTGAGGCAAGAAACACCAAACGTGATGGCGGTTTCCCGGCGGTGATTACTCAGAAGTTCCTGGATCGATTCAGGCAGGATGAAAATCAGCAAGGCGACAATAAGTCTTTGTCGTTGTCCTCGTTGATCAGTTACGCGAACAGTGAAAGAGATTGTACAGATGTAAGCGAAGATACCGCATGCTACAACGACAATTGCGGTCCACTTATCTAAGTCAACCCCTCTTTGCATATAACCTGGAAGATATGCAATTATGGCGTAAAATGCGATTGCGTGAACTAAAATAGCCGCCAGGGATATTACTATCCCACGACGGTGATGGCTCATGCGCTGGAATATAGAAGTAGTAGCTTTTGTCGACTTTGCTGCCTGCGGTAGTTCTGCGCGCATCTCCTGGTAGGCGGGGGAGTCCTCCAGGTGCACCCGGATGTAGCGGCCGATGAGTCCCAGTGGACCGGCTAAGAGGAAGGGAACTCGCCATCCCCAGGTGTTCACGGCGCTGTCACTGAGAACTGTGAACATCCCTGTGACCATGAGAGACCCGGCAAGCAAGCCGCAAGCGGTGGAGGCGGGAACCAACGACGTGTATATTCCACGACGAGAAGGTGGTGCGTACTCAGCGAGGAAGGTTCCAGCTCCCGCATATTCTCCCGACGCGGAGAATCCCTGGATCATACGCAGCAGTAGCAGGCCAATGGCGCCCGCTATTCCGATAGCCGAGTATGTGGGAAGAAGCCCGATGAAGAAGGTCGATCCGGACATGATGAGAATCGACCAAGACAGAGCCCAACGACGTCCCCATCGGTCTCCCCAGGCTCCCCACACGATGGCCCCGATCGGTCGTAGAATGAACGACATGGCGAACACGGCATATGCTGACATCAACCGAACAGTCTTATCTGCTTCAGGAAAGAAGGCAAGGCCAATGACGGTGGCCAAGTAGCCGTACGAGGCGTAGTCGAACCACTCAATGAAGTTTCCGATGAAACTCGCTTTTGCTGCGCGCCTCAGCGCGAGACTTCGTTCGGGGTCCAGGTGATGGTCGTTCAGGCTTCCTGAGTGGACGGTATTCATGGCCTATGGCTCCGGGTCAGTCGATGTCGACGATGATGTTATGTCATCTTGTGATGACATGTGCGAATGATTGTACCCGCCATCCTGTCTGCCTACGGGGCTTCTGGACCTGTCTCCGCAGACAGACAGGATGGCGTGATGATCAGGCCTCGGAAGCGCGAGACTTCCGAGTGACGGCATCCAGAATGATAGGCGCCAGCCCTCCGCCTACAATGAGCAGTCCCCCGACCATTCCCACAGGAGTGAGCTTCTCCCCCCAGACGATGAGACCACACAGAATGGCGACAGGGCACTCCCAGTAGGAGATCGTCGAGTACTCCACGGCAGGGAGATTGCGTCCAGCAACGACCAGGAATCCCAGTGCGAAGAGGCCACAGACAAGGAAGAGGGCCACAGCCCACATCCAGTTGGTGACCGTGAAGGACGCAACGCCGTGCCAGGGCTTCAGGATAACCGACATCGCCAGCGTAGCAGAGGCGGCCCAGAAGAAGTTCCAGACACCGCGTACAACCGAGTCCACGTCCTTGCGATAGCCGTAGAAGAACATCGCCAGGCCGTAGAAGACTCCTGACAGCAGGCCAAGAAGGTCTCCCAGTTTCTTCTGAGGGAACTCAGGAGACGAGGCCGACAGATCCAGCCCGAAAGTGAGACTTCCGTTCTTGAAGTCGATGATTCCGATGGTCAGCAGCATGCCGACGAATACCAGAGACAGGAAAATTCCAGAGAGCACGCTGATCTTTTCCTTGCGGAAGACGCGTGCGAGCAGCGCACAGAACAGAGGTCCTGTGTAGATGAGGAAGACGGCGTTGGCGATTGACGTCATCAGCGTCGAGGAGATATAGCAGCCCAGGGACAGGCCGATCGCTACTCCTCCCAGGATCACGGTGGGGCTCAGGCGGGTGCGCCGGAACAAGCCGGTCTTCTTAGTGAGAACCAGGATAAGAATGAAGCCGAGCAGCCCAACGGTCATACGCCCGAAGGCAAGGAACGATCCGATGACGGACTTGTCGGCGTCAGCAAGACCGGCGGTCGTGCCACGGCTGATGGTGCCGACGAGCCCCATCCCGGTGGCGGAGAGAAGCATGGCAATGGCGCCAAGCTTCTTGTTCATCACGTACTCTGTGACAGAGGATTCAGCGGACGAAGTCTGTGACATGGCAGTTTTGTCTCCTGAGTTCCCCCGGCATGCACAGCAGATCGGCATCATTGCCAGATCTCACGCGGTCAGTTCGGCCGCAGCCAGTTCAACGGAGCGTCCGACGGCCGCGCTGCGAAGAGCAGAGCCGGGAACGGTGCGGGGCGGCAGCCCGATCCATGAGCCACCGCCCCGCACCCCTAGAGAATCAGACCAGAGTCGGGTCAGCGACCTGGTTGGGGAAGTAGTCCTCGCAGCCACC
>ERZ773038.1473-NODE-1473-length-13254-cov-3.423517_pt1 | contig 13254 bp, 10 predicted proteins | sample MGYA00511665_ERZ773038 | MGnify/ENA primary metagenome ERZ773038 (study PRJEB29015, sample SAMEA2737966) | human oral metagenome | biome: human oral; feature: human-associated habitat; material: dental | place: China | collected 2028 ... | reverse complement strand
CAATTCAAGCTATGAGTTTTAAAAAATAGCACCTCCTAAGAGATGCTATCGTTTGCTAACTAGTTTACTGTTTCTTCTAAATCTTTTAACTTAACCGAAACAATCTTAGAAACACCTGATTCTTGCATGGTCACTCCATAGATAGAATCCGCTGCAGACATTGTTCCCTTACGATGGGTCACCACAATAAACTGGCTGTCCTTATCAAAACGATTGAGATAGTCTCCGAAACGTTTGACATTAGCTTCGTCAAGTGCAGCTTCCACCTCGTCCAAAATGACAAATGGTATCGTCTTGACACGAATAATGGAGAAGAGTAATGCTAAGGCTGATAGTGCCTTTTCTCCTCCGCTCATCAGATTGAGTGATTGGATTTTTTTGCCGGGCGGTTGAACCGAAATTTCTACCCCCGCGGTCAACAGGTCGCCTTCGGTCAAAATCAAGTCCGCTGAACCACCGCCAAACATCTGTCTGAAAGTCACTTTGAAGCTCTCACGAATAGCTTCAAAGGTTGATTTGAAGCGGTCTTTTACTTCGTCATTCATTTCTTCGATGGTTCCCAAAAGTAGATTTTTCGCAGAAAGTACGTCATCTCTTTGAGTATTGAGGAAATGCAGCCGTTGACTGACTTCTTCAAATTGCTCTACCGCATCAAGATTGACTGGTCCTAAAGCCCGAATAGCCTTTTCTAAGTCCTTGACCTTAATTTCAGAAACCGCAAGATTTTCTAGTGGACGAGCCTGTTTACTAGCTTCATCAAAAGATATTTGATAGTCATCTGTCAAATTCGTCAAAAGGCGTCGAAGGACATCTGCAATCTTATCTTTTTCAGCTTCTGCCTTGGCTTGACTGCGAATCAAATCCTCATTTTTCTGGCGGGCTTGTTCCAGATGACTGGTAAGATCTTCTGCTTGCCCTTCCAAATCGTCCAGTTCAAATTGGTACCGAATATTGGCTTGGTTCAAAGCTGTCTTTTCCTGCTCTGCCTGTGTTAATTGCTCTTCTAAAACAGCAATATCCACTTTTGAAGCGGTCTCTTCCTTTTGCTCCATTAAAAATTGCAAAGTTGAAATCTCTTTGTCCAATTCAGATTTTTCATTGGACAAACGCGTGAGATCCGTCTGAACGTAACGCTGATGCCCCGTCAGCTCGGTACGAGCCAAACGAAGCTCAGATAAGTGGGCTGTTAGCTTGTCTAAACGTGCCTGAATAGCATCTTTATCTGACTTAATCTGCTCAATCTCTGCTTCTGTTTCGGTTTTCTCTTGCTCAATTTCTGCAAGGCGATTAACCAATCGTTCCTTTTGCTCCGCCATATCAGGAAGAACTTCACGAGATAGCTCTCTTTCTTGCAGCGCTAAGAGCTCGGATAAGTCTTCAACCTGTTTATGTGTTTGCTCATAAGCCATTTGAGCCTTTTGCTCTGCTAATCGAGCTTCCTCACCACTTGCTTTTATTTCTTCTAACAGACTGTTGGCTTGGCTTAGCTGTGTGTGCAAATCCTCCACTTGCTTTTCTTGCTCGGCTAATGTTACATTCTTCTCAGAAAGTTCCTTTTGCAAAGCATCCAACTCCGGCTTGATGAAAATTGTATTGTTATTTCGATTAGCGCCACCTGCATAAGAACCGCCTGTCCGCAATTCTGTTCCATCCAGCGTGACAATTCGTACTTGATACCGAACTTTGCGAGCGGCTGCTCGCGCATTTTCTACCGTATCAAAAATGGCTGTTGTACCTAGCAAATTTTGGAAAATATGCTCTAAACTCTTATCATAGTGCACCAAAGACGAAGCCAAACCAAGAAAACCTGTGCTTTTTTCAATGCTTGCTTGATGATGATCTGGTAAATGCCGCGCTTTAATCGTTGTCAGTGGCAGAAAAGTTGCCCGTCCTGTTCGATTGCGTTTCAGAAATTCAATTGCTCGTGTCGCAGCTTGTTCGTCCTCTACGATAATATGCTGGCTACTTGCTCCAAGTGCAATTTCAAGTGCTGTCTGATAATGCGAATCAAAGCTCAGTTTTTCACTAACAGCACCGATAATACCACCCAGACGCTCTGCTTCTTGAAGAACGCTTTTCACCCCAGCATAAAAATGACTGTGATTTTTCAGAATAGCTTCTAAACTACCAACACGCGCCTTTTTATTTTTTACATCATCCATTAAATCAAACATTGCCGTTTGGTTTTGCTGATAATTCGTTTTTACAGCTTGAACTTGCTTTAGCTGTGCCTGATAATCTGTCAGTAACTGCTGAACCGACTGCCGAGCTGTTGCTAAATCTTCCAGTTGACTTTGCTCGTTGATTTGAAGATTCTTTAAATTTTCTTTTAACTTAGCAAATTCTGCTTGTTTGCTTTCAGATAATTGTAATTCGTTGGCTAAGCGACTTTCTAAAGCAGTTAAATCATTGGATAAGTCCGCTTCTTCCTGCATCAATTGGACAAATTCAGCACGTAATTTTTCAATCATCTGGTCAGGATCATCCGAAAATGCCTCAATTTCAGCTTCTAATTTATGAATCGCTTGTTGATTTTGTTCCAATTTTACAGCAAAATCAGTCAACTGCTCGTCTTTTCCCTGCCATTCTGTTTGAACCGCCTCTAATTTTTCTGTCAATCCTTTCAGGCGTTCCTCATTTTCCTTCCGACTGTTGGCAGCTTGACTAGATTCTAATTTGGAAACTTCGATTTGGCGTTCTAAGTCACTGATGAGGCGTGTTAATTCAAGCAAACTCGCTTGGTCATCTGCCATTTGTTTCTGCAAAACATGTCGTTTTTCTTTCAGAAGAACATTTTCTTGCTCTAGCTGGTCACGTTTGCTGTAATAAGCAGACAAAGATTGCTGAATCCCCACAAGCCGTTTTTCAGTATCATTCAGCTGTGTTTTATTTCCCTTTATTTGAGCAATCAATACATCTAAATAAAGAGCACGGCGTTCCTCATCCAATTTCAAAAACTGCTTAGCAGTCGTAGCTTGCTTTTCAAGAGGCTTCACTTGACTATCGAGCTCATAAATAATATCTTCCAGCCGATCTAGATTATCTTGTGTTTGACTGAGCTTGCTTTCAGTCTCCTTGCGCCGCGTCTTGTATTTCAGTACGCCAGCCGCTTCTTCAAAAATGGCACGGCGCTCCTCTGGCTTGCTATTGAAAATTTCTTCCACCTTTCCTTGAGAAATAATGGAAAAACTATCTCGCCCAAGCCCTGTATCCATAAACAAATCATGAATATCTCGTAAACGTACCTTCTTGCCGTCTATTTTATACTCGCTATCCCCACTGCGATAAATATGACGCTCCACACGAATCTCATCTGCAGCTTGCTGGATAAAACGGTCTCTATTGTCTAAAACGACAATAACAGAAGCATAATTCAGTGGTTTGCGAGTCTCAGTTCCCGCAAAAATGACATCTGGCATTTTCCCGCCACGAAGACTTTTAACACTGGACTCTCCCAGTGCCCAACGCAGGCTTTCAGTAATGTTACTCTTTCCTGAGCCATTTGGTCCAACGACTGCTGTCACTCCCTGATCAAATATTACCTTGGTCTTATCTGCAAAAGATTTGAAACCTTGAATTTCAATTTCTTTTAAATACATGAATGACTTTCCTTTTCAAATGCATTTTTAGCAGCTTCCTGCTCTGCTAATTTTTTCGAGCGTCCTTGCCCTTGTCCAACCGTTCTGCCATCAACAGATACCACTACAGCAAATTCTTTGGCATGAGCTGGACCGGACTCAGAGGTGACTTGATAGACAATCTCAACATCACCATTGACTTGGAGCAGTTCTTGTAGCTTGGTCTTGTAATCAACCACCTGCTCAAAGTCTCCAACTTCTACCTTTGGAATCATGACTTGATACAGAAAGTTTTTGACTGCTTCCACTCCTTTATCTAGCAACAAAGCTCCTAAAAAGGCTTCAAATAAATCGCCGAGAATGGTGTCACGATTGCGACCACCTGATTTTTCTTCGCCACGACCCAATTTGATAAATTGATCAAACTGACAATCTCGACTAAAACCAGCCAAACTCTCTTCACGTACAATGGTTGAGCGAAGTTTTGACAAGTCCCCTTCTGGTTTCTTCGGATATTTTTTATACAGATATTCTGAAATCAATAATTGCAGAACAGCGTCTCCTAAAAATTCCAAGCGCTCATTGTGTGAAATGTTTAAGAGGCGGTGCTCATTGGCATAGCTAGTGTGTGTAAAAGCTGTCTCCAGCAACTTTTCATCTTGGAAGACAATTCCAAATTGCTGACTCAAAACTTTATGTAAATCTCTCATTTTTTCTCCTTTCAAGAAGAACTTTTTCTTTTAATACTTAATGAACATCAAAAATTTGACAATCACCTCCAGCTGTCTCCCAGACAATTGGAACTAGAAAGCAAGCTGCGTGTGAGGCAAAAGCTCAAGTAGAGCTTTTGAAGTTGCTGGTGCAATCAACGAAATCAGCAACAAAGAATACAGCAAGGTTGACAAATGCTTCGCTTTCCTTCTCTGCCACCTCTCACAGTCATCCGGACTGTGAAATCCGACGAAGTTTGAAGAGATCTTCACAGAGTATAAAAAGAAAACAAATTCTCTATTATTATATCAAAAAAATCCTTGATACTCCAACGATACCAAGAATTTGATAGGAAAAGTTCACCAGAGATGAAATGAATTTTCATTCTTTATCTGGAATGACTTTGAATAAATAATACGTCATAAAAAGAGTTAAGGCAGCTAAAGCAAACTTCATCTAGATAAGAGGTGCAAAGAAGATAGAAATTCCCATTAGAATATAAATGGAAATAAGAATTTTTCTTTTACGCTCCCGAGCAATAGCATCTGTTTCGCGAAAGTCCACCACATAGATTTGATACAACTTAGTATGGTATAGCCATTTTTCAAATCGTTTGGAAGAGCGTGAAAAGCATGCAATCGCCAACAGCAAAAAAAGGGGGGCGGTAATAGCGGTAAAGCAACTCCCAAAAGGGCTAATCCTACTGAAATAAAACCAATCATTAAGTAAAAAATTCGCATTCTTTCTCCTAAATATTTGTTAAAGGTGTCGCCGTATCTGGCGATGTATCACAAATATGAAAATCATGCTCAACCGCCAAATCAGCCTGTGCTAATTGATTGATCATTGTGATATGAGCCAATTCTTTGGTATTATTTTCTTTGCTAAGATGCCCTAGATAGATTTTCTTAGTGCGATAACCCAACGTACGAATCATGGTTTCTGCCCCGTCATCATTCGACAAATGTCCTTGGTCAGATAAAATCCGCTGCTTCAGGCTCCAAGGATAAGCTCCGCTACGAAGGATTTCAATATCATGGTTGGACTCAATCAAATACCCGTCCGCATTTTCAATAATCCCCGCCATACGATCGCTAACATAGCCAGTATCCGTCAGTAGAACAAAACTTTTATCGTCTTTCATCAGTCGGTAAAATTGCGGTGCAACCGCATCATGACTAACACCAAAACTTTCAATGTCAATATCACCAAATGTCTTGGTTTTTCCCATTTCAAAAATGTGCTTCTGACTGACATCAATCTTCCCAAGCGCTACTTCCATAGCATTCCATGTTTCTTGATTGGCATAAATGTCTAAATGATATTTCCGTGCCAAAACACCCACACCATGGATATGATCCTTATGCTCATGCGTTACTAAAATGGCATCCAAATCCTCTGGTTTACGGTCAATTTCACTCAATAAGCTAGTAATTTTCTTCCCAGACAAGCCCGCATCAATCAACAACTTCTTCTTTGGAGTTTCTAAATAAAAACAGTTACCAGTAGAACCCGACGCTAAAATACTATACTTAAATCCTTTCTCGCTCATGCTATCCTTCTAATTCATCTTCTTCCCAATCATCATCTTTGACAGCTTCTTTGTCATATGGCAGAACGATTGTAAACGTTGAGCCTTTGCCATACTCGCTCTTTGCCCAGATAAATCCGTGATGTTGCTTAATAATTTCCTTAGCAATAGCTAAACCTAATCCGGATCCACCTTGTGCACGACTTCTTGCTTTGTCTACACGATAGAAGCGGTCAAAAATTTTCGGTAAATCTTTTTTAGGAATCCCTAAGCCCTCATCTGATATAGACAAAATCATTTGGGTATCCGTCGTTTTCATACTGACCGTAATTTTACCACCGTCAGGAGAATATTTAATGGCATTGTTGATAATATTATCAATCACCTGTGTCATCTTATCTGTATCAATTTCGACCCAAATAGAGTTAATAGGATAATCTCGAATAATTTCGTACTTCTTATCATCATTCTGACTTCTGATTTTATCAAAACGATTCAAAATAAAGGTGATGAAAGCTGTAAAATTTGTCAGCTCAATATCCAAATGACTGGTAGCATTGTCAATACGTGACAAACTCAGCAAGTCTGAAACCATTCGCATCATCCGATTGGTTTCATCTAACGAAACCTTAATAAAATCTGGTGCAACTGGCTCAGACAAAGCGCCCTCATCTAATGCTTCCAGATAAGACTTGACACTGGTCAAGGGAGTACGCAATTCATGACTGACATTAGAAACAAATAGTCTCCGCTCACGTTCCTCTTTTTCCTGCTCCGTTGTATCATGCAGCACTGCAACCAGCCCTGAAATAAAGCCTGATTCTCGCCGAATCAAGGCAAATCGAACACGTAAACTTAAAAACTCTCCATTTTCATCCTGCGAATCAATGGTCAGCTCTGGAACTTTCGTAATCAAGTCTCGTAAGTCATATTCGTCTTCGATATCCAGCAGTTTTAAGATATTCATCTTTCGTGCTTCGGATTCTTTAACTCCCAACTGCTTGGTCGCCATATCATTGATCATGATAATCTGCCCACGACGATTGGTCGCAAGAACGCCGTCCGTCATATAGGATAAAATACTCGACAGGCGCTTAGTTTCTTGCTCTAAATTTTCATGCGTTAGACGGATTACCTCAGATAAATCATTGATACTATTGGTAATATCCGTAATTTCTGGGCCACCTTGCATATCTAAAACTTCTGAATAATCTCCTGCAATTAAGTCTTTCACTTTTTGATTCAATTGGCGAATACGAACATTATCACGTCGGTTTTCCAAGGAAAGCAAGGTAATCACCAAAATAAATCCTAAAATGAGTAAGACAAATACAAAATCTTTTGATACAACAAATTGTCTAATATTATCAATCATTGTTTCTCATGTAATATCCAACGCCACGCCGTGTTAAAATATACTCTGGTCGGCTAGGAATATCCTCAATCTTTTCTCTCAAACGGCGAATTGTCACATCGACCGTCCGTACATCTCCAAAATAATCATAACCCCACACCGTTTCTAGCAGATGTTCACGCGTCATCACTTGCCCGATATGCGTTGCCAAATGGTGGAGCAATTCAAACTCACGGTGTGTTAAATCTAATTCTTCGCCATGCTTTTTCACGACAAAAGCATCAGTCAAAATCTGCAAATCTCCAATCACAATTTCTGTCAGAGCAGCTTCTGCTTCTTGATTTTCAATTGTCAAATCTGTCCGCCGCAAAATGGCTTTAACACGCGCCTGCAACTCACGATTAGAGAAAGGCTTTGTCATATAGTCATCCGCACCGATTTCAAGACCAATAACTTTGTCAAATTCACTGTCTTTGGCAGAAAGAACGATGATTGGCACATTACTCGTTTTCCGAATCGTTCGCGCCACCTCTAAACCATCCATTTCGGGCAACATCAAGTCCAAAATCAAAATATCTGGACGTTCTGCTTCAAACATTTCTAACGCTTCGCGACCGTCGAAGGCTGTCACTACTTCATAACCTTCTTTTACCATGTTAAACTTTATAATATCTGAGATTGGTTTCTCATCATCTACAACTAATATTTTTTTCATTCTATTCACCTTTTTCTATCTTTTCATTATACCAAATTTTCCTTAAAATTTACCAATTCAACTCATAACACATCATTTCTTTATTTTACAAATTTAAAACAAATATGTTAAAAATATGACAGCAAAGACAGGCTTTCATATCAAAAAATAGTCCAGACAAAAGCGTCTTAGACCATTCATTGAATTTTTAGGAAAAACTATGAAACGCAATACACCTGTCTTAACTTTTCACTGCTACTGTAGTAATTTCCTAAAGAAGCAAATGCTCTGAACTACTAGATGTTCATTTACTTGTCTTTCTCCAGCGAAATATCCCATAACCTAACAGCATCCCCACCAATAAACAGATAAAATAGGCTGCATGATACAGTAAAATCCATTCACCAAAGGTCAGAATCGTCACAAAGAACATGAGTGTCGCTAAAAGTAAAAAACGGCGAGAAAAACCATTTAGTCCAGCATAGACAACTGCTACAAGGAATGTTGCCAGCGGTGAATATATCAAAACATTATTCACCACCAAACCCTTTCGTAACAATTCGTCCATTGGTATCATTTGGACAATTCCATAAAATAACGAATAGAAAAAGAGTAGTACAGCTAAAAAAGGAAGATCGCGTTTCATTTTCCCACCTCGCTAGTTTTGGAATTTTATTTCAGGTATTTCTGTATATTTTTGATTTGTCGTTTAGATGCTTTAAACATTCGCGCTGATCCATTTACAGGAAGGGCAATCGCTTTTTGGGGAAGATAAATGACAGATTTCGCTAATCGCTTACTAACAGACTCCTCCGGATATAAATCATTGTTGAAATCTTTTGAAATGGTTAAATCCAAATAAAATTCATAGACACGACGGCCGAAGTTTTCAGCAGAGATTTCGTATAATTTTGCAGCGAGACTTTTCTCATCCAAATCCGGTGTTGCAATAACAGCTTCCAAAATCGCTCCTGCCAAATCACGTTCTTCATAATAAAGCGTTCCAAACATCTTATCATTGATAACGTTGTCCAGATAAGGATTTCCGTGAGCAATAATAGGAGTGCCACTCGCTAGGCTTTCTAAATATGTCAAGCCCTGTGTCTCACTCGTTGAAGCAGAAATAAAGAAATCCGCTGCTTTATAATACAATGCGGTTTCACTTGGTGCAATCATTCCTGTGAAAATCACTGCATCCGTAATATTCAACCGTTTGGCTTGCGCTTTTAAGTCAGATAAATACGGTCCATCTCCTGCCACTACTAATTTCACATCTGGATTTTCTTCCAAAACTGCCGGCAGAGCAGCCAAAACTGCCTGAATATTTTTTTCATACGAAACACGTGATAAACTAAGCAACATGGTTTCTTGATTTGAAATGCCTAATTTTTCTCGTAAATCAGCAATATTCTCAGCAGTAATTTCTGGACGTTCAAATTTGGCCAACTCAATTCCAGTCGGGATAACCCGTTTTTCTACTTTTACTTTGTATTTCATGAGTAAATCATAGACAATCTCGCTCGGACAAATCACACCGTCCAAATCACTCATAAATCCACGAACAATGTATTTGACCATACTAGGACGAATGACCATACCTTTAGCAATATAACGTACATAATCTTCATACTGTGTATGATAGGTATGAACAACTGGAATCCGCAGCTCTTTCGCAATCCAAACACCCAACAAACCCAAAGAAAATTCAGTCTGGGTATGAATAATATCCAATTGATATTGACGTGCAATCTCTAAAGCCGTTGAAAAACCGCGATAAGCAATTCGCCGATCTTTAAAGGCAAAAAACGGCACGCTGGGAATTCGAATAATCTGCCAATCCTCATAACGATTGACATCCTTATCTGTCGTTGTAAAAATAAAAACGGTATGTCCTAGCTTTTCTAATTCTGTTTTTAAAGTGCGAATACTAGTTGCCACCCCTGAAACCTGAGGGAAATACGTATCCGTAAAAAGACCAATTCGCATGCTACATCTCCAATACTTCTCGATAAGCATCCACAAGCTTATAAGCCACATCATCAATTGAACGACTCTGCGCTACCTTATAGCCAGCTTCTCGCTTATCCACCTTTCTATCCAAAATCTTTTGGATAGAGTCTACAAACTCATCTACATTGTGTCCCAATTCAGCCGATTGTTCATCAATCCAGCCCTCATATACAGGAATATCTCGCAAAACTACGTGCTGATGACTAGCCAACGCCTCTAGCACCACAATCCCTTCTGTCTCCTCATAACTTGGGAAAAAGAAAAGACTGCTACCACTCATAGCTCCCTCAAAAACGGCACCTTTAAAATAACCTGGGAATTCAACATTTTTAGGATGATCAAAAAGTACAAGATTTCTGATTTTCCGTGGAATGATCCACTTGTTAATGCTGCCCAGCCAGATAAAACGTACATCTGGCATTCTGCGTGCTACTTCTACAAAGTCTTCTATTCCCTTGCGTCTGAAATAAAGTCCCGCACAAACAACCACCTTATCTCCTTTTTGGATATGAAAATGTTTTCTAAATACTTCTTCTTTATGTGGATCTTTTTTATATTTCTGAAGGTCAATCCCATTAGAAACCACCACAATTGGTGTTGTCACGCCATAGCCCTGAATTAACTTTTTGGAATACTCAGACGGTGTAATGATAAAATCCGCCATTTGGTACATGTGAGCTAGATATTTCCCAAAGGCTTCCGCAAAAAAGTTTGACCCGATAAAGGAATTGCGAAAATCTTCTTTAGTCGAATGCCCATGCATAATCACTTTTTTCCCTTGTTTTTTTGCTTTGTGCAAAAGTCGCAAACTTCTAGGCCCATAAGTATTGATATGAACCACATCATAATCTCCTGAAGAATCGGTCGTGTAGGGAATCCCAGCCAAATCTAGAGCTTTCATCTGATGTTGCAAAGCTCGTCCAATGCCTGATTTTTCCAAAACCGCTTTACCTTCTAAATACAGTAATACTTTCATATCTTCTATTATACCCAAAAGATAGAAAAAATAAAACCACAAAGGTATAAAGCCTCTTGAAAACAAAAAAGTCTGAGACACTAGTATCTCAGACATAAACTACTCTCATAATAAACGAGTAGCAAAATGATTGGACAACAAACTTAAAATTGAAAATTTCAAGTTCTGTCTAACTCTACTTACTTTCTTGTTGAACGGCGCTCAATAAGACCATGAGCTAATACTACTTCGCGTTCTTCCAGCTCTTCCTTGTGCATAATCTTAGTCAGCATGCGCATACTAATTGCACCAAGGTCATACAAAGGTTGACCAATAGTTGTCAAATTTGGACGAGTGAAGCGTGCTACCTGCGAATCATCGCTAGTGATGATTTCAAAATCTTCTGGTACATTTACACCCTTGTCTGATAAACCATTTAACAGCCCAGCCGCCAGCTCATCACCAGTCACAAAAGCTGCTGTGGCTTTGGAAGTAATGACCCGTTCTGCTAATTGATAACCATCATCATAGCTGTATTTTGACTCAAAAACCAATCCTTCACTATAAGTAAGTTTGGCTTTTTTCAAAGCTTCTTTGTAGCCAGCTAAACGAATCTTACCATTGATGTCATCCACCAAAGGTCCGCTTACAAAAGCAATTTTTTGATTATTTTTTGTAAGACGTTCAACTGCATCTATAGTTGCTTGTTTGTAATCAATATTCACACTTGGCAATTGATGCTCGACATCAACTGTACCTGCAAGCACAACTGGCGTCCGCGAACGAGAAAACTCGGAGCGAATCTTCTCTGTCAAATGATAGCCCATAAAAATGATACCATCTACTTGTTTTGAGAACAGAGTATTGACAACAGAAACTTCCTTGTTATCATCTTCATCACTATTTGCTAAAACAATATTGTATTTATACATCTCTGCAATGTCGTCAATCCCTTTTGCAAGCGTTGCAAAATAACTGCTTGTAATGTTTGGAATGACAACTCCTACTGTTGTCGTTTTCTTACTGGCAAGTCCACGAGCAACTGCATTTGGTCGATAGTCAAGGCGGTCAATGACTTCCAAGACTTTTTTTCTTGTATTTTCCTTTACATTTTTATTTCCATTTACCACACGGCTAACGGTTGCCATTGAAACTCCCGCTTCACGCGCGACATCATAAATGGTTACTGTATCGTCTGTGTTCATGCTTCTTCCTTTCTATATTGAAAATATCGTTTTCACATTCCTACCAAACTCATTTTATCACTTATTGGAAACACTTTCAAGCATTTTGATAACTTTTTGAAAAATCTTGTTTTTTAGGCAAATTTTTAGCAATTTTACCAATGATTTTACAAGAAAAATGTACCCAATCTGTAAAATTTCTGAAGTGAAAAAAAGTTCTTACTGTCCTCTTGATTTTTACCTATTTTTTTGCAAAAATAGAGGGGTAGAAAGAAGGTACTAGAATGACCAAAATAAATCAAATTATTTCTTATCTGGAAACAGAAAAAGCAGATGTTGCCGTAGTTTCTGATCCTGTCACGATTAATTATTTAACAGGATTTTATAGCGACCCTCATGAACGTCAGATGTTTCTTTTTATTTTCACAAATCATGAACCACTACTCTTTGTTCCTGCTCTTGAAGTAGAACGTGCTAGTGTAATTGTTGATTTCAAGGTTCTAGGTTATGTTGACTCTGAGAATCCTTGGAAAAAAATCAAAGCAGCCTTACCAGCGGACAGTGCCCGCAAAGTTGCTGTTGAGTTTGATAACTTGATTTTGACCAAATACAATGGATTGCGGACCGTTTTTGAACAAGCTGAATTTACAAACTTAACCCCATGTATCAATCGTATGCGCCTCATCAAATCGGCCGATGAAATCAAGAAAATGTTTGTCGCAGGAGAATACGCAGATAAAGCTGTTAAGATTGGTTTTGATACTATCTCTCTCGATAAAACAGAAACAGATATTATTGCTCAAATTGACTTTGGTATCAAACAACTCGGATATGAGATGAGCTTTGAAACTATGGTTTTAACAGGTGATAATGCTGCTAATCCGCATGGCATTCCTGGTGCAAACAAAGTCGAAAACAATGCCCTGCTTCTATTTGACCTTGGCTGTATGGTCAATGGTTATGCCAGCGATATGACACGGACAGTTGCTGTTGGAAAACCAGATCAGTTTAAAAAAGACATTTACAATCTAACGCTTGAAGCTCAACGGGCAGCTCTTGACTTCATCAAGCCCGGAGTAACAGCTCATGAAGTAGACCGCGCAGCCCGCGAAGTCATCGAAAAAGCCGGTTATGGTGAATATTTCAATCATCGTCTGGGACATGGTATCGGTATGAGCGTACATGAATTTCCATCTATCATGGAAGGAAACGACATGGTTATCGAAGAAGGTATGTG
>ERZ773038.1472-NODE-1472-length-13259-cov-5.078840_pt1 | contig 13259 bp, 13 predicted proteins | sample MGYA00511665_ERZ773038 | MGnify/ENA primary metagenome ERZ773038 (study PRJEB29015, sample SAMEA2737966) | human oral metagenome | biome: human oral; feature: human-associated habitat; material: dental | place: China | collected 2028 ... | reverse complement strand
TTCTCGAGCCCCTCGACCTCGACGGGGTAGTGGTCACCGCCGACGCCATGCACACACAGGTGGACACCGCCCAGTGGATCCGCGATCAGGGCGGCCACTACGTGCTCACCGTCAAAGGCAACCAGAAGACTCTGCGCAGGACGCTCAAGGACCTGCCCTGGAAGAAGGTCCCGTCCGTCTCGAGCGTCGACACCGGCCACGGGCGGCGGGTGCGGCGCACCGCCCGAGGCCGTCCAGGCACCCAAGTGGGTGGACTTCCCCGCAGCGGCTCAGGTTCTCCAGGTCCGACGTACCAGGACCATCAAGGGCAGGAAGCACGTTGAGGTGGCATACCTGATCTGCTCACTGCCCATGGAGCAGGCCCAGCCCGAGCAGGTTGCCGCCTGGGTCCAAGGGCACTGGGGAATCGAGAACCGGCTCCACGTCGGTCCGTGACGTCGTCTTCGATGAGGACCGCCACCAGCTGCGCACCCGCAACGGCCCCGAGATCATGGCCGCCCTGCGCAACCTGACCACCCGGCATCATCCGCCTGGCCCACGGCGCCCAAGCCGCCATCGCCTCCACCACCAGATCCCTGTCACGACAACCAAAACGCGCCATCAAGCTCATCACCCAACCAACCACCTAACCCGACTTTGCCGACCCCCTGCAGGGGCACCCCCAGCAGTTCGATCGACTCCGTCACCCTTGATCAAGTAAACCACCACCAACCCATGCTAGGACAGCCTCTGCCCTGTTATGAACTCCGAGTTTGGGATAGGCAGCATTAAGGTAGTTTTTGACCGTCCTAGCAGAAAGAAACTGCTCCCTAGCGATCTCTTCATTGGTCATACCACGCGCCGCAGCATCAAGTACTTCTGCTTCACGCGCAGTCACTTTAGAACGCAAAGGATTAACCGGATCCTTCCCTGGGCCATTCACCACAACCTCCGCCGCTTCAGGTCCGAGAACCATCCCCCCCATCAAAGTAGTTGTCAATGCCCCAGCCAGTTCCTCGATGCCGATGCCGCCATGCACCAAATACCCCTTCGCTCCTCGTTCTAGAGCCCGCACGATCAGCGCTGAATCGCCGGAGTTAGTGAGCATGAGGACAGCAGAGTTGGAAGCAAGTTCCGGCAGCGCCTCCAATCCATTCATTCTCGGCATGTCAATATCGAGGAGTATCACATCAGGAATCTTGCGGCGTACTGCAGCAATCGCTTCAACGCCATCACTCGCTTCGTCGACACTGACGACCTGCTCAATCCTACGAAGAAGCGTCATTAAACCGATTCTAACAATTGGATTATCGTCAACAACTAAAACGCGCATACCGCACACCCTTTCTAATATTGCCCATTAACATTACATCATCCTAACTATATTAACCAGGCAAAGGGACCGTCATAGTGGCCGCCGTACCAGACCCCTTTAATCGGCGAGCAATACTCAGTTGCCCTCCTAACCTACGTAATCTTTCCTGCACACCCGCAAGGCCATAGTGCCCCTCCAAAACTAAATCCTTATGACCTCGCATCGCCCCCTGAGGCCCCTTTCCATCATCTTCAACCACTACAGTTATAGTCTCAGCATCACAGGACATCGTTACGAGAACACCATCTGCTTCAGCATGCTTTTCCACATTGCTCAACAGTTCTCCGAGAACGCGTTCTACATTCCAGGCCCACTCCCCTTGGGGGCGCTGCACCTGTAGGTCTTCCGACACATTAAAAACGGTATTGTGTCTAGTACGCTTTCCCCATGTTTGAATTTGACGACACAGGTGCGCGCTTAGATCCTGGATCTGCTCTGAAGAGTTGAGACCATCGAGCACCGCACGAGCCTCCCTGCTGGCCTCATCGGCAGCTTCAAACAGAGTTTCAGCAAGTCTCTGTGTAGCCGAATCAGACCCACCAAGATCATCCCGTAATACTTCGGCGAGCATACGAATCCCATGGACAGACTTGGCAACAGAATCATGCAAGTCCCTAGCGATGAGCAGTCGCTCATCACTAGCAGCCCGCTGGACGCGAGCCTCGGCGAGTTCATCTGTCAAACGACCAGTTTGCCGGAATTGGCTTCCCATTCTAAGCGCCAAAGCCGCCGCCATTCCAATAAAAAACAAAAAAATCGCAAGGTCTAAACTACGGCCGTCAATAAAAAGAGTTTGATTTTCCAGCAGCACAACAGCTCCTGCAGCCATGAACCATACCACAACCCACCGAACAGATCGGGTAACCCCGATCAGAACGACGGAAAGCAGAATGTAGGAGCCACCTAAAGCCGACGTATCAGGCTTGACGACAGATACCAAACAGAGCACTCCCGCAACCAGAGCATCCACAAGCGGAAACAATCGTCCATTGAGCACAGCCTTCGAAATATGCTGCCAACCCCACAAAAGAAGAGCACTCATAGACATCGCCAAGAGTGGCACACTCACCAAACTAGCATCTAACGGCTTCAAAGCCGCTACGACACCAATAGCTGCAAGCACTCCTAAGCGCGCGCAAGCCAAAAAGGAAACCGTCGACTTGATAGCCCCAGCCTGAACCTGTTTAGCCAAAGAGATCTCGTCGTGCTGCATTATTTCAACCGCCAATTCCAGGAATGATATTCATCAGAATCATGCTCCCGATAATGAGAATCAAAGTCGCAGGTAGGATCATGGTCGTCACTACCGTGGCGATCTTCGGCTGGGCCTTAGCTGCAGCGCGCCGAACCTGCTGCGCTCGCTCTCGTCGAATCTCGGACGAAATATCCATAAGGGCATCAGCCAAAGGGGTACCAAGCTCCTCGGCCTGCAAGAACGCGGATACGAATATAGCAACGTTCTCACTTCGAGAGTTATCTCGAGCTGTAATGAAGGCATCTCGCCTGGGTACCCCAAGACGCATAGAATTAATGGCACTCCTCATCTCTTCAGCAAGAGGCCCTTCATGGAAAGAACTCACACGTTCAACAGCCGGACGAAAAGACATTCCCGATCGAACTGTAACAGACAAAACATCCAAAAAGTCAGGAAGATCACGATCGATCTGTCGAGAGCGTCTGATACCAGTATTTATGAGCCATACTTGCATCCACCCAGCAAGCAATAAACCGAATCCAACTCCTATAATTAACTCCTCAATAAAAAGGCAAAATAAAAAAACAAATAGTCCAAAAAGAATGAAGCCCGTTTCGCGTTGAATAAATTTTCTTTGAGTTAAACCGGCCGGATATCCAGCTCTTTTTAGTTTTTTTTCAAGTTGCACCCGTCTTCGAGAACTATATACTCCTGAAAGCAATCGTCCAAAACGCAATCCAACCTTGTCCACTAGGTTAATGGCAATACTTCGTTTTTCTTGAGAAGAATCATCGTCTTCCATAGAAAAAAAATACACTGCGTCATAGGTCACCATTCGCACGCCTTGCGCTGCGCACAATACCAGAACAGAAGCAACTAAAGCAGTTGATATCGACACCAGATACATTAGATATCCACCTTCGAGACAAGACGCATCGCACCAATACCTGCCACGAAAAGCACTCCAGCAATCACCAAAGCCACTTGCCCCAAAAAAGAAGACGCCATTAGGTCAAGAATTCCCGGTTTAAACAAATTCATGAGAAGGACAGCCACCAGACCGATAAAAATTACCGCATAACCCGAGATAGATGCTCCCAATATGATAGTTCCGACCTCTCGACGAAGCTCCTTCCTATCTTCCAAGGAAGCGGCAATATCGTTGAGAGCACGAACCAATTCGCCACCTGCACGTTGTTGAATAACTATGGTGCGAATAAGCACTCCGACTTCACGCGAAGGAAGCCGCTCCGAGAGTTTCTGTAAAGCCTGCTCAACTGGCCATCCTATATCCAACTGGGTAACCACACTACCAATTTCCTCTGATGCTGGACTCATCAACTCGGTCGATGCCATTCCCAAACATCGACGCATCGATAGTCCAGCTGAACTGCCATTTGCTAGCAACCGGGCAAGATCGGGCAACTGGGCAACAAAGCGCTGGGTTCGTTGCATTTTCCGATGGTCTAGCCATCGAAAAAAAACCAGTGGAAAGATCATTGCCAGAATTACAGAGGCAATTCTCCCCACTAGTAGTTGCCCACCAGTGAGGAGCAAAAGAATGATCGCAATCATGGCTAAAATCACTCTGTCGGCAGGCCAATGAAGGCCGGCTGCCACGATTTTTTTCTGCATGCCCACCACCCAACGTGTATTCCGCAGACGATGTCCTAAACGTCCAACCACGCTTGTTGATCCAGGTTCCCCACTGGTCCCCATACTCTCTTCAAGATCTTGGCTCCGCCTACGATCCCCGGTTAGAGTCGCGACACCCCAACACCCTATCGCCAGAGAGACCACCGCCGCGGTCAGAACCATCCATGGGGCAACCATCACTGAACACCTCCCGAATTTCCAAAAAATGCTGGTATGATTTGTTCCTGTTTTTGTGTCAACCGACACTCCAGCTTTTCTGAAAGGGGAAAACGAGCGACGTCATTTTTTTCAACATTTGGCATACCCGCTAGAGAGCGCATGATTGGCTGGGTTGCGTATGGTTCTCTGCGTTCGGAGGTAACCTCGGATATTTCGCTGACGCGCCTCGCTCCAGTCGCATCACGCTCAAGCTGGACGATAACATCAATCGCCCCGTTGATCTGATCACGAATCGTATCAACAGGAAGGGAAACATCCGACATAGACGCTAAGGTCTCAAGACGACTGAGAGCATCCACAGTACTGTTTGCGTGAACCGTTGTGAGGGAGCCCTCGTGACCAGTATTCATTGCCTGAAGCATATCTAGCGTCTCTCCACCACGCACCTCGCCAACGACGATTCTGTCGGGGCGCATGCGCAGCGCGTTGCGTACGAGATCACGAATGGTGACTTGTCCCTTCCCCTCGGAGTTGGCAGGTCTAGCTTCCATTCGGACGACATGGCTTTGCTGAAGGGAAAGCTCTGCCGCATCCTCAATCGTCAAGATACGCTCCGCCTCCGGAATCGCTCCGGAAAGGGCATTGAGAAAAGTTGTCTTGCCCGTGCCAGTTCCTCCAGACACCAGGATGTTCAGACGTGCACGAACCATTGACACCAAAAGACTTGCCGCATCGTTGGGAAGACTTTTAAGCGCTACAAGATCGTTGAGGCGAAATGGCTGAGGGAAACGACGGATTGTAATGGTCGGCCCATCGAGCGCCAAGGGAGGAATAATAACGTTAACACGTTCACCTCCTGCCAGGCGTGCGTCCACCATCGGGCTGGACTCATCAACGCGACGATTAACCGATGACACAATACGATCAATGGTCCGATAAATTTCATCCTCAGAAGAAAAGCTTTGGGACAATCGTTCTAGCCGACCGGAGCGTTCCACGAAAATGCTTCCCATCCCGTTGACCATGATTTCCGTGACAGTCTGATCAGCGATAAGTGGTTCGAGGATTCCCAGCCCCACGGACTCGTCAACCACTCGCTCGATGAGCCGAACTCGCTCCGCAGAAGACATCACGGGTCCTTCGGCGGAGAGAATACGAGAGAGCATTCTCTCAAGCCGGGCACGACGCTGCGGCATCGACAAGGAGGAGACCTCGTCAAGGTTGATCTCCTCCAAGAGTCGATTACGATATGTGGTGACGAGGCTATCACGCTTATTTTCATTGGTGGGATGGCCCGAATCCCGCAAAATTCTGTCACGCAGCGCCATCAGGAATCACCCTTGGGGAAGGAAGCACTGCGCGTCACTGTTAACTCCGAACTAGTGATCCACGGAATACCCACAGGGATGCGTGCAGTGACTGCTACGCAATTCTCCCCTGCACAGTTTCTGTTCACATTCTCTATAACCACCCAGTCGGGCAATGCTTCAGCAACCGCATTGTCGACCGAGGTTCGATGCGTCATAGCGGCTCGAGCACCGTCTCGGGCGGCAGCCTGGGTTGAGGAGACTACCGAGACGGCCATGAACCCCTGTACAACGAACAGGGTGACGAGAACGACAATAGGAATAGCTACTGCAAGTTCAACCGAAAGCGAACCTTGCTCACGATTACGGTACAAGCTGCGGCCTGAAATTCGTTCAAAGAATTGAAGGGTGCTCATATAATCAACGCTCCCATTGAATACTTGCGCTGTCATCAACTGGAGGAAGGTCAAATGGCGAGGGGATTGACAGGCTCACATCTACCCGGCTGCCATGGGGAGCACTAACATTGAGACCGCCTTCCCACCCCCAGGGAAGATGATCAGCAACTTTAGCCTGCACTTCTCTGGAGGACATCCCCACCGCATAATAACGCGCCGCATCTTTAGCAGCATTAGCGACAACTAGGTGGCTGACCCCCCAAAAAACAAGTTGAACACACACCAAAATTGCTAAGGTAATGAGAGCGAAAGTAACTGGAGTTTCAGCGACAATCTGTCCCCGTTCTCGGTGTCGACCCCAACCTCCTTGACGCTTACCGCGTTTGCCGGTCTTGTTCCTATCTCCTCGTTTTGTCTGGTTTAGTCGGCTGGACCTCTGGTCTGCGCGTGGAGTGTTTTTCTCAAGCATCATCGGATCTTGTGGCGCTAGAGGACCGGGTTGCCGAGCACCACTTTCTACCCATTGCGTGAGCGGACCAGTAACCGGTTCGAGCGGTTGTTCTAGGACGGTAGCAGTATTCATGGATGCTTCGAGTAGTTTTTCGATTCCAGGAATCTCCATTCCCACAGCCAGACCCGTCAAACGCCCTGCTGCAGAAGGTTGGATTTCCGCCTTACGATTCACCTTGTTCAGTATGAGTGACAACGGGGTGGATCGGGCAATATCTAGCCGCTCCATTGATTCATGAAGACGCCTGGCAGCACGCAGAGAAGGAATATCCGGTGTAGCGACGACCAGTACCTCGTCAGCGAAGTCCAAGGCTGCAGCTTGTACGTCATCAAGACGTGAGCCGCAATCTAAAATGATAGAGGCATATTGGTACCGTGTTGCCTGGATGACTCGTCGAACCTGAGGTTCGCCCATTGTCTCGCCAGCCTCACCGTGCTTAGGTGCTGCTAGGAGCATGACACCGCCAGGCACCGGAAAACTCGCCTCATCGAGCTCACGACGTCCGATATTCTCTCCTACATCAGCAAGATCTGCCACTGATCGCCGTGGTCTGGCCCCACAGTAAGCAGCAAGGTCACCGTTGCGCAGATCGAGATCGATCAGGCAGGTTGGCGCCCGGCGCGCGAGCTCGCGCGCTAGAAGAAGTGCGAGCAGCGAGGTGCCCACTCCTCCCTTCGCCCCAACGACAGCGATGACCCGCCCGATCTGACGCTGCTGTTCGATAGCAACCCCTTCGACGCGATGATGGACAACCTGCGTCCAGGCCATCGCTGCCGGAACTTTCGTCGAGTAGGCCTCCAGGGACGCCGGGATGGGGAGCACATCCCGAGCTCCTACTTCCAGGGCACTCTCGTAGATCTGGTTGCCACGCTCGGTTGTCAGTAGCAGAGTAGCGACCAGCGGCCACGACATAGTGACCTCGCGAGCCAAGTCGAGTCCTAGCCCGTCGTTAATACGCAGATCGATTAAGACCACGTGACCCTCAGAATCGTCCTGGAGACGCAGACGCAGAGCCTCCGCTGAGCTGACGGAATTAATAGCGGTGGAGGAGTCAATCTCGAGCAGCGTGGCACGAACCTGTTCTACGACCTCTCGGTCCTGAGAGACGATGAACAATGCCATTTTTCAGTTACCACCCTTCCCTGTAGCGGGAGTCTCAGGTGCAGGCGCAGCGGGTGCAGAACCTCCCCCATACTGGGTGGAATCTGGCCCCAATGCACTATCGTCACCCTCACCTCGGAGAGACAGTCTTAATTTGACCGCAAAACTTTCTGCGTATGCAACTTTGAGCGCATCCTGCGTACTTAAGGCGAAAGTTACTGGAACTCCTTTTTCGTCGGTAAAGTTGCCAGACTCATCCTTCTCTTTGATGTCAGTAGCGACACCAACATCGAGGATAACAGCATTCTCTACCACAACATCGGCCCATTGCGCCTTCGAATTAGGGTCTTCTCGAGTGGCGATAATATCAACGGTTTCACCTGATGAGATCTTGCCTGCCACACCGGTTTCAGCGTCGACAATGATGGCAACCTCACGATATCCAGATTGGAGCCCCGGCGGCGATTCAAGCATCCCAGCTTGAAGCATGTCCCCCTTATGGTAGGTGCCTGCGGTCACGAGGCCAGACGTCTCCTTGAAAGAGTGCAGTGCTCCGTTAGGAGCCCACCGCTTCGGGACTTCTTTCACCTCCACATCCTCCTCTTTCAACGATGTTAGTGTCTCCACGTCCCGAGCGAGAGTGACAACGGTGGTCATCGGTCCGACCTGGCTCGCCACAGAGTTAACATAGGATAGGACCAGGGCGAAGGTAATCAATGCTCCGACAATGGTGAAGAAGATGAGAATAATGCCTTTACGCTGACGTGGGTTCATCGGATCGAAGCTCCTTCTGTGACGGGCGGGGTATACTGCGCAGATAACGGCACGCGAGTGGGATCATGATGAGTCCCGCAGAAGAGACATCCGGAAGGGCCTGCGGGTCGGCCGCAGCGGCTGCATTCTTCGCATCCGGCTTGCTGCGCTAGAACGATGGCCATTCGGCCTGGGGCATCAGGCAGTGCGGAGCGCTCCACCCAGTTGCGTGCATTCCAACTTGTATGGTCCAGGCCAAGGTAGAAATTCGCTTGCGGTGCAACTATCTCAAGCCCTCGCTCCTGGCCGGGCGGGTCAGAACGAGCCTCAATGGTCAACGCTGTTGGAAGCCTGGACCAATCCACCGGACGGACGGAAGAAACCTTCCGCGTCCTGATGTCGACATCGAAGCTAGCGCCTGGAAAAAAACTGCGCAGATGCTGCCTCATCGAGGGACGCCCTGCTTCCAGCCGAGTGACTGAGGTCAGCGCGACCCGCGTTTCCACTACGCTCTGCGCGGAATCGGCCACTGCCTGCGCCACACCTAGATAAGTCGTCGGAATCGAGAGAAGAAGGGAGGCAATCGCAGCCTGTCGGGTAGGAGTCCCCAAAACCGTTGCTACTGCTACTCGGTCATGCTCCGCAACAGCACGAGTAACCCGTGGCGCACGGCTCCTGTCTCGAGGGCCGCATATGATCAAAATATCCTCACTGGGATGATGAGGGATGAACTGGCATGCTTCTTCGAGAGAATCTGTTGACCTCACACCCGGGGCAAGTTCCGCGATGCTGATACCTGCAGTCAGGAGCATGGTGTCCACCTCGACTGCCAGCCACCTGACACACGAGGATTCCCCATCTCACGGTGAACTGAGAGACTCCATCCATCCATGGCCGCAAGCCTTCCGAGTCCTAAAGTAGATCTCTCCACTACACAAGCCCTTCTTGCAGATAGCAATCAAATCGCAATCTTTCAGTTGCATCGGGGACTATACCCGAAAGTACTCACTCCGGGGCTGGATGCTTCAGCATCACACATGGGCACCTCTCCCCACCCGGAAGAACCACAGCACCTATTTTGGGATTAAGAGACACCTATAAAAGTCGTTGCCTCACATACCTACCTCACGATCACCTTGTGGCTTACTGATAGTCGCACCGAATTGAATTGTGACTTTGCACTACTGCGATGCTATGCGGACACCACCCCCTCAGGTAGGGGTGAACGCCCTGCCACCGCCCTACCCCTCTCACTCACCTCCCTAGCCTCTAGCGATAGGGTCACAGGCCGCCATCGTGAGCGCTGTCGCACTGTGACGCTCCAGGCATGATCGAGACTGGCCCAGCAGGTTCTACTCCCAGCTCAATCGTCCTCCTGCGCAGAGCAGAAGAGGACATCAACGATGGCGGCACACCTCCTACAAACGGGCACAGACCCACTCTCCGTAAACGTTGGCGCCAGCCCGCATCTGTCCGTAGAGTCTCAGACAGATAACGGTATCGACCCCGACGACACCGCTCTGCACCTGTCGCCTCACCGAAAGGACGCACTCCGTGCGCCGCCGTTCCCACGCCCCCCGGTCAGGTTGGGTTGCCCTTTCAGCACTGTTCGTAGGCGTCTCACTAGTCAGCATCCAACCAGCTGACGCAGCGTCGGACTCCAGCACTGACCAGGGCATCGACACCACCAGTTCGCTGTCCAGCGGCTACACAGTAGAAGGCCCCAAGTCCAACCCAGTCACCAAACAGGTCACTGAGACGCGAGCTCAGCGAGCAACATCGCAGTGCTTCAATCAACGCACCTGCGCCTCGGCCTCGTCTCAGGAGGTCACCAAGCAGGCGGAGAATATGGGGGCCGGACGGGTCAAGCACGGGCATCCTTCTGCAGCGACCCTGCCTGACTCCACGGTCGAGTCGTCAGCGGGATGGTTGACCATCGGTGGAACGTCGTCAGGCAACACTGCTCAAGATACGGCTCCTTCCGAGCCCTCAGTCACCTATCCCGTTCTGACTGTCAGCGGCTATGTCGCCTACCGGCGTGCAACGACTACCGAGCCCAACGGAACCGGTGCGGTCAGCCACACGTTCTCCTACAAGGCCGACGTCCCCGTACCGGAGCACAGCCAGGAGGTCGACTCCGCGTGGAACACCTTCGGCATCTCCTCTCCCCCCGCAGGTCAGCGCATCTGCTTGGGCAACGTCGCTCTGTCCTATGACACCGGAGGAGACCTCGACAAGATGACATTCACCCATGTCACCGAGGGCTCTGCCGACGGCAGCATCTCGGGAGTCGCAGCGGGCACAGCTGTCACCACCGTGGTGACCACAACTCTTGACGTATCAGTACTCAGCGGAAGTGATCGGGATCTCGCCAACAGTTACGCCAAATCCGTTCTGCTGTCGTCAGGCACCGTCAACGTCCCAACTGCCGCGTTGTCCGTCAGCGACCCACAGGGCTCCTCCTCCAAAAACACACTTGCCGCACTCCTTGCCACCAAGGCAAGCACTACGCAACTCGTTGTTAACGGCACGGCGATCACAGACAACGGCGGCTTCGACGCCCTCTCCGGCAGCTGGAGCACTGACCAGCTCACGGCGGGTCGGCAGCAGCTGGCCAGTCAAACTCAATAGTGACCTCCTCCCTAAGACGCCTGACGACAACGCAAGGACAGTGCATGAAGACTTCTGTAACAGCCACAGCGGCTGCGACGGCAGCGATGGCCGCACTCACCCTGAGTGCCTGCGGCCAGAGCAGTGGAGCCTCAGACTCCAGCACCGCAGCGGCCGCCGACTCCACATCCCAACCATCGATATCAAAAGGCTCGGACATCACGTCGTCGGACGGCATGATGATGCTTCTCCCAACCGGAAACCTCATGATCCAGATACCGGGGGATGCCGTTACCGAGGCCACCACAACCTATGACGACGGCATGCAGCAGACCTACTACGACAGCAGGGGCGGCTCCCCTCTCACTGTTGCCGTCGAGTACTACGCCGCCGGCGTCAAATCAGCGGCAAGCGTCCTGGCCGCGGAGCAGCAGTCACTGACCGCCCAGTCCATCCAGCCCACGGTCACTCCCACGGAGGTTCCTGGCGGAACCGGAGGGAACCGCTTGGACTGGCAGACCACGGCGATCCCACCATGGCTGCAGGACCGTAAGACCGCCGAGATCCCCATCACGTGTGCGGGAGTCATCGTTGACGGACCGAGCGGCGACAGTTACGGGGTCTATGTCTTCGCCGATCCGAAGAATCAGGAGAGTCTGGAGCGCATGTCGTCCGTTCTCTCATCCGTGGCGGTGAACGCCTCATGAAGCGCCGTCTCCTCATGGCCGCAGGCGGTATCGCCTCGCTGAGCGCGGTCGCCTCATGCAGCAGCTCACCAGAAAAAACGCCTGTTTCAGGAATGACCTCGGTCGATGACGTGAAGCAGCCGCAAGCCCCGTCCAAGGGTCCTCAGGACGCTCCCAAGGACTGGACCGCCATCAACTACTCCGGCATCTCTCTCAGTCTGCTGTCCTCGCTCAAGGGCCCCACTCGACGCAGTGGATGGGAGCCGTACGTTGTGTCTTATGACAAGCAGGGCGACGGCGAAGGCGAGGTAAACGATGCTCGGTTTCCATTTGATGAACATCGGATTTTTCAGGATGAGGGTGATGCTGCCGAGGACGAGGATGGCGATGGCGGTCAGCCAGTGCTGTTTGCTGACCGGTTTTTTGCGCCCGCGCAGCCAGAGGAGTTGCAACACGGTGCCAATCATGAGGACGGCGGTCGCCCAGTAGAGCGCCTGTTCGCCGTGTCCGCTCCATTTGGCGGCAAGGTAGGCGGCGATAAAGCCGATGACGGGGAGGATTTCTTGCATGGTTGTTCCAGGTGTTCAGGGATTGCGGCGGTGCGCGGCGGCGACCGCCAGCGCGGTGATTTCCTGCACGCCAGCAGCGGCGAGGGTGCGCGCGGCTTCGCGCAGGGTTGCGCCGCTGGTAACGACGTCATCAACCAGCAGCAGGCGTGGCGGCAGGTCGCCGCACACGGCAAAGGCGCCACGGATGTTGCGCCGTCTGGCGGCGTGGGTGGGCAGGCTCGATTGCGGCACGCGCCCGGCTTTGGCAAATACGCCTTCGCCGATGAGCGGGACGCCAAGCAGGCGGGCGGCGGCACGCGCCGGGTAAAGGGTCTGGTTGTAGCCGCGCTGGCGCAGGCGTTTGACGGAAACGGGCATGGCGACGACGGCATCAACGGCAACCGGATGCGCGCGCAGCAGGCGGCAGGTTTCGTCTTCCAGCACGCGCAGTGCGCGGCGGTCGGCCTGATATTTGCCGCGCAGGATGATGCTGCGCACGTCTTCGGTGAATTGCCAGCGCACCAGCAGCCGCTGGTAGGCGGGTGGCCGTTGCAGGCAGGCGCCGCAGGGATAGCGTTCGTCGGCGACGCCGTTGGCGCAGGTCGGGCAATGTTTGCCGACAGACGGCAGGCGGTCGGCGCAGGCATCACAAAGGCCAATCACTTCGGGCGCACCGCAGGTGAGGCAACGCGGGCAGATGAAGCGGGTCAGCCAGCGGGCAATCATGCGGCGGCGATGCGCGCCAGCAGGGTGTTGTGCAGGTAGGTGTTGGCGGCGACGATGTTGCCGGAATCGAGCATGGTATGCCCGCCGGCGAGGTCGGTGACAATCGCCCCCGCTTCTTGCGCGATGAGGATGCCGGCGCAGATGTCCCACGGTTTCAACCCCATTTCAAAGAAGCCGTCAAAGCGGTTGGCGGCGACGAAGCACAAATCGAGCGAAGCAGAACCGAGGCGGCGCACGTCGGCAATTTCCGTCAGC
>ERZ773038.1469-NODE-1469-length-13280-cov-2.555766_pt1 | contig 13280 bp, 6 predicted proteins | sample MGYA00511665_ERZ773038 | MGnify/ENA primary metagenome ERZ773038 (study PRJEB29015, sample SAMEA2737966) | human oral metagenome | biome: human oral; feature: human-associated habitat; material: dental | place: China | collected 2028 ... | reverse complement strand
GGACGGGGCGGTTCGAGTCGTCAAGGGGGTGTGCCCGGCCATGCGATGCCATACCATGGAGCGCGGATTGGAGAGCGAGCGCCCGGGGGTTGGTGTGGTCAGCGCGGAGAGCGCCCTCAGAAGCGGTTGGGCGCGGGTGCGCGCACACCAGCCCGGGCTCGTCGACAGGTGGACTCAGCGGATGGGCCGAGTCGGCCAGCCGCCCCGCGTCGAGGGGCTGCCGATGGCCTCCATCCGCAAGCAGCTGCTTCCGACGTTCTTGGCCGGGGAGTTCACCGATCCGTCGTCGCTGCTCAACCGGGCCCGCTACCGCAGCCTCAACCACGACGAGGCGAGGAGGCTGGAGAAGCGGATCGCGGACGGCGCCCCCAGGATCGTCGACGCACTGCGCATGATCGAGGCCCTGGAGGGCTGCTCGCAGGAGAGCCCGGAGTGGGCGGGGCTCTTCCCGAAGCGGGACAAGCAGTGGCGGACCCGCAAGTTTGTCGCGGAGACCCGCAAGAGGCTCGACGGCGGAGGGCGCCTCCCCGCGACCCGCCAGGAGATCAACGCCGTCCTCGGCGAGATCATGGAGCGGGAGAGCCTCAGGCCCCGGCTCGACGACCTGCGCGGCCTGCTCGACGACCCCGCGGTCGCCGCTGAGCTCGCCGCTTCCCTGCGCGATACCTGGCGGCCCCCGCCCGAAGCGGCCCGCGGGCCCCGGGCCGGCGCGGCGCACCTGCTCGCGGGGGAGCTGCGCGGCTTCGCGACCCGCCCCTTCCAGACGGTGGACGCGACGGGCCGGGAGACGGACCTGCCCGAGGCGAGCGAGCAATGGCGGTATCTGCGGACGCAGGACGACGCGACCGACGGGTCCGTCGACGGGCTCCTGCTGGACAGAGCGCCCGCTCTGGGGCTCACGGAGGCCGTGGACGCCTCCTCCGCCCGCGCCCCGGTCCGTCTCCGCCAGACCGGGACGGGGCGCGCCCCCCTGGAGTGGAGCTTCGAGGAGAGGGTCGGGGCCGTCCTGGCGAACCTCCCCGACGACTACCGCACCGGCGCCCTGCTCGACGACCTGCGCGACGAGGTCGTGCGGTGCGCCCACTGGACGGGTCTGGGCCGCTTCGACGACCGGATGGTTCTCCTCCTGGTCGGCGTCGTCGTCGAGCAGGCGCAGAGACGTGGGTGGCGGGGCGCCGGCCCGATCGACCGGGAGGAACGCCGGACCCTCGTCAATTGGCTCATCGCCGTCCACAGCCGCGTCAGTCGGAGGATCGCCGAGGCGTCCTGGAACTCCGTCTTGTGCCATGGGCGGTGGAACGGGCGGTCGGAGGGCGTGGGGGACATGGTCGACCTGAGGGCGCAGCGGGATCCCGACGCCTGGGCGGACGACCGCCTCATGAACGAGATCGGCCGCGTCGCCTGGAGGAGGCTGCACCGCGGGGAGTACCTGCACGACCCCGTCAGGGACGATCTGACGGCCCTGTCCCGGGACTTCGGGCATTGGCTGAACGACGCCGCCCGCTTCGTCGTCGAGCACGACGTCGAACACGACGAACCGGGCCGGTCCCGGACCACTGGCCCCCGATCGGCCGCCGACGTCCTCACCGCGATCAACCGCGGCCTGTGCGCGCCCATCGAGCAGAGCACCGGCCTGGGCAGGAGCGTTCTCAGCGGCTACCTCGTGGCCGTGCGGCGCTGCCGGTCCGCCGCGGAGCCCGGGGCCGGGGACATCGGGGCGCTGAGGGCCGCCCGCACGAGGATTGAGGAAATGCTGCGGCGCTGGCGCCGCGAGGGAGTGATGGGGATGGCCGGCATGGACCTGACGGTCGAGGACGTCGTCGCGGCGCTCGACGGGCTTGAGGTCCCGGAGGCCGGGGAGGCCGGGGAGGAGGCCCGCCATGAGTCCTGAGACGGGGCTGGGAGGACCCGGGGCCCGCGCGGAGCCGGACCTCGTCCGCCTTCACCTGACCGACTCCGCCCTGGTCATCGCCCCGGGCGGCGGCGAGCTCCGGGAGGACCTGGTGCGCCCCGCCCTACCCGTGGACGGCGGCGAGATCGTGTGCGACCCGGGGATCGCCGACCCGGCGGGGGCGGGGCGCATGAGCGCCCGTCTCCTGGACGGGAGGGTGCCCGAGTGGGTCGGCCTGATTTACGGGCCCGAGGTCGCCCGCGCCGCCGGGCAGATGCTGGACCGGACGGCCGGGCCGGAGTCCGACGGCGCCGTCGGACTGACACAGACGGTGCACAGCACCTGGTTCACCCGCCCCTCCCGGACCGCCTGGATCTTCCTGCGCCTAGCCCAGGGGCTGTGGATCCGCCGCTACTGGCCGAGCCCGGCCGACGGATCGGCTCTCGCGATCGACCCCTTCCTTCTGGACCTGGAGCTGGGCGCGCTCATGCGGATGGAGCCGGTGCCCGTCTGCTTCGGCAGCGATGCCATGGAGTCGCTGGTCTACGGTCCTCACCGGGACCGGATCCGCGGGGCGGCCGAGCACCTGCGCGACCACGGCGCGGAGGACATCCTCGTGCGGAAACTGCATGTTCTGCTGCGGCGCGCGCTGTCCTGGCTGATCGAGCGGATCGAGGACGATGAGGGCGATGAGGACAATGAGGGCGACGACGGGGACGGCCCGGGCGCCGGGGACGAGATCGATGCCCTGTGGGCCCTGTACGACGATCTCGGGGGGCTGCCCCAGGCCGTGAAGCAGTTCTACTTCGCCCCGGTAATGCGGGAGCCGCGCGCGCGGCGTGCGCGCGTCCAGCCGGAGGACGTGTGGGAGGGCGGATCCCTCGTGCGCCACGGCACTGATGCCTTGGACTGGTCTCAGAACTTCTGCGGTCTTCTCGCCACCGACAACGACGCCGGGGGGTGTCGTGCGACGCGGGCGTGCGGCACGGACGGGAGCCAGGGCCTGGCCCCCGTCCGCGACGGCGGATTCAGGCTCGACGTCTCAGTGGCCGTGGCCGATCGGATCGCCCACGATATCGACGGCGCCAGGGCCCTCGCCCGGGTCCCGATTCCGGGTTTCCTGCCCGTGCTCGTCGAGCTGAGGCCCGATGAGGCCGGGGCGCGTCTGACGGGATGGGCGGCGGTGACGGCCGATGAGATGCGGGCCATTGACGTCGTTGACGTGGTGAGCGTGCCGGGCGCGAGGGCTCCGCTGCGCGGGCCGGCGCGCGAGCGGATGCGGGAGCTTCAGAACGGGGCGACGCGCTGGGCGCGCCGGAGGAGCCGGTCCGTGCGGCAACAGGTGGAGGCGCCGGATGTGCAGTCCTGGGATCTTCTGGTCCCCAGGACGATCCCGGCGGGCTTGGATCTGAGCATGCCCTGGGCGGCCGAGGTGGCGGCCGCCCAGGGCATCGTCATGCGGCCGTAGGGCGGTGCCTGTCAATGAGAACGACGCCGGCGGTCTCCGTCCGGCGGCGTCGGGGCGCCGGGATCGGATAGAGTAATCATGGGGCCGTGCCCCGCGGAGGCGGGCGCGCGTTCTTCTGCCCTCCGGCGCAGTGGAATGGAGGAGATGTGCTTATCGTAACCGAGGGGCCTGGAAGGTTATTCAGGAGTAGTTTTGAAGACGCAGAGCGCGAGTGCTGCGGTGATTGTTTGCTCGAATGTATGTGGGGGACGGCGGTAGTCGGTGCGGCGGATCCTCCGGGCCTTGATGTGGGAGGTGTGATGCGCTCGATCGCCTGGTGGATCCGGTTGATGCGCCTGTCGGCGTTCTTCACACCCTCGCGGAGTTCGCCGTTGGGGGCTTCTCGTACGGTGTGATCATTCCTCTTCCGACGTACCCCTTGTCGGCGCGTCCTTTGTCGGTGATCGGCTCTCTTCTCGCGCAGCCGGGCGAGCATCCTTGTCGAATTGATCATTGGACAGGCCGTGGCATGCTTCACGACGATGGCCCCTCGTGGACTCATCAGGATGTTTGCTCTGCGCCCATATGATGTCCAACGGGGACGGGCCATCGCATATCACGTTCGACTCCCCAAGCATCCCCGTAATAACCTTACCGGATTTCCGTATTAATTCCTTCATCATCACGTCGACATTGATTCATTCTGAGGCTCTTCTGGCGAGAAAGGGTAAATAATTCGCACGCACTTGGGATAAGCTATTCAGAACGCCATGGTCCAGCGAACGTCTCCCTTTTTGCTACATGAATAGGATTGATTATTTATGGGGATCGTGATCAGAGATACAAGCGGTTCGGGTTCGCAACTCATTTCTTCAACGTCCGCCGATCCTGTTAGGATCAGCAATATCAAAACCGTCGAACTCATTAAACGTGCTCGATTCCTCGGGTACGTTCGTCGTGACTACGATCGTGCCGAAGAGGTGTACAGGCAGGTTATCAACACCAATCCCTCCGATACTCAGATTCTCTGCAACTACGCCAACTTCCTCGAGCACATCCGTCATGACTACGATCGTGCTGGGGATAGGTATTGGCGGGCTGTTGAGATGGCTCCAACCGATGCCCGCGTCCTTCGCAAATACATCGACTTCCTCAATGACTATGTCGACAAAATCCATCGTGACTACGAGCGTGCTGAGGATAAGTACTGGCGGGCTGTTGAGGCGGCCCCCAGCGATGCCCGCGTCCTTCGCAAATACATCGACTTCCTTCAGGATAATCGTAGACTTTACGACCGCGTTGGGTATATGTACTGGCGGGCTGTTGAGGTGGCTCCAACCGATGCCCGCGTCCTTTGCAAATACATCGACTTCCTCAATGACTATGTCGACAAAATCCGTTGCGGTAGCGATCGGGCTGAAGAAATACGTGAGCATGCCGTTAATGCTGATCTCTCAGATGCTCGTGCTCTTCGAAGTTACGTCAACTTCATTAATAACTACATCGATAAAATCAGTCGCGACTATGATCGAGCTGAGAGGATGTACGAACAAGTCATCAGCGTAGCTCCCACCAACCCTTACGGCTTCGGGAATTATGCCGACTTCCTGTGGACCGTCCGAGACGAGCACGACCGGGCTGAGGAGATGTACCAGCGGGCCGTAGACACCGACTATGCTGACGTTCACATCCTCGGGAATTATGCCGACTTCCTGTGGACCGTCCGAGACGAGCACGACCGGGCCGAAGAGATGTACAGGAGAGCTATCAATGCCGATCCCACCGACGCCCGCGCCCTCCGCAACTACGCCGACTTGCTCCAGAATGTTCTTCAAGATTTCTCTCGGGCCGAGGAGATGTACAGGAAGGCCATTAATGCCGATCCCACCGACGCTCACATCCTCGGGAATTATGCCGATTTCCTGTGGACCGTCCGAGACGAGCACGACCGGGCCGAGAAGATGTACAGAAGAGCTATCAATGCCGATCCCACCGACGCCCGCGCCCTCCGCAACTACGCCGATTTCCTGTGGACCGTCCGAGAGGAGCACGACCGGGCCGAGGAGATGTACAGGAGAGCCGTTGACGCAGATTCCGATCGAGGGTGATACCTCGACGTTCATATTCTCAGTTATTCATCCGCGTCGAGACTTAATTGTCGACTCGGCAATTCCTGTACAGCGGATGACTCTCGTGAGTCTTACGTCCTCTTAGACCTAAATTCTCCTATGCGTCCCGGTCACCTCGGAACCCTGACAGACGTCAACTGGCGAGAACCGCCCTTCGCCGGAGAAAAGAGGGAAGAAGGCCTGAACTGCTACGAAGACAAGAAGAGAAAAACCACCATGAAAAGCAGAATCGCATTGAGGCCGATACTTGCCCACAGCGGCCACACGGAATTCTCCGAAGAGAATGAGTGGCGAGTCTGTTCTTCATTAGGGGCGCTCTGTTCTTCTTCGGGTCTGACGCTGTAGCCGGGCGGGAACGAACGATGGTTCCTCGCGTACGGCCGGCGTTTTTGAGATAAGTCGTTCCGATGGCAGCGGCAGAGCGTGCTCGAAAGCGAAGAGCGCGTTCGCAGTCTCCTCCCGCACGTGCGGCGATATACGCTCTATGAGTCGCGCAACTATCTCCCGTCTCAACTCGATCGGAGCAGAGTCCCTGGGAACGGCGTCGTAGGCGCCCCGCTCCCGAGTCTGAGACTGTGCGGACCTGGTTGAAGGTACTAGGCCACTGTTCGGCGGAGTTGCGTTATCAATGAGTTTCAGGATCTCGATCACTCGGCCGGGGGTGGACTTTGACTGCAGCGTATTGTCCAGAAGCTCCTCCCATGTCACTCCGGCCACTTGCTCCCGCCACAGCTGGGGAAGCAAGAACTCCAAGGACTCCGGCACCCGCTGTACGGCTTTGATGAGCGTTTCGGCGCCATCGGGCGAGGTTCGAGCGTAACTGAGGAGCTCCTCGACGCGAGCGGGATTGTGTTTGAATCGATTAATGATCTTCTCCTGCCACATAGGCAGGGAGTCCTCGTATTCTCGTGGATCGAGGCCGAGCGACCTAAGCCAGTGTTCAGCCCGGGGCCCCCACTCCGAGGCAGGCGTCTGCATCGCAACCGTACGGAGAACATCGGTCACCAGTCCTTCGCGCAACTTCGAACCAGCAAGCTCCGACGGTGCGGGCTGTCCTGTCCTGACAGCCTCAACCTGCAAGTCCACCAAATAGTGGTAGAAGGACTCCTGGAAGACGACTCGCCATGCCGAGTCGTGAACTTCCCTGTGGGGATGAGTAAGCAACTGGTTCAGGCACCCGGGCTGCAGGTCGAGTAGGCGCAGGGTCGCGTCCTCGTCCCAGCGTTTGAAGACGGAAGAAGGGGCCTCGGAGTCGAGGACCCCGACCAGTTCATCGTCGGCCAGTGGGCGCAGATCCTCCAGGACCTCCCTCCACATCATCGTGCCCTGTTCCCACTGGGAGGCATTGGGGTCAATGAAGTTGAGCCTCGCCTTGTACTCCTTCTCGGCCTTCTGACGGGTGTCCGTCGCGGTGGGGCCCTGACAGATCAGTTGTGCGTACCAGCCCAGACTCCTCGGCACTTCGACGACCGGCATGGGCGATACGCGCGACATGGCGGACTTGTACTCGTCCGGATGACGCTGTGCGAGTTCATTGGGCCACAGACAGGTGACGATCTTATTATTCCTATTCCGATCGCTGTGGGGGTAGGCGGTCGACCAGCGTACTAGCCGCGCCAGATCCTCCGGTACTGCTCTCATAAGCGCCATGAGTGCCTGCTCGTCCTGCGCCCCCGGCACATCGAGCAGCGTGTAACGGTGTTCCTGATTCATCCTCAGCATGATGGCCAGAGTCTGTGCCAGTGCTCCCGGATCGACTCGTGAGGTCGAGTCCCGTGCGATCAAGCCCTTCCCATCACCGCTGAAAACTTCTGGTGAAAGCAGTGGTCTGTGTGACAGGGCTCCCAGTACCCAGCGTGCCACATCCACCAGAGACAGGCCCTCGGGCGCCAGCGCCGTCTGAATGGCACCGGTCTCGCCGTAATCACCGCCCGATCCGACGACGACGGCCCCCCAGCGGCCCGTCTTGTTATCGAAGACGAAAGTTGTCGAATGCAGAGCCTGCGGCTGCATGTACATATCGACGCTCAGCTGAGTGAACCCCTTGGAGATCTGATTCAGCGCATTCTGCTCCGCGAAGGTCATCTCGCTTGTGAGATCGAGATCCGTTCGGAATCCGCTCCCTGCAACCTGCCTCTTGACCTCGACCAACCAGCTCATGCGCGCACCTCATGCCCCAGGGACGGGGTCAAAATGTACCGGTAGAGCTGCAGGCATCCGGCATCCTCTTCAGAGTGGTCGTTCAATTCCTCGCCGTCCTCGTCCACACGAGTCCAGGCGCTCGTCAGGGCGAAATGCACCAACAATTCCGGATCCAGGAGCTGATCGACGACGTTCTTACCCACGATCGTTGACAGGAGCGCACTCACCACAACGGCGCTCAGCATATCACGCATCTGCAAGCGGTAGACGCCCAGACCGGCATTCCATGTGGCATTGCTAGTCGGTACGGTAAAGGTGTTCCCGTAAGTCATCATCGGCACGGGTATTGTGCCGCTGTGAGTCGGAGTCGTCGTCCGGCTGGGTGCCGTCGGGCGCCTTGTTGTCAGAGGAATGGTGGCAGGGATCACAAATTCCTCGTCGAAACTCAACTCGATGGTCTCCTCCTCGGAGTGGGCGAGGGCCCAGAAGGCCTGCGGGTCGGACAGCCGCGCGAGCATGCTTCGCACAACATTCATCCGTCGGTCACGAGGCAGTGCGGACACAGTATTCAGGAATTCCCATGTGCTGGGGTCCACGCCGTGCGCGTCCCAGGAAGCACATCTATCGAACGCGGACAACGCGCAGTCCTCGAAAGCGCGGCGGGCACCCCGGGGGATGATGCCCGCCCATCGGCCGAGTTCTTCATCACTCTGCGTGGTTTTCTCAAGAATGACCCGGATGGCGTCGCACTTAGTGAGAACCAGAGTGGCATTCACCGAGGGATCCGTGGACAGGGTCTCGGTCATGACCGCGATCATGGCCTTGGTCGCGTTACGCGCCCGACGTCCGCGGGCGAACAATTTGTCCTGAGTCGCTGTCCCGGTTGGGCGCATGGACAGGCGTAGGGTAAGAGAGTCCTTCAGGTTCTTGAGACACCACCCCGCGGTGAGCGGGTCGACGACTGCGACGAAGTGCGCCGACCGGTACAGCTGCTTGACATCAGCGGAGGAACCCACGTAGTTCTTCGCATTGGGGTTCGTCCACGCATCGGTCGCCTCTCCCGGCAGGTCAACGAACGCGACCTCGAAGGCGTCGAAGTCCTTCCCCGCCCGGTTGCCCCGGCGATAGTCGACGTGAACCGACCGCAGGTACGGCGGACGCCCGCGGCCCCACTCCTCCAGCCACGTGTACAACTGGTCATCGGTGTAGACCTGGCCCTCGTTCGTGGCTCTGAGGGCGTTGTGAAGAACTGCCTCGAAGCCGGCGATGACGTCATCGGATGTTCCGAGTATGTTTTGAAGGTTCCGTTCGATCGTATCCCGCAGGTCATCTCCCGTCGTCGCCTGCGTTGCGCCGATGGACTCTCTGCTCTCTGCCGGAAGCGGGCTGAAGCGGCGCCCGATCGGTCCCAGTCTGACATTGGCGAAGGGGACTGCTTGGCCGCCCGAACCCGTCAGGCGCGGCGTCTGAATTTCCATGAGTGTTTCTCTGAGCTGGGACTTGCCGCCGTCAACGGGGCCCAGGAGACACACCTTGATACGATCTCCCGTGCGACCGGTCTCTCTGACGTGACCATGAGCGCACACATCATATGAGTGGGATGGGGCGACGCTCAGATCCGTTCCCGGAGACTGCCAGCAATTCTCCTCGTGATTGACTTCAAGAATTCGAATCGACTGACGATTCACTCCGAAACCGTCGCGCTCCTCGACCCGCAGCCATGCCCTCGGCGAACTGCAGAGATCGCAGTTCTCCGGCTCCTCGTCAGGAGGTTCCGGGGACACCGCGAATGAATTTGTGAACCATGTCATAATAGACTCCCGAATATGCAGATCAACAAGATGACGATCCCGCTGAACGACAGCAAGAACATGATGTGCTTCGAGGTTTCGGACGCGTCGCGCTGGGCCTGTTTGCGCACTTCATCATCATAGCGTGCGATGTGCTCTCGCGCCAGCAGGGCGTTCTGGTCTTTGGCCAGACTCTTCACTTCACCATCCGTCAGCAGGAATTTGCCGGCGGAGTCGATGGCCCTGATGATCCGGGCTTCGAGCCACGAGCTTCGGAGGTAAAGAAAACGGCAGGCCGGGTGGCTGTGGTAAACCTCTTGCGCCGTCTTCCGGACGTGTCGCATCACGGCGGACTCGACCAGTGGCCCCCAGTCATGGGCGCTCCGGTGACTTGTGGCGCGATTGATGAGCTCGATGTACTTGTCGTCCGGGGGCGGCGGTTCATACGCGGGAGGAGGCAGGATGATATTATCGACCTCCGGACCCGGAGGGAAGGGTATGGTGCCACCCCGTTGCGGCGAGTAGTGGGGGGGATCGAATCGAGTGTCGGGACCAGAACCCCCATGATTCTGAGAATCTGTCTTCGGGCCCGGTCCACCGTCCTGGTTGGGAGGTGCAGAGGGATCGGACTCGAGAGGAACAGGCGCGGGGTATGACCCCAGGCTCAGAATGGGGCCATCCGGACGCAGAGCCACCCTGAAGTCGGTGCTTCCGACCAGTTCCAGTTCGCGGCTCATATCCCGCGTCTCTGAGTACCGCCGGCTCGGATCCATCATGAGCGCCCGATTGAGGATGCTATTGATCGCGTCGACCTGCTTCTGATGCTCGTCCTCCGGACAACTGAGGCCGCGAATTCGTACGTCCTCACCCCGTGGGAACTGGGGGATGCCATCGCCGAAGGGCTTGCGACCCGAGAGCATCTCGTAGAGCACGACGCCCGTAGCGAAAATGTCTGACCGCGCCGAGATGGCCTCGGGATCGAGACGCTGCTCGGGAGAGGCATAGGGCCATGTCGCCACCAGAGGGCCGCCAGCGGCCTCCGTGACCGTGGAGGAGATCCCGAAATCGATGAGGACGACGCGCTCCTCGGAAGTTTCAGGATTTCTCACCATAATATTCTCTGGCTTGATGTCCCGGTGGACAAGTCCGCGCAGGGCCTCTTCTCGGGGTCTGTGGAGGACATCGAGTCCCTGGAGGATGCTGTGCGCGAGTTTGATCGCTCGAGCGGCCGTAAGACGACCTCCCGATTTATTGAGAATATCCCGCAGAGACTGCCCCTCAACGAAGCGGGTGACGATATACGTACCACTGACCTCGATCGGTTCGGCCACACTGGCGTCCCACCAGTTGGTGATGGTGGCGCGCAGGAGGTCGTACTCATTCTGCGCCGCGGCGGCGTCCGTCGGTGAGACCACCTTGACGACCACCCGGTCCCTTCTATGCAGGCCGAGATCGGGAACGTCGTAGACGGCTACGGCATCGTACACATGCCTGCCGGCGCCCATGTTGTGGTACATGGAGGCATTGACGCTGTAGCGTCCTAGAATCAACTCGCCCGTTTGGAATATATGGGGGAAGGGGGGCCACTGCTCACCCTCGCTCATTCGAACATCCTCTCTCAGATCATGGTCAGCAATTAGGCGGTCGGTAAGGCGAGTGGGGCGGCGGCGATAGTCCCCGAGGCGTCAATGAGGTTCTCATGCCGCCACCGCCTTCACGGTGGCGTTGAGGAATATCTCGAGGGAGTCCTTGAGCACTGCGCTGCGACCGCTCACTGCGGCGAAGGCGTCAAGCCCCGCCATGAGGGGGACGATGGCGGCGCACCGGGCGTCCAGATCCGCCGCGCAGGTCCTCCTTCTGCGGCCATCGCCCCGACCGGAGCCGTTCGCACCGCCGTCGACGCCTCGACCGCTGCCGGCCCCCGCCTCGGCGAGGACGCCCGAGGCGAGGAAGGAGGCCCAAGCATCCTCCGCCTGGACGGGAAGACCGCCGACGGGGTGTCCGTGTCCGACGGCGAGGACCATGCAGGTCCCGAGAATGAAGTCGCAGCGGGCGAGCTTGACCTTGGCCGCGGGCGTCCAGACCGCTCTCGGCTCGAGGTGGAAGCGGGCGCGGTGGGCCATTTTCATGGTGCTTCTCAGCACGTCGGCGTCGAGATCGGCGTCGTGATGCTCATCGCGGGCCAACCGGAAGGAGTACTCAGTGAGTTCCAGAAGCATGTCCGCCGTCATCGCGGGATCCGCTTCGCCGTCGTCGAGCCGGGGGTAGTGCGTCTCGACGATCGAACGCAGGTCGTCGACTCTGGTCAGGCACGCGCCCTGATACGGCTCACCGTCCGGCACCGTGTTCACGAGCCCGCGGGCGGTCTGCGCCGCCGCGTCGGCCTCAATGGACCTGCCGAGTGCGGTGTAGGTCGTCGACAGGCCGTGGCTGCACGCCGCCCGGGCGAGTTCGGCGCCTGCGATCCCGGTCCACAGCGGACGGGTCATGGCGTACAGGAGAAGGGCGTCGGCGTGGTTGCCGATCCTGGTCTGTTTCAGTGCGATCCCCGCCAGGGCGATCGCCGCATCCAGCCGGGCCCGCTCGGTCTCGCTGAGGGTGATGCCCACGGTCCTCCTCCTGGCCTCATCGGTCTCGCACATCTCTTTCAGCGGCAGGACCCGCGGGTCGCGGATCGCAGCGAGGGACTTCGTGCCAGCGGGAGGAATCGGTCGCGGGCCGAGCCACGAGTCTCCAGACGTCGCCGTGGTCGTCGTGCCTCGAAAGGACACGGTGGAGCGACTGGTGCTGCCGCCTGCCGTCGGCCTTAAGCGCTGGACGACGGCCTGGGCGGGCCCAGTGCCTCCGCCCCCGGCTATGGGGTTCGAAAGATTGCGTTTGGCGAACTCGGCGAGCAGGCGGCACTCCTCGGCCCAGTCCGGCTCCCTCGTCTCGACGAACGCCCGATGCGCCTTCTCCGCGAAGTCCGTGGCCTCGATCCAGCGTCCATCCGTGGCATGCTGCTCGGCCAGGCGCAGCAGGAGCCGTGCTCGGCGCGATAACCAGTTTTTCTTGTGCTTCAAGAACCGCTGCCCGACGCACCCGGGTTTGACCCTTTCGACATCCTCGAGCGCTGCAAGGAGAGATTGGGCGGCCCGCCTCCTGAAATCCGTCTGCTCGTTGGCCAACTCATGGAGCTCGGCCAGGGCGATCCAGCACTCCGCCTTCGCCTCGGGGACCGTGGTCACCGCCGTCATGGTCCGGCTGATCAGGCTCAGGCACCTCCGGCGCACCATTTCCGGATCCGCTTCCGCGGCGTCGATCCCTCCGAGGTCCTGGCGGATTGATGCGGCCTCCCCGTACAGCAAGTCGGCCTCGCGCCAACTCGCCGCCTCCTCGAGTCGGCCCGCCAGCTGGAGCGTCGCCCGAACGGCGTGCCGCACCGGCGGGTCATCGGCGTCGGCCGGGAAGGGAACGGTGTTGGTCATCAAGGGTCCTCAACTGGGAAGGGGGCGGAAGATGTATCGCTTCGTTCGTCGACCATCGCCGCCGGTGTGGATCGTACGTCATCCATGACGGACACGCTCAATCCCGCGGAGATTGTCTAAGAACTAATACTTAGTCTTGTCTTAGTGATTTAAGTCACTTGCAAGGATGTGCGGTGAGCCTCACGGGAGCCCGGAGCGGCGGGGCGACCGGCGTTGGGGCAGTCAGTCGCCCCGCCGCGGTTCCCATGAACAAGGCGGAAGGGGCCTACTACCGCGGGCCCGCTCCGGGCGCCGCATCCTCGCCGGGCAGATCCTGGGTGAGGGTGCGGATGCTGCGCAGCAGATCCGCCGCCTCGGCGGAGGCCGGCGCTGAGCCGAGAGAGCTCAGCCGATCGAAGAGGCTGTTCACCTCGT
>ERZ773038.1462-NODE-1462-length-13310-cov-26.089853_pt1 | contig 13310 bp, 7 predicted proteins | sample MGYA00511665_ERZ773038 | MGnify/ENA primary metagenome ERZ773038 (study PRJEB29015, sample SAMEA2737966) | human oral metagenome | biome: human oral; feature: human-associated habitat; material: dental | place: China | collected 2028 ... | reverse complement strand
ACCATTATCATGGCAGCAAAGTGATTGACCTCTAGCTGAAAGCTAGCTTTCTAATAGTGGTATGAAAAAAGGCCCGACATAGAAGTCAGACCGTTTCTTCAAATATTTACTTTAGAAGCGAAGTCTGGCGTCGAAACCATTTATGCCTCACTTTGATATAAATTATATCATATTAAAACAAGGAAAGAAATCTAAGGATTTCTTTCCTTATTTTGTTAGTAAGATCACAATTTACTCGCTTATAAATCCTCTAAGGTATAAATAGGTAAGTATCTTTGTGCGAAGGCAAGGTTTTTATTAAGTTCTGCCCATTTAGTAGCATCACCAATAACATAGATATATTCTTTTGCTCTAGTAAAGGCTACATTTACATTATTGGCGTTAACCCATTTAATAGCTCCATTAGCAGCGCCATCGCTTTGACAGCCTAACATATAAATAACGACTTTAGCTTCTTTACCTTGGAAGGTATGAACCGTACCGATATTATCATCTAACCAGTCTTTCTTATTATCCTCTTTAGTCCAATTCACAATATCATTACTAAGGGATTCCATATACTTTTTAAAACCATATGCCACACTGGTAAATGGTGTAATGATAAAAATATCTTTAAATTTGGTATTTCTTGCTCGTAACTTTTGAATCAATTCAAAAGCAATTTGACCTTGTACTTGTATATATCTATCTTTACCAGTAGTAGATTCAATATTACTTGCATCATATGTTATCCAACAGCTCTCTTTGCATAGATCAATAGTCTCTTTAGTATCCAGAGTCTTATTAATCATAAAGCCACCATAGGATAAATCATTAGCTACTGTAAACATAGGATCCTTACAGCGTCTATGAATAACGAGTGGACAACCAACCCAAGATTCAGAACCATCAAGATTTTTGATAATGCCTGCAAATGAATTTTGTGCATCAGCTAAACTTTGTACAGATAACTCTTTAGTCCGATATTTACCAATACCTTCGCCACCAATTTTTTCGACAAACAAATCCTGTACAGTTTGTACCGGTTCAATCTGTTTAGGATCACCAACTACTATTGCCTTTTGCGCACGGAATAATGCCCCTACAAGCATATGAGGTGACGCTTGTCCTGCTTCATCGATAATAATTGTACCTAACGAACTTTCAGATTTACAATTAATCAAAAATCTCTCCACAGCAGCAAAGGTGGAAGAAATAACTGGTACTGCAACCATCAAGGAATTAATTAATGCAGGGAATATGGCATCAAGGTCAAAATTTTTCTGTAAATTTTTCCTATCATTTAATGAGCCCCAATACTGACTAAGTAATTGCATATTTTTTCTGAAAGCATTACTCATAACAACAGCCTTTTGCAATTGTAAAGCATCATATAACAAATGCTCTCTACATTCATTTAAGTAGTTGCACATATATAAGAACGCTGTATGGGCCTCTGCTCGGTCCTCATCAGGTGACATTAAATTTGATACTATATCATCAAAGCAATGTATAGAAGCTTTAGTACTAATTTTTAATGTACCTAAAATATCTTGCTGTGTTTCTTCTATTTTTTGAAGAGTATTATCAAACTCTTTAATATCAGCTAATAAACCATCTTTCGTATTGATTATAGATTCACGCTCATTAACCAACTGGTGTAATGCATCTAATTCACCTTTAACATTTTGAAGCTTTGTAGTCTCGTCTTCAATAACTGATAACAATGCAGCATTACTCATGGCTTCTAAAATAGACCAGTTAGTAGCACTCCAAATCTTATCAATAATAGAACGTTTGCTGTTCAACTCTATTAATTTAGACTCAATACTATTTTTACGCTCTATCAACTTCAACAAATTATCATCTAAATCATCATACTTACTTAATTGTTCATTGATTACAAGAACTTCCTCTTTTAATTTATCGATTTTACCCTTTAATTCTTGAATCAAATGAATATTCTCTTCATAGACTGTTACATAAGTAAATAATGCTTTTACAAGATTATGTTGAGCCTGAAACTGTTTCTTGGCACTTTCAAAAGCATCTTGAGCACTAGGCATACGCATAATAGAGGACATATCTGAGGATAATACATCTAATACTGGCATAAATGTGTTTATATTAGACTTCTTACCAAGTCTCGCAGAAATTAAGCCCCATTGTTCATTACTCTCTGCTAAACGATCTGCTAAAAAGGTAAAATATACCTCATTAGATTTAACAAATTGATACTTCTTATCCTTAGCAAAATAAGATAAATCAACCTGTTGATTAGAGGAATCTGGATGAAATAATGTAGACCCATTAGTCCCCTCTTCCACAGAGGAAATATTTGGCAATTCTAATGTAATATTTTCAACGGCCTTATTATTTGATGAAAGCACCAGCATGCCATATAATGCAATATCACTAGGTATATCATAGTAAAAAGAGATCCCATCTCGGCCCACAACCTTTTTGAAGATATCATTTACATGATTACTTTCACAAAACTTAGCAGCACGTTCAACAATATTACTAGCAATGATATCCTTCAATAACGTAGTTTTTCCTGTACCAGGAGGCCCATTAACAGAAAAGACGTCTTTAGGATTCTCCTTAGCAATATTAACAGCAATTTGCTGCATAAAGGATAAGTTAAACTTTGAAGGCCATCTACCATATGGTAATACCTTCGGATTATACCATTTACGCATCTGCTTAGTATCTTTCAACAAATCATAATGCTCAATATCCTGATTAAGACTATTAATATAAGATAATACCTTATCATCATCCTTTAATGTATCAATGTGCCGTAAGACCAACTGTAAATCATCAAGGAAAAAACTAGATTTTAAATCATTAATAGGCATTGTATCAGCTTTAACAAGCTGAATTTCCTCTTCCTTAAAACCACAATAACCATAAATATCACCGGCACGAAACATGGTAACGCCCATAGGATCCAAGATATGCTCTTGTATATACGCATTGATCACACGTGCAGCCTTATCAAGGGATACCTTTTCCTCAGGAAGATTAAAACCATCCTCGATTTCTTTAACAACCTCATCCCATCCATCTAACTTAATATCTTTAAACTCCACATCAGGCTGAAACATCATTTGATAAATCACCCAAATAAAGGGAGCAATTTGTAGACTGCCCTCTTTATAGTATCCCTCTGCATCAACAATAAATGATGCACTATACACATTTCCTAAATATTGTTTTTCAGGATATTCAATTTCTAATTTATCAATGAAGGCCTCTAATACTTCAGTCCCTTTAACTACACATAATAGAACAGCATGTTCATCATCTAAAACATAGTCCTTTTCATCCTTAAAATATTTAATCTCATCAGTAATAGAGTAATTATAAGGATCATTTGGTAACGGGACTACATACGTAGAAACACGCGAATTTGTTCTTTTCCAATAAGGTTTTATTACAGACTGTTGATAAATAGTAGTTGTATCATTCTCAGTAGTAAATACAAGCTCATTAACATACTTCTTAGGAATTGCTTTATACTTTGGAACTTCTTTCGGTTGCAAACACTCAAGTGAATACCAATACTTTATAATTTGCTTTGCAGTATCTTTCATCTATATCTACCCTCTCATTAGACTAATGAAAGTATTATATAGAATAAATAGAAAACTTTTATGAAAAGAGATCTGCTAAACTAGCAAACCTCTTTTTATAAATAAATTAAGTATAACTATTAATAAAACAGCTACCTAACTCTGTAACATTAGTTTATTATCTTTCCTACGCTTTGCCATACCTGATTGGACTAAAACCTCTGCAAGAGCCACCTTATGTTCAGTATTAGCACTTGGATACTTTCTATCCCATATAGATGCTAATTCAGAAACCTCTTCAACAGCTAAAATGTATTCTTTTAAATCAGTTTCATTAATACTTGAAATTTTAATTTTAATAATTTCTATTTTATCTTCAATACTTATATTATCATTATTCATAAAGTATAAAATAACGCTGTTATTATTACACTCATCCACGAAAGATAAAAGTTGACCACTTTGATTTAATGCTATTATAAAATCATTTTTGAATTTAAAATCAGCAAAATTAATGCTAATGAACTTCATATTATCTGCTGAAAGATAGTGATTCAAAATATACAGAACTAATTCTGCTCTATCATCATTGATTAACTCTATCAATGGGTTCTCATTTAATTTATTTAATAATGGAATTACAAAATCTGAAGATATATTACTATTTAAAATAGCATATATTGATGAATCATCTAACTCACAATTAAGTAACTCTGAAATGATTTTACTTTTATCTATATCATTCACAGAGTTTATAAGTAAAATTACTTCTTTATGATATTCTCTATCCATTAAATACTTAATATTTTCTGAAGTTACAGCTAAAAGATTATTTTTAATTAATCGTTCAATTCTTTCAGCTGTTAAATCAACCTCAATTTCTTCAAAAATTTTATCTACAAATGGTAATAAATACTCAAATAATCTTATATTAATATTACTATCAGTAATTAAACTATTACAAATTTTCTTGTTTGTGGATAATATTTCCTCAACATTATCAGCATTTATATTAACATCAAGATATTTAATAAGCTCTTCACCATAAAAGTCTATATTTTCCCAGTAATAAGCTAAATTATCTTTATTAAATTCAAGGGTATTAGTAATTAAAAGTTGATCAAAAACATCTTGATTAAATTCAGTAATATTTAAAGCAGCTGCATCAGTAATAATATATTTATTATTACTAAGATAATTTATCTTAAGATCATTAGATATTTTAGAAGCAAATACTTTAATCAAAACATTTTCATCATTATAATACGTTATACCTACTGGACAGGATATTATATAATCAGTAATAAATTCATCAAAATTATCACTAATATACTCATAAGAAGATTTTAAACACTCTAAATTTAAAATATTAGTTATTAAACATCCATATTCAATTTCCTTAGCCGAAATAATCTTAGTAATCAAAATAATATTTTTAATATTTAACTTAAAGGCCTTATGTTCTTCTATAATTAACAGACGTTCTTTAGGCAATTCAATTTCTGTTAAGTCATCAAATTTTAAATTCAAATCATCAATATATTTAATCAAAATTTGTACTCTATTATCTGGTATCAATGATAGAATTTGACTATTACCCTCTAAGATTTCTTTAAATGAAACTAAATATTTATTATCTATATTCTCATTAGTTATAAGTGCAGCCAATATGTTTTGATATGCATTAATATAATTATTCTCACAGCCTCTTAAAATTGCTAATAAATACTCTACCTCAATGGTTACTATGCTTTGTATAAATTTATCAATCATCTCAAAATCAAAATCATCTAAAATCTTAGCTAAATTAGAACAGCCTAATTCTTTGTCAAGAGATTTAATAATTATAATTATCTTATCTTCTAGACCTTGATTTAACACTTCCTTGAAAACATACTTATTAAGTATATTAAATCTAGAATAATCACACTTTGAAAGACGACTAAGTATTTCTTTAGGGTTATTTACTTTAAAGCTCACATCTAATTCTTTATTTTCATACAAAGATTTTAAATATATTACATCGTTTTTACTTAACAATTTAGACTTATCAAAATTAAATTTGCCTTTATAATACTCATAGGTTTCATCAAGTAAACCTTCACTTATAAGAAATCTAATTAATGAAAAGTAATGATTTTCAATAATTTTATTAGTTCTGTCTATAAAGATATTTTCGCGATCTTCAATATTCATATTAGAAAGAAGCTCTACATAAGAATAAATATCAATTTTTTTAATTTTGGTATCTATCTTTTCAATCTTCTCTTTTATAAGTTTAATCTGCAAATTTTTATCTTTATATAAATTATCAATTATATTTTTGTTTTTTTCTGATGTTAATATATATGTCTCTAAAAACTGATCATAATTGTAAGCATTATTACTATAATTACAAAAGATTTCTTTAAGTTGAGATTTTTCTTTACTCCATAGCTCTAAAATTTCATACCATGGAGTCCTACTTTCACTACCATAAATAGATACATTACTCGGAATCATTAATGCCATGAGTTCAAATTTATTAAATTCAATCTTATCTTTTATAACATCAATTTCTTCTATAAACTTTGTACGCTCATTATTTAAGTGAAGTATAATTTTCTCTCTACTATCTTCCAACTTATGAAATACATCAATAATATAACCTTGATTTATTTGTAATAAATCAAATTCATAAGGAAATATATTTTTAAGTGTTATCATTGCAAATAGCTTATTACAATCTAAATCTATATCCTTTGGTTGTATAACCTCTGAATATACCTTATATTCATTCACAATATTTTTTAATAAGCGCATATCATCAATATATAATGCAATTTTTGATAATACAGCTTTTGTTGGAGGAAAATTTATTGAATCGAATAATTCTACTAAAGTATGCTCTGATGTTCTAGAATCAACTATAGGAACAACTGGCAAAATGAAGTCAAAAAACTTAGTTCGATTTTTTGAAAGAAATAGACCATCTCTGAGCATATATACAAACTTTACTGTATATCGTTTTTTATTTGCTAAAATAAATGAATTCAATAAAAAATTTAATTCTCTTAATTTAGTAAAAATATTTATATTATCATATCGATCTAAATCCTCAAATACAACACACTCAACCTCAGAACTATATAATAAATAAACAATTTCCTTAATATCACGATCAAAAACCGTTTCATCAGTATCAACAGTATCATTAAATTTAGCTTCTGCTCCCTTAAAATTAATTTTATCAATTTTCACTCTATATTCTTTAATAAAATAATAAAAAAAAGTTATTATGGAAACAAAAAACAAAATTATACTAAGTAAAAATGTATCTGAGATACTCCAGCTTGTCACATATAATTGAAGAATAGCAGTTACATCATTTCTATAAAACCAAATCAAAATTGATAATATAAATATACTATAAAAAACTGCTTTAAAGATGGCTGAAAAGCAGGAAATATTTTTTTTGAAATTATACTTACTCAATATAATTTTATTTTTATCAATCTGTGATAATATTTGATTGATAATTTGTCTTTCAACTCGATTCTCTTGTGTAGACTCTTCAAATTGATTTGATTCAGAATTAACTGGTTCATCATAATTTCCTAATGAGATAAAAATTGGATTTTTCTCTACTTTCCAATTCTTAATATGTGTTAACCATATGGAGCTTTTACCAGCTCCATATATACCTGTAATTGCAATATTTTTAATATTATTATTTTCTAAAGCAAAATTTATAGCTTCTGTATATATTTTTTCATTAGTCCCTAATTCTTCTGGTCCTAAAATATTAAAAAATTTTTTTCCTTCTATTTCTTTATTACATACTTTTTTACATAGTTTATTATAAAACTTTGATATGTTTCTTGATAAATTGTTATATCCCCTTTTTAACATTACATTATCTCCCTATTAATAATAAAATAGTAGAACCCCTATACGAATAATAACCAGTCTATATAAATGATATAATAATAATATTATTCAACACCCTTCATGAAAATTCCTTCATTTTTAGTTAGGATAAATATATGATTATCTACTCATCCACAAAACAAGCTTTCATCCAAGATTTCGAGCAAGGTGTCTTGGTCAAAAAGTTACATCAATCATTAACAGAAAAATATCGTCGCGTAGGCGAATCTGAAATTCATTCATGGCAGACTTCATTATCTTATATGGCTAATGTCATGCGTGATTTTGCTATACCTGATTTAGCTGGTGTTGCCATTGAATATATCGTTCCAAACACGCAAAAACGGGTCGACTTTATTATTACCGGCCTTGATCAAAATAATAAAGAACACGTTATTATTGTTGAATTGAAACAATGGGGCGAAGCTTTCAAAGTAACAGATAAGGATAATATTGTATCTACCTATCTTGGTGGTGGAATACGTGAGGTAACCCACCCTTCCTATCAAGCCTGGTCCTACTGTAGTCTCATTGAAAACTTTAATGAAGATGTACAGACGAGACCTATTGAGTTACATCCATGTGCATTTTTACATAACTTTGATGAAAGTATTTCACCAGAATTGCGAGATCCAATTTATCGTGGAATATTAGATATATCTCCAATGTTTACATTAGGGCAAATGGACAGGCTCCGTGATTTTATTAAAACGTATATTCCAAAGCCTGACACTACAAACATTATGGAATCAATAGAGCATGGTAAATTAAGACCATCTAAAGCTCTGCAAGATTCTATTTTAAGTATGCTGCAAGGTAATAAAGAGTTTGTACTCATCGATGATCAAAAGGTTGAGTTTGAGCGAATAAGGAAAGCTGCCCTAGATGCTATTAAAAACAATCAGAAAACGGTATATATAGTTCGTGGCGGTCCCGGTACTGGTAAAAGTGTTGTAGCAATAAACTTATTAGCTGAATGTATCCATAACGGCTACATGGCGCAGTATATTACATCTAATGCAGCACCACGAAATGTATATAGCACCATGCTACAAAAAGGATTCAAGAAAACAGAGATTAAAGCATTATTCCAAAGTAGTGGTACATTCCATACACGCTCTAAAAATGCACTTCAAATTGCAATTGTTGATGAAGCACATAGATTACGTGAAAAATCCGGAATGTACCAAAATGAAGGGGAAGACCAAATCAAAGAAATTATTAATGCCTCCCTCTTTAGTGTCTTCTTTATTGATCGAAATCAACGTGTTACTTTTAAAGATGCAGGTACTATCGATAAAATATTAAAGTTTAGTACTAAGCAAAAGGCTCTTATTTATGAAGGTGCGCTAGAATCTCAATTTCGTTGTAATGGTTCTGACGGCTATTTAGCTTGGTTAGACAACGTGTTTCAAATTGCAGAAACAGCAAACTATGATGGTTTTGAAGGTGATTATGACTTTAGGATTTTTGATGATCCTAACGCTATGTATGCTGCTATAAAAGCAAAAAATGAGATAAACAATAAGTCTCGAGTTTTAGCAGGCTATTGTTGGGATTGGCCTAAGGAAGGTCGAACGACTTCTCTTGTAAAAGATATCCAAATACCGGAACATAATTTTGGAATCAGCTGGAACTTAGGAAATTCCACCACATATGCAATAGATCCAGACTCTATTAATGAAGCGGGCTGTATTCATACCACTCAAGGCCTTGAGTTTGAGTATGTAGGAGTTATTATCGGTGACGATTTACGTTATGAAAATGGCAAACTCATCGTAGATATTAATAAACGTGCTAAAACAGATCAGTCTATCAAAGGTATCAAAAAACTTTTAAAAGAAAATCCTGAGGAGGGACATCGTATTGCAAATGAAATTGTAAAAAATACATACCGTACATTAATGACACGTGGTCAAAAAGGTTGCTACATCTACTGTACAAATAAAGAGTTAGCCAATTACTTTAAATTAGCCTATAATCATCAATTAAGCTATACTTACAACGAACCTCAAGTTGCTCTAGCAGAACAACCACTAGCGGCCGATAAAACAAGTTCTAATACAACAAAATAGGGTCTTAAAGAATTGATATAGTAAAATGAGCTTGTAGCACTATAATAGTATAGTGCTACAAGCTCATTTTTAATTATTATTCAACTCATAAATAACGACTACTTAGTATTCTTAATATCATAAGTAACCATTTCTTTTGGCATCTTAGCCCCCAGTCCACTTTGAAATGTATTATAGTAGTCCTTATTGTTATTAGTATCTACATATTGCACAATATCACGATAGTCTTTTACCAATAGATTACTATTATTAGACATAATAAAGTGCGTATATACAAATTGTTTGTCATGAGATATTAACATATACAAAGTTGTTTTAGGGCGCTTAATTTGCAAGTATACAGATGGCATAGCATCATTCCATACAGTAGCAAATTGAATTGGTTGTCGCATCGAATATTTGTCAGACATAATGATACTTCGTACAACTTTTGGGAATATATTCTCTAGATGTTGCATATCAGTATCTGCTATTGGCATCACCATAATCCCTTCTTTATAATGATCGCTATCATGTATGTACATATACGAATCGCTTTTATCTACCCGTACCATTTTACTTGTTTTTAGTGTTAAAAATGTAAAATCATTAATTTTTAATGTCTTACTTTTAGAAAGGATATCCTTAGCTGGCTCAATAGATGGTAGAACATAGTTTACCAAAGGTGACATTATAATTTCTTTAGTCTTATCTACACCTTGTTTCTCCAATGAATTCAACTGTTTTTTAGGTGTCAAATTGTAACCGATATGATAGGAAATTGTAGGTGTATCCTTCATTGTAAAATTGATACTCCCTACCATCGGAGTCCCCTTAGCATATGTTACATCCCATGTGGCTTTTTCTATAATAGGATACATAAATTTATCAGCATATAAAGAAGAATTAGGCGCTTTATACACTCCAGCTGTTTTCTCTGCAATAGCTTTCATATCATCAATAGTCAACTTGTTATATGGAATCTTACTATCTTCCCAATTATTTCCAGCTGGTTGATATCGTAATTCATAGGCCATAATTCCATTAGGACTCATAATCATTGCCTGTTTGAACGCAGAAGTGCCATCTGAAATTTTTTCAGTATTACCATACCTACTTGGATATGGCATAGTAAATTTTATATTTGCTCCATCCTCCTTTAAAATAAATACTGTTGAAGAAAAATTTAACGAATGGTTTAACTCACGATTTGAATAAATTACCTTATCTAAATCTATATCACCATTACCTACCACAGCTTTGGGTATATAATCTTTTATCTCTGCTTCAACCTCACGTTCCATCTTGCGTACATCTAAATCAGTCTTTCGATAATTTTGATATGCATCCTTTGATATTGTAGGATTCGCACCTGGTATATTAATATCAATCGCATGACTTCCTAACGTAACACAGCTAAAACATAGTGTAGCCATCAATATACGTTTCATAATAGACTCTCATCCTTTCACATAATGCCTCTCAAATAGTATATATGTATAGAATATCATATTTTAGTTGACATTTAGTAGTACAATATAAGTATAGAAATGAGGAGGTGATACCTATGAAGTTTACAAAACGTATGATTGTCATGACGCTTTTAGCCGTGACTGCTGCAGTATCTACAGGATTTGCTTACGATTACGTATGCAATGGATCACAAGCAAATTGCAATACCAATGCTCAGTATAAATGTAATGCAGATACTCAATACAATTGTAATACAAACGCTCAATACAACTGTAATAATAACAATACAGTTTGTAACAATACTAGCCAAAGTTACTGTGGCCCAAACTCTAATACAAGAGGATGTGGCGGGTATAGAAAATAATATATCGGATACGACAAAAGCCTATAGTACTGAATATGTACTATAGGCTTTTATAGAGTTTATAACAAGAATACTATTTAATGCATCAATGTACTGATAAGACACAATTTAAAGCTACACTTGTATTAGGAGTTCATGCGGTTAAAGTATTCAATGGCTTTTGGTGTAAAACCAATATAGGTATTACCAGCTGCGTACGGTCCTAGTTCATATGGTTGGTAAACTAGATCAATGTTCCCCTTACCGCGTAAGCAATAGTTATCGGTTACATATTTTACACTCCATCCATTTGGAATATAGCTCTTTGTATGATTACCTGTATAATAACTTAATACATGGGATCGTAAGCCGTTATCCAATTGTGATGCATTCGCAATTTTTATATAGTTATATAATGGAATGCGTTGACCTGTTACTTTATTATATACAAGACCTCTTGTATTATACATACCATGAGCAGCTCCGGCGTAGTAATAATAGGTAGTTAGTAGGATTGAAACAACTTGACTATCCTCATAGGTAACCTTATAGTTTTGAGAAACTTGATAAATATGTTGGTTGTAATACATATCCTTTGCTTCGAGTACATAATTTGCAATATCTGTATTAATAACTCTTTGAGCATAAGCATGATCTGTATAAACTAAAGGATACTTTAAATCTAAATTTACATCTGATTGACTGCCTGTAACAACAGTTGCATACGTTGGTACAGTTAACATAACACCTAACATAGAGGTCATACATAGCTTTTTAAAGATTCCCATAATAATGTCTCCTTTTACAAGCACCTTAAATAGGTTTATTACTATGTTAGTTCTACAAGCTATAATAAAACTCCTCTTTTATATTTTACTTTTTTGATAGTTTATTTCACTTTATAAAACAGCTAAAACGATTTAGTATTTTACACTAAAATATAAATGTAGCTATATCATACTTTCACCATACAAAAAGGACCCTCCAAAGAGAGTCCTTAATCTGTATTATTATGCTATTAAGCGTTTTTAGCTACTTCCATAAACTCATTTATCTTATTTCTTATGAAGAGTCATATTTTCAAAAGTTGTACCATAAGCTTCTTTAAAGATATAGTTACCTACAACATATTTAGGATCACGCAAAGCTACATCAACGTATTGTTCTGGAATATTACCGAAATTCCCTAAAGCCACACCTTCATAATTAAAATCTTCCACACTATTTATTGTTAATTTCATACCAGAGCTAGCTTGTTTAGCATATATGAGAAGTGAATAGTCTTGTGCATACTGTGGAGTACGTAATACGCTGGCTACAGAATGGTTTATATCATAACGATAAGTAACTAAAACCTTGTGAATATATGAGTTAGTTCTACGACTATTATTATTTTCAACCTCATATACAACGGCCTGTGCTTTATAAATAAACTCATTCTCTTCTACTCTTTTAATGGAACTTTTATCTACAAAATACGTAATAGCATTTTTTCCTGTAAGAATAGGAACATTGTTCTTATCATTTTTAATTGCTTCCATCGATATAGCTTGGATCTGTAATGGTATTACTATACATACTAACAATAACATAGAAAATAATTTTTTCATTATTTTAATTCCCCTCTTTTAATATTTATCACACACATTCTATGTATAGAATATCATATTATAAAAGTTATTGATAATCTATTACTTTCACCACATAAAAAAGGACCCTCCAAAGAGAGTCCTCAATGTATATGATTATGCTATTAAGCGTTTTTAGCTACTTCAACAAGTTTAGCGAATGCTGCTGCATCGTTAACTGCCAAGTCAGCCAACATTTTACGGTTTACTTCAACGCCTGCTTTAGCTAAACCAGCGATGAAACGACTGTAAGTTGTACCGTTGATGCGAGCCGCTGCGTTGATACGAGCAATCCACAATTGACGGAATTCGCGTTTTTTCGCACGACGGTCACGACGAGCGTAGT
>ERZ773038.1460-NODE-1460-length-13331-cov-8.065456_pt1 | contig 13331 bp, 7 predicted proteins | sample MGYA00511665_ERZ773038 | MGnify/ENA primary metagenome ERZ773038 (study PRJEB29015, sample SAMEA2737966) | human oral metagenome | biome: human oral; feature: human-associated habitat; material: dental | place: China | collected 2028 ... | reverse complement strand
AAATCGCTTCCGAAATCGGTTTGGGCGGTCGTATCAACATGGTAACGCAAGCTGCTTTCTTCAAATTGACTGAAATCATCCCTGTAGATGACGCTGTTAAATACCTTAAAGAATCCGTAGTAACTTCCTATGGTAAAAAAGGTCAGAACATCGTCGACATGAACAATGCTGCTATCGATCAAGGCGTTGGCGCTTTGGTGAAAGTAGACGTTCCTGCAGACTGGAAAAACGCTGTTGACGAAGGTCACGAAAAAGTTAAACCTGGTTGCGAATCTTGCCCATCTTTCGTTAAAAATATTGCACAACCAATCAATGCACAAGCTGGTTATGCTCTTCCTGTATCCACATTTGCTGGTTACGAAGACGGTACATTACCTGCCGGTACTGCTAAATACGAAAAACGCGGTCCTGCATTGTTCGTTCCGAAATGGTTACCTGAAAACTGTATCCAATGTAACCAATGTTCTTTCGTATGTCCACATGCTACCATTCGTCCAATCTTGGCAACTGAAGCAGAAGTGGCAGCGGCTCCTGAACATTTCGATACAATCCCTGCACTTGGTGCTAAAGACCTTCAATTCCGTATCGCCGTATCCCCATTAGATTGCTTGGGTTGCGGTAACTGTGTTGATATCTGTCCTGCACCAAAAGGCAAAGCTATCGTAATGACTTCCATCGATTCCGAAATCGAACAAGCAGAAGCTTGGAATTACGGTGTGAACCTTCCTGTAAAAGAAAATCCTATGAAGAAGGATACTGTTAAGGGCTCCCAATTTGAACAACCATTGTTCGAATTCTCCGGCGCTTGCGCAGGTTGCGGTGAAACTCCTTACGCTAAATTGATTACTCAATTGTTCGGTGATCGTATGATGATTGCGAATGCTACCGGTTGTTCCTCCATCTGGGGTGCTTCCATGCCTGCATCTCCATACACTACTAACCAACTTGGTCAAGGTCCGTCCTGGGCAAATTCCTTGTTCGAAGACAATGCTGAGTTCGGTTACGGTATGTACATCGGTGTTAAAAAGATTCGCGCTCAGTTGGCGGAAGTAGCTGCAAAAGCTGCTGAAACTGCAACCGGCGAATTGAAAGAAGCTTTGGAACAATGGTTAGAATTTGCTAACCTTGGTGCTTCCAGCCGTGAACGTTCCGCTCGTTTGGTAGCGGCAATCGAAGCTGAAGGTGCTACAACTCCTGAACTTAAAGAACTTCTTGAAAAGAAACAATTCTTGGTTAAACGTTCCCACTGGATCTTCGGTGGTGACGGTTGGGCTTACGATATCGGCTTCGGCGGTGTTGACCATGTATTAGCTTCCGGTGAAGACATCAACATCTTCGTATTCGATACAGAAGTTTACTCCAACACAGGCGGTCAAGCTTCTAAATCCACTCACGTTGCTGCAGTAGCTCAATTCGCTGCTTCCGGTAAACGTACTAAGAAGAAAGACCTTGGCATGATGGCTATGTCCTACGGTTATGTATACGTAGCACAAGTAGCTATGGGTGCTGACAAAAACCAATTGATGAAAGCATTGGCAGAGGCAGAAGCTTATCCAGGTCCATCCCTAATCATCGCTTACAGCCCATGTATCAACCATGGTATCAAAGCCGGTATGGGTAAAGCTCAAGAAGAACAACGCAAAGCTGTTGCAGCTGGTTACTGGGATCTTTACAGATACAATCCTCTACTTAAAGAAGAAGGTAAAAATCCATTCTCCTTGGATTCCAAAGAACCGACTGAAAGCTTCCAAGACTTCCTTAAAGGTGAAGTACGTTACGCTTCCTTGGCAAAAGCTGCTCCTGATGTGGCAGAAGAATTGTTCGCTAAAACTGAACAAGACGCTAAAGAACGTCGCTTGAGCTATGTTCGCTTACAAAAAGGTTTTGACGACGTAAAATAATTCATTATTGACGACGTAACCTATATGAGGCACCCTTTCGAGGGTGCCTCTTTTTTTGTATAATTCCCATCTTTACTCATAGGTATTACATAAGCAATTTGGTATAATGAAATAAATTATAAATCGAAATGATATTTTATAAAAACCATATGCGATGATACATTTGATGATAGTATTGATTAAATAGAGGTGCGGTATGTCAAAGAATACAGCGAAGGTGAAGGCCGATACACAACAAACAATATATAAGGAACTGGGATATAAATCATATCCGTTTCCGTTTACGACACCGGCCTATTTAGAGGCTTACGGTACCTTGACAGGGCTTACCGTGCCGGCGGCAAAGACTGCACGCGTGTTGGAGCTGGGGGCTACGTATGGCGGAAATATTATTTCTCAAGCATTACATAATCCTGAGGCAACCTTTATAGGCGTTGAGCTTTCACAGGATCAGGTAGAGAAAGGAAATAAGATTATAGCTGATGCAGGTCTTGATAATGTGTCATTGATTCAAGGTGATATCATGAATTTTGATGAATCCATGGGCACCTTTGACTATATTATTGCACATGGCCTCTATTCATGGGTCGATGACGCGATGAAGGGCAAGATTCTTGAAATTATCGAAAATCATTTGGCGGATGACGGTCTTGCTTATGTATCTTACAATGCTTATCCGGGATGGCATACGATGGACGAGGTTCGTCAGTTGATGGTGTTTGCAAATCGCGATCAGGCTCAACTGACTCATAAGGAGAAGGTGAAGCGCGGTAAAACAGTGGGCAGTTTTGTGGGATCTCAAATCCTTAACTACGAAAATTTAACAGAGCGGAGTATCAAGTTTCTTGGCGCTCTAAAGTCCGTTATGCAAAAGGACGATTATTACGTTGGGCATGAGCATTTGGAACCGCACAACGATCCGTGTTATTTTTATCAATTCAATGATCAACTGGAACGTCATAATCTCGCCTATGTATGTGATGCTGATTTGACACTGTCCATGGTTCGTACCTATGATGAAAGCATGGCGGAGCAGCTGGAGAAATTGGCGCCGGAAAATCATGTGGCACAGGAACAGTATTTGGATTTCATTTTGGATACCACATTCCGCAAGTCTATTCTCTGTAAGGCTGAGGCCGCCAAGAATCTTAACTATGATGTGTCCGACCCGTCGAAGGTCAATAGTGTACCTGTGCGGACCATCATTAATGGATTTACATTTCAAATCCTTTTTGATGAAGAGGCATTGGCGATGTTTGATAATGACATTGTGCGCGATACATTCCAAGCCCTTATAAAGGACGGAGGAACCTTTACTATGATCGAGGCACTTGCCGTTTTAAAAGCTGCACATGATGCCTTACATGATGATGATACTACATTGGAGGGTGAAGTATGCGCATTGTATAAGGCCATTGTAGAACACATGGTGCGCGGAGGTATCCGGTTCTATAAGACCTTCCCGCAGAAACAGGAGTTTATGGATGGACTTTCATACATCCCGGAACGTTTTACGCGATTTGTGAAAGCTATTGTGGACGGCGGCGATGAGTATGTATATGGGGCGAATCTGTTTAACGATGCTATCGGGGACATTTCTTCGGAGGACTTGCTCTTTATGGAATTGTTGAGTCGGCCGAAGTCCAGGTCTACCGTAATTCGTCAAATTAAGGATGTTCTTTTTAGTGCGGATAAAACGCAGTCGGGAAAAAATCAGAACGTCATGGCTGAGGCCTTTTACACGGAACTGACAAAGCGTATGGAACAATTAGGTTACGTTAGAAATAAGCAGACTGAATCCGTTTCCTGATATAACTGTATAAGGCCTTAGTAGAGGGAATAACCCGCTATAGTGATAGTTGCATGAGCTGTTAATTATCGCTATAGCGGGTTTTGTATTGCCCGTGGTTTAAATCATTATTACATTTAGGTATTATAGAATGACAAATTAATATAAATCAATCAATAAAGTTCATGAAAAATAGATGAATTAATCATGAAGCGTATGGTATACTATGTATGGGTATTTTTGTGTACATCATTCGCGTGTTGGGAATGATACAATAAATTGTATATTTGTAAAAGGAGTTTTTATGGCATCTAAGAAGGCTATTCTGGTATATATACTGGAAATCCTGAGAAGTGAAACAGATGCTAATCATACGTTGTCTCAGGAGGAGATACGCAATAAACTGATCGCGAAGTATGAAGTATCTGTGGATCGGAAAACATTAGGCCGTCACCTAAATGATCTTTATGAAGCCGGTGATTTCGGTATCGAATGTGAAGAGTCTGCAATGGGGACGGACGGTACTGTCAGACGGACCGATTTTTATATGATTCATCCTTTTGAGGATTCGGAATTGCGTTTGTTGGTAGATGGTCTTTTGGCATCGCGTCATATTTCGGTGGCACAGAGGAAGGACCTGATTGAACGCGTATCGAAATTAGGCAGTCCGCATTTTATTTCTCATGGTAATAATATTGAAAGTCCTACGGGGTATCTGCCTAAACGACAGGAGCTTTTCCTTAATATTGACCTCATAGAAACGGCGATACAAATAGGGAGGAAAATTTCATTATCTTATTGCCAACCTGATGTAGATAAGAAATTACATGTAAATCTCGATTCTGACGGTAAGCCGAAAAAGTATGTGTTCAATCCTTTTCAACTGGTTATGAACCACGGACAATATTATCTTGTCGGTAATCATGATAATCATGATGACATGGCTACATTGCGCATGGATCGTATCTGTCAGGTTAAGATTTTGCCTATGAACCGGAAGCTGTTACGTCAAATTAAAGGATACGAACAATTACGTGTATTTAATGTGACTCAATATATGAAAGAGCATATTTATATGTTCGGCGGAGAGTCGATTTCAGTCAGCTTTCAGGCAAAGCGAGACATTGTTAATCAGATCCTGGATTGGTTTGACGGGAATGTGAATTTCACGAAAGTGACGAAGTCAAAGGTTGTATGTCATGTGCGGGTTAATCGTGAGGCGTTTAAGTATTGGGCGCTTCAATACATGCAAAGTGTGAAGGTGCTTACACCTAAGTCGTTGGTAACCGAGATAAAGCAGGCCATTCAGGAAGGGCTTAACCAATATTCGTAGAATGACATACATTGTAACGATACCATTTGCATTATCATTATCATGAATATGTAAATGAATATGAATATGAATATGTATTGTGTTAAGTGGTGTTGTGTAGACACCGATTGCCGGCTATATGATGCGGTTCGGTTGTAAAAACTGTATAAAATAAAAAGAGATAGTTGATTCATGATGAACTGAATGTCCGATGTCAGATTTATATTTCTGATATGGAAGATTCAATTCGGAGAATCGACTATCTCTTTTGTTATGCAGCATGTTTTATAGGTATAATAAATCGCTATTTTGAATTATAGAACATGCATTTTTTCTGCCTCTTTGTAATCCTTTAAAACAGGTCTCGGCGGTATTTTACCCATCAAGCTTACCACATAGATGGCGATGGAGGAGAAGATAAAGCCCGGTACGATTTCGTAAAGACCGAAGGGTTCAAATTGTTTCCAAATAAGGACCGTCAGACCGCCTACGATGATGCCTGCAAGACAGCCATGACGAGTCATGCGTTTCCAGAATAGAGAGAACAGAATGGCCGGACCGAAGGCGGCGCCGAAGCCTGCCCATGCATAGGCGACCATCGTCAGGATGTAGCTGTTCGGATCCATCGCCATATAGATGGCGATGAGTGCTACGATGAGCACGATTGCACGACTTACCAGGACGAGCTCTTTATCCGATGCTTTCGGATGAATGAGGTTGGCATAAAAGTCATTGGCGATAGCCGAAGCGGTTACCAAGAGCTGCGCGGATGCGGTACTCATGATGGCGGCGAGAACGGCGGACCAGATGAGACCTGCTATAAATGGTGTAAATAAGCGTTCCGTCATGATGAGGAAAATCGTTTCCGCATCGGTGCCGACTAATTTATCAGGCAACAGATATACATGGCCGATGAGACCTACGGAAATCGCCGCCAAGAGGGATAATATAACCCATACCATGGCGATGTTTGTAGATTTTTTGAGTTCACGCGCGTCGGAGATGGCCATGAAGCGAACTAAGATGTGAGGCTGCCCGAAGTATCCGAGCCCCCAGCCGAGAGCGGAAATCAGACCGATTACCCAAGCGAACAAATCCGTTGTATCTCCGAACAGGCTCAATCCTTGAGGAAATTCGTGTTGAATGAGCTGGAATGTTTCTATCGGACCGCCGAGGTACATAGCCGCTGTAATCGGCACGGCGAGAATGGCGAAGAACATCAGTGCCCCTTGAATGCAGTCCGTCCAGGATACGGCGAGAAATCCGCCGAGGAATGTATAGAATACGACGATGCCTGCGGTAATAAATAGAGACGTGGTGTAGTCCAGGCCGAAGATTGTATTGAATAATTTGCCGCCCGCAACAAAGCCGGATGATGTATAAATCAAGAAGAAAATCAGGATGAATAGTGCGGAAATAACCGCTACCGAATGAGATTGATCGTGAAATCGGTTCTTCAGATAATCCGGCAAGGTTAAACTGTCGCTGGCCACTTCGGTGTGATTGCGCAGTCGTCTCGATACGAAATTCCAGTTCGCCCAGGTTCCTAGGGTGAGCCCTACGGCAATCCATACACCGGAAATCCCCGTTGTATACGCCAATCCCGGTACCCCCATGAGCATCCATCCGCTCATATCCGATGCCTCTGCGCTGAGGGCGGTAATCCATGGTCCTAACTGACGTCCCCCGAGAATGTAATCCCCGATGCTGTTCGATTTGCGATAATAATAGACCCCGATATACATCATGAGTCCTAAATACAAGGCAAAGGCGATTATGATCATTAAATTGTCCTGTGTCATGCCTATATAAGACCTCCTTAGGTGTTTTGTATTCTATAGTATTAATACGTATTTATTATTGTACCATATAATGGGCTTTTACAGTGGATAAAATGCATATTGCCGCAACGTTTTGACTCTTATGACTGTGAAAGTACTCAATCGATAGGGGCTGGCTAATTTGTACTCGAATAGAATATTTCAGGAAAGATAATTATCCGGATATGCTGAAAGAATTACTTGTAATATGCTAAAATAATACAATGAGATGATTTAAATAACGGTATATTGAATTATTCTCGTTCTGACAATGTACCGTAAATAGCGATGAAAGGGGGGCGATGAACGAAATGATATCTAAACAGGCCTTGCGCATGTTGGAAACATATTTCGGGTATACCTCTTTCCGTCCGGCTCAGGAAGCACCGGTTGCTTCTCTTTTACGCGATGAGGACGTCATCGGTATCATGCCGACAGGTGCAGGGAAGTCTATTTGCTTTCAGATACCGGCCCTTTGTAAATCGGGGCTGACCATTGTGTTTTCACCACTTATTTCACTTATGAAAGATCAGGTGGACGGCCTGGTGGTGCAGAATATTCCGGCGGCTCTCATCAACAGTACTTTGACGCAGGCCGAGTTCAATAAGACCATGTATGAGGTGCGAAGCGGTAAGATTAAACTGCTGTACATTGCACCGGAGCGATTGGGATCCAATTTTTTCTGTAATGTGTTGCGGGCGTTACCGATTGCACAGGTCATCGTGGATGAGGCGCATTGTATCTCCGAGTGGGGCCATGATTTCAGACCGTCATATCGACTCATCGGTGAATGGTTGCGTTCGTTGCCGAAACGACCTGTTATCGGCGCTTTCACGGCGACGGCGACAAAGTCCGTAGAAAATGATATTAAGCAGTTGCTGGGATTGCAGGAGGCGAATGTGTATGTAACGGGATTTGACAGGCCGAACTTGTCATTTTCCGTTATTCGCACGCCGAAGCGCATGGACTATGTGGTGCATTATGTGCGTCAACACATGAATGAAAACGGCATTATTTATTGTTCCACCCGTAAGGATGTGGAACGTGTTTATGATAATTTGACCCGTGCCGGCATCAAGACCGGTTACTATCACGGCGGCTTGTCCGATGAGGTGCGTCATAAAATGCAAAATGCGTATGCAGATGATACGTTACAGGTCATGGTGGCGACTAACGCTTTTGGCATGGGTATCGATAAGAGTAATGTGCGCTATGTATTGCATTACCAGATGCCGCGCAATATGGAATCCTACTATCAAGAGGCGGGCCGTGCCGGCCGTGACGGAGCGCCGGCGGAATGCATTCTTCTCTACAGCGGTCAAGACGTGCAGGTGCATAAATATCTGATTGAGCAGTCCATTGAGTCCCCGATCCGGCAAGCGATAGAGATGCGTAAGTTGCAGGCTATGATCGATTACTGTTTCTGCAGTTCCTGTCTGCGTAAATATATGCTTAACTATTTTGGTGAAAGCACTGTCTGGACATCTTGTGATAACTGCAGTTCCTGTAAGGGGGATAATGAGCGCGTCAACGTGACGCGAGAGGCGAAGGCCGTTTTCCGTGCTATTATGGGAACGGAAGAACGCTACGGGGCGACGATGATTGTCGCCATTGTCAGAGGCGAACGGACGGAGCGGATTACACGTGCCGGACACGATGCATTGCCGGTGTTCGGTGCTCTCAGCGATGTGGATGAAAAATCTCTAAAAGGCCTTATCCAGCAATTTGTAGCATCCGGTTATCTGCACAGTTCCGGTGGAAAATATCCGGTTCTGTCATTAACGGCCGGTGCTGAAGAGGTCTTGGCGGGGCGTAAAGAGGTGGAGGAAATCAGACAACATGTATCCGTGCCATCTCGCCGCAGCAAAGTTTCTACGCGTACGGGAATGGCGGGGACACGGAATGCTGCAGGTGGGCTCTTTGAGCATTTACGGCAACATCGCAAAAAGTTGTCTGAAGAGGAAAACCTCAGACCGTACCTTATTTTTCCCGATACGGTGCTCATCGATTTAGCTAATTTAAGACCGAATACATTGGGGGAATTCGCTAATGTAAAAGGTGTAGGGGAAGCGAAGCTTAAAAAATACGGTCTTTCATTTTTGCAGGCCATTTCTGAATATAAGGGGGATTTATGAGTTTAGCAGATACACAATACCTCGGTATTATTGAAAATATTTTGAATAATGGGATTTACGGTCAGAATCGTACCGGTGTGGCGACTTACAAATTACCGCATCAGATCATGCAGTTTGATTTGCAGGAGGAATTTCCGATTTTAACGACGAAATTCGTCGCTTTCAAAACGGCTGTAAAAGAATTGTTGTGGATTTGGCAAATGCAATCCAACGATGTGCGTAAACTACAGGAAATGAATGTTCGCGTGTGGGACGAATGGATGCGCGAAGATGGCACTATCGGAAAGGCGTATGGGTATCAAATCGCGAAATACAAGCAACTGGATAACCTTATTAAAACGATTAAAGAGGATCCTGACAGCCGTCGTATGATCGTTACGCTCTGGAATATCGAAGATCTGCCGGATATGGCGCTTCAGCCTTGTGCGTATGAAACACTGTGGGATGTAGGAAATGGTTATTTGAACTGTATGCTCATTCAACGGAGCGGTGATATGGGCCTCGGTGTCCCTTTCAATACGGCGCAATATGCGGCTCTTGTGTGTATGATTGCGCAGGTGACGGGACTTAAACCGGGAAAATTTACTCATGTCATTAATAATGCTCATGTTTACGAAAACCATGTGGATGCGTTGCGTGAACAGCTGGCTCGTCGAGAACAGGCATTGCCTGCACCTAAGATTATCATCAATCCGGAGGTGAAGGATTTCTACGCTTTCACACCGGAAGATATTTTGCTCGAAGGGTATGAGCATTTAGGTAAGTTATCTATGAGTGTGGCTGTATAAGAGGAATACTATGTTAGCATTAATCGTGGCCGTAGCGCGTAATCGTGTCATCGGCAAGGATAATTCACTGATTTGGCATCTGCCGAATGATTTGAAATTTTTTAAGGAAAAAACGACGGGGCATGTCATTATCATGGGACGTAAGACATTTGAAAGCTTACCGTTCTTATTACCAAATCGGGAGCATTGGGTCATTACTCGTGATAAAGGTTTTAATGCGCCGGAAGGCGTTCGTATATTCCATAGCGTCGAAGCGGTTGTGGAAGCATCGAAGACCCTTGATGCGGCTTATATCATCGGCGGTGCCCAGGTGTATGAAGCGTTTTTGCCATATGTAGATATTATGTACATCACCGAGGTTGATCACGACTTTGACGGGGATGTATTTTTCCCGGAATTTTCAAAGGATGATTTCCTTGTTGAATCCGTTATGGATGGCATCGTAGATGAGAAAAATCAATATCCTCATCGTTTTGTAACGTATCGTAGAAAGGCAGCTAAATGAGTGAAAGAATGTTTGCCATCATCGGCAGTGAATTAAATGTTAAGCCGAAGCAGGTACAGGCGGCAGTAGAGTTGTTGGACGAAGGAAATACGGTGCCGTTTATCGCGCGGTATCGTAAAGAGGTGACGGGAGAGCTGCAGGATGAGCAGTTGCGCACGATTGAGGAGCGCATAAAGTATTTGCGTAATCTGGAAACACGCCGTCAGGAAATCATCACATCCGTCACGGATCAGGAGAAGATGACTGATGAATTGATGAAAGCCTTGGAGTCGGCTACGAAATTACAAGAGTTAGAGGATTTGTATCTGCCGTATCGTCCGAAAAAGCGGACTCGCGCTATGATTGCACGAGAACGTGGCCTTGAGCCGTTGGCGATGATGATGCTCGAGGATACGGAAACGAGCGGCGACCCATTTGCAATTGCTGCGGACTATATTACGGAAGAGGTACCGACCGCGGAAGAGGCTCTTCAAGGCGCATCGGATATCGTAGCGGAAATCGTCAGCGACAGTGCGGATTTTCGTGCATATCTGCGTAAAAAGATGTGGAATGAAGGCTATATTCAGGCCGAATTATCCGGTGAAGAGGACATACAGCAGCAATTTCTGCAGTATGCGGACTATGCCGAGCCTGTACGCCAAATGCCGTCCCATCGTATTTTGGCGGTTAATCGCGGTGAGAAATTAGGTGCTTTGAAATTAGCTCTAACTGTACCAGGAGACACCTATGTTGCTTACATGGTTCAAAAGTTAGAGAAAAATCCGAAGTCCATATTTAGTGAATATAAGGCGGCTGCCGTAGCGGATGCCTATAAGCGTCTTATTTTCCCGGCATTGGAACGTGATATACGCAATGAATTGACGGAGCATGCCGATGAACAAGCTATTAAGGTGTTCGGCGTAAACCTTAAAAACTTATTGCTTCAACCGCCATTAGCAGGGCATGTTATCATGGGACTTGATCCGGGATACCGCACGGGTTGCAAGATGGCCATCATCGATCAACAGGGTAATGTGCTGGACTATGGTGCTTACTACTTAACGAACAGTGAAAAGCTTCGTAAAGAAGCGCAAAAAGTGTTAGCGGATAAGATTCGCAAGTTCAAGGTAACGCTCTTGTCTATCGGTAACGGAACGGCGTCGTATGAGACGGAACAGTTTGCATCAATCATGATTGAAGAGGAAAAACTGGATTGTCACTATATCATCACCAATGAAGCGGGGGCATCCGTGTATTCCGCATCGAAATTGGCAATCGATGAACTACCGGATCTGGATGTAACCATTCGCGGTGCCGTATCTATTGCACGCCGTGTGCAAGATCCGTTGGCGGAATCCGTTAAAATCGATCCGAAATCCATCGGCGTCGGTCAATACCAACATGATGTAAATCAGAAGCAATTGACCCATACATTGGATCAAGTGGTGGAAACCGTGGTAAATCACGTCGGGGTAGAACTCAATACGGCATCCCCGGCTATCTTGCAGCATGTTGCAGGCATTTCTAGTGCTGTGGCTAAAAATATTGTTGCATACCGTCAGGAGAACGGCGTATTTAAAAGCCGTAGGGAATTGTTAAAAGTACCTCGTTTAGGTCCTGCAGCCTTTACACAATGTGCTGGTTTTCTCCGCTTACAGCATGGTAAAAATCCGTTAGATAATACATCTGTCCATCCAGAGTCTTATGAATTGGCGGAACGCATTATCGGTGAATTGGGGTTTACGCTGAAAGATATTCAGGATAAATCACAACTGGAAGCGCTACAAGTGAAACTTCCGTTGGCTGATGCGGAGCGGTTAGCTAAAAAACTTGATGCAGGTGTGCCGACTGTTCGGGATATTTTAGCGGCTCTTGCTAAACCGGGTCGCGACCCTCGGGAAGATTTACCGGCTCCATTGACCAGGAAACACGTAGTGAGCCTTGAGGATATCAAGGTAGGTACAGTTGTAAAAGGTACCGTTCATAATGTAGTTGATTTCGGGGCTTTCGTGGACTTTGGTCTCAAAACGAATGGTTTATTACATCGCAGCGAGCTTTGCAACAGCCGTCAACACCCATCTGATGTGCTTGCCGTAGGTGATATTATCGAAGCGCAAATCATCTCTGTTGACGTAAAACGCAATCGTATCGGTTTATCTGTAAAAGCATTGCAACCGGAAAAGCCTAAGAATAACGATAATAATCGTCATAGAAATAACAATGGTCAGCGTCGAAATAATGATAACCGTAATAATAACCGTAATAATGGTGGACGCCAAAATGATAATCGCAATAATGGTTCTCGTAACAATGGGGATCGTCGTAAATCATAATTTATTAGAAATCTAGTTAATCTACATTAACAGATTTTAAATGATAGTCATTCTTGACTAAAAGTCATTATACCAAAAACCGCACCCTCTATGGTTTTAGAGGGTGCGGTTTTTCTATATAGCTAAAAACTATGTATATTAATGCAGAACAGATATATCGAAAATGATATATCTGATTGAAAAAATTAGATATAGGGAGTATGATGAAACCATAGAGGGGAAATTTCTAAATCATATTCCTAAAGAGGAGGTAATGCAATGAGCTTGAACCTTAAAGAAAGATATGGACTTTTAATTAATAATGAATGGGTAAAGGCATCTGACGGTGCTGAATTCAATGTATATAACCCTGCTAATGGCGAACAACTCGCTATCTGTGCAGAGGCTACATATGGCGATGTTGATAAAGCTGTAGAGGCTGCAACAGAAGCTTTCAAAACGTGGAAAAACGTTTCTCAAGTAGAACGTGCTGATTATTTATTGAAAATTGCGGATGCTATCGATACTCACAAAGAACATTTGGCACAAGTTGAAACATACGACAATGGTAAGCCAATCCGTGAAACATTGAACGTGGATATTCCACTTGGGGCGGACCATTTCCGTTACTTTGCAGGCGTGCTTCGTTCCGAAGAAGGCTCTGCACAAGTATTTGACGAAAATACATTGAGTCTCATCGTTCGTGAACCGATTGGCGTTGTAGGTCAAGTTGTGCCTTGGAACTTCCCATTCCTAATGGCCGCTTGGAAATTGGCTCCAGCTCTTGCAG
>ERZ773038.1458-NODE-1458-length-13337-cov-6.036892_pt1 | contig 13337 bp, 9 predicted proteins | sample MGYA00511665_ERZ773038 | MGnify/ENA primary metagenome ERZ773038 (study PRJEB29015, sample SAMEA2737966) | human oral metagenome | biome: human oral; feature: human-associated habitat; material: dental | place: China | collected 2028 ... | reverse complement strand
CACCAGCACCAGCACCAGCACCAGCACCAGCACCAGCACCAGCACCAGCACCAGCGGAGCACGCTCCGCACGCGCAGTCAAGTCCCTAGACCGCACTCGACCGACCAGCCCCTCCCGGCGCTGAAGCTCCCCACACCCGCCTCGTCGCTCCCGATTATCCACAGGACAGCGTCGCTCCCGATTATCCACAGGACGGCGTCGCTCCCGATTATCCACAGGCCCCCACCGCTACCGCCGCGATCCACAGGACGACTCCCGTTTGTGGACTCCGGAGCTGCGGGACGGCCATTCTTCTGGAATGGAAAGCAACGATATCGACGTGTACCGAGTCCCCACCACCAGTGTTCCGCCGGGAGCCGACGGCTCCCGGGAAGTGCGGATCAAGTACGGCTTCCGGGCTTGGATTTGCAACGCCCCCGCGGATCTGCCCCGGTGGGAGATCTGGGAGGCCATTGCCCTCGCCCGCATCGCCGCAGTCAACGGTTCCCTGGAATCGACGCCCACGTTCGTGGGGTCCAGTGCCCTCCTGCTCCACGGGATCACCGGATGGGTGAAGAACCCCGATGTCACGATCCACATCGACGCACGGCGCAGGACCACATGGCTGCCCGAAGTGCTATTCGGTGATGTCCGGATCCCTCCCGTCCGCGTCTCGTGCCGCCGCAGCCGTCCGTTGACTGGAGAACCAAGTCTCCACGGCTCCGGTTTCCTTGTGGAGTCGCCTCAGGACGCCCTGCTCCGGGTCGTCATGGGGGACGAGCAGTTGCCCGCCTTCGTACTCGCCTGCATGGCCATGCGCGCGTGGGCGCCCTTCAACGCTGCGGACCAGGAGGACGCCCGGAAGAAGGAGGCGCTGATAAAGGCCCGTCTCGCGGAGATCCTGGACGCCCGCGCGCCCGGTCGGGGCACGCGTCGGGGCTCGCGCATCCTCCGCGCCGCTGACGCGGGCTGTGAGAATCCCGCTGAGGCGGCGCTCCTGTGGGTGGTGCTCACCGTCAGTCCCCTGCCCGTCGTCACCCAGCATGAGATCCGCCTTGGTGGCCGCACGTACTACGCGGATATCGCCGTAGTCGATTTGAAAATCATCTTCGAGTTCGACGGGTTGGCCAAACTCGGCTCCTCGAAGGCCGAGATCGAGGCGGAGAAACGGCGCTGGGTGCTCCGGGACGAGGCGCTGCGCGACGACGGCTGGAAAGTCATCCGGGTGTGCTGGGCGGACTTCGAGGACTTCCATGCCCTTCGACAAAGGATACGCAGGGCGTTCTCCTCAACCCGGTCGCTGTCGCCACCCCCATGCGCGCCGCTCTGGGCGGTTCCGTCAAAGGACTGCGATGGCCCTGACCGCCGTATCCACTCGTCGGCGCCCGTTTCCGCGGACACGCGAAGGAAGGCGCCCCAGCATCGTGGCGGCGGCAGCCCGCAGTCGTCCTCAACAGGCGGGATTGATCGAGGCGCTCACGCCGCGGAGCGGAGAACCCCAGCGGTCGGCCTCACACAGCGAACACGCACTCTACTGGTGGATCCGGACCCACCGGATTGGACGGAGTGACGGCACACGGTTGGAGTGCCTCCTCCGAGATCCGGATCCGCTGTGCGATGGGCGCGGCTATGACACCTCGACGGAGCGCGGGGGAAACCTCAGCGGAGACAGATCAAGCGCACTGGGGTAGGCAACCACCCATTGGGGTAGGCAATTTGCCTACCCCAATGCTCCGTTTCCTACCCCAATGCGATGAACGCCCTTGCCGTTCCCTGCCCCAATGCACCGTTCCCTGCCCCAATGCACCGGACAGCGGCGCGCCCCCGCTTCGCCCGCCTACCCCAACGCACCGTTTCCTGCCCCAATACGCCGGACCGCCTGCGGATCGAGTGGGGGCGCAGGTTCGCGCGCGACTCCATGCCCCAATACGCCGGACGGCCTGGTCGTTCCCTACCCCGCGATCCGCCACCGACCATCAATGCCACGCGCACGGGCCCACTGCTCCACGGCTTCCCCCCTCACGCAGGACGGATCGACGAGGATCGCGGTAGAAAGGGCCTCGGCGAGCACTCCGGATCCGGCGAGGACGCTCACCTGGCGCGCTCCGCCGCTCGCGGGGCGCCCAGTGCGCGGGTCGATGATGTGGTGGGCGAGCAACCGGTCCACGAGGCGGCCGCCGGGACGCGGCGCGCCACCCGACGCCCCACGCTCCACCCCACCCGGCACTCCACGCCCTGTTCCACGCCGTGCGCCACGCGGTCCGCGCTCCGCCCCAAGTTCCGTTTCACGCGGTGTTTCACGCGCTCCGCCATTCGCCTGGCCATACGTTCCACGCGTCCACTGGGCGTCTCGCCCAGCGCCCGGTACGCCAGCCCCATCCTCCCCACGGGCAGCGCCGTCAGTCCCACGGGCACCGCCTCCCCATTCCTCCGAACGCCCCGGTCGTCCCCCTGGGCCGAGCCGCCCCACTGGACCCGTCCGCGCCGCCGGGCCGAGCCGCCCCAGGTTGTCGCCCGATGTGGACAGGGACGCGAGCCCTTCGCATGGGAGCTCGATGACGGAGGCGACCGCCGTCGGCGGGCCGTCGGGGTCACGCAGACCCACCCGCCAGGGTGTCCCATCCGGGCGTGTCGCGTAGGCGGCGATGGAGGAAGTGCCGATGGAGACGAGGACGCCGCGCGCGCCCATGTCCACCGCCAAGTCGCGGCAATCATCCGCAGTCCGCCCCTTGGCGATGCCGCCGAGGTCGAGGGAGGGCAGCGCACCGGCCCCCGATGGCTCTTCCGAAACTGCGCGGCCGCCCTCATCCGCGCAGCGCCCAGCGCCCCCGGCGGACCCCTCCCCCAGCGTCCAACAGTCATCAGCCCTCCAGCCACCGCCCCCCGCGGGCGCGTCCTGCCCGCCCAGGGCCCAGCGCGAGGGCCCGACGCGCCGCAGCAAGCGCGCATCGACCGCGCGCAGTGCCGACTCGATGTCCCCCGCGAGGGGCGCGGATGGCAGGGAGTCGCCCGCGAGGAACGCCTCGCGCATCCCCTTCACGTCCCACAGCCCCACAAGAGGGCCGATCAACGGGTTGAACGCTCCCCCCGTCGCGTCGGACAGCGCCAAGGCGTCGCGCAGCAACTGGTCGGTGGCCGCGCTCACGGACACCCCCGGGCAGTGAACCGCTCCAGAGGCGCCAACCCCCGGGTCACCAACCGCGCCGGGGCAGCCGGGTGCCTCCCCGCCCGCTCCCCCCGCGGGGAGCGGCACTACGCGGGCGGCCGCGTTGAGGCGGGAGACCTCGGAAGCGGGCCGGAACACGCTCCACATGGCCTCGTGGCGGGCGACCAGGCGCACGCAGGCGTCGACGACGCCCATGCCGTCCCCGCCCCAGCCCACGATATCGACGCGGGTCCCCATCGCGGGGAAGGACGAGCGCCACAGGCGCGCCCCCGGCCCGGGCGCGCTCAGCCGTTCCCCCCGCCGAGGTCCTTGTCCAGGTCGCCGCCGTCCTTCGTGGACTCGCCCAGGCCGGGGATGTCCACCCCGTCGGCGGCCCCGGAGCCGTCCACGCCCTGCGCCTGCGCGATCGCGCGGATCGCCGCCTGCACGAACTGCTGGTGGGCGACGGTGGCGCCGGAGATGATGTCGACCTTGGCGGGGTCCCCGGTCTCGGTGAGTTTCGCGGAGTACTCCTCGAAGGAGGCGACGGCGGCCTGCGCCTTGTCGTAGTAGTCCTGGTTGAATACCTGCCCGGACGAGTCCTTCCCGTAATCACCGCCCTTGTCCGAGCCGTCGGACATGGCCGTCGTGTACGAGGTCGAGGTGATGGATCCGCCCTCGACGGTGATGGTGATCGTACCGACCGAGCCCTGGTCGTCCGCGTTGGACTGCGCCGACCACGTCCCGTCCTGCAGGGGCTTGGACATGTCGAGGCCTGTGGAGGGCTGGCAGGCGGCAAGGATCGTCGCCCCGAGGGCACCGAGGACCGCGCGGGAGGCGGCGGAAGCCCACCGGGGGGAAACAGGACCCGAGGCGGCGGAAGCCCACCGGGGGGAAGCCGGACCGGGGGCGTCAACGCGCGGGGAACCGGGAGCGGCCGCGGCCCGCCGCTGGTTTCCGTCGGCGCGGCTGCCGTCATTCATCCGAGGGCTCATCGGACCTTGTCCTTCCCGCTGCGCGCAGGCCCCTGGCCGGCGCCGCCGTCGGCCGACGGGGCGGGGACCGCCAGGCCGGAATCGCGGGGGGTGAAGCCGTGGTCGTGCCATGTCTCCTTCACGACCCTGCCGTGGTCGAGGCGGATCTCGCGCTGCCCCTGTTCGGCGACCAGGGCGTCGTGGGTGACGACCATGAGGGTGGTTCCGTCCTTGTGGAGTTGGGCGAAGAGGTCGAGGACGATCTCCTCGTTGGTCTCGTCGAGGTTACCGGTGGGCTCGTCGGCGAGGACGAGCTTGGGGTAGTTGATGAGGGCGCGGGCCACGCACACGCGCTGCTGCTCGCCGCCGGAGAGCTGGCGCGGCAGGTGGGTGGCGCGGTCGGCGAGGCCGACTCGGTCGAGGGCCTCCATGGCCTCCTTCTCGTCGGGCATCGAGTGGTAGTACTGGGCGACCATGACGTTCTCCAGGGCGGTGAGGTGCCCGATGAGGTGGAACTGCTGGAAGACGAGGCCGATCGTGCGGCACCGGATCTCGGTGAGCTCGTCGCCGGTCAGGTCGGAGATGTCGTGCCCGTCCAGGGCGACGGTCCCCTTCGTGGCGGTGTCCATGGCGCCGACGATGTTCATCAGTGTGGTCTTGCCCGAGCCCGACGGCCCGACGATGGACACCCACTGGCCGCGCGGGATCTCGAGCGACACGTTGTCCAGGGCGTGCAGGTCGCCGTAGATCTTGGACACGCCGGACAGGCGGAGCAGGGGCTCGCCGACGGGCCCTCCGCCCGCCCGGCCCTGTGCGGGGCCGTCCTGCGCTGTTCCCGCGGAGTCCGGCGGCGTGTGCGGGTCCGGCGGCGTGCGGGGGTCCGGGGCTTGTGGGGTGGTGGGTGTGCTGCTCATTGCGTACCTCATTCTCCGCGCAGGACCAGCGCGGGATCGACTGCCAGGGCGCGGCGCACGGGCGGCAGGCACGCCACTACGGCGACCGCGACGGAGGAAACGACTGTGGCGATCAGGATCAGGGGGTGGACGGCGACGGCGCGGTGGAACACGTTCCAGCTGATCGCGGCGGCCAGCGCGTACCCGGCGGCCGCGCCGACGAGGCCGCCGATGGCGCCCAGGGCCACGCCCTCGCCCATGAACTCGCCCATGATCGACCGCGACGTGGCGCCCAGTGCCTTGCGCAGGCCGATCTCGTTGCGCCGCTCGGTGACCACGGCGATCATCGTCGTGGACACTCCGATGGTGGTGAGCGCCAGGACGATCACGGTGATGATGCCCAGCAGGGAGCGCAGCATGTCGATGACGCCGGAGTCGGACTGCACGAGGCGCTTGACGGTCTGGGCGCGCACGGAGGGCACCGAGGCGTTGATCGAGTCCACCAGCGCCGTCAGCTGGTCGCCCTCGAGGGCGACGGAGTACTGGGCGATGGAGGGCTCCCAGGCGCCCGTCAGCTCCACCATGTCGTCGGCGGACATGTAGATGTAGCCGTCCTCGTTGCCGCCCGTCTTGAGGATGCCGGACACGGTCACGGTGATGGAGCGCGCCTGCCCGTCGGCGCCCGACTGCGCGGTCTGCGCGCCCTGAGCGGCCTGGGCGCCCTGCGACGCCTGAGCGCCCTGGGCGGTCTGCGCGGACAGCGGGCTGGAGGCCGATTGCGCCCCGTCCTGGGAACCCAGGCCGGGGGCGGTCGGCGCCCCGCTGCTGTTCGCCTTCCCGCCGCCGCTGGCCGCCGCCCCGCTGCTGTTCGCCTTCCCGCTGGCCGCCGCGGCGTTCGACGAGGCCGTCCCGTCGAGCTGGTTGATCGTGATCCGGTCGCCGGTCTTGGCGTCGATGGTGGTGGCGACCTCCTCGCCGAGCAGCACCTGCGCGCTGCCCGAGGGCCATTCGCCGTCGACGAACCAGAAGGGGCTCATCTGGCGCACGGCCGCCAGGTCCGTTCCGCCCACGACGTAGGGCTGGTCGTTGACTGTGACCGTCTCGTAGTCGAAGGACGCCGATCCCACGAGTTGGGCGGCGGGGAGCTCCTGGTCCACAGCGGCCAGGGCCTCGTCGTCCATCGCCTGGCCGTCGGCCCCGGTCACCACCAGGTTCGCCCCGTAGGAGCGGATCTCGCGGGCCATCTGCGCGGGCACGTCGACGGTGATGGTCGCCAGGCCCGACAGGGTCGTGGCGCCGATCGCGACCGCCAGGACGGCGATCAGCACCCGGGAGCGGCGGCGCAGGACGGACGAGGCGACCATCCGCCAGAACATCGCGCGTTTGGACACCGCGCTCACCTCCCGTGCAGCACTTCGGCGGCGTTGAGCCGCAGCAGGTAGCGGATCGCGGGGATCGACGCGCCCAGGACCACCAGGACCACCAGGACCGCCACCAGGGCGACGACGACGGGCGCGAAGGCGATCGCGGATCCGAAGACGGTGTAGCCGATGATCTGCGCCAGCGCGAGCCCCGCTCCGTAGCCGAGGACGCCGCCGGCCAGGCCGACGACGATGGTCTCTGTGAGGAACAGCCCGATGATCGACTTGCCCTTCGCCCCGACGGCCTTCATGAGCCCGATCTCGCTGGAGCGCTCCATGACGCCGGCGGTCACCAGGTTCGCGATCGCCAGCGCCGAGGCGACGAGGGCCAGGGCGGTCACCAGCACCATGAGGAGCTGGGTCTTCTCCAGGATCGAGCCCTCGGATTGGGCGACCTGGCGGACGGGGCGCGCCACGGAGTCGGTCATGACCTCCTCGATCTGGTAGGCGATGGAGGACACGTAGGCGGTGCAGTACCAGGTCTCCTTCTCGGACACGGACAACGACTTGGGGTTCTTCGCGGCCTTGCGCGCCAGGTCGTTGTCGGGGGTGGTCAGGGCCGACACTTCGACGCTGCCCACCGCCCCCTGGCGCCCCAGGAGCTCCTGGACGAGGCCCAGCTGGGCGTAGACGGCGTGGTCGGAGTCGTCCCCGGCGGTGAACACGCCCCGCACGACGACGTCGCGGGCCGCGGAGGGACCGGTCAGGGAGATCGTGTCGCCGACGCGCACGCCGTGGGCCGAGGCGTAGGCGGAGCCGACCACCGCGCCCGCCTCGTCGGAGTCGTCGGGCCACGAGCCCTCGATGCTCCACCAGCCCCGCAGCTTGTCGAGGCCGGTCTGCACGCTCTCCTCGGTGGGCAGGTCGAGGCGGTGGGAGAACCAGGTCCCCGTGACGGTGACGGCGCCCCCGTCGGCTCCGGTGGCGGTGGTGGGCAGCAGCGGGGCGAAGTCCAAGATGTTGTAGGTCCAGAAGATCGTCTTGATCTTCACCAGCTCGTCCTCGCGCAGGTACGCCTGCTGCTGCGCGGGGCCCTGCGTGGAGTAGAGGTCCTGCAGGACTGCGGCGCCCTGGGGGCGCACGACGATGTTCGCGCCATAGCTCTTGAGCTCCTGGTTGACTTTGTCGCCCACGTTGAACATGACGGAGAGCATGGAGGTGGCCACGCAGGCGCCCAGCGCCACCGTCAGGGCGATCATGGCGTGCCGGTTGCCGCGCCTGGTGAGGGCGCCCTTGAGCATTCGGAAGAACATGGGCCCTACTTCGCGAAGACCGGCGCCGCCGCCTCGAGGGCGGACACGGGGACGGTGAGCGTGCCGTTGCCCACCTCGTACTCGATGGGGATCGGGTTGCACCCGCCCTTGAAGCCGATGGTCGCGATGTTCATCGCCACCTCGCACAGCTTGCAGATGACTTTCCCGTCCTTCTCGTAGTAGCCGGTGGGGCCGCAGATCTCGCAGGCGTCCAGGCCGACGCCGAAGGACGAGCCGGACTTCTGGATGACGATGAAGCGGACTTTCACGCCTGTGGAAGTCGTGTACTCGTAGCGGTGCAGGTGCCCGTCGGAGACGGCGCTCAGTTCGATGGTGGCGTGGTCGTCGACGACGGAGTAGGACTCGGGCGCGGAGAGCTCAACCTCCTGGGAGCCGATGGCGACGCCGACGGTGATGAGCAGCGCCCCGCACAGATAGCCGATCGCGGCGCTGCCGGCCATCGCCTTGTACAGGCGGGCGCGGGCGCGCGCCAGGCGCCCCTCGGCCGGGTTGGCGCCCTCGCGGGGGATGGAGCGCGAGGCCCACCACGTGATGACCGTGACCGCGCCGAGGACGGCGGCGGCGGCCAGGGTGAAGACGGCCTCGTGGTTGATGAGCCATGAGACCGCTGAGAACACGTCGGCGGGCAAGGAGATGAGCCGCTTCGCCTTGAGGACGCGCACGATCATGAGGATGTGCGCCAGCCCCAGCGACGTGATGACCAGGACGGCCGGCCACACGCGGGCGGACAGGGAGCACAGGCGGTGGGACAGCCATCCGAGGACGGCGCACAGCACCCACGCGAGCGCGTAGCCGGTGATCGCCATGACCGCGGTCGTCGAGTAGAGCTCCACCCCGCCCGACAGCATCATGACGCCCTGTGTCATGGCAGTGGGGAGCGCCCTGAAGAGCGCGAACGCGATGTAGAGGGCCGCCACTGCCCTCAGCGCGCCGTCCCCGGACAGCGGGTCGGCGGGGTCCGCGCCGCTCGCGCGCACGAGGCGCGCCCTGCGCAGGAACAGGGCGATGAGCGCAGCGGCCGCGACGACCGCCACGGGGAGCGTGACGAGGCCGATGCTCTGGCGGTTGAGGGATTTGGGCGCGATGGTGGCGACGACGGTGAGGGCCAGTGAGGCGGCGGCGCCGACTCCGATGCCCCCCCAGACCGCCAGGGCGCGGGCGCGCCGTCCGCTGCGGCCGCGCCCGGCCGCGGGGACGAGGCGGATCGTGGCCCCGACGGCCAGCATTGTGAGCAGGAGGCTCAGGGTCGCCTCACTGAGCTGCTGAAGCATCAACGGTCCTTTCCTGGCTGAGGGGGGCCTGCGCCCCCCTCGTCAGCAGTGTAGTGCCCCGTGCGGGGGCGGGGGATGGTCTCCCCGGCCCGCCTGGTCCTCACCAGTCGACGGAGGTGGGATCCCACTGCCAGTCCTTGAACTCGGCCTTGAGGGGCTCTTGCCAGAACCGGCCCTTCACACCGGTCTTCTCGTCGGTGTGGAGCAGCCAGCCGTTGGTCTCCGGGGACTTGATCGTGAAGGTCACGTCGTAGGTGCCGGCCTCGAGCTTGGGCAGGTTGATGCCGTAGTGGGGGCCGTCCGAGGCGTTCATGGGCATGAAGGTGCCCTCCTGGACGACGGTTCCGGACTTGTCCGCGATCTGGTAGTCGACGGTGAGGGCGGGGATGAAGTCGCCCGCGCCGTAACCGAGGTCGTTGTCGGCGACGGCCGAGATGTCGGCCTCCATGTGCATCGAGGAGTCCTTCGCCGGCGTGCTCACGGCGGGCTCCATGTCGACGGGCTGGAAGTAGACGCCGCCCACTTTGAGGGGGCCGACGAACACGTCGTCGCCCAGGGGCAGTTCCTCGAAGCCGGCGTCCTCGCCCGGCTTGGCTCCGTCGTCCGCGGCGGACTGGGAGGCGGGGGGGTTCGCGCCGTTGTTCGAGTTGTTCGAGTTGTTGGAGTTGGAGGAGCAGGCGGCGAGCGTGCCCGCCAGGGCGATCGCGGCGGCCGCGGCCCCGATTCGGGCGAGGGAGCGCTTCATGGGAGGGTTCTCCTGATCGGTGTTGTGGATGTCAGTCGGCCTTCGTGTCCGGGGCGCCCTCCGCCCCGCCGCTGGCGCGGGCGAGGGAGCGCTTCCCGAAGACGTACAGGCCGACGATAATGATGAGAACCAGCGCTTGGGCGACCAGGTTCTCCACTCGGGGGTAGATCCCCAAGAGGTCTACGGTCGGGAAGCCGTTGACGTAGGTCAGGGAGAGCACGTCGGCTTCCTGGAGCTCCTTGACGCCCGACCCCGTGAAGGTGAAGGCCATGAGGGCGAGCAGCAGGGAGGTGATGGTGAAGAAGGGGCGCAGGGGGATGCGCAGGGCGGCGAACTGGATGAGCAGGTAGACGACGACCAGGACCACGAGGCCGACCCCCAGGCCCGCCCACACGTAGCCCGTGCGGTCGCCCGCGCTGGAGACGATGGGCACGTAGAAGAGGATCGTCTCGGCGCCCTCGCGCAGGACGGCCAGGAAGGAGATGAAAGCGAGGCCCAGCAGCGATCCCCTGGTGAGCGAGGCGTCGGTCTGGTCGCGGATGTACTTCTCCCACGCCTTGTCCGAGGACTTGTGGATCATCCAGTTCGACACCCAGATCAGCATGGCGACGGCGAAGAGCGCGGCGACCCCCTCCAGGAGCTCCTGGTTGGCCCCCGCCAAGGAGGTGAAGTAGTTGAAGAGGAAGGCGAGCAGGGCGGAGAGCCCGAGGGCGATGGCGACCCCGGACCACACGACCCGCGCCTTGTCCTTGTGCCCGGACTTGCCCAGGTAGGCCAGGACCGCGGCGACGACCAGGATGGCCTCCATGCCCTCGCGGAGGATGACGAGCAGGGCGGGCACGAAGGCGCTGAGCCACGGCGTGGTCTGCGAGGCGGCGTCGGAGGCGGCCTGCCCGGTGTACCCGTCCAGGGTGTTGGCGTCCTCGCGGATCGCGTTGGTGAGGGTGGCGGCGTGGGAGTCGACGCCGGCGCCGTCGCCCTCGGCCATCGCCTTCTTGAGCAGCGAGAACTCCATTTCGACGGCGCTGACCCGGGAGCCGGAGATGCGGGCCATGACCTGCTTCTCCATGCCCGTCGTCTCGTAGTTCTTGTAGTAGGCGTCGTTGACGCCCTCCTTGCCCTTGGCGGCGTCGCCGGCCTTGTAGTCGGCCACCGCCTGGTCGATGAGGGAGGCGATGGTGGCGGAGACCTCCTGCCACGTCTGCGGGTTGGCGGCGCGCGCGGGGGCGGCCCAGAGCACTGCGGCGAGCACGGCCATCACGATGACGGCGAGCCCTTTCGTGCTCTGCCGCATCGCGGCCCTGGTGGTCGTGGTGACGAGCGCGCCCACGGTTCTGCCTCCTGGTCGGCGGGCCGGTCGGCCCTGTTGGGATTTCCGCGTCCAAGCGTAGCCACGTTGCCATGAGGGCGTAAATATTAAAGTAAGCACGACCTGAATTGTTACCAATGCCGACGGACGCCTAGCGCCGACTCCGCACCCGTTTAACGGACCTTAGTCCCACAGTTGCGGATCAGACCCACGACCACCCGTCCGCCCGGCGCCGCAGCCCCGCCACGCGCCCGAGCGTCCGAGCGTCCGAGCGTCCGAGCGTCCGAGCGTCCGAGCGTCCGAGCCACCATAGGCCCGCGTGATCCATTGGGCAACGAACGGGGCCGTGGCCGGCGCCTCCGGCCACGGCCCCGTTGCGTCGCCTCACGCGGACGCCGGGCTCACTCCTCGACGCGGTCCGCGACCGCCGCGCGCCCCGCCTCCAGGCGGGCCACCGGGACGCGGAACGGCGAGCAGGACACGTAGTCCAGGCCCACCCGGTGGAAGAAGTGGATGGACGAGGGGTCGCCGCCGTGCTCGCCGCACACGCCCAGTTTGATGCCGGGCTTGGTGGAGCGGGCGCGGCGCACGCCCTCGGCCACCAGGGTGCCCACGCCGTGGACGTCGATGGACTCGAAGGGGGAGACGCCGAAGATCCCCGCTTCGATGTAGCGCGGGAAGAACACGCTCTCCACGTCGTCGCGCGAGAACCCCCACACGGTCTGGGTGAGGTCGTTGGTGCCGAAGGAGAAGAAGTCGGCCTCCTCGGCCAGGTCCTCGGCGGTCATGGCGGCGCGCGGCAGCTCGATCATTGCGCCGATGGTGATGCCGGACAGGTCGGCGCCGCGCTGGGCGGCGACCTGGGCGATGATCGCCTCGCCCTCCTCGCGCACCAGCTGGAGCTCGCGCACGGAGCCGACCAGCGGCACCATGATCTCCGGCTCGGGGCGCAGGCCGCGTGCGACCAGTTCGGCCGCGGCCTCGCACAGGGCGCGCATCTGCAGGGCGAACAGGCCGGGCAGGTAGATGCCCAGGCGGACGCCGCGCAGGCCCAGCATGGGGTTCTGCTCGTGCATGCGGCGCACCTCGGCCAGCATCGCCTCGTCGGCGGGATCGAGGGTCCCGGTGGCCTTGCCGACCGCGACCCTGGTCTCCAGGTCGACCAGCGCGGGCATGAACTCGTGCAGCGGCGGGTCGATGAGGCGCACGGTCATGGCCTTGCCGTCCATGACCTCCAGCATCTCCAGGAAGTCCTGCTTCTGGAGCTTCTCCAGCTCGTCGAAGGCCGCCTGGCGCTCGGCGGAACCGGGGGCGGAGAGGATGGCGCGCTCGACCAGGGGGCGGCGCTCGCCCAGGAACATGTGCTCGGTGCGGCACAGGCCGATGCCCTCGGCGCCGAACTCGATGGCGCGCTTGGAGTCGAGGGGGGTGTCGGCGTTGGCGCGCACGCGCAGGCGGCGGACCTCGTCGGCGTGGGAGAGGATGAAGTCCACGGCCCCGACGAGCTCGCGGGTGCCCTCGTCGTCCCCGGCGGCCGCCAGCCCCGCCTCGAGGCCCTGGGCGAGGTAGGTGGTGACGGGCGAGTCGGTGACGGGCACCTCGCCGCGGAAGATCTCGCCGGTCTGCCCGTCGATGGCGATGACGTCCTCGCCCGTCAGGACCAGGTCGCCGATCGTCACGGTGCCGGCCTCGGAGTCGATCTCGAGGGCCTCCGCGCCGCACACGCAGGTCTTGCCCATGCCCCTGGCCACGACGGCGGCGTGCGAGGTCTTGCCGCCGCGCGCGGTGAGCACGCCCTCGGCGGCGACCATGCCGGGCAGGTCGTCGGGGTTGGTCTCGCGGCGCACGAGGACGCACTTGACGCCCGCTTCGGCGGCGGCCTCGGCCTGCGCGTTGTCGAAGACGATGCGTCCGACTGCGGCGCCCGGCGACGCGGCCATGCCGGTGGCGACCAGTTCCTTGCCGGCCTTGGCGTCGAACTGCGGGAACATCAGCTGGGTGAGCTGGTCGCCGGTGACGCGGCCAAGGGCCTCGTCGCGGGTGATGAGCTTCTCCTCGCGCAGCTGCACGGCGATGCGGAAGGCGGCCGCAGCCGTGCGCTTGCCGACGCGGGTCTGCAGCATCCACAGTTTGCCGCGCTCGATGGTGAACTCGATGTCGCACATGTCGCGGTAGTGGGTCTCGAGTTTGCGCATGATGGAGCGCAGCTCGTCGTACACGGGCTTGTTGATGCGCTCCAGGTCGGCCAGGGCCAGAGTGTTGCGGATTCCTGCGACGACGTCCTCGCCCTGCGCGTTCTCCAGGTAGTCGCCGTAGACGCCGGAGT
>ERZ773038.1457-NODE-1457-length-13344-cov-6.410114_pt1 | contig 13344 bp, 12 predicted proteins | sample MGYA00511665_ERZ773038 | MGnify/ENA primary metagenome ERZ773038 (study PRJEB29015, sample SAMEA2737966) | human oral metagenome | biome: human oral; feature: human-associated habitat; material: dental | place: China | collected 2028 ... | reverse complement strand
CGCCTGGCAATTCATTGTTGTGAATTTGTACAGGGAATGTATTTGTCAATTTAACGCCAAAAATCTTGTTATGTTTTTCACCAAGAGCGATAAGGCGTTCTAACATTGGAATTGCTTTGTCAAATTGCAGATCCACCTCGAACTGATGATCATCAAAATCGATGTATTCAAAACCCGCATTATCCAGAAGTTCTCTAATGCGTTTAGGACCTAACAATGTAGGATTACATTTCAAGTATAAGTTAAGTCCTTTTTCACTAATTAAATACGAACAGATAGACTCGATTTCCTCAGCCGGACAACCGTGCATGGTGGACAATGTGATCGCCTGACAGAGCTCATCGTCGATGGAGTTGATAAAGTCAACATCGATATGTTCAAATTCATCTACATGATCCAGGCACCACTGTTTACAAGTATTCCACATAGGAGACTGGGATGCACTGCGCATTGTATTGATGAACTTATCAACCATAGGACTCTTGATGCCGGCTAAATTATAGCCCACACTCATGATGAATAGGAAACCGTCAGGATCACCTAATCCCAGTTCCTTAGAAATCAGTTTTAAAGCGAACCAAGCTTTGATATATTCATCGGCCGCTTCATCACAGCTATACTCAGATGACCATTCCACATTGTATGCTTCATCAACAGAATAGATACAAGGTCTAGGAATACCTAGTTCCTCACCGTACATGATCTGTACAGTTTTCAATTCGATACAGCGAGCACCGGCCACATAGGAGGCTACGATATTCTGTGCCAACTGCGTATTAGGACCCGCTGCCGGCCCTACAGGATTTTCAATGGATTTTCCAAAAATATTCAATCGTTGATTATGCTTTGTACGATGAATTTTGTTTACATTATAAATACGATTGTACATCTTGTACTCAGTCATAATGTGATTCATCAATTTTCCGAAACTTACCGGATACATAATATCACTCATAAAATCACACTCCTTCAAAAGCGCTTGGTCTTATGGGTTGAGTCGTTTCCATAAACTTTTAGATGTCGTTAAAATTTCATCCATTACAGCGGCCTTGTCTATACCTTGTAATTGACGATCGATCATACGCGGCACACCATCGCTAATAGTAGTTACCACATACATACCGTTAGTACCGAACAGTAAATGCCCGTTGATGTTATTTTCATCAAGTGGTGTCGGCGCCGTGTAATCAAGTACAATCACATCAGCTGCAGCACCCTTTTTAAGAATACCTACTGTAGTATCAAAAAATTCATTCGCCATGTTACGGTTATTTTCAAATAACATGAGAGGGACCTCTCCCCATCCCACATATGGTTTATGCTGTTCGTGTTTCACGAGACAGTTAGCCACCTTATAGGATTCAAGCATATCATTTGTATATCCATCCGTACCAAGGCCAACAGTAATGCCCGCCTCTAACAGTTTTAAAATATCTGTTGTGCCGACAGCATTCCCCATGTTGCTTTCCGGATTATGTACAACCCTAGACTTCGATTCCTTCAATAATTGCACATCTTCATCAGATACGTGAACGCAGTGCCCCGCTATGCTCTTTGGTCCTAAAATACCGGCCTCTACGAGGCGTTTTACAGGACTCATGCCATACTTTTCTTTACTATCTGCCACATCTTCAGGACCTTCTGCAACATGAACATGATATCCCAACTGATCCTCATTATGAGCTTTCACATAATCTAATGTTTCCGTGCTCAATGTGAAAGATGCATGCAGTCCCATCATCGCTGCCAGTCTGGATGGATCTTGTTTCGCCTCTTTACCAAAACGAACATTTTCTGCTACAGCCGCTTTCATCTGATCCGGACCATTGCGATCTGATACTTCATAGCACAAACAAGAGCGAACACCGAATTGTTTAGCCGCATCGGCAATGACGGATAGACTGTTAGGAACTTCACCATAACTCGCATGATGGTCAAAAATAGTCGTTACCCCATTTTCAATACAGCCTAAATAAGTAAGTAATGCACTGGCTTTCACATCAGGAGCAGCCAGTTTATTGTCTAAATAGAACCATAGCCCCTCCAAGATTTCACCGAAATTCGTCGGCGCCGGACCCGGTAAGGATAAACCTCGTGCAAGCGCAGAGTAAATATGGTGATGTGCATTGATAAAACCAGGCATAATCAAACCGCCATGAGCATCGATGATTTGTGCATTTTCATAAGTTTTACATAATTCATTATATGTGCCGATATCAACAATTTGAGTCCCGTCGATGGCAACAGCACCATCATAAATGATAGGTCTATCAGCATCACGAGTAATTACAGTACCTTTACCTAATATAATCACCTGGACACCTCCTCAACAATTGGTTGAAATGCATACTTATAAATCTATATGTTATTGTAATACGATACGCGTACCGGTTTTTCCTGCTATACCGTCCTTAGATTTTTCCAATAATGTGATAATTGCAACACGACCCTTCTTAGATGCCGCAAACGCAACGGCGGCCTCCACTTTCGGTTTCATAGACCCTTCTCCGAATTCACCGGCTTCGATATATTTTTTAGCCTGTTCAACAGAGATTTCGTCCAGCCATTGTTCGTTTTCTTTGCCAAAATTAATGGCTACTTTTTCAACCGCTGTTAAAATAACGAGAATATCAGCATCAATTTCTCGAGCCAGCAAGCTACTGGTCCAATCTTTATCGATAACAGCGGCTGCACCATGAAGTTCATTGCCTTCTCTGGTAACAGGAATACCGCCGCCGCCACAAGCCACAATTAACTCTTTTCCTACTAAACCTTTAATCGCATCTAATTCGATGATTTCTTTAGGCGCCGGAGATGCCACCACACGACGATAGCCACGGCCGGAATCTTCCTTTACCACGTAATCGTAATTCTTTTCTGCGTATTCAGCTTCTTCCTTAGTCATAAAGTGACCGATCGGTTTCGTAGGATTTTTGAAAGCCGGATCTTTGGGATCAACTAATACTTGCGTAACCATAGTCATTGTAGGCAAATCTTTAATCCCACGGTTAAGGAGCTCTTCATGAAGAGCATTTTGTAAATCATAACCGATATAAGCTTGACTCATCGCTACACATACGGATAATGGAGTATTCGGCTGGCCTTCTTTTTCACGAGTCAATGCTGCCATGGCATTATTGATCATACCGATTTGAGGTCCATTACCATGCGTTACTACCACATCACAATCCGATTCAACAAGGTCCACAATAGTTTTCGCCGTACTCTTTACTGCAATTTTTTGCTCCGGTAGGGAATTACCTAATGCATTCCCCCCTAATGCTACTACAACTCTTTTCTTCATGTTATTCCTCATAACAACTAATTTAAGAATAAAAAGGAGCCATCAACAACGGATGGCCCCTAAACTTTACTTTACGGTTGAACTCGTTCAGTTCCCTTCCGTTCTAATTCTTTTAAGGTTTCTACAGGATTTTTAAATTTGCTGAGGAAAATCATAGCTGCAATAACATATGGTTTGTAGCTTGCTTCCTTGTAAAGAGGTATACGATAGCGGTCGAACACTGTTGCGTCCACTTCGCCTTCATCACAACTTACACCTGTAATATCTGCCGGTAAGCAATGTAAGTAAAGAGCTTTACCATCTTTAGTGAGACTCATCATCTCTTCGGTACATGCCCAATCTTTATGTTTACCATTTTCCTCAAGAAGTACTTTTTCTAATGCTTCAATGCCTTCATGATCGTTGTCCCCATACAACTTTGTACGTTTTTCCATCGCACCGAATGGTGCCCAGCTCTTAGGATATACGATGTCCGCATCTTTGAAAGCATCTTTCATATCGTTAGTTCTACGGAAGGAACCGCCGCTCGCTTCAGCTTGTTTTTTAGCGATTTCTTCAACTTCCGGCATTACTTCATAGCCTTCAGGATGTGCTAAAACGACTTCCATACCGAGACGAGTAAATAAGCCGATAGCACCTTGAGGCACAGATAAAGGTTTACCATAAGATGGTGAATATGCCCAAGTCATTGCGATTTTTTTGCCTTTAAGGTTTTCAAGACCACCGAATTCACGAATAATATGTGCCGTATCAGCCATAATTTGTGTCGGATGGTCGATATCACATTGTAAGTTAACAAGTGTAGGCCGTTGTTCTAACACGCCGTCTTCATGACCTTCTTTAACTGCATCAGATACTTCATGCATATAAGCATTACCTTTACCGATATACATATCATCGCGGATACCGATAACATCAGCCATGAAGGAAATCATGTTAGCTGTTTCACGAACTGTTTCGCCGTGAGCGATTTGGGATTTACCTTCATCCAAGTCTTGAACTTCAAGACCTAACAAGTTACATGCAGACGCGAAGGAGAAGCGAGTTCTTGTGGAATTATCGCGGAATAAGGAGATACCCAATCCACTGTCGAATACTTTAGTAGAAATGTTGCGTTCTCTAAGAGCACGTAATGCATCAGCAACCGCCCATACACCTTTTAATTCGTCATCAGATTTCTCCCAGGTCAGGAAGAAATCCTCACCGTACATTTTGCTAACATCTAAGCCTTGTAAAGTTTCAATACTTTTATTGAAGTCCGTCATAAATATATCCTCTCTTTCATATCCCCGTAGGGCTACTTAGTGCCAAATTATACTCATTACCTTTATAAAAGGTACAATACTATATCTATTTTCTTAATAACTGCTAAGCGATTATGTATTAAATATCATTTTAATTGCTAACTATATGATATTAATGAATAATTATTAACCTTTGCAATAAACTGTCGGTAATAATGCATATACAGCTGCACATGTTACGAGATCTTGTTTCCATGTAATTTCATTAGGAGCATGTGCTTGTGCTTCTGCACCAGGACCAAAGCCGATACATGGGATACCGTTACGGCCCATGATGGATACACCGTTTGTGGAGAATGTCCATTTATCAGTCAACGGACGAGCTTTACGCATTTCTACGGTATCTGGTGCGCCGATTCGTTCAGTACCATATAGGCTGGTGTATGCTTCTTCCAATGCTTTTGTTACTTTGTGATCCTTAGGAATAACCCATGTCGGGAAGTAACATTCAATCGGATATGTCAAACCTGTCCAGGATGGACGTGCATATTCGTACATAGATACCTTTGCACCGTATTCTTTAACATGTGGTAACGCTTCGATTTCCGCCAAGCAGCTTTGCCATGTTTCCCCGGCAGTCATACGACGATCCAAGGAAACCGCACAGGAATCAGCCACTGCACAACGGCTTGGAGATGTATAGAAAATTTGAGAAGTAGTTACTGTACCGCGACCTAAGAAGCGAGCTTCTTCATAATGATCCGGATTAAATTTAGGATCAAGCATTTTTACAAGGCCCTTAATTTTTGTACTTTCATCAGCGGAGTTCGCATTCAACTCACGAATGTCCTGAAGGATATCCGCCATCTTATAGATTGCGTTGTCACCGCGTTCAGGAGCAGACCCATGGCAAGATACGCCTTGTACATCAACGCGGATTTCCATACGACCGCGTTGACCACGGTAAATACCGCCATCAGTAGGTTCTGTGGATACAACGAACTCAGGGCGAATATTGCGTTCTTTAATCATGTATTCCCAGCAAAGGCCATCGCAATCTTCTTCTTGTACCGTACCTACAACAAGTACGCGATATTTATCACTTAACAGCCCCAAATCTTTCATGATTTTAGCGCCGTATACAGCGGATACGATACCGCCTAATTGGTCGGATACGCCGCGACCGCCGATTTTGGTTTCATCTTCAAAACCTTCATATGGGTCAAAATTCCAGTTATCACGATTACCGATACCTACAGTATCAATATGAGCATCAAATGCGATAAGAGTTTTCCCGGTGCCCATGTATCCGAGAATATTACCCATAGGATCTACTTCAACTTCATCAAATCCTAGGTCCTTCATTTCCTGCTCTATACGTTTTACATGGTCTTTTTCCTCAGCACTTTCACCAGGAAATGCCACGATTTCACGTAAGAACTTTGTCATTGCCGGGCCATAAGTTGTTGCCGCCTGTTTAACTGCTTGTAAATCCATAAATAATACCTCCTATCGATCTTCACCATACCACATAATGTTTTTATATCTCATAGGATCCGTATCCCCTTCAGTGGAGAAGCAGAGTACCTTTGAAGACGCATCTAATTCTAATTCTTTCCGTAAGTCTTCATATTCCGGCATCGTCATAATGGCCGTCACAAGTCCTAACGGAACAGCACCGGACTCACCTGTTGTAATCGGTGTATCGCCCTTAATCGGAGCGCCGCCAACGCGCATGCCAAAGCGTGCAACCCAATCCGGAGCGGCTACAAATACATCCGCATGGTTTCGTAAAATATCCCATGACACGGTATTTGGTTCACCACATGCAAGCCCTGCCATAATCGTTTCAAGGTCACCATCTACAATGCGAGGGTCTCCGTCACCGGCAACAGCACCTTTATATAAACATGCCGCCGCTTCGGCTTCTACAACAACGAGTTTCGGTTTCTTCTTTTCATTTTTATATAAATTACTGAAATAGCCTACTACGGAACCGGCAAGTGAGCCTACACCGGCTTGTACGAAAACGTGAGTCGGAACCTTGCAATGATCCTCTTCTAATTGAGCTGCCGTTTCCATAGCCATCGTGCCATAGCCTTGCATAATCCAATTCGGAATTTCTTCATAGCCTTCCCAAGCTGTATCCTGAACTACAACACCATTCGGCACTTCTTTAGATTTCTTTGTAGCAAGTCGTACGCACTCATCGTAGTTAAATTCTTCGATTGTTACGGTAGCGCCTTCGTTTTCAATCTGCTGTCTACGATATTCCGTAGATCCTTTCGGCATAAATACTACCGACTTTTGACCTAATTTATTAGCTGCCCATGCTACACCGCGACCATGATTACCGTCGGTAGCAGTAAAGAATGTAGCTTGACCAAAATCATCTTTTAGCTTCTTGGATGTCAAAACATCGTATGGTACATCTGCAATCGTTTTACCAAGTTGCTGTGCCACATATTTACCCATCGCATAAGAACCGCCCAACACTTTGAACGCATTGAGCCCAAATCGATATGATTCGTCTTTCACATAAAGTGAATCAACACCGATATAAGATGCTAAGTGTTTGAGTGATACAAGTGGTGTAACGCTATATTGCGGAAAGCTTTCATGAAAGGCTTTAGCTTTCTTTATTTCCTGAACATCCATAACTGACAAAAATTTGTCACTGGATGGTGCCATCGTATTACGTACCCACTGAATTCGTTCCATATTAGCCTCCTATGATTCTTCCTTAACAGCATTCAAGTCACTATATAAAGTGAACTTGGAAATATTAAAATACTCTGCAATCTTCTCAGAAGATTTAGAGATTAAAAAAGCACCTTTATCGTTTAAATAGGCAATCGCTTTAAGACGCTCCGTTTTATTCATCAAAACGCCCGGTTTTCCAACCAATCGTTCTGCATCTTGGAGTAAATCATCCAATAAATCGGAAACACTGGTTGTTATCCTTTCAACCGATTCGGAATCATCATTTCCAATGCCGATAAGATGTTCCAATGTGCTGTGCATCATAACCAAATCTGTTATATCCTGGTTAATTCCTAGCAAATATGCGATCTTACCGTTATCATCACGGATATACATCGTTGAGGATCGCAAGACACGACCTTCCTTCGTCTTTGTAAGATATCCGAAACGACCATCCCCTCCATCATCATGACGGAGTACATCCAGAACAACATGAGACGGGCCGTCTCCGACATGACGATTTGTTATATTCCCATTCTCAATGTATACAAGGGATGAATCGATATCATGCTGTAAATCATGTATCAGTACTTCACAAGACTGGCCGAACTGTATGGCTAGACCATGAGCTATGACCCGTAACCGATCCAACGTACTCATCGATATAATCACCCTCTCATCTATACATGGTCATGTTAATTTACAACCTTACTATAGCCTTCATCGGTATATTTAGATTTTCTCTAACAATTTTTGTTTATACCTAACAATTTGTTAGGTTTCTTTACTTTGATTATAGTCATATGTTTATAAAAATGCAACTATATTATGCATAAAAGTTATTTATAAACATAATTTTATATGTAAACTTTTATAAAAGCACAAAAAAGCTATTAATACAGCTATTTTATGCCGTCTATATCATATAGATATCAAAATAAATTCTGACTGATATATCATTAACATAACCATATAAATACAAAAAAGGCTGTAATAATGACATCGTCATTATTACAGCCTTATCTATTCTATTATATTATGCATTCGCCAATGTTTTACCTAATTCTTGACATTGTGCTTTACCATCATCATCAGGTTCACCCAAAACAGCAACGCCGTCAGCAACAAGTACTCCACCGGCAGCTTTGATGCGAGAGCCCCAATCTTCAAGCCATGTACCGCCCCAACCATAGGAGCCGAAGATAGCCAATTTCTTGCCACCCAATTTACCTTCCAATTCGGTGTAGAATGGTTCAAATTCGCCTTCTTCAAGTTGTTCCGCGCCCATATCAGCACAACCGAGAGCTAATTTTTCATAAGCAGCTGCTTCATCTGCGGATACTTCAGAAACAGATTTAACTTCCACTTCCTGACCAGCAGCCTTGATACCTTCTGCTACTTCGTGTGCCATTTGTTCTGTATTACCTGTACCGGACCAATAAATTACACCAATCATCTTGTACCTCCTAGGCCGTTCTTGCGACCAATGAACCAAATGTCTTTCCCAACATCAATTGAGTTTGACAATACTGTCGACATGCTTTATAACACATGAAAGAACGCTGTGCGCCTATCACATCATCATAGACTTTCCATTCCCCGCACATGTGGTAGCCTGCACCACGTCGTGAAATAAAGTATTTCACATCGGTTAGAGGATATCCGAGAAATACACCGATCTCATGAGGAAAATCAATGCTAGCTTCCATACGGTACCGCAAATGTTCAAGCATTTCCATAATGCTCATCCGCTCATGATAACCGTATGCTTTCAAGAATGTCATCACCGCAGGTTGCCGCACATAGTCTCGTAATTGGGTTTCCCGAAACACCAGTAACAGTCTACGAGCTTTACAACGACACAATTCAAAGAAGAACAAACCCTTTTCATTGAACTCTTTATTATATTCAGTCAATACAAATTGGATCTGCTCATTCATGTCCCGTGGAATAGAAACCAAATTCGATAGCTTGATGCCACGAATTGCCGGTGCACAATGAAATCCAATGATTTGGTCAATTGAATTCATCATAATTTTACCTGCCTGCCGCATATCTACATAGGATGTTTTTATTTGAGAACAATTCCTATATCCACATGGTACTCTTGATGAGAAAAATTGTCAAGAATAATTGATATATACTTTCAATATTTATTTAGTTTTACTTTGTAATAATTCTTTTACCTTTGGAAATATCTTGGCATCACTTTCCTCATCAATAGCTATAAAACGTGCCTTAGGGCCTGTATACTTGTCATCGAACAACATGACATGCAGAACTTCTTCATAAGAATTATTATTAGCTACACCTCTATGTTTTAATGTTCCTTCATATGCATCCCCCTGCTTAGCCAACGGATTGACGACGGTAAATGTACCAAGAACAGGATTATTTCCACTGTTAATAGAGGATACCAAGGCCCCTAATGTGGATGAATCCGTACTAACGTCTCTGCGTTCACCCATAATCCCAGTCAACTGCCTGCCTAAAACCACATCGGCATAAACAGCATAATTCATTTCATTTCCATTTTTAATATTCAATGTATATACATTGGCAGATGTAGCCCCCGCATCTAACAAAGCGGTTCTAACGTCCTTCTTGCCTTCTGCGGCGAAGAGGGCTTTCGGATTATTGTTATACACCGTCACACCCTCCGGCATTTTAATGCCTTGATACGTAGTATTCTGGTTTTTATTCATAACCGTCTTAATATTGGCAGCAGAACTTACAGCCGGAACATTAGCCAAAACAGAGGCTGCAATTGCAAGTAATAGTAATTTTTTCATCATAGCTCCTCAATTGATTAGAACATATTTAATGAAGAACCGCCCACGCGGGACGGTTCTTTAAAAATTTCATATCGATTCATTTTACCACGATTGTTTAAATAAATTCTGAATCATAAAACAATTATTTTTTCTGTTGTTTAGCCCAACTGTCGCGCAAACCGACGATACGATTCACCACGATATGATCAGATGTGCTATCTTTATCGGTTACAAAATAACCTTGACGTAAGAATTGGAAGTGATCTCCCGGCACCGTTGTAGCTAAGGATGCCTCGCCTTTACTGTGTAAAACCTGTAGCGACTCATGGTTAAAGCTTGCCAAGAAATCCTTATCATCCGCATCGTCACGTAATAAGTAGTCATATAAACGCGTTTCGATATCCACCGCAGAGGATGCTTCCACCCAATGCAAAGTGCCTTTTACTTTGCGCGTGCAACCGCTACCGCTCTTTGTTTCAGGATCATAGGTACAGTGAATTTCCGTAATATTGCCATCCCCGTCCTTCACGATATCTGTACAAGTCACGAAATAAGCCCCTTTAAGACGCACTTCTTTTCCGGGAGCCAAACGGAAGAATTTTTTTACCGGTTCCTCCATAAAGTCGTTTCGTTCGATGTAAACTTCACGGCCGAATACAACCTCACGGCTACCGAGTTCTTCGTTTTCAGGATTATTTTCTATGGTCACGAGCTCGGTTTGACCCTCAGGATAGTTCGTAATAACGACTTTCACAGGATCCAATACCACCATAGGGCGCGTAGCTTTTAATTTCAGATCCTCGCGAATACAGAATTCAAGAAGAGCAATATCTACCATACTGTCCGCCTTAGCTACGCCGATACGGTCGCAGAAATCGCGAATCGCAGCCGGTGTATACCCTCGACGGCGCAATCCGGAAATAGTCGGCATCCGAGGATCATCCCAGCCGGACACAAGCCCCGCCTCAACAAGAGCACGCAATTTTCGTTTTGACATAACCATTTTGGTTACATTCAGCCGGGCGAATTCGATTTGCCGTGGAATTTCGGTATCGTCCCAATCCGCCAGAACCCATTCATATAGCGGACGATGAACTTCAAACTCCAATGTGCAAATGGAGTGTGTAACACGCTCAATCGCATCCTCAATAGGATGAGCGAAGTCATACATAGGATAGATTTTCCATTCGCCGCCTGTACGATGATGATCCGCATTCACGATGCGGTACAAAACGGGATCGCGCATAACGATATTAGGGTCGGCCATGTCGATTTTCGCACGCAAAACCTTTTCGCCATCCTTATATTTACCGTTTTTCATATCTTCAAAGAGAGCCAGATTCTCTTCAACACTGCGGTCTCGATAAGGGCTGTTCGTACCCGGCGTGGAAAAATCACCGCGCGTTTGACGAATTTCATCCGCCGTCTGGTCATCTACATAGGCTTTGCCAAGCGTAATTAATTTCTTGGCGTATTCATACATCTGTCCGAAATAGTCCGATGCATAGCGCACATCCTCGTTCCAATCAAAACCGAGCCACTTCACATCATCCATAATGGAGTTTACGTATTCCACATCCTCCTTCGTCGGATTTGTGTCGTCAAAACGCAAGTTTGTGAGCCCATTGTATTCCTTACCGAGCCCGAAATTCAGGCAAATGGATTTTGCATGACCTATATGCAGATATCCGTTCGGCTCCGGCGGAAAACGGGTCAATACACGTCCGCCGTAACGACCGCTTTCATTATCCTTATTAATTTCAGCTTCGATAAAGTTAACTGATACAACTTCTTCCGGAGCTATCGATTGTTCAATATCTTTATGTTCCAACGTTATAACCTCCACATGATAAATATTCTTTTATTTTACCATATATCGTATAAGACCGCACATATTTCATATTCTTGTGAAAGTTTAATCGAAATCGCTCAAATCAACGCCGGCTTTTTTCAATTCTTCTAAGGCAATTTCCTCTGTCAAAACGGGTTTCTTGTAATTCACTTCTTCGTTGACACATGTTTTAAGCGGTTTCTTATGAACTCCGGCGATGATATTATCCGCCGTCAGAATAGACATATCATAACGAGTTCTGTCTGTGTAGGAGCCTATATGCGGCACGATCAAACAGTTTTCTACAGATAACAGAGGATGATCTGCCGGCAACGGTTCAGGATCTGTTACATCAAGGGCCGCATAGTCGATTTCACCTGTTCTTAGAGCATTGATCAAGGCTTCCGTATCAACGATAGGTCCACGCCCCACATTGACGAACAATGCGGTATTTTTCATTTTCTTGAAAAATGCTTCATCACACATATGATATGTTTCATCAGTAAGAGGAGCCATAACACAAACCACGTCACTGGTAGCTAACAGCTCATCGAGTTCCATATAAGTTGTTTTATATAATTTATCATCATTACGCGGATGACGATTATGATACACAACTGTCATGCCGAATGCGCGTGCACGCCGGGAAATGGATACCCCTATTGCCCCCATACCGATGATTCCCAAGGTGCGACGACTCAAATCGAAACCTTTAATATTCGACGGTCTTTGTGCCCATCGACCGGATTTTACAAAATTTGCATTCTCCAAAATACGACGACTCGCAGTAGCGATTAATGTAAAAGCCAGTTCAGCAACCGTTTCATTGAGAACCCCCGGCGTATTACCATAAGGAATCCCTGCTGCCGTCAAATCATCGATTTTCACATTATCATAACCCACCGCGGCTTGTGCGATAACCTTCAAATTTGGAGCATTTTTGACAAGGTCAGCATCTACATCGAGCGGTCTCACGCACCATAAGCCATCGGCTTCGACGAGCCACTCTTTTAACGTCTCACGAGGCATCACCGTCTTTTCAGTCCATTGACGTACCTCTACATGCTCTTTTAAATATGCAATCGCATCTTTGCGAACAAGTCCATTTACAACGACTAGAGGTTTTCGTTCCATATGCATCAGTCCCTCCAAAAAATTTACAGTATATACATATATTTTATACTAGAGCGTAAATCTAATACAATAAAAAAGAATTCCCGTACTTGTGCAGCGACATCAGGAATGCGAGCGGGCAAGTACAGGAATTCTTCTTTATTGGATGAGAGCCGATTAAGAGCTCTATCAATATTGAAATGTAAATTATTTCAAATCTGCAGTACAGTTAGGACATTTAACTGCATCAATGTTGATTTCAGATTTACAATATTGACATTCTTTCGTTGCAGGAGCTTCAGCAACGTCCTCTTCTTTTGCGGATTTCATCATTTTAGCCAAACCACGAACCATCAAGAATACAACAAATGCCAA
>ERZ773038.1456-NODE-1456-length-13348-cov-4.414128_pt1 | contig 13348 bp, 10 predicted proteins | sample MGYA00511665_ERZ773038 | MGnify/ENA primary metagenome ERZ773038 (study PRJEB29015, sample SAMEA2737966) | human oral metagenome | biome: human oral; feature: human-associated habitat; material: dental | place: China | collected 2028 ... | reverse complement strand
AAAACGGCAAGTATAAAACAAAATAAATTACATTTAGGAATAAAAAAAAAAAAAAACCTTTTAAAACATAAAAATACTTGAAAAATAAAGATGAGTATGATAGAATTAAATCAACAAAAAGAAAGGGGTTTCACAATATGAAGAAGATTAGTGGAATTCAAAAATTCGTTATATTAGTGTTACTAGGTATTTTTACATTTAGTAATACGCTTTCTTACCAACAGTTTATTCAGAAAGATAGGCAATATGACATTCGAGTGCAGTTACAAAAGAAGTCTAATGGACTTGATGTAGGTAAGGCGGATTAAAACCCGATATTTTGCACGAGAATGAGAGAATTATAATTTATCTGAAAAAACGAAAAATATAGAGCAACTTATTTAACTTTTTATAAGGAGGAGTTATTACTTATGACCAATTTTAATTCAAACGAAAAATTTTGTGGAAAAAGTTTAAAATCATTGTCTGCTGATGAAATGAGTTTAATTTATGGTGCATCTGATGGTGCAGAGCCACGTTGGACGCCTACTCCTTTTATTTTGAAATCAGCTGCAGCTAGCTCGAAAGTATGCGTTAGTGCAGTTGTTTCTGGTATTGGGGGGCTAGTTAGCTACAATAATAATTGTTTGGGGTAAATTAAAATGAAAAATGATTTTGTAATCGGAAAGAGTTTGAAAGAATTATCCCTTGAAGAAATGCAATTGATTTATGGTGGCACAGATGGTGCTGACCCTAGATCATCAATTATATGTTCTGCTACATTAAGTTTTATTGCATCATATTTGGGTTCAGCTCAGACTCGTTGTGGCAAAGACAACAAGAAAAAATAAAATATTCAATTTTAAAAATAAAAGTTGCTCTTTATTTTCCTCTCTCGTAACTAATAATTTTGAGAGAGGTTTTTTTTAAAAAAACAATAGTAAGTCGTATAGGTTGGAAGTGAGTAAATGAAATATAAAATTAAAAATGTGCATAAAACATTGTTTATTAAGGAAAGATATCAAATATTATCTGAACGAAATGATAATTCCTTAAATAACTTTTCATTAAATAATTGGCGTTCTACAATGTCAATTATTTCTGAAAAAACTTTTGAAGAAATGTTGAAATTAAATAATTACAATAAAAAAATATTTTCTAACACTGTGAACTATGATTATACCGAGGAACAGATAAGACTATATTCAGAATATGCCGAAAATTCGGAATGGTATAAATTTGCGGAGGGTTCATTTGAAATATTTAGAAAACATCCCCAAAGAATTAATTTTAAGAAAGATTTTTCTAGAATTTTGGAACCCTTTATTATTAATTTGCTTAAATTAATCAATAATTATCTAGAGAATAAAGAATACGAGTGGGTTGACAAGAATGGAAATATTTTTTCCTCTCTAGTATTTTATTTAGAAGATTTAATCTATCCTTGGATTGTTAAACCTTTGGTTTTAGAGATAAATTCATTGCGTGAAAAAGGTTTACTTGAAGGGGAATCGGAGCAGCAACGGTACAAATATTTTATAACATTGTTTGACAAGGAAGAGAATATATTAAATTTTTATAATAAATATCCCGTTTTACTGAGGCAAATATCGGAGTCTTGTCTTCGGTTCTATACTTATTTTATAGAAATTTTATCAAATTTAGAAAATGATTTTAGTGTGCTAGAAGAAGAATTAGGGCTAAGGGGGAAATTAAATGATATAAAATTTGGAAAGGGTGATACACACAGCCAAGGAAAAACTGTTTTGATACTCTTCTTTGATGACGCGAAAATTGTTTACAAGCCTAAAAATTTAATAATCAATAACTCACTAAATACTATTGCTGAGTATATCCGAAAGGTTGATGAAAAAATTAGGATAAGAATACCTCGAACTATTGCTTATTCGGATCACAGCTATGAAGAATTTATTGATTATCTACCTCTAGAGCAAAAGAAAAAATTACCTGAATATTATTATAATTTCGGTGTGCTTTTAGCATTTATATATTTATTTAATGGGAGTGATATACATTTTGAAAATTTGATTTCCTATGGAGATATGCCTGTAATAATAGACTTTGAAACAATGTTACAGCAACCTCTATTTGATGATAAAACTGGTCAGAGTTTGCTGGATACCCTGTTTCACAGGGTGACTCGAACTTTGCTTCTTCCGACAGAGGGAGTAAAAAGGGAGGATGGTCTTAATGTTGAGATGAGTGCTCTTACAGGAAGTTTTAAGAAGGATGCTTTTAATGGTCAGGTTTTAATTAATTTAAATACTGATAAGGTAAAGTTTGATATTAGGAAAATCGATTTTGAAGGTGGGAAAAACCTCCCTACTCGGGATGGTGATATAGAATTTGATAAGTATATAAAAGATTTCAAAAAAGGTTTTAGGGATTTTTATCTGATATTTGAAGAGTTAAATAAAACAGAAGAATTTAAAATGCTATTAAAAGCAAACTTGTATGGTTTAAAGACAAGGGTACTTTTTAGAGACACAAATAGCTATGCTTCAGTACTATCTTTTTTATATCATCCTGATTTTTATGAAGAAATGTTGGATAGAGAAAAAGCATTGGAAAATCTCTGGAGCAATAAGTTTTCTAATCAAGGTATTGTAGCAAGTGAATGTGAACAAATGAGGTTATTAGATATTCCGATTTTTTATACAGATACAAATATCAATGAAATCTACGATGATTTTGGAAATCATTTTATTTCCCTACATCAATTTTCTGGATATGACTATTTTATGAAATATTTACCTAATAATAATTTGGAAAATTTAGAAAAACAACTTGATATCATTGAAATTTATTTTCCAAGCTTTGATCAGCGAAAAAAAGGATATAAATTAAACTTATCTAATAGAAAAAAACTCCCAAATGAAAGTTTAGTTACTATTCTGCATAATGAAGTAGAAAATATTGCAGACTCTTTGGTTATTAATAATATTTATGACGAATATCCAATTTGGAGTATACCTGTTAATTTTAAAGATTCTAAATGGTGTCTTGAACAAACGGGTAATGATATGTATAGGGGTAGAGCTGGAATACTACTGTTTATGTACTATGTAAAATTATTGAAAGATAAATCATCATATACTAAACTGTACAATAAAATGTTATCTGCAATTCCGCCATCTGTTTCTTTATCTAAGACCACATTTGGTTTAACTGGGGATATAGGATATTTCATTGTTCTATCCATTATAGAGGATTACGATACAAATACTCTCGCATGCTTAAATTATATAAAGAGTGTTTTAACTGAGCTTGAAAAGACTGATTTTGCAAGTGTTTCAAACAAGTCTGACTATATTAATGGTCTTCCACCTTTAATTAATACACTAGCAAGATATTATAGGAGAGGAATAGAGAGGGAACGTGTTCTAAGGCTAGTATTAAGTTTAGGTGATACGCTATATAATGATGTAAGCGAGAGAGATAATAGTAATTTTGGATATAGTTTTGGCCATGGACTATCAGGTGTAATTTTTACATTAAAAAATATTTATAAGGTGACAAGACTTAAAAAATATAAAGAATTAATTTTACAATTAGTTCCTAGGGAGAAAATCAAAATTCATTCTTTGAAGTGGTGTAGTGGAGAATTTGGGACATTAGTTAATTATCCCCAAAGTGTTCCAGAAGGAATTGTAGCTAGTTTAGATAATGATACATTTTGCCATGGAAGTATGGCCATAATAAATTTTTACATCGACTACATGAAAGAAATGGATACTAGTATGGAATTGGAGTCTTTATTGTGTAGTGTTGTAATGAATAAATCAAAAGAAGGAGAGTATCGTATCGTCCAAACAAGCAATTTCCCAGATTTTTCTTTGTATACAGGTGTCACTGGTATTGCTTATACTTTTTTAAGGTATATCGCACTGAATCAGAATGACAAAAAGATAGTTATCCCCTCATTACTTGAAATCTAGCTTAATTTATAGTTTTGTTTCTAAAATAAAGGTGTCCACTCATTAAGAAATATAAAAATACCAAGATTGACTAGTTTAATGTGTAATTCTATAAAATATTTTTAATAGTGTAGCTTTTCATTTGAATAATAATATAATAAAGAAAGGTTCTATTCTAATTGCTAAACGGCTTGAGGTATATGCTACTGTTATAGAAATGATTTTAAACTAAAATCAAAACTACTCCAAAAATAGTATTGATTTTGGTTTAATACAAAACATATGCAATAATGTGAGCCAACAAAAGTCTGTTTTTGTACCATACTATCTTGAAAAATCTACTAAATTCAAATTGAGAGGATGAATTAAAATGAATAAAGTATTTATATATGTAGGAGTGCGAAATCATAACTCTAAGACTTTAGAGTATACTAAGAGACTTTCAAGTATCATTTCTAGTAGAAATAATGTTGATATATCTTTCAGGACACCTTTCAATTCAGAGCTAGAAATATCTAATTCTGATTCAGAAGAGTTGTTTAAGAAAGGAATTGATAGGCAAAGTAATGCTGATGATGGAGGTATTATAAAAAAAGAGTTATTAGAGTCTGATATTATAATTATCTCTTCTCCTGTATATTTAAAAAACGTATCTGTGGACACAAAAAACTTTATTGAAAGGATTGGGGGGTGGAGCCATCTTTTTCGATTAGCTGGAAAGTTTGTTGTAACATTAGATGTTGCCGAGAGTAACGGCTCTGATAATGTGTCAGAATATCTTAGAGATATATTTTCATATATGGGAGGACAGATATTACACCAAGTTTCAATTACCAATTCACTCAAAGATATTGCAGAGGCTCAGTTGATGGAGGCAACTTATAAAATTGAAGATGTACTTGAAGGGAAGATTAAGTACAAAACAACGGATTATCAAGAAAGAGCTTACCAGACATTAAAATTAATTTTAGAAAATTATGATTCCGAACATTTTGAGAAGATGTATTGGGAGAAAAAACGCCTTTTTGAAGCTAATAGTTTAGAGGAATGGTATTATGTTGAAAATATTAAATAACTCTGTCATATATTTATGTTTGGCTCCGTTATTGTTCCTATTATTGATAATTTTTCCAAATGATTCATTAATCTATTTTTTTCGATTGATTTTAATTTCGTTAATATCAATTATATTACATGAACTAGGTCATTTTTTAGTGGGAAGATGTTTATCTTATAAACTAGAGATGCTTGCTACCCCCTTTTTCTTCTATTTTAGAAAAAAAATATATTTCAAATTTCCAGTGTTATTAGCATTCGGTTATTGTCAAATGAGTAATAGAAACATTACTAATGAAAAAAATAGTGATAGGAATTTGGTGTTCTACTTCTTTGGGGGAGGTGGAGCTAACCTAATTGTCGCAATATTAGCACTTTTGGGATTTGTGCCGTACGCATCAGAATTTTTTATTTTGAATATAATTCTTTTGCTAGTTACGGTATTTTTACCAATTGATGGAACAGATGGCAATGCTATTAGAGAGATAGTTTTGTATTCAAAAGATTCAAAAACATATCAGAGATTCTTTGCGAATAGTCTCTATAATAATCCTCATATAACAATCGACGATTTTGCAAAATTAACCTCTAAAGAAAAATCTTTTTTTTCAAAATTTGAAAAATGTTTGATAAACCTTTACTTTGAAGTAAAAGGTGAAGGGTCAGCAATTACAATTGCTAATCATGAAGTTTTTGATTCAAATATTCAGGAAAATATTATCCGTGAGTACTATAAATTACTACATAAATCTTCTGATTGGTCTATTCCACAGAACTTATCTTCAGAAGAAGTTGTTTTTACCTTGTCAAACTATATTTACTCGAAAAATAATAAATATTTAAAAAAGATTAAGTATCTAAAGAAATTAGTAGATTTTAGACAAGAAGAAATTATCGACTTTATTTTGAACAAGGAGGGAGTATTGTGAAAGTTCCAATGATATATCAAATGGAAAATTCAGAATGTGGATTAGCATGCTGTGCCATGATATTGAACTATTTTAAATATGAAATTTCTTTAAATGAACTACGTGAAATCTACCCATCATCCAGATCTGGATACTCTCTCCTATCTATAAGTAAAGTTTTAGGAGATTTTAATGTAAGTTCCAATGCTTTTAAAGCTTCGGCAGGAGATTTAAAATCGCTCAGTTTCCCACTCATTTGCTTCTGGGAGAGTTCTCATTTTATTATTCTTGAAAAAATTAGTAAAAACAAATTTTATATTTTAGATCCTGCAAAAGGCAGGCAGAGAATGTCAATAAGTGAATTTGAAAGACATTATTCAAATATCATTTTAACATTTAAAAAGTTAGATAGCTTTATGCCTCATAAAGATAATAAAAAGTCGCCTGTTTTAAAATATTTTTTTAAGTATAGGAATAAGCTAGGGATTTTATTTTTTGTAACAGCATTATTGTATGTTATACAATCATTAGTACCTATAGCTAATAGACACATAATTGACATGAATTTCAAGGACGATTCGTATTCGTCTAGAATGTTATTTACTATATTATTTATATTTACTATTTCATTCTCACTAATGTATTTATTAAGACAGATATATGTTGCGTCTTTGAAATATATAATGGATAAAGAGATTAGCTATGACTTTATGAAACATTTGATATATTTACCTTACAGTTTTTATGAAAAACGTACTTTAGGGGATATACTTTTTAGAGCTAATTCTATTGTTTATATAAGAGAAATACTATCAAATAATTTTATAGCAGCTATACTTGATTTGTTAATGATTGTGGTTTATGCTGTGGTTTTATTTAGCTATTCTAAGTACATGGTGGTCTTTTTAATATCACTAAGTCTAGCTCTATCTATTGTAATGTATCCAATTATAAAAATCTCAAAAAATCTAATTGATAAAAATATAAAAGAAAAGGTTAATGTTCAAAATATTACTTCTGAAGTAATTTCTAAAAATAGTGATATTAAGCTAACTGGAGAAGAGGAATTTTGGATTAATAAATGGGATAATTTGAATACAAAACAGCTCATCATAGGTCGAAAACTTGATATACATTTATCAATTGTTAGTAGTATAACGAATGTTTTACAAATTATTCTCCCTGTTTTGACCCTTATTGTAGGTGTAAATATAAAAACATTCGAACAATTGACGTTAGGACAAATTGTAGCAATAAGTACAGTCTCACCATACTTTATTTCTCCTATAATTTCTTTAAGTGACAACTATATACAATTAATGTTATTAAAGGGATATTTTTTAAGAATAGAGGATGTGTTTAATACTAAATCCGAATTAATTCCAGAAAGAGTCAGTCAAGAAATAAAATTTGATAAAAAAATAGAATTAAAAGATATTTGGTATAAATATGGATTATTTGATGATTATGTTTTGAAAGGAATAAATGTTACTATTAAAAAAGGAGAAACTGTTGCTATTGTTGGAGAATCAGGTTCAGGTAAAAGTACATTAGCTAAAATTTTATTAGGTTTATTAGAACCTAATATTGGTTCAATAGAAGTTGATGGAGTAGAAAAAGAAGAAATTGGTCAAACATTGTATAGAAGGATTTTTGGAGCAGTGTTACAAAATTCAACCCTGAGTTATGGTACCTTAAGAGAGAATTTGACATTTGGACACTTTGTTTCAGATGAAGAATTAATGACAAATCTAAATTCAATTGGTCTTAGCAATGTAGTTAAATCTTTACCTCTTGGATTAGAGACAATCATCGCTGAAGAAGGTAATAACTTTTCTGGAGGACAGCAGCAAATGATACTTTTAGCTCGTTGTCTTTTGTCGAAACCTTCGGTAGTTGTTTTGGACGAAGCAACAAGTAGTTTAGATAATTTATCTCAACAAATTACAACTTCTTACTTAAGTGAAATCGGTACCACCAAGATTTTAATTGCACATCGACTAGATACTATCAAATCTGCGGATAAGATCTTAGTAATGGATAATGGTGAAATTGTAGAGATTGGGACCCATAGAGAACTTCTTGAATTAGGAGGCATTTATAAGCAATTGTATTCAAATAATTAGTTTTTGATTAAAGGGGTAAATTTATGAAGATTATGAAAAAAAAATATTGGGCTTTAGCAATATTATTCTTTTGTTTGTTCAATAATTCTGTTACTGCTCAAGAAATACCTAAAAATCTTGATGGCAATATAACTCACACTCAGACTAGCGAAAGTTTTTCTGAATCTGATGAAAAACAGGTTGACTATTCTAATAAAGATCAAGAAGAAGTAGACCAAAATAAATTTTATATTCAAATCGATTCACAAGTAAATAACGATATCGTTAACTCTGAAAGTAATAATTTACTAGGCGAAGATAATTTAGATAATAAAATTAAGGAAAATGTTTCTCATCTAGATAATAGAGGAGGAAATTTAGAGCATGACGAAGATAACTTAAAATCGTCGATTGTAAGAGAATATGAATGGGATATAGATAAAGTTACTGGTGGAGGCGAAAGTTATAAATTATATTCCAAAAGTAGTTCTGAAGTTTCAATTGCTATTTTAGATTCAGGAGTCGATTTACAAAATACTGGATTACTGAAAAATCTTTCAAATCACTCAAAAAACTATGTCCCCAATAAAGGATATTTAGGAAAAGAGGAGGGAGAGGAAGGAATAATATCAGATATTCAAGATAGATTAGGTCATGGTACGGCTGTTGTAGCTCAAATTGTAGGGGATGATAATATTAATGGAGTAAATCCTCACGTTAATGTTAATGTCTATAGAATATTTGGTACGTCGTCGGCTAGTCCAGATTGGATTGTAAAAGCAATTTATGATGCTGTAGATGATGGCAATGATATTATCAATCTTAGTACTGGACAATATTTAATGATTGATGGAGAATATGAGGACGGAACAAATGATTTTGAAACATTTTTGAAGTATAAAAAGGCTATTGAATACGCGAATCGAAAAGGAGTAATTGTAGTAGCTGCATTAGGGAATGACTCCCTAAATGTATCAAATCAGTCAGATTTATTGAAACTAATTAGTTCACGCAAAAAAGTAAGAAAACCAGGATTAGTAGTTGATGTTCCAAGTTATTTCTCATCTACAATTTCGGTCGGAGGCATAGATCGCTTAGGTAATTTATCAGATTTTAGCAATAAAGGGGATTCTGATGCGATATATGCGCCTGCAGGCTCAACATTGTCTCTTTCAGAATTAGGACTTAATAACTTTATTAATGCAGAAAAATATAAAGAAGATTGGATTTTTTCGGCAACACTAGGAGGATATACGTATCTTTATGGAAACTCATTTGCTGCTCCTAAAGTTTCTGGTGCGATTGCAATGATTATTGATAAATACAAATTAAAAAATCAGCCCTATAATTATATGTTTGTAAAAAAAATTCTGGAAGAAACATTACCAGTAAAAAATGGTATAAAAGTGTTAAATATACCAAACGTATTGAGATATGATTTGAATATGTTACAATCAGAATATAAAAATGAACAAAGTTGGGATAGTTTCATAGATAATGTTAATTTAATTGAGTTGGAAGAGAGAATTCAAACTACTATTGGAATTAAACAAATAAACACACACAATATTATTACTATTGCCCGAGAAGGGTACTCTCAAAATTATTTACCTAACACTTCAGAAAATACATATAATTCATTACAAGTCAGATTAGTTGGAGTATTACTACTTTTTATAAGTATGGTAAATATTTTATGGGCTCAAAAAAGTAAATGAAAATAAAATTTGGAGCCCTCTGAAAAAGTAAGTCCTACAGTTCAACTAAAATGAGTCAAAAGAGGAATCTATCTCATAATTGGGTAGATTCCTCTTTACTTTTCTCTATTTTTAGTTGATTAATGTCATAATCCTCTTCATATTCTCCACTAATATGGTCGTGGTAGCCTGTAACTCCATGTTGAAAAGAACTGATGCCCTCGCAACATCAAAACTGTGCCTTTGTTTCAATTTCTCATTCTTAGCTTCAATCTTATACCGGTGCTTAGCCATTTCTTGAAAATAAGCCGTTTCCTGAAATCTTTTCTGAAAGTGATGGTCGTTGCTCTTGATTATGATGAAGTAAGTTTTACTATGACTTATCTTCTAGACAAAATACCTAACGAGGAGACGTTTGCTAAAATAGAGGTTCTAGGGGATTATTTATCGTAGGCTGAAAAAATTCTGGAAAAGTACAAATAGAAGAATCGTTCCAGGGTTTAAGTTCCTTTGGAACGTTTTCCAATATACTTTGTTATGGGACGGTTGCTCCGTTCATATCCTTTACTTAAGGATAAAGATCCCTCTAGCTTCTGATTTCTCTAAAAAAATCCTTTATGCAAGTTTTGCATAGAATTCCCTTTTTGATTTTTGAATGACTAAAATAGTATCAGAAGGGTTTCTATGTATATTCGGATAAAAAATTTAAGAGAAGACAGAGATTATAATCAAAGTCAAATTTCACGATACCTAAATTGTTCCCAGTCTACATATTCAAGAATAGAAAATGGTATTCAAGATGTTCCAACTCAATTCTTAAAGAAATTAGCAAAGTTATATGGAGTAACTACGGATTTTTTACTAGAGATGGATAAGGAATAATACCCTTCTTTTGTCCCTTGACAACTGAATAGACCAAGGTGGGACTTTCTTATTTGTCGAGCAATTTAGTGAGATACGCGGTGATATGAGCGATAATTATTAGCTATAAAATAGAGTGGTTCTCTATCTGCCATGACCATAAACAAGGACAATGATACTTCTGACCGTTCAGGCTGCCATCGTAAAAGGACAGCGGGTGAGACGCCCATGAGTGATTTAACCAGTCATACCCACGGAGGAAACAATAGAGTAGCACATTATCAGGAGGAAAATTTTTGGAACAAACAGTCGTAAAATATAGTCTGCAGTTATCAATGCTTAATTTTTTATACTCTAAAGAATTGTTGTCTAAAAGTGAATATGAAAAAATCAGAAACAGACTGCGTATTAAGTACACAAAATAGCTGACCTTTTTATTTGAATGCGGTAATATAGAATCAAAAGGAGGAATTTCAATATGAAAAAAAATAATGTTGAAATAATAAAAGCTGATTCTTTAGTTCGACGTAGAGGTGTCAATGTAGAAAGACATTTAAAAAGGGTTGCTGCTTATTGCCGAGTTAGTTCTGATAGCGATGATCAGAAGAACAGTTATAAATCTCAAGTGAGACATTATAAGGATTACATTTCTCAGCGTTCGGATTGGGAATTAGTAGAAATTTATGCAGATGAGGGGATTTCAGGAACTCAAGTAGGAAAGAGACAAGATTTTCAACGCTTAATCAATGATTGTGTAAATGGAGAAATTGATTATATTGTAACAAAAGCAATTGCCAGATTTGCAAGAAACACCTTAGATACTTTGAAGTATGTCAGAATGTTAAAGGATATGCAAATTGGAGTTTATTTTGAGGAAGAGAACATAGATACCCTTACTATGGATGGAGAACTACTTCTAACCATTCTTAGCTCTGTTGCACAGCAAGAAGTAGAAAATACATCTGCACATGTGAAAAAGGGATTAAAAATGAAGATGCAACGTGGTGAACTGATAGGGTTTCAAGGGTGCTTGGGGTATGACTATGATGTAGAAACCAAGCAACTTTCTATCAATAGAAAAGAAGCAAAAATAGTTCGTTATATATTTGCAAGGTACTTAGAAGGTATTGGGGGGAAAGTTATAGCAAGGGAACTTGATGAACTAGGTTATAAATCTCCGAGAGGATTAGATCACTGGAATGATACAACAGTCTTAGGAATCATAAAGAATGAAAAATATAAGGGCGATATTCTAATGGGCAAAACTTTTACAGTTGACCCAATAAGCAAGAGGCGTTTGAGTAATTTTGGTGAAGAAGATAAGTACTATATCAAAGATAATCATGAACCTATAGTATCTAAAGAGGACTTTGAGAAAGCACAGGAGATTAGGTTGCGTAGGGCAGGAAATAAAAAGACAGCTGCAAATGTAAATGGAAAACGTGAACGCTATTCAAAAATGTATGCTTTCAGTAGTATGTTGGAATGTGGCTTTTGTGGTTCAATATTATCTAGAAGAAGTTGGCACTGCCGTTCAGATTATCGCAAAGTTGTATGGCACTGTGTTACATCGATAAAGAAAGGAAAGAGATTTTGTAGGCATAGTAAAGGATTAGAAGAGCTCGCTATTGAGGGAGCTTTCATGGAAGCTTACAGACAGCTCTATCATTCGAATGAAAATATAGTGTCAGACTTACTTGAAACGATTGAATCTGAGTTGAATGACAATAGCCTCAACAAAGAACTGAAAAAAATAACTAATAAACTTCGTACATTACTAAAAAAAGAGGAGAATCTTGTAAATTTAAGACTAGAAGGGAAGATTAGTGATTCCATTTATAATGAAAAATACACTGAAATTTCTTCAGAAAAAGAGTATCTTTCAGAAGAAAAAGTAAATGTTGAAACAACTTTGAAGTCAGAAATTGATGTAAAGAAAAGACTAACTGAGTTTAAACAGTCACTATCTTCACAGAAATTACTCACCGAGTTTGATCGTACGGTTTTTGAGAGTATTGTTGATAAAATTATTGTAGGAGGTGTTAATAGTGATGGGGAAATAGACCCTGCAATGTTAACCATAATTTTCAAAACAGGAGAAACTCAAAATAAGGATGGCAAACAATTCAAAAGTAAACGTAAAAATGCTAAACTAAAATCAGATAAATTGTGTTCTCAAAACAGTGACGAGAATAAAAAATTGTATTCCCAAGAGATAGACAACACACGTCGAATGTGTAAGTTTATTAGAGAAACGTAGTTAATCCTCAAAAGGTTCCCCAAACCTTTTGAGTCCCGCAGACGCACCATGTTGAAGCAGTATCACTGCTTGTACAAGCTGAGGCATCAGCGAAATAGAAGTAAATGACCTCCCATGCGATAGGACTCGTAGAATGAGGAGGGAAACCGATGAAATGATACGGTAAGTCCGAACCGCTGAGTGTATAGCACTGCTTGTGAAAGCCTAGAAACCTTTGAACTAAAGGGATTGTAAAAAGCATAGAATCCATATTTTTTTAGTATAGTGGGAAAGTATCAGAGTGAGAGTTCAAGTTGAGGTTCTTAATGCTGTAGCCTGATAGGCTGTCAATCTATTTTCATAAGTCATTGGGGCACGGAGTTGTTTCCATTGACGAGGTGTTTTAGGAAATGAAAGGTACCCCACTGATTGTTGTACCGTAACCAAAAAGTTAGATTTTTCTGTCTAACTTTTTGGGGTTAGTACATATTCTCATGTGATTAGTAGATGGTTTTCTTTATTCAATATAAATAGAGCAAAATCTGTTATAATTATTATAAAATAT
>ERZ773038.1452-NODE-1452-length-13382-cov-2.731823_pt1 | contig 13382 bp, 14 predicted proteins | sample MGYA00511665_ERZ773038 | MGnify/ENA primary metagenome ERZ773038 (study PRJEB29015, sample SAMEA2737966) | human oral metagenome | biome: human oral; feature: human-associated habitat; material: dental | place: China | collected 2028 ... | reverse complement strand
GACGACCATGTTATTTTTCTCCCGGGGTATTTAACTCATTTATTCTCTTTGATAGTTCTTCCATGCCAAATTCTATCAGGCTATCTACATTCTCTGCTTTACCTGCTATATCGTGGCTTAAGTTGCCTAATTTTTGAATGTTCTGTTTTTCATCATCGCGATTTTGTTGCCAGGCGTCATGAAATTTTGCAACTGCATCAGCAAGTTTGTTTCCATGTATTTCATCTTCACCCTGGAGAAGCTTTAATCTTCCACTAGCGTCTCCCAATCTGCCGCTCATATCAAGCAGTCTATCGCCAGCAACATTGAGTTGTTCAGTATTGATATTGAAGTGATCTGTAACTCCCATGTTATTTTTCTCTTTCTGCGATTTCTTGTGTGGTCGTCAGGCGCCGTTCGTTAACATGAAACCTGGCCTCGTCGGCTATTCTTATAACTACGTTACGTAGCATGGATTCTGATTCGTGTGATAAGGTAAGTCCTCTTATGAGTAGGGTCCAGTTTGAGCTAGGAACAGGTATTATCGCCGCAATCTCCAGCTCACTTTTGCTGGTTGTTAATGTAAGGAAATACTTTGATCCAGCTGGCTGGGTTCGCTCTTCGTATTCTATCTTTTGATCATCAAGGTAAAGTCGGGTGTTGTATATGCTTGCCAAAGCAGGGCCATGATTGATCCAGCAGATATACAATACGTTCACTGAACCTTCTTTTTGGTTATGAGCCAGGGGTAACATCAGCGTCGCATGTGCTTTAATTCGCTGGCCTTCGGATGCAATGCTGTGGAGCATCTGTTTAATTAATCTTTTTTCATCGTCAGTCAGCTGGTCTGGATAGAAATCTGCAAGGATTCCATCGATGCTTTTATCAACATGATGCGGTCTTGAGTCCAAGAAGGCCCAGTTGGAAGGCAATCCCACTTTCCATGCGAAGTGCGGACTGGGAGCGCTAAGAGTTGGAAACTCGGAGGTTTCTACGTTTATTGTCACGAGAAGTTATTCTACAACTGAAAAGTATTTTTGCCAACCACTCTTCATGGTTAGGGCGTTAAAATGTCGGGGTGTGTGCGGTATGGTAGTCAACACAGAGTACCGTACGGGTTTCCTTAAGATTCTCACTACACCACCAGCACCAATTTGCCGCATGCACCATCTCGTTCCATTCGAGGATTTTTACTTTCGCGTCATTCGAGTTCGCCCTGGTGGCGAGTTGGGAGCAAGTCTGTCTCATCTGAATGGTGCGAAGGATAACCCGCATTTCTATATGGTTCAGGGGGAATCTGAGAAGCCTTCGGGTGGGACTGTGCGATATGCGGGTGGAAATGGTCCTTTGGAGAACATCGCCATAACCGGCAACACCTTTACGCCACGCAACAAAAACCTGCCTGTCGTGTATGTGGGTGCGGAAGTGTCGGTGCCGGAAAATGGAGCAAGGCAAGCGATTCGCGGTGATATAAAGGGGGTCAACATATCCGGCAACACTGTCAAGGGCGTCAAGGGTAATGACTACTCGGAACTCTTAGTCACCCACGAGGGAAGTCTCAACGGGGTTGGTGCTGCCACGATTACGTTTACGGATAAAAGCGTGGTGGCGCAGTAAAAGCCCCTGTTACGGGCACAGGCATCCTCACCCCACCACCGGCACCGAGTTTGACGCATTCACCATCTCGTCCCACTCGACGATCTTTTTGCGTTCGCGTCCTTCGAGTTCACCTTGGCGGCGTTCTTCTGCGTCGAGACGGTACCACCCGTCCCAGGTTGTGTAGGTGATGTTGCGTTCTTCGAGTAGTTCAACAATGTCACCTTTACCGGGCGTGGGGAGCTGGTTGTTCGCGGCGTCGTGAAGCAGCATGTCGATGGTTTCTTTTGCGTCTGATTTGGTGTTGCCAATGAGTCCGACGGGCCCGCGCTTGATCCACCCGGTCACATACACCCCAGAAACCGCGTTGCCATCAACATCAACTACATGCCCGCCGTCATTGGGGATAACGGCGGCGTCCTCATCAAAGGGCAGTCCGGTGATGGCATCGGAGCGGTATCCAACGGCTCGATAGACGGCTTGAACAGGCCAGTCGGTGAATTTTCCTGTTCCTCGTACGCCGCCTTTGCCGTCGAGTTCGGTGCGTTCGGTTCGTATACCCACCACATGCCCATCGCGGCCGAGAATTTCCACGGGGTTTTCAAAGAGGTGAATGTGGATGGTGTGGGGTGCGTCTTTGGGGTCGCGAATGGCGTAGTTTTCGAGGATGCTGCACACCAAGTCCTGTGATTTTGAGCTGCGGCGTGCTTCTTCGGAGGCTGCGTCGTAGTCAATGTCGTTGGGGTCGACCACAACATTGATGGTGGGGGAGTGGTCGAGTTCTTTGAGTTCTTGCGGGGTGAATTTCACGTGCGCAGGCCCGCGGCGCCCAAACACATGCACGTCAGTGGCCTTGTTGTTTTTTAGGCTCTGATACACGTTATCGGGAATCTCGGTGACTAGGAGTTCATCGCCGGTTTTGGCAAGAATGCGTGCAACGTCAAGACCCACATTCCCAACACCCACCACGGCCACGGACTGCGCGGACAAATCCCAGGACCGTGCGAAGCGGGGGTTGCCGTCGTAGAATCCCACGAATTCGCCTGCACCGAAGGAGCCTTCAAGATCAGCCCCGGGAATACCGAGGTCGCGGTCGCCGACGGCGCCGGTGGAGAACACCACGGCGTCGTAGTGGGAGCGGAGTTCGTCGACGGTGATGTCGCGTCCGATGGTGATGTTGGCCAGCAGTCGCACCTCCGGCTTATCGAGTACGTTGTGCAGGGATTTCACGATGCCTTTGATGCGCGGATGATCGGGCGCTACACCGTACCTGATCAGCCCAAATGGTGCTGGCATTTGTTCAAACAGGTCAATGCTCACGTCAGCCGCAGATTTGATCAGCAGGTCCGCAGCGTAAATACCTGCGGGACCCGCGCCAACGATGGCGACGCGAAGGGGCTGTGTCATGGTTGTTCTGCCTTTCGGGTAGGTGAAATAGTGCTGTGCTGTTCGTGCTTTACGACGCCTCGGTGGTTCCGGTGGCTCAGTAGGCATCGCCGTTGCTGCGACGCCAGGCGTCAGAGATATGTGGCTAGTCACGTAAGGCCGAAACGTAGTCTAGCAATCATAGACTAAGTTGTCTGTAGTGAGGCGAGGATAGTCTAAGGGAAAGATTATTCGCAATAAAACCCATATGAACAGCATGTATGTCGGTAGCTAGCCTGTTGTCGTTCCGGCGTCCTGTTGGAAATTTTGCGAATTTAATGCCCACGTCTCGGTCATTTTTGTAGATTTTGGGGCGGACCTGTCTCCTATAACTAGACTGAGCTGTATGCAAAATTTGAGATATATCACTTAAACTTGACCCGATATGAGCAAAACTGGCCGGATGGTGGACCGTTTGATGCTGCAACCCAGATGACTTGTTGCTGATGAATAAAAACAAAATGCCAGTTAAAAGGCTATATTTTTGCGCCGAACCGCTCTGTTTTCACTTCAATCTTTGCCGTATCGTTGATATAGACAAAGCGGTATGTTTTACTTGTGTCCACGAACCGAGCGACACCGAAACCCCACGTGCCCCACACAAACATCTCCGACTGAAGGACTCCCTATGAACCCTCCTACCGTCACTGCGACCCGAACCGCCCGGAATCGCCCCGCCCGCACGAAGAAACCTGATGGACAGTGGGCATTAGACGGCACGGACCCGTTGAACGATGATGAGCGCATTAAGCAGGAAGACCCGGGTTTGTCCTGCAAGCAGCGCATTATCGAGCTGTATTCACAGCAGGGTTTTGATTCGATTTCCGTAGAAGATCTTGCGCCCCGGTTTAAGTGGGTGGGCTTGTATTCGCAGCGGAAGCAGAACCTGGGCGGCGAGTTCACCAGCACTATGACCAACACCGAGCTGCAAGATAAGTACTTTATGCTGCGTGTTCGTTTCGATGGTGGCGTGGTGTCCACGGAACAGCTGCGCACGGTCGGTGAGATTTCCCAGCAGTATGCGCGGGGCACTGCGGACTTCACGGATCGTCAAAACGTGCAGCTGCATTGGATTCAGGTTGAGGATATGCCTGCGATTTGGCAGAAGCTGGATTCCGTTGGCTTGTCTACTCTCTTGGGCTGCGGCGATGTTCCGCGCGTGATTCTTGGCTCCCCGGTTGCAGGCGTGGCGGCGGATGAGATTATTGACGCCACCCCAGCAATTGAAGAACTCACGCAAAAGTGGCTGCACCGGGAGGAGTTTCATAATCTTCCGCGCAAGTTTAAGTCGGCTATTTCGGGGTCGCCGCGCCAGGACGTGACGCACGAGATTCAGGATTTGGCGTTTATTGGCGCTGTTCACCCAGAATTTGGCCCGGGATTCGACGTGTATGTGGGTGGCGGTTTGTCCACGAATCCGATGCTTGCGCAGCGTCTTGGGGTCTGGGTTTCTTTGGAGCAGGTGCCGGAGGTGTGGGTGGCAACAGTGCGGTTGTTCCGTGAGTACGGTTATCGACGCCTCCGTAACCGCGCCCGCATGAAGTTCCTGGTTGGCGCGTGGGGTGCGGAGAAGTTCCGGGAAATTCTGGAAACTGATTTCCTGGGCTACCGCCTTGCTGACGGCCCCGCAGCTCCCATCAATCCAGGCAATCGCGACCATATTGGCGTGCACAAGCAGAAAGACGGCAGGTTTTATGTCGGCGTTAAACCGACGGTCGGTCATGCGACCGGCGAGCAGCTGATCGCTATTGCCGACGCTGCGGACAAACACGCCGTGACCCGTCTGCGTACCACGGTGGATAAGGAACTGCTGTTCCTGGACGTGGAAGAAGATCAGGTGGGGGCATTATCCAAGGATCTTGACGCGATTGGCCTGTACACCACGCCCAGTGAGTTCCGTCGCGGCGTGGTCTCCTGCACTGGCTTGGAGTTTTGCAAGCTTGCACTGGTCACCACCAAGGCCCGCGCCATTGAGCTAGTGGATGAACTGGAACAACGCCTCGGTGATCTGGATGTTCCCTTGCGGATCAGTCTGAATGGCTGCCCGAATTCGTGTGCCCGCACACAAGTTTCCGATATTGGATTGAAAGGCCAGTTGGTCACCGATGAACAGGGCAACAAGGTTGAGGGCTTCCAGGTGCACTTGGGTGGTTCCCTCGGCTTTGACCCCGACTTTGGCAAAAAGCTCCGTGGACATAAGGTGACCTCCGCGCAGCTGGGCGACTACGTTGTTCGCCTTGTCACTAAGTACAAGGAGCAGCGCCGAGAGGGCGAGCAGTTCCGTGAGTGGGTGCTGCGCGCCGCCGAGGAGGATCTGCAATGAGCCTGCGCAGACAACCGAACGCCAATCGTAATTTTCCAGAGTATTGCCCCTATTGCGCGGGAACTCAGTTGTTTCCCGACGTGGAGAATGATTTCGCCTGGAGCTGCGGAGAATGCCGTCGCGTGTTTTCCGTCATGTTCCACGGCCAAGACGACCCCGACCAAACGCCCGCCCCAGCAGCATCAACGGCGCAGGCGCTACGCACCAGCCTACGAACCCACGGACACGAACATGTTGCCTCATAATACAACTCAGATACCTACGACCCTTGCACTATTCCGCGATCCCAGTATCAGCCCCGAGGGTCCCCGAACCACAGAACCTTTGCCGGATGAGCTGCGGAAACGGAACGAGGAGCTCGTCGCTAAGCATGCGGATGAGCTGTACCACGCTGATGCGGCGACGATCATGCAGTGGGTGCAGGAGTTCGCGCCAGGCAGGGTGGTGGTGACGCTGTCGATGGAGAATACGGTGCTGGCGGAGCTGGCGGCTCGCCACGCACCCGACATGGATTTCCTGTTCCTGGACACCGGTTTCCATTTCCCCGAAACCCTGGACGTGGCGGCGCAGGTGGAGCGCAGGTACCCGCAGCGCCTGGTCACGGCGAAACCGGTGCTCAGTGCCGATGAGCAAGCTCAGGAATATGGTCCGAATCTGTATCAGAGCAACCCGGCGGCGTGTTGTCGAATGCGCAAGGTGGAACCGCTCGCGGTGAGCCTCAGCCCCTATGTGGGTTGGGTGACGGGCCTGCGGCGCGCCGACGGTCCGACCCGCACGACCACCCCAGCGCTGGCGTTGGATAGCACCGGCCGGTTGAAGATTTCCCCGCTGGTCACGTGGTCGCTGGAGGATACGGAGCGGTTTATCACTGACAACAACCTCATCGAACACCCCCTTACACACCAGGGCTATCCCTCGATTGGGTGCGCCACCTGCACCCTCCCCGTCGCCGCTGGTGAAGACCCCCGTGCTGGCCGTTGGGCCGGGCACGCCAAAACAGAATGCGGACTACACACATGACAACAACAATGACTTCTACAGCAACTACGCCGTTGTCCCCTCACCTGAAAGACCTGGAGAACGAGTCCATTCATATCCTTCGTGAGGTTGCCGGCCAATGTGACCGGGTTGCCTTGCTGTTTTCCGGCGGCAAGGATTCGGTGGTGGTGTTTGAGCTGGCGCGTCGCGCGTTTGCCCCCGCCGCCGTTCCGTTCGAACTACTGCATGTGGATACGGGCCATAATTTTCCGGAAGTGATTGAGTTTCGTGATCGCCTGGTGGAACAGACGGGTGCCCGCCTGAGGGTGGCTGCAGTGCAGGACTGGATTGATCGCGGTGATGTAGTGGAGCGCCCGGATGGAACACGTAACCCACTGCAAACAATCCCGCTGGTAGACACCATTAATGAGGTTGGTTATGGGGCAGTTCTGGGCGGTGCCCGCCGCGATGAGGAACGCGCCCGCGCGAAGGAGCGCGTCTTTTCCGTGCGCGATTCTTTCGGTGGTTGGGATCCCCGCCGCCAGCGCCCGGAATTGTGGAATCTGTACAACGGCGAGCACCTGCCTGGCGAGAACATTCGCGTGTTCCCTATCTCCAATTGGACGGAAGCGGATGTGTGGGAATACATCGGTGCCCGTGATATTCAGCTGCCACCGATCTATTTTGCGCACGAGCGCGAAGTCTTCCAACGCGACGGCATGTGGCTGACAGCGGGGGAGTGGGGTGGCCCCCGTGACGGCGAAACAGTGCAGGTCAAACGGGTGCGCTACCGCACGGTGGGGGATATGTCCTGCACCGGGGCTGTGCTGTCTAACGCCGCGACCGTGGATGAGGTGATCGCGGAGATTGCCGCCTCACGGTTGACGGAACGGGGTGCAACCCGCGCCGATGACCGGCTTAGCGAATCCGCCATGGAGGACCGCAAAAAGGAAGGGTACTTCTGATGACTACTTATGTGCAGGATCATCTGCAGGACCGTGAAACCCTTCGGCTATGCACGGCGGGTTCCGTGGATGACGGGAAATCCACCTTTGTCGGCAGGTTGCTGCATGACACCAAGAGTGTGTTGGCGGATCAGCTTTCCGCTGTGGAGCGCACCTCCCGGGAAAAGGGTCTGGACCAGCTGGATTTGTCGCTGCTGGTGGACGGGCTGCGTGCCGAGCGCGAGCAGGGCATCACTATTGATGTGGCGTATCGTTATTTTTCCACGCCTAAACGCACGTTCATTCTTGCGGATACACCGGGGCACGTGCAGTACACGCGCAATACAGTGACCGGGGTGTCTACCTCCCAGGTTGTGGTGCTGTTGGTGGACGCACGCACCGGCATTGTGGAGCAGACGCGTCGCCACCTGCGGGCTGCCGAACTGCTGGGGGTGCGCACAGTGGTGTTGGCGGTGAACAAGATCGACCTTGTTGACTTTGACAGCAACACGTTCGATGCAATCGCCCAAGATTTCCGCCTTCTCGCCGCCGCGTTTGACCAGGTGCACGTGGTGCCTATTTCCGCATTGTATGGCGACAACGTTGTGGAACCCAGTGCTCACATGCCGTGGTACACCGGGCCGACTGTGCTGGAGCTGCTGGAGAACATTTCTGTGACCGCAGATCGCGCCCACGACCTGGGGTTCAGGTTTCCTATCCAGTATGTGATCCGAGAGCATTCCTCCGATTATCGCGGCTATGCGGGCAGTATTGCCGCAGGTCAAGTCGCGGTTGGGGATACGGTGACGGTGGGTCAGGGTCGGACAACCCAGGTGCTCGGCATTGATACGTCAGATGGTCCAGTGGACCACGCCCAGGCGGGCGATGCAGTGGTGTTGCTGCTAGCGGATGACATTGATCTTTCCCGCGGCGACCTCATCGCAGGCCCCAACCGCCCCGATGCTGTACGCAGTATCGCCGCTACGGTAGTGGGGCTTGCGGATAAACATGTCCGGCCGGGTCAGAACGTGCGAGTCCGGTACGGAACGTCGCTGGTCCGCGCCCGCATCGCTGACGGTGAGTGGGGCCTCAACGACGTCACCCAGGTGCGTATCGACCTCGCCTCCGAACTTCCCGTGGAACCCTATGCAGCGCGCGGGGCAGTCGGTGCCTTTCTGGTGATCGCCCAAGCCAGCGGCGACACGCTTGGTGCCGGGTTGGTGACGTCATGGTAGCCCTCATCACGCTGGGGCACGGGTCGCGGCACGGCGATGCGCCACGGGGCGTCGATACGCTCGCCGCCGCAGCTGGCGATCTGCTGGGGGTGCCCGCCCACGCCGCCTACCTTGACCTCAACGAACCGCTGCTTATCGACGCCGCCCGCGCTCTCGCCGCCACCCACCACCATGCGGTGGTCGTCCCCCTGCTGTTCACACGCGCTTATCACAGTCGGGTGGATGTGCCCAGCGCAGTGGCGGAAGCCCACGCGGCCAGTGGCCTGAACCTTACTCTTGCGCACGGGTTGGGAGTTGGGCAGGACATGGCGCAGCTCCTTGCGTGGCGTGTGCGCCGCGACGCCCCCACCGATGCCGACATTGCCCTCTACTCGGTGGGTACCAGCTGCGACGATGCCAACCGCAGCGTGGCGAACCTCGCCGATGACGTTGCTGAACTGACCGGGCGTCGTGTGTGGGCTGTCGCCGCGACACGCGGCACCACCATTGGCGACGTTGCTGCGCAGAGCAACAAACTGCATATTCTTCCGCTGTTTGTGACTGCCGGATTGCTTCTAGACAAAGTGGATATACGCGCGCCGCACGTGACTGTGAGTCCGCCGCTCGGCAGCGACCTTGCCGGAATAGTCGCAGCGCGCTACCGCGACTGCGTCCCCGTACCAGCCTAGGAAAAGCCCATGAGAAAACTACTCCTCATTGCGGTGGCGGGTGCTGCGGCCGAACTTATTGACGGAACTCTCGGCATGGGTTTCGGCGTGACCGCCAGTACCGTCCTCATTGTTCTCGCTGGACTCGGACCGGCGCAGACGAGCGCGATAGTCCACACTGCTGAACTGGGTACCACCCTCGCCTCGGGAGTGTCCCACTGGAAATTTGGCAACGTTGATTGGGGCGTGGTGTTTCGCCTTGGTGTACCCGGCGCGATCGGTGCGTTTCTTGGTGCCACCCTGCTCAGCCACATGTCCACGGCTGTAGCAGCGCCAGTCACCGCCGGTATCCTCTGTGTGCTGGGTGTGGTGCTTGTAGCGAAGTTTGCCCGGGGTGCGTCGGCGCCCCCGCCAATGAAACAGCCTTACAGCCCGGTGTTCCTGGCCATGTTGGGGGTATGTGGTGGTTTTATTGATGCCTCCGGCGGGGGTGGCTGGGGTCCTGTGACATCCTCCACGTTAATGAGTTTGGGACGCACGGAGCCGCGCCGCGTTATCGGAGCGGTCAATACCGCCGAGTTCCTTGTTACTCTTGCCGCCACCCTCGGGTTCGCGCTGGGGATGTGGCACGACCTGGTGGCTAACGCAGTGGCGGTTGCCGGGCTGCTGCTCGGCGGGGTTATTGCTGCCCCACTGGCCGCATGGCTGGTTAGCAGGGTGAACCCGTTCCTGCTCGGTGGTGTTGTGGGGACAAGCTTGGTGTTTCTGAACTCCCCGAAGGTGTTGGCGCTTATGGAGTTCAGCGATCGGACCGTGCTGGGGATACGTCTTCTGATTCTCCTTGTTGGGCTTTCCCTCAGTGTTGTGGGGGTGTGGCGATCCACGCGGCGGGGCGTGGTTGGAGGACCGACTGCGGGTGAGCGTGAGCCAGCGATGGCGACGGCGTGATTGGGGGCTTGCGTAGAAGGGTGCTGTGCTCTATCACACTGCACAAAACCTGCTCAAAACGTGAGTGTGATAGAGCGCGGCGTATCCACAGCCACTGAACGGCGTTAGTGCAAACGCTTGCATGAAAGTATGCCTATCTCCAAGCTCAAAAACGTCCCATTTTCGTGCCTGAGCATAAGCACACTATGCACATGCACGATAAGTCCATCGCTGAGCTCGGAAAACACTGATTTCCGTACCTGCCGGTGGACCTATCGTGCATTCGGCGATCGTGGACCCCCGCCCTCCCGATCAATCACACCATAAATTGCGAACTTGTGTCACATTAATTTACAATATTCACACTAGTTACAATTTTAGAGTGTGTGCTACGGACGGGGCTGGCCACGTACCCCAACCGCAACCCCAATCACGCCCGCAAAGCACACCCCAGCATCACACCCGGTGCGCCCCCAGGTAGAAAGGCAATACAATCGCAGACATGAGCATCCTCATCTCTCCACAAGATCTCAATGAACGCATCAGCCACGGTGCCAAAACAACCATTTTGGCGTCGTTGTGGATGCCCCATGAGGGGGGCGGTTTCCAGCTTTTCCAGTCTGAACACATCCCCACCGCCTTGTTCTGCGATACTGCCGCCGCGCTGGCCAGCACTCCCAGCAGCTCCGTTGGCCGTAACCCGCTGCCGGACCCCGATAAACTGCAGCGTTGGTTCAACCACTGGGGGCTTCACGACGACCGCGAGATCATCGTCTACGACCAAGGCAAGGGGCTGTTCTCCGCCCGCGCCTGGTGGATTCTCACCTGGGCGGGTGTAAAAGGCGTGCGCATTCTTGATGGTGGTCTCGCCGCCTGGGAGCGCGCCGGGTACCAGATTGTCGGCGGCCCGGGGAACCTGGGGCGCGGTCAGGCCCAGGAGGTTGTTGCTGGTCAGCTCCCTGTGGCAACTATTGATGAAGTGAAAAACTTCGATGGGGTGCTCATTGATACTCGTGAGGCGAACCGTTACGCCGGCCGCAAGGAACGCCTTGATTTGAAGGCCGGCCATATTCCTGGCGCGGTGAGTGTGCCTACCCGCGAAATCCTCAACCCGGACAACACCTTCCGTCCCGCCGAGGAGATCCGCGCCACGTTTGAGAAGGTTGGGGTGACTGATCCCAACAACGTCATTGTCTATTCTGGTTCTGGGGTGCATTCCGCCCAGGCCATTGCCGCCATGCATCATGCGGGCCTTCCGGGTGCCGCTTTGTATTTGGGTGGGTGGTCGCAGTGGTGTGCCGACCGAAATAACCCGGTTGAACGTAGCGATTAGACATCAGTGAATTCTTCTGAGAGGGCATCGTGTGGTTTATATTGGCTGCGTTAGCAGCAGCAGCCGCTGTTGGCTTGTGGTTTCTTGATTCGCGTCGGAACCCCCAGTTGCAGCAGGCCAAGGACAGCAATGGCACCGTCGAGCAGGCAGTCGCCCCGGCTGGCGGGCTTCGCTCTGACGATACTCGGCAGATCGTCTTGCCGAATAAGGCAAAGCCGTCGAAAGGCAAGCACGCGAAGCCTGAGCCTGTGGTGACCACCAAGGCCACCATCGCGGATCGCGCTAACTCAGAAGAAGAACATGCAGAACAGTCAGAGTCTGAGGCACCCGGTCGGCGTGATAAGTGGCCGGGGTCGTCGCGCCGGGAGCGTCGTCAGTGGGCAATGTCTCGTGGTTTTGGCTACACCAAGCGTGATGATTTTCTGCACGATGAGTGGGCTCGCGGCACCGCAGCCTCGGGCGCGCCTGTGCGGGAAGTGGTGAGTGGAACCGTCGGCGATTATGAGATGTATTTGGCCGATATTGGCGGCACGACGGTGATGGCTGTGCGCCGTGGTTCCTCGTCGGACATTGTGGTGGAGGCGCATCGTGGCGTGCCGCAGGGCGCGGAGGATTTGGTTCCCGTGCGTTCCACCGCTGGTTTCCGCATTTTGAGTAATGATGTCGGTGCCACGGAGCGCCTGATCGATGCGCGTGTGGAGGCCGCTCTGACCGCCATGCCCGCTGAGGTCTCGCAGGTGTGGATGGAGTCTGACTGGATTCTTGCGCAGTTTGTTCCCCGTACAACCCCGGTAGTGTGGGAGGCTGCCTCGGAACCGTTGGCGTTGCTTGCCGATGCCGCGCGTATGCTACCCCCACGCACCTCGGCGTTGCAGGTGGATGCATTTGACAGCTTGGGGTCGAGTCGCCCGATGCCCGCAGCCTCAGAGAGCACCCCAGAGCCGACACCAGCCCCCACCCCAGAGCCGGAGCCAGCACCGTTTTTGCGGGTGCAGCGTCCCGATACACCGGTAGAAATGCCCAGCCGGATGCATTCTGAGGTGCGCGGCGTGGTGGAGCCCCGCATGGTGGGCGTGGATGAGGTCGACGCCATCGCCGATGGGGAGAAGAAGCCGGAAGACAAGCCGACCCAGACGCCCCGTATTGTGCGGGAGCAGCGCCGTCCTTCCAGTATCTTTGAGGATTTGGCGGAGGAGTTTGGGACGAATCCACTGCGTGATGGTCCCACCCTGTAGTTTGAGGAGTTGTTGATGGTAAATAATGCACAGTTGGCCGAATTGGCGGAGCTGGTGAAGGAACTGGCCGTGGTGCATGGCCGTGTGACGTTGTCGTCTGGCAAGGAAGCCGACTATTACGTGGATTTGCGGCGTGCAACGCTGCATCATCGCGCGTCGCGGTTGATTGGCCAGCTGCTGCGAGAGCTGACAGCCGACTGGGATTACGTTGCTGTGGGTGGCTTGACGTTGGGGGCGGACCCGGTGGCCACGGCGATTATGCACGCCGATGGTCGCGACATTAACGCCTTTGTGGTCCGCAAGGAGGCGAAGAAGCACGGAATGCAGCGCCGTATTGAAGGCCCGGACATTGTGGGCAAGAAAGTGCTGGTGGTGGAGGATACGACGACCACAGGTAATTCCCCGCTGACCGCTGTTGCGGCGCTGCGCGAGGCTGGTGCGGAGGTCGTGGGGGTGGCCACGGTGGTGGACCGCGCCACGGGTGCGGATAAGGTCATTGCGGATGAGGGGCTGGAATACCGTTTCCTCCTGGGCCTGGAGGATCTTGGTCTTGCCTGATCAGCACCCCGGCCCCACCGAGTGGGGAGAATCCCGTGTTGGTGTCGGGCCGTGGGAGGTAGAACATCCTGGTCAGCCGCTGCCCACCGATCCGCGTTTCGACGCCGCGTTGCTCGCCGAAGGCGATAGGCGCAACGTTGTGGATGCCTACCGGTACTGGACGCGGGATGCCATCGTCGCCGATATTGATACCCGTCGGCAT
>ERZ773038.1449-NODE-1449-length-13421-cov-25.528430_pt1 | contig 13421 bp, 9 predicted proteins | sample MGYA00511665_ERZ773038 | MGnify/ENA primary metagenome ERZ773038 (study PRJEB29015, sample SAMEA2737966) | human oral metagenome | biome: human oral; feature: human-associated habitat; material: dental | place: China | collected 2028 ... | reverse complement strand
TCTTCCAAGCAGGCGGCGGCGCATAAGACACAGAAAACAACCAAGTTTTCACACAAAAAGCTTCCCTCGGCCAAACACCAGGTGTTATTCATGGTGAAGCCCGAGGGAAGCTTTTTAGCTCCCTACAAGCAGCTCTAGACACACTCGTGTTCATACCCAAATGGGCGTACGCCACTTATTCAACGTTATCCCGGTAACCTAATACCCGTTTATTTCTTCCGAAGGAGTATCTTCCAATGGGTGACCAGCCAGATCGCAACAGCCCTCACTATGCCAACCGTAATGATGTAGAGTTTGATGATGCTACGTCAGATGCTCTCGCGAGTGCGTGCCGAAACGCCGCGCGCGACCTTCGGGATAAAGTACCTGGTCAAAGAACCAAAGCAGATACAGCTATGGTCGAGTTCAAAGGGTACTTCTCAAAACTCTATGACAATAACATCAACATCGCCGTTGATAATGGTAAAGATATTGCCACTGTTCTTGACCAGCTTGCCAAAGTGGTAGACAACCTCAAAGAGGCCGCTCATAAAGAACAAAAAATTCGTGAAGACGCCCGGCATTACGAAGACGACTGGTTCGGACTTCGCAAAAGCTGGGATGATTTCTGGGGTTCCGCTCCAAAACTTCCAGACCCCTATATTCCAGACACCACGATTGATACTACCCAGGTTGGTCAACGTGAGCACCCCACCCCGGGCGCTCCCGGAGGTGGATCGGGTTCTACAAGTGGTACCTCTTCAGCAAAGCCATCAGATTTGCGAGAAAGTGCAAAAACCTCACATCAGCTGTTCGAGGATTTCCGTAATGTCCCCGGCGATATTCGTGCTAAAGCCGCTAATTTTAAAGAAAAATGTAAGTGGGGCACCATCGACTGCGAAAATCTTCTGACGACTTTCGACAACTGGAACAACGCCAATAATCAAGAAGATAAATGGGCAACCACAATCGCAGATGAGTTCGCTAAAGCAGGCAGCGAAAACACCGTTAACACGGTTTCTAACGCCGCGCTCCAGGCTGCCCTCGATAATAAATCCATCAAAAGCAGCCGCGAAGATCTCAAGGTTCCCGCGCCATCCGTCGTAGGTCAGCCTACCTCCAGCGGCTATGCGAATGACCCGGTCAACGTTGCGACCGGTAACTTTATCGAAGAGGAAATCGATATTGCGTTTAGCAACCTCGCTTCCTCGTGTGCCGTCACGCGCATGTACAACAGTTTGGCTGTGCACGGTAATGGCGATGATTTACCGCCGCTGGCTGGGGTTTTCGGCCCGGGCTGGTCTTCTAACCTTGATACGGTCCTGAATTTCTCTGATGAAGGCGCTACCTGGATTATGCCGGACGGCCGTCATCTGTTCTTTGCCCGCGCTGGTGAAGGTTTTGCGCGAGTTGAGACCGATCCTTACTGGCTTACTCGCACTGGTGCCAGCGAAATCGCTACTACACCCATGGGGCGTTTCATCCTGGAAACCTGTGCTCTGAGCACTGAAGCTGACCTGTATATCATCTCTGATAACCAAGGTCACCAGTGGTTCTTCACTCTCACCGGCGCATGGCTTGGCTCCACGGGCGGAGAAGGCACCACTTTGGCGGTCACGCGCGCTGCTGACGGGCTTATCTCATCCCTGGTGCATGAGTTGAACCGTTCCATCACGTTCGACTATGTGGATGGGCTCGTCGCGGTAGCACGAACCTCGGCAGGGGAACGTGTCGAATACGCCTACGCCCCCGCAGGCAGTACCGCTGCCGGGCACCTGGTATCCATAACCAGTGGTGCAGGAACACGCACCTACGAACACGATGACAACGCGCTAATCCACCGCGTGATTGCTGCAGATGGCACCGTCGAGGTGACCAACACCTATGATGAGTCTGCCCGAATTGCACATCAGCACACCGAGTACGGTCGCGATGTGCGGTACCTGTACCTTGACGGCGGAGTGACCGAAGTTGCTGATGAAGACGGATCCCAAGCCAATGTGTGGATTAGCGATGACAGTGGCCGCCTAACCGCAATTATTGACGCTGACGGTGGGCGCACATCCTTCGGGTATGACCGGTTCAGCAACCGTATTCGGGTGATTGACCGTGATGGTTCTCGTACAACCCGCATCAGCGACAGCCGCGGACGTATTACCCGCGATGTTACCCCAGAGGGTCAAGATACCCGCTACGCTTACGATGAGTACGATCGCGTGACAGCGGTATCTATATCGGCGTTTGAAACGGACCCGAAGAAACGCTATGCAGCCACCCAGGCGCGCCGCAATGCAGCGGATGCTGAGGCTGATAACGGTGAGGTCACTCCGATCTCAACGATTACTTACGAGTACGCTAACGCTTGGGATCACAATCCCTCCCGCGTTGTCGATGCCCTGGGCGGGGTCACCGAACTAAATTGGGAGGGCGGCTTGCTGACCTCCCTGACCGGCCCTGAAGGGGTCAGCATGACTCTGAATTATGACGAGTTTGGTAACCTGACCAGCTTTGCCGACCAAGAGGGCAACACAACCTCGTTCACCTATACCGCTGCCGGGCACCTCGCTCAGGCTATTACTCCGCTAGGGCTAATAACCTCGTTCACCCATGACGCGGCTGGCAATATTACCGGGCGGCAAGACCCTGACGGTTCCCGCTGGAAGTTCGAGTACACTGCTGGTCGTCGTTTGGTCGCAGTCATTGACCCCTCTGGTGCACGCACGGGCTATGAGTACGGGCCCAGCGGTGATATGACTGCGGTTATCGATCCGCTCGGTCGCCGTACCGAACGCACCTTTGATGAAAACGGAAACGTCGCCACAGTAACCCTGCCCAATGGGGGCGTGTTCTCGTATGTGTGGGATGGGCTCTCACGGCTTATTCGTACGGTTGATCCAGCCGGTGGTCACTGGGAAAACACCTATGACGCCGCCAGCGTGCTCACGAAGATGACAGATCCGACCGGGGTACGCGTGCGTACTCAGGCAGATCGCAAGAGCGGCAGCGTTACCAGCTGGGACGGTGCCGACGGCGTACGGGTTAAGTTCGACCATCTTGGCCGCCCTGTTGCGCGTGAAGAAATCTTCTCCCCGACGGAGGCAGCTCAGGAGGCCCCTAAAGCACGGGCAGAAAAAACCGATACCCCCGAGTCAGCCGCTGAGCTGGTGGTTTACGATCCGGCCGGTAATCCGGTGGAAATCCTGGATGCCGAAGGTGGTCTGACCCGGTACGAATACAACCTCGCCTCCCAGCTTGTGCGTCAGGTTTCGCCTGCGGGGCGTATTACCGCATACACGTATAACAGCTGTGGGCGTTTGGATTCTGTTACTGAGGGTGCTGAAACCGCCGAGGCCGTTACAACTCGGTATTCCTATGATGCCGACGGGCGCCTGACCGAGCGGAATCTGCCCGGTATGAGCGAGAAGATTACGTATGACGCAAACTCGCGGGTTGTCTCGGTTATTGGCGGTTCTGGCGGGGACGTGTTCTACACGTATGATGCGTGTGGGCGTGTGCGCAGCATTCGAGACGCTGCCTGGGGTACCCGCAAGTTTAGCTATGATGCCGCCGGGCAGGTTACCGAAGTCACCAATGGTCTTGGCGGTGTTACCCGGTATACCTACGATGAGGCTGGCAATGTCACGAAGGTGACGGATCCTGCTGGGCGTATCACCACCTATGAGTACGATGTGCTCGGGAACATGGTGAAGACGATGGATCCTGCCGGCGCTATAACCTTGTATGAGTACGATGCTGCTGGTCGTGTATTGCGTGTGGTCGATGCAGCCCAGAAGGTGCATGCGTGGGGCTACGACAGCTCTGGTGTGGCATGTGCATATTCGGTGGATGGTAACGAACAGCTGCGGGTAGATCGTGATAACCGTACTCGGTCGGTGACGGTCACTGATTATGCCGCCGGTATTCCCGCCGATGACCGTGACGAAAACCTGCCGTGGGTATCTCGGTATGAGTTGGATCGGCTCGGACGTATCACCGCGGTAGCACGCTCGTGGGGTGAGTTCCAGTCTGCCACCTCCAACGGTGCGTATGAGCTGTCGTATGCGTATGATGCCGACGGTTACCGCACTGGGTTTACCAGTCCGTACGGTGCACTGGCCTATACGCGGAACGCGGTGGGGAATATTAGTGCTATCACGAATACTGATACGGGTGAGCAGTCTTCGCTTGGTTATGATGCTGCCGGTGCGCTCATACGGGCGCAGGTAGCCGATACGGTGCGCTCGTGGACCTATGACGGTCACGGCGCGATAACGGGGTACTCAGAAACCGCTGCGGATGCTGATAACTCTGCCGATGTGCGGGTTGAGGTTATTCGTGATGAAGCTGGCCGGATTGTGGGAGTAGATTCTGCCGCCGGGCTGATTACGTATGCCTATGATGGTGCTGGTCAGTTAGTATCTGCCCGTCGCGGAAACGAGCGGATGTCTTGGGTGTGGGATGCCGCTGGGTGCCTAATCCGCGAAGAATACACCCGGAACACTACTACTGGTGAAGACGCTACCGATAATGCTGCCTCTGAGGCTGCTGGTTGGGTGCGTGTGCTGGCGTATGATGATGCGGCACAGGTGCGTGCGATCGGTACCTACACCGCCACTAGTGTTGCAGATAATGCCGATTCTGATTCTGGTGCTGAGCAGGTGCGAGAGTTCCTCGCCGGTGGGAACGCTAGCGAGTTTACAGCCCAACTGCCTGAGCATGTTGACCTGAATTTTGCCGGTGATGGGCGCACGGTCGAGGGGCTGCCGCTGACCTTGGTGCGGTTGTATTCCTATGATGCTGTCGGTCGCCGTACGGGTGAGGTTGCCTCGGATGGATCTTCGGTGACGATGGGGTATAGCCTGGCGGGCAGTATTGCCTCGATGACCACAGCGGATAGTGGTTCGTGTGCTCGGGTGCAGGTGGCAGCCGGGGTGTCCGGCGAGATTGCCGGTATTTCCTCTCTTGCTTTGGGGTGGACTCCGGTGGTAATGGACCCGACGGCGGAGGTGCCGACTGTGGTGGGTGTGGGCGAGATGCCTGTGCCGACCCCGGGTGTGAGCATGCTGGGTGCCCATGCTTCTGGTGGTTCCGGTGTGCGTGGTACTTCGTCGTCGGTGCTTGCCGGGGGTGCCGGTGTTCTGGGTGGTTTCACCTCGAATGCTGGGGTGTCTTCTGTGCCGGGGCTGGCTTCTTCGGCGGGGTTGTTGGATCCGTTCCAGTTACCAACCACACCTCTGACGGGTTCTGATGCTGCCGTTGCTGGTGCCGTGCCGGGTGTGGGTGTCGATGCTTCCGGTGCACTCACGGTTGGTGGGTTTGCGCTGATGGGTGCTCGAGTGGCTGACCCGGTGAGTAGGTCGTTTACGTCTCGGGATCCGCTTCTGCCAGTGCCTGGTGCTGGTTGGGTGGGTAACCCGTACTCGCTAATCGGGAATAATCCGGTGGGACTAGTAGACCCGTGGGGTTTGTCGCCGATTAGTGTGGAGGATTTGAACAAAATCCGCGATGATGAGCGTAGTAGGCCGTGGTATGAACGCGCTGCTAGGGCTGCTAGCGGTCAAGCGCAGCACGTGTGGAAGATTGCCACAAACATTGCTAAGGGAGCCCTCGATATAGGCCGCGGTATCGTCAAAGGAACTAAAGAGTTATTCACAGATCCTAACGGGTGGTGGGATAAAAATAAAGAGTACGTTCTGGGCGGGGCAATGATCGTGGGAGGCGCTATAATAGGTGCTGTAGCAGCAGGCACCGGGCCAGCTGGTATGATTTTGCTCGGTGGTGTTTCTGGTGCCCTAATAAGTGGGGGTGCATCTGTAGTAACGCAGAAACTGGATAAAGGAACTGTGGATTATGGCCAGGTAGGTCGAGAGATGGTCGTAGGGGCTGCTGCAGGGGCTGTTGGCGGAGGTGTTGGTGCCATATTCTCCAAAGCGAAAATAGGTATGGGGTTAGTAAAGAACCCTGAAAAACTTACTCGCCTAGGCAAAGTTCAACGCTATGTAAGCGAAAAAGTGCTCCCTGGAGCAGAGGAGAAGTTAACAAAAATCGTAAACGGTACACCGTTTAAGAGTTTAGAGCATGAAGTTCCTAATATTTCTAAGGATGTAGTTAACTATGCTCCTATTAGAGAATTTAAGGACACCGCCGTAAAAGGTGCCACAAAGCTTCTAGATCCAGCGGGTGGAGCCAAGAATTGGATTAAGGAAAAAGTAGCTGTAAAGGCAGGCAAAAGTGGTACTAAATTCCTAATGAAAGGGAACCAATATGAATATCATGACGAGGTAAAGGTTCTAGGCATGTTAGAGCATCGCGGAGAAAACCCCCATAACCCCTGATAAAGCCAATGTTTTGTGCACCCAATATCTATATTGGGTGCACAAAACATCAATATCCTACAAACAGAGGGAGTTTTAGTGAGCCTCATTGACCTTACAGATATACTATCGGCAGTACCCGACCTTATTGGTGACATCATATTCAGCCCATACAGTAAAAAGCGTAAACGTTCTGCCATTGCAAAGAATATCGAAAATATACCTGATGATAATATTGAAAAATTTGCAAAATCCATCATACCCAAGAAACGACGACCTTCCTTAATTTTATTCATAGTGGGAGCAGGTTTATCCTTGCTTTCTCTCGCAATATTTATATTTACAATCTACTTATATTTTGAAGATAAAACCCTGGACTCTACAGATATAGCAGGATTAATCATGTATCCCATCCTTATAGCATGCGGTATTGTAGGAATGCGAGTTGGAGGCTGGCCCTATACGCATTTCAGGCTGCAAGGGTTCACCTACAGAAATAAACCGTTTAAGAGCACCCACTTACAATACGATGAAATACTGGGATACACTTACGTTCAAGAACCCAAAGAGAAAATAACCTTATATCACAAAAATAATAACGTGACACTATCTATCGGCAGTCAAGATTTTTCATATCTGATGAGCCAGATAATCTTCCGTCAAACTCATGGAAGGTGGGCCGTGATGAACGCGCGGGAAGACCTGCGAGAGATTATATACACCATGGACGACACCATTTATGCACCATGGCTCATCAACCATCCCAAAGCTATGTTTTCCTGAGCATCCAGGAACACCGTCCAGAGGTGAGTGCCCACAGATTTCATTCAGTACCTATAGAAACCTACGTTTACCCAAGTGAGAGTACTGTTCTTCTGAAAACCTGATCGTTACACACAGAAACTATACTGATACATATAAATATTGTGCACATTTCACCCCTAAAAGGCATCTCTGATGGACCTTGAGACCAGAATCTATAAGTACAGCCTCATGATCGGAGGGGCACTACTCACGGTATTATTTCTCCTTTGCACCATATTCTGCACCTTTATGGGTCCAGGGATAGGCTGGGGTGCGTTGATGTTTGTGAGTATGCTGATCAGCATCGGGGTGTTCTATACCGGTTGGGATACGGGCCGGAATCGTTCGGAAGAGCAAGAACCTCAGAGCCAAGAAACCACTGATGCGGAGCATCATCAGGAATCATAACCAGCGTCTAATATTGGCTAGGGGTGTGTTCGTGTATTCTGCACGAGCGCACCCCTTTTGCTCTATTTATGCCCTGGTGAGGTTAACAAGGCTCTCTGAAAGCACGTGATGAGTATGTTAAGAAAGGTACAGTTGAAAAGACGTATCAGCAGATATAGCGGGTTAGAAAGAGGGTTATGAGATGGAAAACGGTATTTTAGGTGGTCTACTTGGCGGCCTACTCGTCGGAGCTATGCCCGGCATCCAACGTAAAGGTTCACATGTCTCCGTCGGGGTGAGGCAACACCGCCCACGCTTTGTCCTCTACCTCGGATGGGGAATTTTCTTAGTTGGACTTATTATTTTCCCTATCTTTAGCGACATTGCTTATGGTTTTAAGATAGATCATCATATTGCTTCTTTCATCATGATTTGCCCTTTCGGACTAGTTCCGATTATCAACTATTACATGTTCTATATCCGGTTTGATGAGCACTCGGTCACTTGGCGTAACTCCCTCGGACGCACCTATACCGCACCGTATACCTCGATTGATAGGCTCACGTATCTAGATAACAACCGCAACGGGTGGATTCGTATTATTTTCTGGGATCAGGGCAAGCGTAAGCGGCTGAGTTTTGATCCGGGGCAGTTCGATGGCACGGTGATTTTTGGTCATATTTTGTATAAGGTGCGTACGGGGGAATGGGCCTCTTCGGTGCAGCAGTTGTCGGAGTCTGGGTTTTTAGAGGATCGGGAGTCGTTTGAGGCGTTACGAGAGATCCGATTCGTACGCAACTTACAAGCCTCAGCACCTCATACCGCGTAATCCCCAGGCACATCAGCAAAACCTGTAATCTCCCCGCACCCGCGCGCCCGTGGGAACATAGCTTGCCCTAAATGGGTTCTTCCGGTGTATGCACTCTATAATAAATAGGCAATAATCACCGACTGAAAGATAACAACATGCTGACTACTTCTGTATCCCGCCGCGGTGCTCTAGGCGTCTTGGGTCTTGGTTCTGCCGCGTTCTTGGCGGCGTGCTCCTCCTCTAACTCGAACGGCAACGGCGAGGACTCCGGCACATCGGCTTCCTCGACGAGTACCCGCAGCGACTACAGCGGCGAGGCTAAAATCGACAAGTTCGATACCTCAGCTGGCACCTACGAGCCCGCAACTCGTGAGACCCCCGCAAAGAATGTTCCCAAGCCCATCAAGCCTGAGAATATGAACGAAAACTCCGTCGCGGGTCTGTACTCTTCGATCGTGTTCCTTGGTGCGGCTTTGCAGTACGCACTGCAGACCGGCGATGTATCTCTGATCAAAGAAAGCGCTATGAGTGATGAGGATAAAGAGCGCACACTGTCGGGTGCTCTTTTTGCGGATCTTCAGGGCGGGAAGAGCTGGCTTGCAGACCCTAAAATTGTGATGAACTTTGAGGATGCTCAGCCTAAGGAAGAGAACGGCACTTACACGTGGCCAGTAAACGTGAGCGTGTCTCAGGGGGAGTATGCCGTGCACGATGGTGAGGTTGTAGATTTTCCTGAAGAACAGCAGAAGCGCACTCAGAAGATTAACTTCACGGCTAAATACGACAATAACAAATGGAGCGTTGGGGGTTTCTATGAAACTGGTGGATCCGACAGCTCCGCATCTCACGATACCCAGGACAGCTAATCACTAGCTCCGCATATAGAGCGGTGTCCCCCGGAATTTCCATACGTTCCAGGGGACACCGCTTTTTTGCATTAGGGGTTCAGAACCCTATGTGTAGAAACGGGCGGCAACCCGCGCTACCGCAAAGATTCAGTACCTAACGCACCCGTGTGAGAAGCCTTCTTGCCTTACCACAGACCTGCGAAATCGAGCACCATACGCCCGTTAATCTTGCCTGCGTTCATCTCCTCGAAGATCTGCGGAGCCTCATCGACCTGGCGCAGCTGCACCACGGGAACTACTAGCCCGTCTGCGCCGAACTGGAACGCTTCGGCGAGATCCTGGCGGGTGCCGACCAACGAGCCGAGCACGCGAATACCGTCAAGAACGACCTTCGCGATGGACAGCTCCATCTTCTCGGGGGGAAGACCCACAGCTACTACGCTGCCTCCAGCACGTACGCTCTCAACCGCCTGGTTAAAAGCGACCTTCGATACCGCAGTTACCACGGCGGCTTGAGCGCCACCATCAGTTACTTCACGAATCTTTGCCGGTACATCCTCAACCTCACGACCGTTAATCGTGACGTCGGCGCCGGTTTCGGCGGCAAGTTGCAGCTTGTCATCGTTAATATCGACGGCAATAACCTTGGCACCGAAAACCTTCTTGGCGTACTGTACCGCCAAGTTGCCCAGCCCGCCCGCGCCGTAGGCGACCAGCCACTGACCGGGGCGTATCTGCGATTCCTTAATCGCCTTATAGGTGGTCACGCCCGCGCAGGTAATCGAGCTTGCTTGCGCCGCATCCAGGCCTTCGGGAACCTTTACGGCATAGTCTGCCGTGACAAGGGCATACTCACTCATGGCACCGTCCACGGTGTAGCCCGCATTCTTGACGGTACGGCATAGGGTCTCCCTGCCGGAGGTGCAGTATTCGCAGTGCCCGCATCCCTGGAAGAACCATGCAATAGAGACACGGTCACCGGGCTTGAGCGATTCAACGCCTTCACCAACTTCGGTGACAATACCAATACCCTCATGCCCCAGGACGCGCCCCGGAACCTTACCGAAATCGCCAGCCGCAACGTGCAGGTCGGTGTGGCAGACGCCGGAGTACTCTAGCTTCACGAGCGCCTGACCGTGCCCTACCTCGGGCACGGGAACATCGGTGACATTTATCGAGCCATCAACAACGTCAGGGACAACTACAGCTTTCATGGGAACCTCCCGTGTACTAGCTCACTATCAATGTTCGTTTAATCGTAAAGCTCATATAGAGACTTTTCTACAGTCCGGTGATATATTCAACCGCTAATACGGAATGGTACTCATGAGCGATTTTATGCTGTGCCGCAGCGCCTCTCTAGGAAGTCCACATAGAGAGCAAATAGATAACGAAATGATGAAGACGTGTCCAGGAGCCCGGGGTTCAACAAAGCTCTAAGATACAATCGACGTAATGTCTCTGGTATGGAGCAACAAACTGAGAAGTTGAGGCTTATCTTCCGCCCCTGGCTGCGCAGTTTTGGGCAAAAAGAGTGCTGGACCCGGAACCTCGCTCGTAACCGCATCCCTTGAGAGCACCGATGAAAGGGCAAACATGCCAACCCGTTTACCCCACCATATCTCCCGCCGCGCCGCCTTGGGTGTGCTGGGCGCAGGATCTGCCACCGTCGTTGTCGGATGCGCCCCCGCCGTCAAACCCGCGGACCTCGGGCAGGGGAGCTCGTCCTCCGCGAGCTCATCGTCGTCAAGCGCTTCATCCTCCAGCTCATCATCGAGTGCATCTACTCTGCCCGGCAACTCGAAAAACACGGGCGAGGTAAAACTCGAAAAGTACGACACATCCGCTGGCGAGCACCAGCCCGCAACCCGTACTGAGAAGCCGAAGAACGTTCCCAAACCCCTGCTCTCTGATAAAGTCAACGAGAAAACCATAGACGGACTTTACGAAAACATCGCCTATATCGCGGCTTCTATGCAGTACCTCTTCCAGACTGGCGATATGGAGCCTTTCGAGAAATGCGCTCTGGTGTCATCCGAAAAGTCGAGTCTGTCCAGTAACACTGATGCTTCAGAGATGCTCAAAATGATCAAAGAGGGGAATGCCTGGCTGGACAACCCGACCGTTGTGTTCTCGCTGAACACCTCCACCCCGAGCAGCAGCGGCAGCTTCTACTCCTGGAATGGCACGATGAAGATGAATATGGGTTCCTACATCGTTGTGAACTCCATGAGTAAAGATGTGGACTCCAGTAAACAACACGTTGATACGGATATTACCTTCGAGGCTCTCTATTCGGGCAGCTCGTGGACTATTCGCAGCAGCGGGGGTGCTGCTGGAAGCGGCGGATTCTCCATCTAAAACATTGTTGTTTTAGCGGCTGGGGTTTCTTAGCCTCACTAGATTTATGCCTTATTCGCTTTGAATAAGGCACATATGAAAGGAAAAGAGAATATTATGTCATCGTTGATCGTGACTCGCCGTAACGCAGCGCTGGGCGTGCTGGGTGCTGGCACCGCGGCCGCGCTCGCAGCATGTTCTTCGTCGAACTCAAACTCGAACTCCAGCGGCGGTTCGTCAAGCTCCAGTAAGTCGGAACCCGCTAAGGATTACAAAGGCGAGGTCAAGTTCGACAGCTTCGATACGTCGGCGGGGGAGTACGTGCCCGCGACCCGTACCGAGCCCGCGAAGAACGTTCCTGTTCCGAAGCTGCCGGAGAACGCTAACGAAAAGTCCGTTGAGGCTTTCTACGCGCATATCGGTTACTACGCTGCATGCATGCAGTATTTGTTCGTTACGGGTGACGACGGGCCTTTCCGTAAAGGGGCTTATAAGGAAGATGAAGTCCAACTTATATATCAAGATCCCACTTGGTCTCAGGTTCTTCCGAAGGTTAAAAACGGGGAGAGGTGGTTGGGTAATCCTACAGTTACGATCGAGACTCTCACCGCACAGCCAGAAATTAACGGGGATCGTTATAAGTGGTCTCTTCAACTGAGCATGAACCTAGGCGAATTTACGGCTACTCCTGAGGGAGTGTACGATATTCCGCCTGGGGAAGGATATGCTAAGGCTCCAGGGACATTCACCGGTACTTACTCTGATAACAAGTGGAGCATTACAACCGCTCAAACTGGTAATACCGAAACCGTTAGCCCGAAAGCTAAGTCAAACGGCTAACTTTGAAACCCCGCAAGATCGTAGAAATCTTGCGGGGCTTTTTTGTATTCGCAAGAAAATAGGGAACACTGATGTGCAGCGCTGAAATACCCCGGCGCGGCGCATCGCGCGAAAAAACTACCGTATTCTAAGACCCTAGAACGGCAGATATGCGAGCTCCCGCAGCCCCGATACACTAGAGTAGAGAGAAACACCCATGGCGGGTTCATGCGCTCGCCACCCGTGCTTCCCGCAGCCGCCTGCCCGCGGCGTTAAGGAAGCACCGAAAGGAACACCATGTCACCTCATGACGTTACCCGCCGTGCCGCCCTAGGCGTTGTCGGCGCTGGCTCTGTCATTGCTCTTGCCGGATGCGCTGCCTCCGTGAGACCCGTCGATGCCGCTGCTAGCGGCTCTTCGAGCTCTTCATCGTCCGCGTCAAGCTCATCGTCCTCATCCTCTGCTTCCACCTCGGCTTCGTCTTCAGCTTCGTCCTCTGGAAGCTCGAAGAATTACAGCGGAGTCGTCAAACACGAAAAGTTTGATAAATCAGCGGGCGAGTTTGAGCCCGCAACGCGCGAACAGCCGGCGAAGAACGTCCCAATTCCGCAGATGGACGATCAAGCAAAAGAGAATTCGGTCGATGGGTTTTACGCCAATATTTCGTTTATCTCTGCGTCAGTTCAGTATTTGCTTGAAACAGGGGATGACGGGCCTTTACAGAAGACCGCGCTATCAGACAGCGATAAAGAGTCCTTTTTCAAAGATAATGAAGGCAATAATGTTATGGACGCTATTAAATTGAAAGAAATGTGGTTTGGTAACCCAACCGTAACCATTACTCTAGATACTCCTCAGCCAACAAAAAGCGGTGACTCGTATCGGTGGCAAGGTAAGACGGATATATTCTACGGTGAGTATGTTGCCGCTAGTTCGGGTTTCGCTGAGGACACTCCCTCCTCAGAACAGCACATCAAAGCTTCTTCCATGCTCAGAGGAACGTACACAAACGGCAGTTGGCAGATAAATTACCTTGTAGGGTCTTCGAAATAGCTTTCTAGAGTTGAGTTAACCACAATAATATAGCTGGTCCCGCATGCATCGTATTGATGCATGCGG